>Ga0080004_1134606_pt1 | contig 14756 bp, 8 predicted proteins | sample WasSprMetagenome_FD_69207 | JGI IMG/M metagenome (GOLD analysis project Ga0080004, IMG submission 69207) | Sulfidic aquatic microbial communities from Washburn Spring, Yellowstone National Park, USA - WS (SPADES assembly) (version 2) | ecosystem: Environmental > Aquatic > Thermal springs > Hot... | reverse complement strand
GCGTAAGCCTCATCATGATCGTCCAGTCGACCGTTAGGGCTTTAGCCTCCCCCTTACTGATCATAGTCGGGTTAAGCGTCTTAGGCGCAATCCTCGGCTACACCTTAAGCTATGCCATCGCAGCCTCCATAGGCTTAGCGATCCTCCTCAACCATTACAAGGAGTTCAGGGGAGGACCGCAGGGAAAATTCGAGGATCCCTTGTCGACGATGGTTCGATACGGTTTCCCAGTCTACATTGCCTCCCTGCTGGCCACCATCCAAGCCCCATATCAAAACTTAGTCTTAGCCCACTCCGCCTCGAACGTTGAGATAGGAAACTTCAATGCATCCCTCAACTTCTCAGCCCTAATCAACCTGGTAGCCTTCCCCGTGACCACCGTCCTCTTCCCCGCCTTCTCAAAGCTCAACCCAACCAGCGACAATGAACATTTGAAGACGATGTTCACGCTAACCGTTAAATACGTCTCCCTCCTCCTGATCCCATCCTCCATCCTCGTCGCCATCCTCTCAAAGGATTTAATCCCCATAATCTATGGAGGAGGATACGGCTTAGCCCCGCTCTACCTATCGATCTACATGGGCATATTCCTCCTCGCAGGGTTGGGCTACCTTATCCTCCCCAACCTCTTCAACGGCATCGGGGAGACGAGGGAAACGATGAAGATGACATCGATAGTGGCATTCTCATTCCTGTCTACGGCCCCCTTGGCGGCCAAGCTTCTCCGCGTACCCGGCCTGATAACCGCATTGATCATCTCCACCCTCCTCGGCCTAATCTACGGGTTAACCAGGGCTCAAAAGAGATACGGGTTAAAAATTGACTGGAAAGCCGCTGCGAAAATCTACTCTGCAGCCGTCCTAGCCTCAATCCCGACCCTAGCCTTAACCTCCTCGACGAACCTCCACGCATTAATCGACATGGCCCTCGGAGGCCTATCCTACCTATTCACGTATATGACGGCGTCCGCCTTGATGGGAGCCTTCGACGAGCAAGACTTATCGAACCTCGCCCAAATCCTACAGGATCGAAGGATGCTCCGCATCCTCGCCGACCCGATCCTAAGCTATGAGGCATACCTTTTAAAGTTGAGGCGCCGCCACTAGGTGAACGCTATGCCGAGGCTTAAATTCATCCGATGCCGTAAACCGGCCGGATCGGGTGCTCATTGGAAGGATTTAACGGTCCTCTCCGTGCTCGCCTTCCTCTCCTTCCTATGCTTCAAGAACGTTTTTCTCGACGGTGGCATCCTGGCCTTCGAGGATCTCTCGCCCATGTATAAATTCGAGCAGTTGTATAGGCCATTAGACTTCCCCTGGGACGATAAATCCAACGTTGGGACGCCGAACTTCTACCTTGGAAACGCCTTCTACAATATTGGGCTCATGGCCTTCTCCATCCCATGCGGATCCGTAGTCCTAGGCCACAAGCTTCTCTTCACATTCCTCTTGATCCTATCAGGCTACAGCTTTTACCTGTTCTCCAAGCATCTAATAGGATCCCGGGTCTGCGCCCTCCTCTCAAGCCTCTATTACATGTATAATCCCTGGATATTCCATCATGTCAGCCTCGCCCATAACACGATATTCCTAGGCTACGCGGTCTTCCCCGTAGCCCTGCTATCCTATTTTAAAAGCTTTACGGATAGACGGTTTAAAAACCTCCTCGCGAGCGGCCTAGCCTCATCCATCCTCTTCCTAGCCAGCTTCCACCTCTCATACCTATTCCTCATGACGATACTCCTCCACGCGTTGATCCAAGCATTAGCGGATATCAAGGATAAGTCCAAGCTAGCGTCCTCCTTGACGCCGGCCCTAGGCACTTTCGCCTTAACGATTTCTTTCACCTTCCCGATCCTCTACCATTTTTATAAGGTGGAGATACCGGCCTTCACCATCTGGAAGGAAACCTTAGCCCTCTACATGCCCCCTCCATCCCCCATGGATATAGCCCACCTAATCCTCGGATCCTCGATAGCCCTGGCCTCCATCCCTCTCGTGGAGGATGCCCGCCTTAAAGCCTTCCTCCTATCCCTATGCGCCATGGGCGCATCTTTAAGCCTTCTCGGATTAAATCCATTAAAGCCCCTCTTTGAACTCCTCGTCAAAATAATCCCCGGCTTCTTCATCTTCAGGGCCACGAATAAATTCCTCCTCCTATCGGTTGTGGCCGTAGCCTCCCTACTCGGTCTGCTTTCAGCCGGAGCGCTCAATAAGGCCAGGAATAAAGCCGCCTTAACGGCCCTCCTAACGCTCCTCGTGCTCTCCCCTTCATGGCGCTTACTCTCCGGAGACTACGGCGGAGCCCTGAGAACCGTCGAGGTCCCAGAATACTATAGGGAACTGGACGATTGGTTGAGGAGCCAGGAAGGCGACTTCCGAATAGCCTATCTACCCCCAGCTGTTTGGGCTACGGAGTATGAATGGGCCGATCACTGGTTCCTCGACCCGGCCGTGGCCTTACAAGCGAAGCCTACCGTGGAGATCAAAGGGGAGTCGGACACCACGTTATCGAGCAGCTTCGTCCGCTGGATATATACGACCATATACATGAATAGGACCGGGCACATCGGGAAATTACTCGGCCTCTTAGGCGTCAAATACGTAATAGTCAGGATGGATGCGGATATGCCCCCATTCCGCGGCGATCTAAAGCTTTTTACGCTACCGAATACCTTAAGGATACTTCAAAGCCGAAATGACCTTAAATTCCTCAGGAGCTTCGGCCCACTCCTCGTATATGAAAACCCGAACCCCCTCCCCCACATATTCGGCTCAGAGGAAATATCGCTTGTAGCGGGCGATAGAGGCGTCTTAGCGTCTTTAAGCGATATAGAATCGTTCAATTTCGAAACCCATCCCATCGCCTTCCTAGACAACAACGCAGCTTTAAAGGATCTCCTCCCCTACACGGACCTCTTAATAATGGATGGAGATCGACGCTGGGATCTGCTTTTAAACTGGCTCGGTCAGGCAGTAACCATCGAACCATGGGGGTTCGCTGAGGCATCCGCGGATATAGGGGGAGGATGGATAAAAGGGGATTACGCATGGTGGTTCAAAGATGGGGAAATGAATTTAGCACCAGACAATTACATCGCCACGGTCGGCGGTAATAGGATCTCCATACCCTTCCACGTGGATCAACCGGATTACTACATGCTCCTAGCTCAAGTGCTTAAATCCCCAGATAAGGATCTCATCGGTGTTAAATTCAAGGTCGATGAAGGCGGGGAAGTATTCATCAATACGACATCCATGAACGGGGAGAGCAGGTTTGAATGGAGCGAGGTGGGGGAGTATCGACTAAACGGTGGACAGCATAAACTCGAATTAACCAGCGTTGGAGCCGCGGCCGTATCGAAAATAGCCTTAGCCCCATCCAGGCTTGTAAGCGACGCCGAAAAGGAAATGCTCAAAGTGATTCAAAACTCCAAAGTCACCCCAATCCATGTTTTCAAAGGGCATATGGATAGGTTCTACGCTCTTAAAAGCGGATTATATGCCCTCCACATCGAAGGAGGGGCGAAAGCCTTTATAGACGGGGCGTTAATCGATGGATCAGCTGAAGCTCATTCAAACCATCTGCCCGCCTTAGTGAAGCTTGACCAAGGCCTCCACACGATAGAGTTGGAGGGAACCGGTAATCGAACCGAAAGCCTCGCCCTGTTATATCAAGTCGATGGAGGGGACATGGGTTTTCCCTGGCTTTCAGGAGGCCCCCCCAACCGCTTAGAATACATGAAGCATTCTGGATCCAAATATAAGGTGAATGTCAATAGCCGCTTCATCCTCTTCCTCGAGGCCTACAGCAGTTACTGGCGCTTAAATGGTCTACCGCCCTCGATAATTCTCGGCTACGCCACCTCTTTCAAGGTGGATGAGGATTTAAACGGAGCCATGGCAACGATCGTTTACCTAGGATCGACCTACGTGAAGGAGGGGATGGCGTTCTCCATCGTCTCGGCGGTCCTCGTCTGCTCATACCTGCTTTACGACATGAAGTGGAGAAAGAGCTCATTAAACCGGTTCAAATAACCGATCGCACTGGAGGCTTGAACCTTGGAGAAGAACGTTTTGAAGATGCTCGCTCTATGCATCCTCATCCGGGAAATATTCAGCTTTTGGACCGGGCATCCATGGGACTTCGAGGTTTGGGTTAGGGTGGGCTATTACGTGGCTAATGGCGTTAACCCTTATACGCTCCTCGATCCCATGCCCGGGTTAAGCTTTTCAGGATACTCAACGATGCCCTCCATAGGTTATCCCCCGCTTTGGGCGTTCATATGCGCATCGATGTATAAATTATACGCGTCAATGGGCTATCCGAGCAGGTTCATATATTATTTCCTGTTAAAGCAGCCGGCCATATTTGGCGACGCCCTCACAGCGTACTCCCTACATAAATTTATCTCCCGCTTTGGAGGCGGGGAAAGGGCGCTTTACGCGATCAAGTTCTGGGCCTTCTGCCCCTTCACAATCCTGATCTCATCCATATGGGGCATGTTCGACGGCTTCGCTGTAGGCTTAGTCCTCTCTTCCCTGCTACTGCTTTCATCCTCAGGCCGATGGAAATGGAGCTCCTTCCTTCTAGGCTTAAGCGTATTTCTTAAGCTTCTCCCCGCGATCTACATACCCATCCTAGCCTTGTTCAAAGATCTAAGAAGGAGGAGTTCTTTCGCGTCCCTGAGCATCTCCATCCCATTACTCCTCTCCATCCTGCCCTTCGCGATCTACGGCTGGGACTTATCAGGCTTCTTCAATTGCGTATCTTCGCAAGCCACGAAGTACCCGGGGTTAATGACCTTCTGGTCCCTACTGGAATATATCCAATACTCGACTCTGGGCGCTACCTCCGCCTTCAAACTTTCGCTATCCTTATTAAGCCTGATATGGGCGCCAACCCTCTCCGTATTTTACCTCACGGCCCTTAGATCCCCGAGGTTCAACCTAAAGGAGTTGATTCAAGCCTTGTTGATAACCACCTGCCTCCTCCTTCTGACCAGGTTAGTTATCCCTGAGCAGTTCGCCATATACCCCATGGCGCTAGCGCTGATCGACGCCTGCCTTTGGCATCCGAGAAGGTTAAACGCCCTCCACGCGATATGGATCCTAGCCTCCATCTACGCGGTCATCAACAATACATTGCTGATAAGGTTCCTAAGCCCGGTATCAATAGAGGCTTTCAATCTAGATATAGCTATAAACAACAACCTCCCGACTGCGCAGATTCGCTATCTCCTGATGCATGCCTCCGCCACAATCTATTCCATAGTCATCCTCCGATACTTTTTGAAGGTCTGGCGGGAATCCTCAACCTCCAATACGACCAGGATTCTATTTTTCCCACGGTATCAATGGCGATCTACAGAATCGACTTTAACCGCTTCAATTCCCAGCCATAACACATCAAAAAACTTATAAGCAATATGAGGGTATAGGTAAACACAACTTATTAATTCGACTTGGCATAATAGAATAAAGTAAGTAAGCTAAGTTGAAATGGTGGTATCCATGAGCGAGGGAAGGACTCGCAAACTTTTATTCAAATCCATCCTAATAATAAGCATCTTAGCCATTTCATCATGGCTTCCCTTTAAGAATTTAAGCGTCAACGCCTCAGCAGGGGATTGGCTCGACTGGGCTAAAATCGCCTGGCGATACTACCAACCAGGTAAAGCCGTTTACTCTGATACCGGATTGCATTACGCCCATAAAGATTGGCATTACTTCACCGACTGGGATCTCGGAAATTATATATTGGCGATAATAGACGCGGATAGACTTGGAATAATCACCGAGCCCACGTGGACAGCCGATTATAGGATAGAAAAAATCCTTCAATTCCTTGAGAACCGGGAGCTATGGGATAACCCATCCTATCAAGTACCTTACCTGGTCTACGATGCTCAGACGGGCCTTCCAGGCTATAAGACGGCCCCTGATATAAGCAAGGAGCCGACGAACCCATCTGATGTGGGGCGCCTCCTAATAGCGTTAAATGAATTAAAGTATTATAAGCCGGGCTTAAGCGGTAGAATAGACTCGATAGTGGCTCGGAACAACATCAACTTGATAGCAGCAAACAGTACGGGCTGGGGAAGCGGCTTCTACCGGTACTATATAAGCCAAGGCTACAAGGCCTTCGGCTTCGACACCCAGCCGGTGAGGGATTCATTGAAGGAGATGGAGAAGCTGGCCGCAGGGAACTTCGTGAGCATATATAACAATCAATCCCTCCCAGTAACTCACGTGACTTCTGAACCTATACTCCATGGAATATTCGACCTCCACCTAAATTCAATCTTCCAAGAGTATGCCTACAGAGCCCACTTAGTTCAAGAAGAAAGATTTCGAAGAACCGGGAAATATACCGCGTTCACCGAGGGAGCATACGACAATTATGGAAACATAGGTACATACTATCTATATGAATGGATCGTAGCCGGATCCGCCGATAGGCTTTGGATTGTGGAGAAGCAGGGGGGAGGCCCATTAAGCATACCGCCCGTCGTATACACGAAGGCGGCCCTGGGACTCCACGCCGTTTACGCCACTCAATACACTAGGGGATTGGTGAACTGGCTCCTTTCCTTCCCCATCCAAACGGATTATGGATTCCTCGAGGGAGTGCAGGAAGACGGAAGAGTCCTATCCGGCGTCGTAACGGATAAAACCAACGGGATGATAATAAACGCAGCCCGCTATGCCCTAAGGGTTAGCTTAAGGGATTTTCCTAGACCCTTCGTCTCAGGGGACGGCCGAATAAACGATACCTTCGTGATAATCCCTATAAGCGAGGGGCACGGTCCCTCCGGAGCAGCACATACGATGGATACGATGGGCGGAGTATTGATAGCGACGAAGCTCGGCCTCTGCTCCTGGAGCGGGGGAATGGTGAAGGTTGCCATGGATACATACAGCTATATATCGACTTACAACTTCCAAACAGCGAGGGTGACAATGGTCGACACGACGAGCAACATGATAGTTATAGGCAGTCCAGGAGTGGATCAAATAGCTTATTATTACAATGAATTAAGGGATGGCTCCGGGACACGAGTGTTGCCCGTGCTTTTCCTCAGGGACGCCGGAGGGGATTACCTATACGTTCAATCAAGCAAGAATAAATACAGGATAGAGCGCGATGCTCAAGGAAGGATAACGGCGGACTATGCCGTGATCCTTCTCTATAAGGATGGGGGAAGGCATGTCCTACTCGTTTATGGGTTGGGCGGGGAAGGTACGAAGGCCGCCGCTCAAGCGGTATCAAATTTTGATCAATGGGGACTGATGGGCAGCGCCGTAATAATAAAGTATTACGATAGCGATGGAGATGGATACTTGGATTCCACAGCCAAGGTTGAAACCATTCTATAGCTCCAATCAAGCTGACCATGGCTTGAAGGTAAGCATAGGCATTTGCTGCTATAATGAAGAAAGAAATATAGGCTTAATTCTAGATAATTTGCTCAAACAACCTTTTGGAGAAAACACGCTTATAGAAATAATAATAGTTGCGAGCGGGTGCACGGATCGAACAGTTGAGATAGTGAAGGAATGGCAGGTAAGGGATGAAAGAATCGTACTGATAGAGGAGGAGGAAAGGACTGGGAAGGCAGCAGCCTTGAACAAAATTTTACAAAGATATAAAGGAGACATCCTCATACATTTAGATGCGGACACTCTTCCAAAGATTGGTGCATTTGAACCTCTTTTAAGGCATTTCTCCAACCCGAAAGTGGGCGGAGTTACAGGATACTCGATACCATGCTCCCGTGGGAAATTTATGGATAAGATGAATGAGGTTATATGGGACCTGTGGAATGAAACGCAGTCCTACCTCAACCACCTCGGCATGGCTCAACATCTGAACGGCCTTTTATTCGCCATCCGTAGGGGCTCATGCGATAAGGTTCCGGAGGACATCATTAACGATGATGCATTCATTGGGATAAAGTGCAAGCAGAAGGGCTACTCGATCCATTTTGAGAAAGCGGCCATTACATTCTTTCAAGGAACTGGAACAGTAAATGAGCTCATCGCCCAAAGGAGGAGGGTAATCTATGGGCACATGAAGGTGAAGCGGGAAACCGGGGTGGCACCGTTGGTGCTTGAGATGTGCCCCTTGAAGATTAAGATAAACGTGTTTGCTCGATGGTTAAGAAAGAAAGCCCGCCTTACACCCTATCTTTTAGCGGCATGCATCCTAGAGCTTTACGCCAACATCCTCGCTGCGATAGACGTGATGAAGGGTGGGGAAAGGCATATAGTATGGAGGATTGCGGAAACCACGAAGCAGCCCCCATACAAAGTTCGTAAACGATGAAGTAAATGAGGGGAAGATTAAGGATACTGCAATTGACCCAGCGCTTCTTCCCAGCAATCGGAGGGGTCGAAGAGCATGTGCTGCAAATATCCAAGGGGTTGATCAGCAGAGGACATAGCGTAACCATTTTTACATCTGACCTTGAGAAGGATAGACCATTCGCTCGATTAAAGGTTTCGCCAAGGATCGATATAGACGTTAAACGATTTACAGCGGTTCGTATAGTCAATTTAAGGTATGGTTTGGGGATTATCTCGCCCTCGATGCTATTAAACGCGTTAAAGGAAGATGTGGATGTGGTTCACGCCCATGGTTTCGGCTACTGGCCCACTTTCGTTGGAATGACAAGAAGGGCCCTTGATAATACTCCCTTAGTGATCACCCCGCATTCGAACCCCGGCTCAAAGATTTATGGCTTCCTAGATGTAAGGGCTCTGCCTCTTAAGTTCGCAGACAGAGTCATTGCATTAACATTGGCTGAAAAGAATCATCTCCAAGTTCTCGGCTTAAACAGGAATAAAATTGAGGTAATACCGAACGGGATCGATTTTAAAGATTATGAGGGATTGAAGAACATGGATGAAGGAGATATCGTGGCTTATGTGGGCAGAGTTGACATTAATCATAAAGGGTTAGATACACTGATAAAAGCGATCCCTATGGTCCTCAAGAAGGTACGTGAGGCTAGGTTCATAATAGCTGGGCCGGATTGGGGCGATATGGAGTCCCTTAAAAAAACTGCTTCCAAACTAAATGTTATGGAACGCGTAACCTTCACTGGCTCCGTTCCGAGGAAGGAAAAGATAAAAATTTATGCGATGGCTAAGCTTTGCGTATTCCCTTCGAATATTGAACCATTCGGCATAGCGATTCTGGAGGCTATGTCATCCGGGAAACCCATCGTCGCTACGAACGTTGGTGGAATTCCAGAATTAATCAAAAATGGTTGGACTGGAATTCTTGTTCCCCCTAGGAATCCAAGAGCCCTTGCAGACGCCGTCTCCTATTTGTTGCTTAACCCAGATGAAGCAACGAAAATGGGGGAGAGGGCGAGGGCCGTGGCCAGGAATTATTCATGGGATAACGTTGTCGATAAAATTTTGAGGGTTTATGAGGCATTAGCATCCCATAGAGCGGTTTCGCCACCCATCACAACCATTTTAAGCCCTAAATAGTGAAACCCCTCTAGGCCTCTTTAGAACGATAGAGCTGGAGTAGATGGTGCATTTAAATGCACGCAATTTTGAAGGGGGACTTTCCCCATGAAGCTTAAAATTTGGGGTAGAGGTGGTAGGAATAATAATCTGAATAATAACCTCACTCGATTAGAAAAGTTTATCATATCAGTAACTTCGATGAATATACCTCGCAGAGCAGTTTAAGGCGTGAAAGATGGACATAACCCGATCGGGTTGGGAACCATGACTTCCTTGAGCCCCTCCCTCCTAGATCTATCAAACGCCCTATTCTCGTCGATGGCGCTGTTCACCCTCTCCTATTCATTATATAACTTGATCCTATTCCTAGCGGGGATTAGAGCACGCAGCGAACATCATGGGAAAAAAGGTTTTCCAAAGCACATTCCATCCATTTCCCTGATCATCCCGGTTAAAGACGAGGAGAAGGTTATCGGTAGGTTGTTGGAATCCCTGTTGAGGGTGGATTACCCAAAGGATAAATTGGAGATCCTCATAGTCGAGGACGGATCATCGGACCACACCGAGGATATTTGCCTCCGCTACGCCTCCTCATGGCCGAACTTGATCCACTATTTCCATAGGCCAACGTCGAGTGGGAAGCCGGCTGCATTGAACTTCGCGTTAGAGAAGGTCAAGGGCGAGATCATCGGCGTTCTCGACGCGGATAGCGTCCCGGATGAAAACTTCCTCCGACGAGTCGCCGAACATTTCGAGGAATCCGGGGCCGCGGCCATCCAAGGGATGACGAGATCCATCAACGCCCGAACGAACGTGTTAACGAGGGTTGCCTCCCTCGAAGAGGAGATCTGGTTCAAGGTCATGATAAGCGGTAAGGAGCGCCTAGGCTTGTTCGTTCCTTTAACCGGCAGCTGCCAATTCATCAAGGCGGAGACGTTAAGGAAGCTTGGAGGATGGAGCGAATCCTCCCTCGCGGAGGACGTGGAATTAGCCATCCGCCTCACAGAAGGGGGATATAGGATTAAATTCTGCAGGGATGTGTTTTCATTTCAAGAAACTTCCTCCAGGCTCTCCCAAATGTTCAAGCAGCGATTAAGATGGTACCGCGGCTACACCGAAACCGCGATCGAGCATAAGCGGCTCTTAGGGAGCCTCAACAGAGTACTGCTCGATGCCGAACTCTCCTTACTCGGACCAGCGTTTCTAACCTTCAATTTTGTAAGCTACCTGCTTTCATGGCTTATTTTTATAACTTCCACAGCTCCCCTAGCGAAGATCCTAGCCTGCTCTATCATCACGCTTTTTTCACTTCCATTACTGGCCGCTGGATTCTTATTCGCTAACGCGAGGAGGTCGAAGGAAGGCCTTAACCTTTCACTGGTTCCATTCATCTATGCCTACTGGCTTCTTCAAACGATAATCGCTACATACGCCGTCCTCTCCTCAATATCGCGTAGACCTAAGGTTTGGATGAAGACGGAGAAGATGAACTTAGTCGACGAGCCGGCCAGCGATGTTTTTGAAGCCGCCCGCTCACATAGACGGCTGCCTCTACCTCGAGTTAACCATAAGCTCAATCGCGGACGGGGCTTAAGGATCTGCTTCGTAACCTCGCATCCTCCCAGTCGAGGGAGGCTCAGCGAGTACGCCGTTAAGGTTTTGAGGGAGCTTGAGAAATCTCCAATAATAGAGAAGGTTTTCGTGCTCTCCGACTCGAAGACTGATCCAGCAAACTCCTCATACGGTCAAAAAATTGAAGTTAAGAAGGCTTGGACGTTTAACAATGCGGCCTCACTTCTCGAGATTCCATTGAGGGTCTTTTCGTTGCGACCCCATCTCGTTCATTTCAACGTTCATTTCCAAAGCTTCGGTAGGAGTAGGTTAACCAACTTCATCGGACTTTCGCTCCCCTTCCTCTGTAAAACTCTCGGGGTGCCATCCATAGTCTCCATCCACAACTTAGGAGAGAGGGTCGAGTTAAAGCTAGTGGGGTTGAAGGAATCGCTCCTGAACAGGCTTGGGTTAAGGTTTGCCACTAAGCTCATAACATTAGCATCATCCATCACGGTCACGGTGAAATCCTACGTGGAATTCCTCAGGCGAACATATGGATGCAGAAGCGTATATTTTGTCCCACATGGCGCGGAGCCGATGAATCCCCGAAAACCATGCAATCCACATGGATTTATCCTAATGTTTGGCCACATGAGCCCATACAAGGGTTTACCCTTAATGCTTAAAACATTCGATATACTTCTCGAGAAGAAGAAGGGGTTAAAGCTCGTAATAGCGGGCGAAAGCCATCCAAACTTCCCAAATTACTTGGAAAGTTTCAAAAGAAGCCCCCACCCGAACATTAAATTTACAGGCTATGTGGACGAGAAGGAGCTCCCAAAACTTTTCCAAGAGGCTTTTGTCGTGGTCCTCCCTTACTTGACGGCGACAGGGACGAGCGGGGTTTTCCATTTAGCCTGCGGCTTCGGTAAGCCCATCGTCGCTTCAGACTTGCCGGAGATGAGGGAGCTCCTCAGGATGGGGGCATCCGCCATACTTGTTCCTCCAGGCGACGTTGAAGGCTTCTGCAAAGCCATACTGAAGCTCTACGATGACCCATCGCTCGCGAGGAAGATGGGGGAGCGAAACCTTTCATTCGCCTCCAATGAGACTTGGAGCCTAGTCGCCTCATCCTTCGAACGAATTTACTTAAGGCTGGCTTCAAAATGAGCTGGGATCGACCGCTAGCCTCAAGCGTTTCCGTCTCCATCATAATTCCAACGTGCAATTCAGCTAGGAGCCTTCGATGGTGCCTAAGGAGCATTAAGACGCAAACACACCCGGTCGATGAAATAATAGTAGTTGATGGATACAGCAGGGACGGCACCAGGGATGTGGCCTCGGAATTTGGAGCTAAAGTTATCCTCGCACATGGGACACAAGCCGCCGCCAGGAACGTTGGCATAAAAAACTCTAGAGGCGATTACATATTATTCCTAGATTCAGACCAATGGCTCGAGGAGCGTGTAGTTGAGGAATGCGTTTCAAAATGCGTTGAGGAGGATGTGGAGGCCGTCAAGATCCCCGAGCTCTTCGTCGGAGTAAACTTTTGGGGCAAATGCTCCGCATTATGGAAGAACAGCATGGTAAAGGCCTGGGGACGCGAAGGGGGAATACCAAGATTCTATGAAAAAAGGATCCTCAATGGACCATCGGCCTTCAACGACGATTTAAGGTTTTGGGAGGATTTGGATCTATACCAGAGGCTTAAGCGCAGCACACTCAAAAAGGATGCTCGATGCGAAGCGCACATCATCCACTACGAGGAATCATCACCAAGGAGCATTATACTCAAGTATCTCTCCTATGGACGGTCCATCGCAGCCTTCAAGGGTGCGTCGACCTCCATGCCCTATAAGCCGGTGTGGAAACTTACGTTACTGACGCTCTCCCTCACGCTTAGAACGCAGGGGAAGTCGCCGGCGATAATCCTCGGCTGCTTGTTTCAAGCCTTCCTTAAAGCTCTCTGCATGGGTTTAGGATTGCTGCTCGAGCTGACCTGGAGCTCCTCCGCTGACGCAGGGATCCACTCTTCAGGTGAGGCGTAGATTGAGGATCCTCCTGATCCACCCGCATATTTTCGCTGGAGGAGCCGAAAAAGCGGTCGTACACCTTGCCCAAAACTTAAACGAGCTCGGACACGAATCGGTGGTGTGCACGCTATCCGCTAAGCTCGAGGAGCTTCCGCCAAAGGCCGAGGAGGTTCCATACATCCTCCCGGAAACTCCCATGGAACCATCGGCCTTAAGGAGAATTAAGGATGCTTTCCAATCGGTCCTGAAGGAGGTTGAAGGCTTAAGGAGGCTCCTCAAGGTCCACGCCGAAAGCTTCGACGTCTTATCGCCGTGCAATTTCCCAGCCTACTGGGCCACCTATACGTTTAAGGGGAGGAAGCCCATAGTTTGGCTTAGCAGCGAGCCCTTCGGCCCTTACAACGCCTCAATGGATATTTACGAGAGGAGCATGATTTTCCGCTTAGCCTTCAAGGCGGCGGCGTTTTTGGACAGGCGGATAGTTAGGAGGTCGATGACTGAAATCGTCTCCTGCTCTGCATGGAATTCAAGGTTGGTAAGGCAACGCTACGGCCTTGAAGCTAATGTAGTCCCGACGGGCGTCGATTTCGAGTTCTTCAGCCAAAGCCTCAGAAACCCTAAAGGGGTATTAGGGCTGGAGGATAGCTTCGTCCTGCTCCACGTGGGTGCCCTCGTGAAAAGGAAGAACCAATTGTTGAGCATCAGGGCTTTAAGCCGGTTGAAGAAGGATATACCCAACGTGAAATTGATTCTGGTTGGCGAGGGACCTTGGGAGGAAGCTTTAAAGCTTGAAGTGTTGAGGCTGGGCTTAGGAGATAACGTAATTTTCGCCGGTAAAGTACGGGAGGAGGGGCTTAGGCTCCTCTACCATGCCTGCGACCTGGTTTTATTCCCTGTTCAGGAGCAAACCCATGGCCTCGTCCCATTCGAAGCTTTATCCGCCGGCAAACTCCCCCTGGTCTCGGTGGAGAGCGGAGCCGCGGAGCTTGCTGGGAGATTCTTCTATTTAATAAAGCCGACCGTGGATTCGATTATTAATGGGGTGCTTAGAGTTTATAGGCGCCCGGAGGAATTTAAGAGGCTTGTGGATGAGGGAAGAGACTATGTTAGGAGGGAACTTGACTGGAGGAATTACGCGGTGAAAATCGCTCAGATATACACTAAATACTCGGGGGGGAATTAAATTTTGATGAGGGCCTCGCTAGGGAAGGACGAATGGAGGACTCTAGCCATTTTAAGCTTGATCGCAGCCTCAACAGTGATACCCCCCGCCTCTACAGGTTTGAAGACGGTTTACGCGATAGGCGACGAAAGTTTCTGGATGGAATCCGCGGCGTACGCGTGGAGCTACTTCCAGCCCGGCGTGGGGGTAAGCCCAGCTACCGGGCTTAACTATGGGAACAGGGATTGGCATAGGATAACGGATTGGGATCTAGGAACCTACCTATCAGCGATCTTAGCAGCGACGAAGCTGGGCCTATTAAGCGAAGAGGGAGGATGGGGCTTCAGAGAAAGGATTGAGAAAATTTTGAGTTTCCTTGAGGCGAGGCCCGTCTCCGAGGATGGGTTACCTTATGCCCAATATGAGTCGGATAACTGGGGGGTGCCGAGTGAAATCTCCGGTGGCACCGTCCACCCATCGGATTTTGGAAGACTACTTTTAGCCTTGGACGATTTAAGACGT
>Ga0080004_1109817_pt1 | contig 14759 bp, 19 predicted proteins | sample WasSprMetagenome_FD_69207 | JGI IMG/M metagenome (GOLD analysis project Ga0080004, IMG submission 69207) | Sulfidic aquatic microbial communities from Washburn Spring, Yellowstone National Park, USA - WS (SPADES assembly) (version 2) | ecosystem: Environmental > Aquatic > Thermal springs > Hot... | reverse complement strand
ACTCTTCAAGAGTGGCCAGAATTTTTAAAGAAAAAAAGATTTTATTTTTTGCCAGATCAAAGAGAGAGAGATTTCGTCAAAAAATTGAAATGCGATTATTTGAAATTAAAACCAAAATATGAAAAAAGTTTTTCGGTTTTTATTCCAATTTCAACAGGCTGTGATAATTTTTGCTCTTTTTGCATTGTTCCATTTGTTAGAGGGCCTCTAATTTGTCGAGAAGCAAGTGAGATTTTAAAAGAAGCAAAAGAAGCAATAAAAAACGGAGCAAAAGAAATTTGGCTTTTGGGACAAAATGTCAATGATTATAACTCAAAACTCAAATCCCAAAACTCAAAAGTCAAAATTATAAACTTTGCTGAGCTTTTAAAAATGATAAACGAAATTCCTGGAGATTTTTGGATTAGGTTTACTTCGCCACATCCCAAAAATTTCTCTGATGAGTTAATTGAAACTATGGCAAAATGTCAAAAGGTTACTCCTTATTTGAATTTACCTTTGCAATCTGGAGATGATGAGGTTTTAAAAAGAATGAACAGAAATTATACGACAAAAGATTATGAAAACTTAGTCAAAAAAATTCGCCAAGCATTTAAAAAATATAGAAAAGGAATTGAAAAAGAAGTGGCAATTTCAACAGATATTATTGTCGGCTTTCCAGGAGAAACAAAAAAACAATTTGAAAACACAGTAAAATTCTTCAAAAAAATAAAATTTGATATGGCTTATATTGCTAAATTTTCCCCTCGGCCAGGAACTGTTGCAGAAAAAATTGGAAATAATGTACCACAAAAAGAAAAAGAAAGGCGCTACAAAATTTTAACTAATCTTTTAAAAAAAATTGCTAAAAAGAAAAATGAAAAATTTTTAAACAAAGTGGTCGATGTATTGGTTGAAGAAGAAAAAGATGGATTTTTATTGGGAAAATCGCGCCATTTTAAAACTGTAAAATTTAAAGGAGAGAAGGATTTAGTTGGAAATTTTGTCAAAGTAAAAATTTTAAAAGTTGAGCCTTTTGGGCTTTTTGGAAAATTAATAAAATAAAAGGGGCCAAAATGGCCCCTAACTTTTGCGATAAAGGGCTTCACTCTCTCTAAGACACAAAAGGCATTCTAACCTTCCATCATATCCAGCCCGATAGGTAACAGCAAATCCGTGACGCTTGCAATAAATTATCCAGAGTTCAAGGTCATTATGCCATAAGGGAGAAAGTCTGCCATATGTCCAGAAAGCTCCAAGGCCTAGGCGAATTTGAAGATATTTTAAAACACTAATGGACACTTCCTTTTCCTCTACCAACGGATTACCTGTCCCGTCCCTTAAAGGAACTAAAACTTTAATCTTCATTTGCACCTCCTTTTAGAAATTTAATTTTAGTAAAATAAAAAATGATGTCAAGTAAAAAAATAATTGCAATTTTAGGACCAACTGCTTCGGGAAAATCTGCTTTGGCTGTAAAAATTGCAAAAAAATTTGGTGGTGAGGTAATTTCTGTAGATTCAAGGCAAGTTTACAAAGGAATGGATATTGGGACAGGGAAGGTAAAAAGAGATAACTCAAAACTCAAAAGTCAAAAGTCAAAACTTTATTTGCATCAGGGAATTCCTCACTATCTTTTAGATGTTGCCTCGCCAAAAAGAAAATTTACAGTTGCAAAGTTTCAAAAATTGGCAAAAAAAGCAATTGAGAAAATTTTTAAAAAGGGGAAAATTCCAATTTTGTGTGGAGGAACAGGATTTTATCTTTGGGTTTTAACAAGAGAAGTTTTACTTCCAAAAGTAAAGCCTGACTGGACACTAAGAAAAAAACTTGAAAAAAAATCAGCAAAAGAGCTTTTTGAGATTTTAAAAAAATTGGATCCTGAAAGAGCAAAAACAATTGAAAAAGACAATAAAAGAAGATTAGTTAGAGCAATTGAAATTGCAAAAAAACTTGGAAAAGTTCCGCCTTTAAAAACAAAATCTCTCCCCTATCCAATTTTGTTTTTAGGAATTAAAAAATCGAAAGAAGAACTTAAAAAATTAATTAAAAGAAGGCTTTTAAAGAGGTTAAAAGAAGGAATGGTTGAGGAAGTAAAAAAATTAAGAAAATCTGGAATTTCTTGGAAAAGACTTGGAGAGTTTGGTTTGGAATATGAATGGGTCGCAAAATATTTACAAGGAAAAATTGGATACAAAGAAATGGTAGAAAGTTTGCAAAAAGATATTGAAAAGTTTGCCAAAAAGCAAATGACATATTTTAAAAAATACTTTCCTCAAACAATCTGGATCAAAAATTACAAAGAAGCAGAAAAGAAAGTTAAAGAATTTTTAAAAAAATAAAACCCCGTTGGAAAATCCAACGGGGCAAAAGAACCTTACTCTGTAATTTCTATCTTTAACTTTTCTTTTTGTTCAGATTTAGGAGAGGAATATGGGAAGTAAACATAAAAAGTTTTTGTCATCGTGGCAGTGGCGCCTAGATTATCTTTCACAGTTAAAGAAATGGTGTATGTGCCCTCGTAATAGAAAATGACGCGTAAAACATAAGGATAGGTGTAAACTCTTTGATAACCATCAATTTGCCATCTGTATTCAACAATTTGTCCATCTGGATCATAAGAACAGCGCGGATCTAGCTGGGCTATTACTACATCTTCTTGCCACCACCATTGGAGAGTAAAGCAAGCTACTGGAGGTTTATTTGCTATGACTTGAATTGTAACTGGAGAAGCTTTGGAAACAGCTTTACAATCATCAGTGACCGTTAACACAGGATAGTAAATGCCAGGATTATAATAAGTATGGGTAACTTGTTGACCATAACCTACTGTTCCATCGCCAAAATCCCAGCGATATTCCACAATGGTGCCGTCTGGATCATAAGAACTTAGAGCGTTGAAATAAACTGTCAATGGAGCGACACCAGAAAGAGGATTGGCAGTAAATGAAGCTACAGGCGGTTTGTTGAACCAGCATTGACAACCCCCTACTCCTAATAGGAGCAGGCCCGCTATTCCAAAAGCTGCGAGTTTCTTTTTCATAAAGGTTCTCACCTCCTTTATAAAAAAATATCTTATCATGGATAAATGTCAAGAGCTTGGAAAAAAATCAATTTTCTTGCAATAACTATTAAATTTGGATTTAAAAAATAAAAAAGAGGGGTTATTTGCCCCTCTTCTTTGATTGGGAAGGTACTAAGAGATTTTCTGAAGGTACAATTTTTCGTACGGTTTCGTTCCCTTCTTTGATCTCGAGAATAAAACATGTGTTTTCTCCTCCCAGTGTTCCTTTCAAGGTGGCTTTAACTTGGAGCCATATTTTCCTTTCTGGATCCCAAAGATAAAAGGTGGTGGGTTGTTTTAGAGTAAAAATTAAGTTTTGATTGAGCCGAACTGCGCTTCGTTTAACTCTTTCACCATTTGGCAAAAGAACGTCTATTTTCTTTTCCTTCATTCTCCCTCCTTTCAGAGCTAATTTTTAGATTAAATGAAATGAAAGAATTTGTCAACTATAAAGCATTTAAAATTTTGAGTAAAATTTCTCTTGCTTTTTGAGGATGGGCTCTCCCTTTTGTTTTTGCCATCATTTGCCCAACTAAAAATTGGATTGCTTCTTTTTTCCCTGCTTTAAAATCTGAGACCGCTTTTTGATTTTCTGAGATTACTTTTTCTGCAATTTCTTTTAATTCATCTTCCCCACCAATTAAAACTAATTGTTTTTCCTCAATAATCACATCTGGGTCTTTTCCAGTTTTAAACATTTCTTCCAAAACTATTTTTGCAATTTTTGAAGAAATTTTACCTTCGTGAATTAAAGTGATAAATTCTGCAAAATTTTCAGGATTTATCAAAAAACTCTCGTCAGTAACTTTTCTTTCTTTTAACAATCCTAAAAGATCACTGATTATATAGTTTGCAGAAAGTTTTATCATTGCCAAAAGATCTTTTTGATTTAAATTTGGAGGAAGTTCTGAAATTACCTTTTCAAAAAATTCTCCAAGCTCTTTTTGTTGGACGAAAATTTCAATTGATTTTTCATCTAACTGATATTCTTTTTTGAATCTTTCTCTTCTTTGTTGAGGAAGTTCTGGAATTTCAGCCTGAATTGAAGCTATCATTTCTGGAGTAATTTCTAAGGGTGGCAAATCTGGCTCTGGAAAATAACGATAATCTTTTGCCTCTTCTTTTTCTCTTTGAGAAAATGTCTGTTTTTTAACATCGTCCCACCCTCTCGTTTCTTGAATTACCTTCTTTTTATTTTTTAAAATTTCTGTCTGTCTTTCAATTTCATATTCAATTGCCTCCTCTACAGCTTTGAAAGAATTCAAATTTTTGATCTCCACTTTTGTCCCCAATTCATTTTCTTTTTTTGACAAAGAAATATTTGCCTCAATTCTCATTTGTCCCTTTTCCATATCAGCATCAGAAACCCCTAAATATCTCAAAATTAATTGTAATTCTTGGGCAAATTTTCTTGCCTCTTTTGCTGATTTGATGTCAGGCTCTGTAACTAATTCCATCAAAGGAACCCCAGCTCTGTTAAAATCAACTAAAGAATAATTTTTTTGATGCAAAAGTCTTCCTGTATCTTCTTCCAAATGAACTCTCCTTATTCTGATTTTTCTTCCATCAATTTCTAAAAATCCATTTTTGCAAAGCGGAACTTGATATTGAGAAATTTGATATCCTTTTGGCAGGTCAGGATAAAAATAGTTTTTTCTTTCAAAAAATGAGTGCCTTGAAATCTCACAATTTAAAGCCAAACCAACTTTAATCACTTTTTTTACTGCCTCTTCATTAATTACTGGCAGAGTTCCAGGATGCCCCAAACAAATCGGACAAATATTGATATTAGGGCGTTTTTCCTCTGGATCATTCAAGCAAGAACAAAACATTTTTGTTTTTGTCTTTAATTCAACATGAATCTCAAGTCCAATTGTCGGAAAAAATTTTTCCATATTTTTTATTTTAGCAAAAATCTTGAAAAATTAACAAAAAAGATAAAAAATCAAATAAGGAGGTGAGAAATTTGAAGATCTGGACAGAAGAAGAAATAGAACAAAAGGCAATTGAAAGTTTATACATTTGCCCAAAATGTAGTGGTCCTCTTTCAGATATAGTTTTGGTCAGAAAAAATGAAGAAGAAAGAATAACTCTAGGATTTCATTTTAGTTCTTTTTGTCCTATTTGTGGAATATTGAGAACTGCAGTTGAATATTTGCCAAAATTTTGTGAAAACTGCGCAAGTCAAGTTTTTGGAGTAAAAATAACCGATCCTGAAGATGAATTTTGTTGGTTTTGCGGAGGAAAAATGAAAAACTTAAGTCAAAAAGAAATTAAAAAAATTTCAACAGCAATTGCTGTAACAAAAAGATTAGAAAGAAAAATGATGCAAAATCTTCAAATTTTAGCTGAAAAAAGAGCTCTCTGTATTGATGGGAAAGCTCATATTTTCTTTCTAGAAAAAGCAACCTTACTTTCGCCCCCATTCTTTACGCTCATTTGCGAAAAATGTAAAAAAATCTTTATTGCTTACTCTGATACTTTTGAGGGGTAGCAAAAGCTACCCTCTTTTTATTTCTTCCAAATTTAAATCCCCATTGCCCAAAATCTATTCCAACGCCCAAAATCTATTTAAAATCAACTCAGTTTCACTCTATTCAATCGACATTTCCAAATTTCATGAATTCATGAAGTCATGAAGTCTTTATTTTTGTTGATTTTATTTCTTTCAATCTCTCTTTCAGGATTTTTAAAATTGCTTCATTGTACGGATATTTCTTATCTTTCTTTATTGAGTAATAGGTATGAATTGAAGTGTGCCGAAATTTAACAAAATTATCCCTTTCTAAAACTTTCAAATTCTGAGAAATAGTATTCATCTTCCTATTCAAAAAAGAGGCAATTTCTTTCACTGTTAATTCACCTTTTTCTAACAATAAAAGCAAAATTTCTAACCTTGTTTTTCCAGAAAGTGATTTGAAAAGTCTCTGTAATATATCCATGTTTTGATATTTCACGAGTTCATGAATTCATGAACTCTGGAAATGTCAAAGCTAAGAATTTTAATTTTTTATTTTAAGCTTCGTCTCAACTCTTCCATTATTTCTACGCCAGAACTTGTTCCAATGATATTTGCACCAGCTTTAATTGCCTCTTTTGCGTCTTTTAAAGTTCGAATTCCTCCTGCAACTTTAATTAAAAGTCCTGGAGCTCCCTTTTTCATCAATTTTAAGTGATAAAATTTTTCTTTTAACTCTCTATGCTCTAGCGGATCTTTTTCTGTTGCAGTTTTTACACAAATTGCACCTGCTTTCTTGCAAATTTGGGAGGCTTTAATTATTTCGCTATCTGTTAAATAACCAGATCCAATAATTACTTTTGTTGGCAAAATCTTACAAATTTCTTTTAAATCTTTCAAAATCTTTTCCCATCTTTCATGCTTTATATCAGGAATTGACATTACAACATCCAGCTCATCTGCGCCATCTTTTTTTGCTTTTTGACACATTTGAACTCTTTTTTTGTGGGGACTATCTCCTATTGGCGGGTCAATTAAGGCAATTGTTTTAATTCCTGTACCTTTTAGTTCTTTTGCTACCAATTTTACCCATTCTTTTCTCACGCAAACTCCTCTAAATCCATACTTTTTTGCCTCTTGGCAAGTTTTCAAAATATCTTCTTTTTTTGCATCCTTTTTTATGTTTGTATGATCTATGATTTTTGCTAAATCTTTTATTTTCATATTTTCTATTTTAGCAAAATTTAAAAAAAGAAAAAAGGTCCCAAAACGGGACCTTAAGACCTACGTTGCTCTTTTTTCCATTTTTCGTAGCAGCTTCTACTGCAGAAAAAGTGCTTTTGATTTTTTACCTCAGATGGGGAACGAGAATGTAAAGTCCCACAATAATCACAAGGTACAAGAATAGTTGTCGGTTTCCGCTTGAACTCATCTGGATCGATACCAAGGCGGATCATGTGAGCTTTTAATTGTTCGGGGGAAATTTGCAACTGATTGGCTAACATCTTAATATTTACTGTGCCTTTATTCTCTATTTCTTTTGAAATCCACTGGAGGAGTCTTTCTTTACTTTGAAGGATGCCTTTTCCTAATCTAGCTTTGTACCATTGTGTCGATTTTTTTCTTTTCGGTTTAATCCCAATAACTTTTATCATTTCATACATCACTGAGCGAGGTACTTTGAAAACTTTTGCCAAATCTGAGGTTGTTAAGCCTCCTTGGAGTAGAAGAAATTCAAGTTCTTCTTTTGAGTTTATCCATTCTTCCCAAAAGTTTTTAAACTTTTCTTTCAGTGTTTCCAGCTTCTTTTTTGTTTTCTTTTTCATTTTTCACCTCCTTTTTAATCCAAGATTTCTTCGCCTTTTTTTGATTGTTTCCACTGATAAACAAAGCTCTCTTGCCATTTCTGCATCTGATTTTACTTTCCAATTTTCTATAATAAATCTATCAACTAGTTCTTTATCATAAAGTACTCTCCGTGTTACTCGATTTCTAATCATCCATTCACATAAATGTTTTTTGGAGCAGAACTTTCGCCTCTTTAATTTAGATGGTTTTGAAACTACAACTGGTGCACCACACCAAGCACAAGGTACAACGATTATCTCACGATGGGGTTTTCTTTTAAAATCTGCAGGATTAAGCCCCAATCTTTTAATTTGTTTTTCTAAAAATGTAATGCTCACCCTTAGTTTTTTTGCTAAATCATTCAAGCTTACCTTCCCCCTTTGTTCCAAAAGCCACTCTGGAAAAGCAAGTTCTTCTATTCCTTTTCTTCTAGCAAACCAGGCAGGAGCTCTCTTTGAAAGATCAATTCCCAATCCTTTTAATTTTTTATGCAGTGCTTGTTTTGTAATACCATAAGATTGAGCCACTTCTTTTAGGGTTTTCCCTCTTTCTAAAAGATCACATATTATCTGAGATATTTCTTCTTTTGCAATTTCTTTTTTTACTCTCATTTCTCGCCTCCTTTAATTGAAAGGTTCCATTTAAACAATAAAATAAAAATCAAATTTTGTCAAACAAAAGGAGGGCTATTAACCCTCCGCTAAAGGTTCGACATGAATTTTGAAGTCAATGGTCCGAACACCCTCGGGTAAGGGACCATAAATGGATTCAAATTTTTTGATGTCTTCTTCATTAAACCCTATGACTTTTTCTTCAATAGTAACAACTGCTTCTACATCGACGCCTTTCTGGCGTAAAAATTCTTTAAAAGCTTCCGCAACATTTTCCAAGGGGATCAAGCCCTGCTTGCTAAAAAGAGGACCCTCAATTTCGATTATAAGTTTCCTTGGGACCTTCGATTCATATGTGGTTTGAAGCCATTTCTTTAAACCTTCTTTATCCCATTTGATGGTATGAGGGTCTATTCTTAGGATGAATTTTTCTTCTCTATCTTTTATTCCTCGCAGGTTAGGATAATATATTTGGGCATATTGTTTGATTGCTCCTCTGTAGGGCTCGGCTTCTTTACGTAACTGATCAATCTGCATTTCAATAGGAGCGAGTTTTCGAGCAATCGCTATAATGTTGGCTGCTATCGCATTGGGGATTTCTATTTTGCCTCCTTTCTTCACTCTCCAGTCAACATTTGGAATATTGCTTTGCACCTCCTCTATTACTCTTTTTCCCACTTTATCTCACCTCCTTTATCACATTAAATCAAAATATAATTTTTTGTCAAGCGAAATTGCGTAACCTTTCTCACTAAAAAATTTCTATTTTGACAAAAATTGATCGCTAAAATAAAATTCAAAGTAGGAGGCGAGAAGGATGAAGAAAAAGGAGGAATTTGTAAGAATGGAGATTGAAATTCCGCAAAAACTTTACAAGAAGCTTTTAAAAATTGGTAAAACTGAAAAAGGGGTAAAAAAGTTAGTTGCAAATGGAGTCGAAATTTTCTTCACAGAAATTTGCAATCCTAAAGATCTTTTAGAGGCATTAAAAACTAAAAAGACAGAATAAAGTTCATTTGATTTGTAAGCTGGGTAAAGCCCAGCTTTTTATATTTTGAGTTTCTTTTTTACAATCTTTCTTATTTCTTTTGCGATTTTTTCGATCTCTCTTTCCCCATCAATAATGAAAACATTTTCGAATTTCTTTGCTAAAATTTCATAGTTTTGCCAAACTTTTTCTAAAACTTTTTCTTTTTCAAACAATGTTATCTCAAAACGATCTTTTTTAATTCTCTCAATACAAATTTTTGGTGAAACTTTTAAAAAGAAAGTTAAATCTGGCAAGATAAATTTTTTGTTAATTTCAATCAACCAATCTAGATCGTTTATTTCCAAATTTCCATAAGCCATTGTCGAGAAAAAGTATCTATCAGAAATTACATTGATTCCTTTTTTCAAAAGCGGAACTATTTCTTTTTCTAAATGGTATGCCCTGTCTGCTGAAAATAAAAGTTGAAGACAAATTTGAGAAGATTTCCAATCATGAGTTAGTTGGCTTTTTATTAAGCCACCAATGAGTCCTGAAGTCGGTTCTTTTGTAATATGAGTTCTTTTTCCAATTCTGTTTAAATAATCAGCCAAAAGTTTAACCTGAGTTGAGTTTCCTGCCCCATCCAAAGAGTCAAAGACAATGAATTTTCCTTTGTAGGGATTTTTCTGCATATTTTTATTTTATTTTTGCCTCAAGTCTTGCCACTCTTTTTTCTAAAGCAGCGAATTCGTCACGAGATACTTTTTGCTTGAGTTCATTTTTTATAAACTCAATGTCAAGCTTAATAATTTCTAAACTCTCGTCAATTTTGTTAAATCTCTCGTCGTGCTCTTGCAATTTCCCTTCTATTTTATTAAATTTCTTGTCGTGCTCTTGCAATTTCCCCTCTATTTTATTGAATCTCTCATCGTGCTCTTCCAATTTCTCTTCGATTTTATTAAATCTCTGATCGTGTTCTTGTAATTTCTCTTCGATTTTATTAAATCTCTCATCGTGTTCTTGCAATTTTTCAGTATTCGTCCCAACTTGTTCAGCAATAATTTTAAGATTATCTTTTAAATCTTCAGCAATAACATCGAAATGCCGACAAATTTCATCTTTAAATTTTTTGAGATCTTCTTTTTCCATATTCAATTTCAATTTATCAATTTTAAAATTAAAGTCAAGCCAAAATTTTTAAAATTTGATAAATTTTTTTACTTAAGATAGAATTAAAAATATGGAGGGAGAAAGAATGTTTTCTCTAGAAAGAAAAGGGGAGAAATCGAAGAGAACATAATTTTAGCTTATCATCGCTCCGATCTTACGCTTTTTGTTGGTTTTCCCGTCTTTTTTGGATATATGACAAAAGATGCAGCATTTCATCTTCCAGTAAGCTATGCTGGAGGGAATCTACTTTTAGGGTTTACCGCTCACTATTATTTCTTACCAAGCGAAAAGGATGTGCGCCTTGCTATCCAAGAAGCTTTCAAGAAATATCCAAAAGACTTGCCACCAATGGTTGAATTGTTGCCACAAGTAAAAACTGAGCTCTTTAAAATAAGACCTCCCTTCCTTTTTTATGGTGGAATAACTACTTTCTTATTAGCCGTTCTTCCAAACTTAGATCTCGGAATAGCTTACCCAGCAACCGAAAACTTCATTTTAGAAGGAGGAGTCTGGTGGGGATTAGGAACGATAATTACTACTAACTCTGCTCTTCCCATTCCCTACTTAGGAATTTTATTTACTTTTTAATGCACTTTAAAAGGGTCACCCTATGGGTGACCCTTTGTTTTTTAAAATTCTTTTAAAATCTCTAAATATTCTTTTTTCCAGTTTTTTTCTTCTTTTTTGTAAAAATCCTCGAGGTCTTCAATTAAACTTTTCAAAATTTTCATTCCTCTTTCAATTCTTTTTGGATTTAAATTAAGGCAGGCTCCTTCAATTAATCTTTTTTCAAAATTTTTTGGCTTAATTTTGATTTTTTTTCTGTCTTCAAAAATTTTTCTTTCACTTTGCAAATAAAGTTTATTTAAAACATAAAAGAAAAATAAAATTTCTTCTGCGCACTTTATCAAAAAATAAATTGCAGAAGGAAAATCTCTTTTTTTGAAAGCAAAGTTTGCTCTTGAAAGTTGGTATTTTGCATGAAAAACATTAGCTCTTAGCTCATACTGGCGAATTTCTTCTGGATATTTTTTAGCTTCTTTTTTTATTTTTTTTAAAATCCCTTTTGGGTCATAAAGAATTTTTGAAGACAAAATTAAACATCTTGAAAAAATCCAATCTCTTTGCCAAAACCTCCTCTTTAATTCTTTTTCAGTCAAAAAAGTAACTCGAAAAGGATCCCAGGGATCAGAAAATCTTTTTTTAACCCCTCTTTTGACCAAAACATACAAATCAACATCAGAAAAAAGATGAGTTTCTTTTCTTGCAAAAGAGCCTGCTAAAAAAATTCCAATAACATTTTTCCTCTTTTTTAATTTTTCAACCTCTTTTTTTATTCTTTCAATCATTAAAGCAAAATTTAATTTTTTGGAATTTTTTTCGAAAAGCAACCACTTCTTTTTTAACTTTTTCTGGATTTTCTTTATCAATCAAAATTCTTTTTATAAAAGTTGCAATTTTTTTCATTTCATTTTTTCCCATTCCATATCTTGTCATTTCTTGAACTCCAATTCTAATACCAGAAGGGTTATGAGTAGCATCATAGGGGCTGTCATCAAAAAGTGCCATTTTATTTAAAATAATGTTTGCTCTTTCAAGTTTTTTTGCCACCACCTCTCCCCCACCAAAATTTTTGACATTTAAAATTATCTGATGAGATTTTGTAAAATTTAAATTTTTTCCCAAAACATCAAAACCAAAATTGTGCAATGTTTTGGCTAAAAATTGAGCATTCTCAATTATTTTTTTAGCATAAAGCCTGCCAAATTTTTCCATTTCCAGGGCGGTAATAGCTAAAGAAGGAAGCCTGAAAATATGGTGGTTTGAAACTAAACCTGGAAAAATTTTATATTGAATCTTTTTCCAAATGTTTTTGTCAATCTTTGGATTAGCTAAAATTATTCCACCTTGTGGTCCTGGAAATGTTTTGTGAGTTGAAGCTGTAATGATATCTACCCCTTCTTTGAAAGGATCTTGAAAAAAGCCACTAAAAATTAATCCAAAAACATGAGCTGCATCATAGACAATAATTGCTCTTGTGTGTTTTTTGATTTCTTTTATTGGCTCTGGAAACAAAAACATTGACCTTCCAAACAAAATTAATTTTGGGTTGAATTTTTTAATGAGCTCAATTGTTTTTGAAACATCAATCTGAAGCTTTTTTTTATCAATTGGCATTTCAACAATATTTAAATTGAAAATTCCCAAAGCCCCATATTTTGTTGAAGAAATATGCCCTCCAAAAGTTAAACCCGGAACAAAAATAGTATCTTTTGAATTCAATGTTGCCCAAAAAACAGCTAAGTTTGCTAAAACTCCAGAAATTGGTCTAACATCAACATAAGGGGTTTTAAATTTTTTTGAGAAAATTTGAATGCAAAGCTTTTCAATCTCGCTTGAAAATTTAGTTCCTTGATAGTGCTCAAAAAACTTCTCATCTTTTATTCCGTGTTCATTGTATCTTGAAAGAAAATCTGAAACTAAAAGTTTTTGAGCTAAAGGCGAAAGAACATTTTCTGAGGCAATTAAATTTATGCAATTTTTTCGCCAATCATTTTGCTTTTTGACTAATTTTTTAACTTGCAAAACTTCCATTTTATTCAAAAACCAAAGCTTTTATTTTAGCAAAAGCTGGAAGAGAAAGTAACACTTTTAAAATTTCTTTTTCAAAAAGATAACAAAGTGAAATTCCTCCAGCAATAAAAATTCTTTCAAAAATTGTGTGAGGAATAGCTTCGATCCAAAAGTGAGCTGGAATGTTTAAAAGATAAAGATAGATTACAGATCCTACTGCATGATCAACAAAGGCTGAAGCTAAAGAATTTGAAAAAAGATTTAATTTTGGCAAAGGAAAGAAAGTTAAAATTAAAGGAATTAGCCAAAAAAGAGAGTAAAACCAAACTGATCTTCCAATTGGATGCAAAATGAAAAGTAAAATACAAAGTAAGGGTAAAAAAACAATTTTTTTGTCTTTTTTAAAAATTCTTGCAAAGTAAACCCCACCAAAAATTATTGGAAAAAAAGTAAAAATGTCAGAAGCACTTTTTAATTTATAGATTTTTAAGGCAATTCCTAAAATGTGAGTTAAAACAATTGTGAAAGTGCCAAGAGAAATTCCTAAAATTTTTGCCAAAGTAGGACCAATAAAGACTGCCAAAGAAAATTGCATTTTTGTTCCCAAAATTGGAGCAAATTTAATTTGACTTAAAAACAAAAATAAAAGAGCAGAAAATATAGAAAAAATTATTTTGGCAAAGATTTTTGAATTCATTTTTTTTATCCTTCCCATTTTGCAAACCTTTGAAAAATTTTTTCTTGAGCTTTGATTATTTTTTTGAAATTTGACTTTTTTGGAAAAATTCCCTCTTTAAATTCTTTTATTGTTGGAATAAAAATTTCACTTTCTTTATTTTTAAAAGGGCATTGAGTATTATTTCTGGCTTCATTTTCTGGACAAAGCCCTCTCATAAATCCTCGACATCCAACAAGTCCTCTCATTATTGGCAATTTTTTTATTAAATTAAAATAAATTTGAGAAGCTAAAGATCTAAATTCTGGCGAAGCTCTAACGCAAAGCCTTAAGGACAGAAGATTCAAAAGTGATCTTAAATTTATTGTCACATGATAAATTCCAACTGCTTGGCAAAATGGCAAAATATATCTTGCAGATTCTCTTGGCAAACCTTCATTTAAAAATTTCTCATAACTTTCCAAATTTTTTTTGACATTTTCTAAAAAAGCTAGCTTTTGACTTTTAACTTTTGAGTTTTGAGTTTTCAAAAGGTGCCACGGAAGAATGATTTCAAAAGCTGGAGTTTTTTTGTCAATTCCTTCTGAAACTTTAATATATCTTGTTGAATAACCTGTGTGGCTTTGAATTCTGTGTTCGAGAAATTCAGGGCAACAACCTTTTGTCATTTTTATATCGAACTTTATTATAATGTGCTCAATTGCTGAGGTATAATCATTCTCAACAATCATTTTAAAAACTTTTTCTCCCTCAATCTTTTGTGGAACTCCGCTCAATCGTGCGCTAAAAACAACTTCTTTCCAGGCATTTTTCCCCTTTATTACTTCAAAGTTCCAAACTTTGGGCTTTACAATCTTAATTTTCATTTTTAGTTTCCTTTAATCTTTGCAAATACCTTTTTGAATCTTCTTTAATCCAATCTTTAACATCAATCTTTTTTGCTTTTCCGCTGCTTTTTAAAATTATAACTTTTTCAATTCCCGCATTAATTATTGCTCTTTTGCAGCGATTACAAGGAATTGCTTCAACTAAATTTCCATCTTTATCAAAGCCTGCAATAAATAAGGTTCCTCCCAAAACCGAACTTCCAGATCTGGCAGCGTTAATGATTGCATTCTCTTCTGCATGAACTGCGGGACATTCATCATATGCTTTGCCATGAGGCAAATTTAAAATATCTTTTATGCATCCTACCTCAAAACAATTAACGACACCTCTTGCGGTGCCGTTATAGCCTGTAGAAACAATAACATCGTCTTTAACAATAATTGCCCCGTATTTTCTTCTGATGCAAGGTGATCTCAAAGAGACAGTTTTTGCAATTTCTAAATAATAAATTTCCTTTTTGGGTCTTTGATTTTTCATTTTAATCTACAATCTCAATTCCCATATTTTTTGCCTGCCCTTCG
>Ga0080004_1166426_pt1 | contig 14761 bp, 15 predicted proteins | sample WasSprMetagenome_FD_69207 | JGI IMG/M metagenome (GOLD analysis project Ga0080004, IMG submission 69207) | Sulfidic aquatic microbial communities from Washburn Spring, Yellowstone National Park, USA - WS (SPADES assembly) (version 2) | ecosystem: Environmental > Aquatic > Thermal springs > Hot... | reverse complement strand
ACATTATTTAGCCCGACTGGTAATAACACTAGCGCCGGAGAAATACACTATATTGCTACCCTCTCTCCCTGTCCTCGCGTATTATAGAGACTACTTCTTCATCGCTTATGTGGGAGAGCCTTTTGGAGAGTCTTTTCGCCTTCTCCTCGAGCTCGGATAGTACACGCCTCTTAACTTCCTCCTCGAGAACCCTTCTAATGACGGGCCCGGGCTTTACTCCATACCTATCAAGCAACTCCTTCAACCTCCTAGGAATCTTAGCTGAAACCGTGACATAGCCTATTCTCAATCCCCATTTATAGTCATGGAATTAAGGGTAAACCTATATAAAGATTATCAAATATAATGGCTCCATAATCTACAACTCAAAATAACAATCTGGAAGCCGTGGCAGCATACACCCTATGAACCAGGAGAGTACCGTGAATATCGAGTAGAAAGGTGGAGTCGGTGGAAGAGATTGTTCATACCGGTTTAAGCAGTGTCTATTAAGTGCATGGATATTGTCAACGCTGGCCCCTATGTCTTGGCGTGTTGTTCACGGTATTGGTATTGCAATGAATGCTAGGTATATGAGTGTGTACACCCTTGCAACTAGTGCTCCTATTTTGAGGAATTCTTTAAACGTTATCGTGTTCTATCTAGTGGGGATTAAGTCTTTCTGTAACTTCGTTTACTACATTGTCAATGTCTCTTTTACTCAGAGTACTCGTAGAGGTAACTGCTAGATCTACGTCTATATTCTCCCTGTAGCTACCTCTAGCTCTAGAGCCAAATAGAGTAAAAGCTGATATTCTCTCATCTCTACTCCCCTATGGATTTGAGAACATACTTTAACACATCTTCTGAGACTTCTACCGGGTTAATATTAATGGATTCAAGTATTTCCATAACCTAACCTAGAATAATTGGGGCCTTCATTTTAAACCATGAACCTTTTTCCAACACTAATAATCTAATTACCGCTATCTACATGAGTATATTTCAAGCTCTAAGATATTCAACTTCTTAGAGTTAGTGGTGCTTTATAGTGGGTGAGAGTAGACATTATATTGTTAAATTAGACTATGAGAAGTGTGCTCATTGTGGTTTTTGTACAACTGTTAATACTTGTCACTCTCTAAACACGTGTATTGGTTGTCTATCATGTTATTGGGCTTGCCCATATGAGGCTAGAATTCTAGTTGAGAGTATACTTGATGTAGATAACTCTGTGACAATATACGTTGATGATAAGCCATTCAAGGTACCACGTAACATCACTGTCGCTAAAGCTCTCGAGTACATTGGCTTTAAATTCAATCCTCCAGGGTTTAAGAGACCTAGCCTCGCGTGTAAAACTGGTGGTTGCTGGGCTTGTACACTATTAATTAATGGTGAATTAGAACGTGCCTGTATAACACCTGTTAAGGAAAATATGAGAATTAAACTTAATATCGAGGGATATAAGCCCTTAAGAATAGTTCACGGGCCGGAACCACACGTGGTTGGAGGTAAGGGGACACCGTGGTGGGAGGTTAACTATATAGACTATGTTGAAGCCGCTATATGGGTTGCTGGTTGTAATCTTAGATGTCCTCAATGTCAAAACTACCATGTAACATATGATAATGTATCAACACCAATGACACCTGATGAAGCTGCTAAGCTTGTAGTCTATTGTCACAGGAAGCATCATACTAGGGGTATTGCTATTAGTGGCGGTGAACCCACAATCAACCGTGAGTGGCTTATAGAGTTCTTTAAAAACGTTACTAAGAGAGTAGATGTAAAAGTGAGAAGACATCTTGATAGTAATGGAACTACTTTAACACCAGACTACATCGATGAGCTTGTAGAGTCTGGTTGTAATAATATTGGCATTGAGCCTAAATGTGCACGTGTAGAAACATATATGAAAATTACGGGTATAAGTGACCGAGAACTCGCAGAGAAATATCTGGAGACAGCTTGGGAAGCCGCTGAATACATCTATACTAATTATAGGGATAAAGTCTACTTGGGAATAGGCCTCGTATTCAATAGAGAACTAGTCTCACTCGAAGAAATAGCTAAGGCTGGAGACAAGATAGCTTCAATAGATCCCAAAATACAAGTCACAGTACTAGACTACTTCCCTACTTTTAGAAGGAGATGGTTGAAAAGACCATTAGTTAGCGAAATGCTTGAAGTTAAACGTATCTTAGAGGAAAGAGGCTTAAAGACAGTTATTGTACAAACTGAACGCGGACACATAGGCCCAGGGAATAAAAGTTTAGGATACTCCTACTAGTCTACAACACTAACAACCAGAAACCAAGTCTCATCACATAATACTCTTCAAGGTCTGACCTCCTCTCCACCCTTAAGGCGTGAGGGTTTCCTTTTGGGGTTCATTGACTCCCCGCATCCCACGTAGGCTTAGGGGCAACCACAACCACCAATAAACTCATCACCAAGAACAATTGAGCGAGAGAGCTTATAAACTTTTCTATAAGCCATCCCCGCCTTGAAAGGCGAGGCTTTCAGTTGTAATCTTCTCCTATCCCTAGACTAGTGTTATCTTACCATAGTGTTAAAGGAGCCTATATAATTACAATGATCTACTCTGATGCCATAGTAGTTTTAGACAGAGTTGGAGTGCTCGTAGAGTTCCTCGACACTCTTAGGAGGAGGATTATGGAGGCAGGGCTTAAGGGAGCTAGAGATGGATGGGCATACTACTGGGTATTGACGAAGCCCATGGAGAAGGTGAGAGTCATTTGAGCATTGACCCATTGGCTTAGCTAAATACCGCTTTAAACTAGCCTGTGACCGATCTATAATTAGTAGTGATTAATTGTGGATTGCTGTGAGTAGCTGGCTTGGATTTATTAACCTCTCTACGTGTATTTACTTGTGGATGATGAGTTTTGGGGTTTGAGTTATTGTCTTCAACGCGGATGAGGGGCTTTTGGGTTATGTGGAGCCCTGATAGCCCGGGCAGTGATGCAATGAAAACCCGAACGGAGCCCGGGAACCCGAGGCAAAAAGTATTTAGAAATATTCACAGGTAACTACAAATGATTGCCTCGGGGAAACCCTCCACTCACCTAGCGAGAGCTGAGAGACTACTAGGTATTGGCGACTCAGCGTCAATAATAAACTTCGCTCAATTAGCAATTGAGAACTTCGCGAAAGCCATAATAGCCCTCTACGAGGTCCTCACGTGGAGTCACGACTCCTCAAGCCAGTTATTAAGTTTAATGTGGAATACTGCAGAGTCTCGTGGAGCTAGTGGGTAAACTAGCGCTTATAGCTAGAGAGATATCCCTCCACTAGATCATAAACTCATGTCAACGCTAATAATGTAGTCGAGTATAGGTTCTTCTAGAATTCTACTTCTCACCTCCTCTATAATACTCCTAGACAGAGATCTAGAAAAAACCATTTGTTAAGTATGTGAGAAACGTGTTTGATTAACTACAAGGTCTAAGAATTGATCTTGAGGCATCTTAATGTAGAAAATCCTTAATTATGCGTAAAGCCAACATGCAACGAAGTGTTCTTTTCCAGTAGTCACTAAGGGGGGTTCTTCCCTCTTACACTTCTCTGTAGCATATGGACATCGGGGGTGAAATCTACAGCCTGGTGGAGGGTTTATAGCGCTTGGTGGCTCTCCAATAGGCTTTAATGTGCTCTCTAGGCTCTTTTCCTCAAGTAGTAATGCAGATGATATTAATAACTTAGTATATGGGTGTAATGGCTCTGATAAAATAGTGTCTGCAGAGCTCTTCTCTACGATTTTTCCGAGGTACATAACCCCAATAGTATCAGCCATGTATCTAGCAACTGAGATATCATGTGTTACGAGTACGTAGGATAAATTCAACTTCTCTTTTAAGTCGAGAAGTAGGTTTAATATTTGGGCTTGTGTTGAAACATCTAGAGCTGAGGTGGGTTCATCTAGTAGTAGTAAGTCTGGTTTTATACTAATAGCTCTAGCTATGGCAACTCTCTGGGCTTGTCCACCGCTAAGACTCTGTGGGCTTTGATCTAGGGTGCTCTCAGGTAGTCCAACAAGCCTGGTAAGTTCATGCACTCTACTTAAAACCTCTTCACGCGGTATTTTCAAATGTAGTCTCAATGGTTCAGCTATAATGTCAAATACCCTCATTCTTGGGTTTAATGAGCCCTGTGGGTTTTGAAATACTGCTTGAACTCTACGCCTATACCACTTAAGATCACTCTCTCTCCTATTAGTTATGTCGACATTATCAAATACTATTCTACCAGAGTACACATCGACAAGTCTCAAAATAGCTCTCAACACAGTGGATTTGCCACAGCCAGATTCACCTACAAGAGCATGTGTTTGCCCTCTCTCAACTGTAAAACTGACGCCATCAACAGCTTTCACATAGCCAACTATTTTTCCAAAAAATCCGCGCCTTATTGGAAAATAGACTTTTAAATCCCGGACTTCAAGTAGACTACTCAGATGGCATCACCTCGAGTAGAGATTACAGTAGACCCTGCGATCACCTATTCTCACATAGTTTACACTCTCAGAGCATTCTCCACGTGCACTTGGGCATCTATCTGCAAAAGGACAGCCTGACACCTCTAAGCGTGGATCTAGTGGCTCGCCCTGTATGTGAACTATTCTAGACACTCTATGAGAACTCCTAGGTATTGCTGCTAGTAAGCTCCTAGTATATGGGTGTAGTGGCTCCTTAATAATATCTAGAGTACCTCCATCTTCAACAACTACACCAGCATACATAATTGCCGTTTTCTCACAAACCCTTAACGCAACACCTAAATTGTGTGTTATTAATACTAGACTCATACCCTCAGACTTCACGAGTTCCTTCAGTAGGCTTAGAATTTGAGCTTGAATAGTGGCGTCGAGCATCGATGTTGGTTCATCAGCTACTATTATTTTAGGCTTAGTGAGTATTGCTGCACCAATAGCTGCCCTCTGCAACATACCTCCTGAGAGTTCATGTGGATAAGACTTTAACACTCTATCAACATCAGGCATGCGAACTTTCTTTAATACGTCAATTACTATGTTACTAGCATCTCTCCTTGATACTCCAAGCTTACTAATAGCTATGTCTTCTAGGTGTTCTCCTATAGTGTGTAGCGGGCTAAAAGTTGCTAAGGGGTCTTGAAATATCATTGTTATCTCTCTCCCCTTAATTTTATTAATAACGTCTCTGCGGGCTCTCAACAAGTCTATATCGCTATAGACTATACTACCACTCTTTACAACAGCGTTAGGTGGTAATGATAGTGAGAGAGCTACTCCAAGTGTTGATTTACCACTACCACTCTCACCTACAATACAAAGTGATTCGGCACTGCAGAGTTCTAAATCTACTCTCCTCACAGCGTGTATTATGCCGCTGAGTGTGTAGTAATCTATACTTAGACCCCGGATAGATAATAGAGGTTTACCTGCACTCATACAAGTACTACCTCTTAGCAACAATGCTTCTCAATCTAGGATTCATATATTCTTTCACTGCGTCGCCAAGTAAATTAAAACCTACAACGGTCACTAAGAGCACGAGTCCTGGGAAGAAAGTTATCCAATACGCTTTAGTAACATAAACCCAGCCCTCACTTATCAATCTACCCCACTCAGGTATTGGTGGTGGTACTCCAACACCTAGAAAACTAAGTGCGGATGCTTCTAGTATAGCAGAGCCCATATCTAGCATTGATTGAGTTACTACTGGGATAAGGGAATTGGGTAAAATATATTTAGCCATAATTGTAAACTTACTTAGCCCTACAACTTTAGCGGCCTCTACGTATTGTGCTGATTTAACAGAGTTTACACTAACATACATTAGTCTAGCGTACCAAGGCCACCAGGAAATAGCTAAAGCCATAATTGTAGTCAAAACACCACGTCCAAGGACGCTTGCAAATGCTACTGCTAATAAGAGTGGTGGATATGCCAGGAACATATCAGTAAGTCTCATTAAAATAGTACCGATGAAGCCGGCTAAATAGCCTGCTACTAATCCAACAATAACACCTATTATTAATGAGAGACCAACAACGCACACTGCTATTATGAGTGAGTATCTTGAACCTAGAATAATTCTATTCAACATATCTCTTCCATATGCATCTGTCCCAAAGGGGTATTCTAGTGAAGGGGGTTGAAACGCTTTATTTAAGTCATATGTAACTCCCCAAGCATCTTCCGGCTTAGTGAGTATGTATGGTGCTATACTCCCTATAATGGTAAAAGCCATTACTATAATGAATCCAGCGGTGTAGAGTGGTCTCTTAACTAGGAATTTAAAGAAGTCACGTGGAATAAGACCCACTAGAATTTCACCCTAGGATCTATCCATGCATGTATAATGTCGACTACGAGGTTAACTAGGGAATATGTAATGGCAACAAATACCATCCCCCCAAGTATAGCTGGGTAGTCATAACTTAGTAGAGCCATCCCCACGTAGTAACCTATACCAGGGTATACGAAAATGAGCTCCACCATTAAAGCCCCTGTAATAGTATAGCCAAAGCTTAATCCCAGAGAAGCAATTACAGGTGCGATAACGTTCTTCAAGACATACTTATAAAGCATTTTACTTCTAGGTAAACCCCATACTTCAAGTGCCCTAACATAAATTTCCTGCAGAGATTCTACAGCCATAGATCTAGTCATTCTAATCGTTAATCCCAGTGGATACATCATGAGCGTTATCACAGGTAATATCATGCGTTTAAGTACATCTAATAGTACTGGAATATTAAGCTGTAGTAGTGAGTCTAATATATAGAAGTTTGTAATAGGTTTAAACCCTGTTTCTATCACCAAGGAGGGGTCTACCCTCATACCACCCGGCAATACTGGATACCATATGCTAAACACTGTTTGAAGCACTAAGCCTAGCCAAAATACTGGTATTGAAGCTGCAATTATACTGAGCACTGATATAGCTTTATCAACTACTTTACCATAATTAATAGCTGCTATAAGTCCAAGTATAACTCCAATAATGAACGCTGATATAAAAGCAGTAATTGTTAACTCTAGTGTTGCAGGTAAACTAGTAACTATGTCTAAAATAACTGGTTGTCTCGTCCTCCATGAAACACCCCAATTACCCCTAAAGAAGTCCACGAGATAGTAGTAGAGTTGAATGTATATGGGTTCATCTAAGTGTAATTCTTTCCTAGCTCTCTCTATTTGTTCAGCTCTAGCATGAGCACCCACCCAGAGTAATTCTGGTCTTGCAGGTATAACTCTTGTAATTATAAAAGAAATTATGAGAACTCCGAAGACTACGAGAAAAAGTAATAGTATTCTCTTAGCAAGATACGTTCTCGTTATGGGCAAATTTCTTCCTACCCTCTTACATCTAACACTTGTGCAAGTATAGCTGTTGGCATAGCTGGGTTAATGGCTTTATCTAAGTTGCCTATTCTACTACGTGCGACTCTAAAGTCGACCATATCCCATAAGCCTACTCCAGGGACATCCCTATAGAGAATCTCCTGCGCCCTCCTATATAGTTCTAGGGCTTTATCAGGGTTTACTCCTTCGAGACTATAGGCTTCCATTATTAAATCATCGAATTCCTTGTTCTCGTAGTAACATAAATTAAATGCTTTACTTTCACTGTGAAACATGTTATAGAGATATGTTATTGGAGAGAGCACGTCAGGCCACCAGTAGAATATAAATAAGTCTTGAGTAGCATTAGGATCCTCCCACCCCTTCTGTGCTAAAGCCCACTGCTCCTCCCAGCTTAAAGGCCTAATCTCCACTGTTATACCCAATTGCGCCAATGAGCTATGAATGAGCTCTGAGGTTCTCTGCTCATAAATATCTCCTGCAGTATATACGAGGACTAAAGTCTTATTGATCCCGGCGGGGTAACCAGCTTCTGCTAATAGCTGTCTGGCCAGGGTTAAATTGTATTCATATCTGAAGTTTTCGAAGTGACCCCACATACCATATGGTATAACTCCACTAGCTACTCTCGCTAAACTAGCTCTCGCTACTTTCACTATGTCTTCATATGGTATTGCATGAGCAATAGCTTGACGTACTAGTGGATTATCTAGTGGGGGCTTCTTTGTGTTGAAGAGTAATATGAGGTTTTGAAAACTCGGTGTTTTAACTACAATGTAATTGGGGTCTTTTCCAAAATCCTCCACTGTTTCAGGTGGGACATATTCCGCTATATCTATTTGACCTGCACGTAGCATTCTCTCTTGAGTGACAGCGTCCTTAATTATTTTAACGATAAAAACATCTGGTGCATTAGGACTTGCTAGTGGATAACCCGCCTCTTTCCAACCCCACCAATCTGTGAATTTTTCAAGGATAACCTCGCTCTCAGGATCCCACTTCACTAGTCTATAGGGACCACTACCAGCATCGTTTCCTTTATTAAACCACTCTGCTACTTTAGGATCTGTGAGGTTTTGTGCTCCAGCGTGTTCAGCTACTCTAGGACTAAATATGTAGACTGCATAGGGGCTTGCGAGGATCTTATTTAGCGGTGCTGCGTGTTTTAAGTAGAATTTAACAGTATAGTCATCTACGACTTCAACTCTCTCAACAGGTTCTAATATATAAGCTGCACCTCCTCCAAGTGTGATTGTCCGTTCAATAGAAGCCTTAACGGCATGCGCAGTTACAGGTGTTCCATCGTGAAAGACGGCGTTTTTCCTCAGGTAAAATGTCCAGACAAGCCCATCTGAGCTTACCGTGTAGTTAATTGCTAATCCAGGTGTGAACTCGCCTGTAAGGGGATTATACCATAAGAGAGTTTCATAAACGAGGGGTAGCCATAATATAGAGTTAGAGAACTCAGTGCTGGGATCAGCTGTAGTCATTTCAGATAATGAGGCATATGTGACTATCTTCTTTACTGGCGGAGGTGGAGGCCTATAAATAAATACCATACTTACAATAGCGATGGCTATTACGAGTACTACTAAGAATAATGCTAATATACGTTTTGAAATTCCAATCACGGGAACCTACCTTTTGTGGGTAGTATACTACAGTGTCTAGAATTTGATTCAACCTTTATAAGTCTTCTTGACTTAATTGACTATGAGCCTTTAGTCGTGGTGATATAGTTGAGTCTTCGTCTTAAATCCGAGCTTAACGTGAAAAAGCTTGTTCTCGGTGCTACAATCCTGGGTACTGGTGGTGGGGGAGATCCTGAGGAGGGTTTTAAAGTCCTCTATAAGGCTGTTGAGGCGACTAATAGACCTGTGGAGTTAATTAATGTTGAGGATATTCCTAGTGGAGGATTTATTGTAGTACCTTACTATGTAGGTTCAATAGCGCCTGGTTTAAAGCCTAGAAAAACTATTAAAATAGTGGATCCTATTAGCAGGGCTTTTGAACTTCTCGAGAGGGAGCTCGGTGGTAAAATTGTAGGTGTTGTTGCCTCTGAAATGGGTGGATTTAACACGCCTATAGCTCTCAGTATTGGTGTCTTAAAGGGGCTTCCAGCAGTGGATGGTGATTTATTAGGTAGAGCTGCACCTGAACTACACCAGTGCACTGTTCATATATTTGGCTACTCAATGGCGCCATCTGTTCTAGTTAGTGAGACTGGGAATGTTATTGTTGTTAAAGAGTATGCTGATATAGATGACTATGAGTCAATAGCTAGGTATTTGTCTATTTTAGCTGGTAGATTTGTAGCAGTAGTTGATACTCCATTAACAAGGGAGAAAGCTGATAAGGCTGTTGTAAAGAACACTATTAGCCTTGCTTATAAGCTAGGCGATGAAGTTTTAAAAGCTATTGAGAGTAAAGAGTCTCCCGCTGAGAGAATCGCTAAGCTCTTAAATGGCTGGGTAGTGTTTGAGGGCTTTGTAGAGAAATATACTTGGAGAGATGAAAAAGGCTTCTTAAAAGGTGAAGTATTTATTCGCGGTAGGGGTAGATATGCTGGTAGACTTGTTAAATCATACATTATGAATGAACATATAATGGTGTGGATTGACAATGAGCCTTTAGTGATGCCGCCTGATCTCTTCACACTTATAACACCCGGTGGAACACCAATTACAAATACTGTTCTCAAAGAGGGTATGGAGGTTATAGCTATAGCGGCACCAGCTCCTAAAGTGTGGAGAACACCACGTGGATTAGAGCTCTTTGGCCCACGTCACTTTGGCTTCGACTACGACTATGTTCCCGTAGAAGAGCTTGTAATTAAGCGAGGTGTCGTATAGCGTGAGAATACTTGTTGTAAACCCCGTTGGTCACACTATGTGGGATAGTGTAGACCTCGAGATTTATCGCTCTTACGCTAGTCCTCAAACTGAAGTTATTGTTAAGTCTCTTCCAAGAGGACCACGCACGGTGGAGACTCTAAATGCGTATTTTGAAGCTGAGAGGGAGACTGTGAATTTTGTTCTTGAAAATTACAAGGGGTTTAATGGTATTATAGTTAACTGCTTTCTCGAACCAGGTATTAATGTTCTCAGAAAGAAGCTCAGAGGCCAAGTAGTTGTAGTGGGGCCGGCGGAGGCTTCTTTGAGCTATGCGAGGATTTATGGAGATATAGCTGTAGTGTCTGTGGGCGCTAGTGTAGAGGGGCTTGAATTAATCAGGGAGAAGATTAGGGCTTTGGGTTTTGAAAAAAGAGTTTTAAGTATTAGTGGTATACCATTAGGAGTTATAGATATAGATGTTGATAAGAAACGTACTATTGAGTTTTTAGTAGCTGAGTCTAAGAAAGCTTTACTCAGTGGTGCAGATGTTATAGTACTCGGATGCACGGGTCTCGCAGGCTTAGCTAAGATCATTGAGAGGGAATTAGGTGTGCCTGTCATAGATCCAGCGTGGGCTTCAATTAAACTCCTTGAAGCACTACTTTCGAGGTGAGCTATATGGTGGAGTTTTTGGACTTTGAATTAATGAAAGCCTCTATTAAGCTTGTGAGAGACATACTCAAGATCTCTAAAGGCGACGAAGTAGTTATTACAGCAGATACAGCTAGTGATTGGAGAGTAGTAGAGTCCACTGCTAGAGCTGTATCTATTATCGGAGGCAAACCTGTAATTTTTCTTCACGAAACCCCTATTGGTGTTGGTAAAGCAGCAGACCCCTATCTACCGGTTAAAACGCTTACAGCTGTATTGACATCGGCAGATGCGTGGATCGAGTATAATAGAAACTGGCTACTCTACTCAACACCCTACTGGGAGGCTGTTACACGAGGGAGAGTTAAGTACATGTGTTTAGTCGGCATGTATAGTGAGGCAATGGTTAGAATGATTGGTAGAGTGAATGTGGAGGTCATGTATAAGTTTCAGAGGAAGCTCGCTGAGATAACAACACACATTAGGCATATACACATTACATCACCAGCAGGAATGGACGTTGTTTTCGAAAATGACCCTACAAGACCAGTACTAGTTGAAGGTGAAGTCAATGGACCTGGAGAATACATGTTATTTGGCCAAGTAGACTGGGCTCCGCGAGAAGACAGCATAAATGGCGTTATTGTATTTGATGGTAGTGTCTGGCCTCCCGAGGAACTAGGAGTTCTTAAATCACCCATAAAGCTCCATGTAAGAGACGGTAAAATATATAGAGTAGAAGGAGGATATGAGGCATCTCTATTTGAGAAGTGGCTTAGATCATTTAACGACGAGAAAATGTTCAACATAGCACACATATCCTATGGATGTAATCCAGGTGCAAAACTAACAGGCAATATACTAGAAGATGAGAGAGTATGGGGTGTAGTAGAGTGGGGTTTAGGTTCACAGTCACCAACATTTAGGGGTAAACTTGGACCAGCAACAACACACACTGATGGAATTTGTACCAGGCCCACTCTCATAGGTGATGGCGAAGTTGTTATTAGAGATGGTGAATATGTTCACCCAGAACTACTAGATTTAGCATTTAAACTTAGACAAACTACATGAAGGTGGCTACCACTTGGCGAAAATACTTATTCTAAACCCTGTCTCGACGACTATATGGGATAATCTTGTATATGAACATGTTAAGAAGATTATTGAGCCTGCAACTCAAATTATAGTGAAAAGTATTAGAGAAGCTCCACCAGCTATTGAGTGTGAATATGATAAGACTCTAGCAGAACACCTAGTAGTGAGGGAAGTTGTTAATGCTAGTAGAGAGGGATTTGACGCTGTAGTTATAAATTGCTTCGACGACCCAGGGCTCCGATCTTCACGTGAAGTCTCAGATATACTAGTACTAGGCATAGGTGAGACTTCTCTATACTATGCATTGACTCTCGGAGATAACGTGGCAATAATATCTACAGGTAAATATTCCCTGGTAGCTTACCGTAGGAGAGCGAGAGAACTAGGTATTGAAGAACGCATAGTTTACATCACAGGCATAGAAATACCAGTATTAGAGTTGAAAAAGAACGAGAAACTCGTAAAAGAAATGCTCATAGGTGAAATTAAAAAAGCAATTGAAAACTATGGAGTAGAAGTAGTAGTGCTTGGTTGCGGTGGCTTTATAGGGCTCTCAGAGGAATTGTCGAAGGAGTGTGGAGTCCCAGTGATAGATCCAACACTAGTAACGGTAAAAATAGCTGAGAGCACAGTGAGATTAGGATATACTCACAGTAAAAAATTCCTTTTAAATAGGCTGTTGCAGAATTGATGATAAGTTTAAGTATCTGTGAATACTTGTAAATGCTTGGCTTTCAGAGTAATGTTTAAATACCCTCATTTCATTGTATTTTCTTGGATGATCCGCTCTGCGGTGACGTAGAGACTCAGATGGGAGCCCCATGGCGTTGGGCTCGACAGGCACCCATGAAGTGCGGACGACGCTAATGAATCCGCATCGAGGTGCAACCCCGCTAACGGAAATACAAGCATTCACAAACACCATCAAGTACCGTTAGCGGGGAAACGCTCCGAAATAGGCCTCCTATATAGATTTATAAACGTTAATAGTAGCGAGTCTCCTCTCTATGGTAGATACATACACGTAGTGTCCACAAGAAGACTAAGCTTAGAGGAATCACTGGATTTCCTCGAGAAGGGATTTAGAGAAGTGGGCGTGGTAATACCCCGACACGTCATTGAAGACGCAGCCAGTGTATTTGGAGGTATTATTGGCTGGCTTACACTCTTTGGCTACAACTGCTACATGAATATTAATACATGCTCTGAGAGCATTGAAAAAGTCATTAAAATCGCGGTTGAAACAGCTAAACGAGAAGTAGAAAACTTCTTGAAGACTAGGAGGAGTGAGAGATACCGAGTTATCTTGAAACTATTAACTATAGAGAGGAGTTGGAGTGAAATAAAAAATAGACTCGAGGATATCGAAGGTAGGACTATAAATGATAAAACACTCAACGAGCTATTAACAACACTACTAAATCTCTCAATAATTGAGAAAACAAACAACAAGTACATAATAGCAGACCCTATAACTAGAAAAGCCGTAGAAGAACTAGCGGGCTAGATCAATTATTGGAGGAAACCAAGAGCTTAATAAATAATCGTGTAGTGATGGTCTCCAAGATAAATGCTTTAAGACCCCTGATGAACCCTCTACCCTCACCACGTACTTCTAAGTAATTGCAAAAGCCTCCTTCAACTCTCTACTACACTCTCAGCTCTGTTTAATCTACGAGCTAGGCGAAATCTAGTACTTTATAGTGGTCTACTTCCTTTGACATCATATTTTCCCAATAGGACAAATATACTTGTCATCAGAGCTCATTTTAAAGAGACCTAGAAATGCACCCCATTGGAGCAGTGTATTCATTGCCTCCCGGGTGTTTCGTGGATAAAACCTCGTTACTATATCTATGAACTCCTCTACTCTAAGTCTCTTTTTAGCCTTTAACTCGTTAATAATGGTTTTAAATGGCTCAATACTATCTATAACCTCTCTTAATTTACTCTTAACATGCCGAACATGCCCCTTTACAATCTCCAATCCCAGCTGGGTTAACTTAATATTCCCATTTTCTACAACCTCCACTAGTCTCAATGAAGAGGCCACATCAATTATGTGTGGTAGCATATCGATTTGTTCTCCGAGAAGATCCCCGAGATTCATTGGATCCACGGAGTCTCCAAGACTATGAATTGCTTCAAGTAGGCCTAACACTTGATCCAGTTGTGCATTATGTGGAAGTACATAACTATGCTCGCTACTCGACAATCCCTCTATACACCAATATAGGCATTTAATAACATAACTCCCTTAATAAGTTTAAACACGGTGTCTAAATGAATCTCAATGAATTAACACTGGAGCTTACAATATCTACACTACTAAGCCTAGGGAGAATGCTTGCAGCGTACATGCTATCCCTCATACTAGCAATAGTCACAGGGGTCGCAATGGCTAGGAACAAGTATGTTGAGTCAATACTACTCCCAATACTTGATGTTCTCCAATCAATACCCATACTCGGCTTCTTTCCAGCCGTACTCGCAGTATTTATAGCTACACTGGGACCAGTAGCTGGTGGCGAGCTGAGCTCAATATTTTTAATAACTACTAGTCTTGTCTGGAACATGATCTTCGGCGTTTACTCGAGTATTAAATCCCTAGACCCCTCAATCGATCACTTAGTAGCAGTGTATAAACTACCATTAATTCACAGGTTCCTATACATATACCTACCCGCCTCGAAGAGCTCTATCGCGGCAAATAGCATTATTTCATGGGCTGGCGGCTGGTTCTTCCTTACAAGCGCTGAAGTAATCTCAATGGGTAGAGTTGAGTATAGACTGAAAGGACTGGGTTCATTCATCATAAAGGCATTCG
>Ga0080004_1107756_pt1 | contig 14766 bp, 9 predicted proteins | sample WasSprMetagenome_FD_69207 | JGI IMG/M metagenome (GOLD analysis project Ga0080004, IMG submission 69207) | Sulfidic aquatic microbial communities from Washburn Spring, Yellowstone National Park, USA - WS (SPADES assembly) (version 2) | ecosystem: Environmental > Aquatic > Thermal springs > Hot... | reverse complement strand
TGTGTGGCAGAGGAAGATGGAAAGGTTTCTGAGGAATGCGAACTACCATTGGAACGTACTTTCAGAAATGTCGGTACTTTCACGATATGCTTTGCCATCAGGACTTTCGTCGCTTGTGGCTATCCCGGTTTTGTGGTATACCCAAATGATCCTGGTAAGGTCGACCGGTGGAACTGTTGAACTGGCGCCCTATACGGTTGGCTCCCAAGTGCGAATGATAATAGCTTTTCTGCCGACGGTTGTAAGCTCCGTATTCATTCCGAGGATGGTTAGATCAGAAACCAGGGTTTCAGAGAGGGTGGACGGATCAGCACGGTATGTTATAGTAAATGTGGGCACGTCTGTTGCCATTAGTTTACTAGGGGGGATGCTGTTCGCGGTATCTAGCCCTGTGATTGCCAAACTTTTTTTAGTGGATGCACACTATGTTGGGGTCCTTGGAATCATGAGCTGGGTAGGAACATTGACAGGTGTAAACCATGCTTTAGGGGCGGTGATCATGAGCCGCGGTAATATGTGGATGGGTGTGTTTGCAAACTCGGTATGGGCAGTGTGCTTGCTCTTGTTGTCGGTGGTACTAATTCCGTCGCATGGTGTGAGCGGTTTGGCGATAGCATGGCTGGGTGCCTACTTAGTGCTTACGGTGGTTCAAGTTTTGTATGTGGTACGTGCGTTTCCTGAGGTTCGGGGTTCTGCTGTGCGTATTGGGGATGGAGGATAAGTAGTAAAATGGCTCTGGTGTTTGCCTTATTGAACTTTGCTTTTTTGTCATGGCTTGTCGTCCGTAGCATAAAGACCAGTAGCTTAACGTTTTTTTTCTGGGTGGGTTTGTTAGTACCGTTCGGAATGCCCGCGATTTACGACTCTATTGTGGCCCCAATTCAGTCTTCACCAGAGGTTGTATTTTCAGCAATTCTTTATGCCATATATCTGAATATCGTTGTTGCGGCTACAATGTTTTTTGTTTCGCATTTTGTGCTTTCGCGCAATAAGTCAGAATACCGCTTTGGAAGGCCTTTAATGGGCGCCAAAGTTTCTGACAACAGATCACCTGCAGGGGTAGCGGAAGGTGCTGGACCAGTAAACGGGTGGACGCGTGAAAAACCTTTGGCCGAGCTTATTAGCGGCCGTAACATTCCGCAGCCATTTCTAAGAGTTTTATTGGTGGTCCAGCTCGTTGGGTTTATGTTGATTGCGTTAGATATTTCCCGTGCTACCAGCAAACCTTTTTGGCACACCTACAATATGCATTGGCACATAGTGGCTTTTGAAGAACGCGGACCGTTTATGACATTAGGTAGTTACCTAAGCATATTGGGAGCCTCTCTGTGCACGGTGGCCTGGCTTCAGCGAAGGTGGTTGTTTTTTTTCGGTAGCGTTTTGATAGCAATAATGATTTGTCTGACAACCGGAGCACGGTATTTGATAATACCGGCTTTGATGCCAGTTATTTTTGTTGCTCTTGTAAAGAAGATGGAATACAAGAAGTTGATAGGTTTGACCTTGGTTGGTTTTGCCATGGCTCTTCTCATATATCAAATACAAACGCTGCGATGGCTCAACGACCGTAGACTTGTGCGTTTGTTTGATCCCGAGGCTGTTTCTTTCAGCTTACAGAGGATTAAGGAAGCTTTTGGTGGAGGCGGAGGAGCTGGAGAGTTTGACCTTAGGTTTGGTTACTATTTTTACTTTGAGCATATTCCAAGCGAAATGCCTTTCGCTAATGGCCAGACCTATCTGCGAATTTTGATGATGCCGCTCCCTGGTTTTTTGGTTCCTGGAATTAAACCACGGGAACTTACTCAGGTGCTTTGTGAGTTGCGCTACGGGGCGAGTAGCGCGGAGGGGAGTACAGATCATCCATTATTTTATGGGGAAACTTGGGCGAATTCCGGTCTCTTTGGCGCACTTATAGGGATTTTCTGGGGGACCTTGTTCGCGCTACTAGATTGGTGGTTTCGGAAACGTCATGTTTGCGAGCAAGTGCTTCTTTTATCGCCAATTGCCGCTTTCATGGTTTTCCTTGCACGCGGAGCAGTTTACAGCTCTTCGGGTTTTTTGTTTGTAGGTGGAGCAATTGGTTTACTCATCAGCGGAGTATGGTACCGCGGTTTTGTAAAATCTGCGAAGAGATCAACCACACTGCTAGTTGGTACAAGTGCCAGCTTGCGCGCGAAGTTAGGCGTACGCAAGACCGTTGGCGGCAGGCATGTTTCTGGCAGAGTACAATAGATGTGTAGCGGAAAAACTCTTTCAGAGGGGTTGAAAAATTCGGAAGATTCAGCAGATGAGGATATGTCTTGTGCATCGAAATAACGGCAGTGATCCGCGTTTGATGAAAATCTCGGCCTCGCTTGTGAGAGCTGGCCACTATGTGGGGTTTATAGGATGGGACGTTGGGTTTGGGCAATCTCTTCCATGCATGTTATGCGCCCACGAAAGCTATGTTCTCAAACGGAGGGCATCTCGTAGTTGGAGCGGGGTTTTGCATCTCGCTCCGTTTTTGCGTCATGTTTATTCGGTTTTGGCCAAATTCCGCCCAGATGCCGTGCATTGTGTCAATGAGGAGATGGCCCTTTTGGTGCTTCCCTGGCGTCGGGTTCTTTTTCGCTGGTTGGTGTGTGATTTGTTCGATAGCATGAAAGACAGGGGGCAACTTCCCGGCCGGCCTGTGTTTAACCTCATGGTGTGTACTGCGAGTGATGTGGCACTGCGTTTTTCGGACCGCATAATTGTTACGGATGAGAGGCGATTGCAGCGTCTTGGTTCGTTCCAAAATAAAGCGGTTATTGTTGCCAACGTGCCAGTTGACCCGGGGGTGGAGCTTTCTAAGCAGTTGCCTGAAGGCGAGATTAAGGTTTTTTTGTCTGGATCGCTTTGCGAGACCCGCGGATTGGATGTTGCTATTGCGGCTGTTGAAAAGGTGGAAGGAGCTCGTTTGATAGCGGCAGGATGGTGCGACGATGCTACTGCTGAGAAGCTTAGTTCCCATCCCAATGTTCATTGGGTTGGTCATATCTCTCCGCAGGATGCTTTGAAACTGGCCGCTCAGTGTGATGCTGTTTTTGCTTATTACAAGCCCGACAAGATAAATAACATCTATGCCAGCCCAAACAAGGTTTACGACGCGATGAGTGTGGGGCGTCCGGTAATCATCAACAGCGAAACCAAAATTTCATCGTGGGTGGTGTCTAACGGGCTTGGTTTTGCTGCTCCTTACGACGATGTGGATGCGTTGGCGGATATTTTCAAGAGCTTGAAGCAACACAGAGCCCTGCTTTCAGAATTCGCTACCAGGGCCCGCAGTATCTATGAGCGTGAGTTCACCTGGGAGATCATGGAGCGTCGATTGAGGAAGCTGTATGATGAACTGTCCGAGAAGTAGCAGTGCTAGAGGTTTCCTTATAGGTTAAAGGCTGCAGTATCCGTGGCAATTAGTGGGGTTGGGTTGTATTTTGGTTAAGCTGTGTTATCTAGCAAGTTCTTCGGTGATTCACGCGTTACGCTGGGTAACGGCTTTCGCCCAGCGGGGGTATGAGGTTCATCTTGTATCGATGTCTCCCCTTAGATACGGCCTCCCGAAGAATGTTGTGCTTTATTCACTGCCGTTTCCGGCTCCTTGGGGTTATTGGGCCAATGCCCCTTGGTTGAGAATGATTTTGGCGCGTGTGAGGCCCCAACTTCTTCATGTGCACTATGCCGCGGGATATGGGGTGCTTGGGCGCCTCAGCGGGTTCCACCCGCGGATTTTGTCTATATGGGGAAGCGATGTGTTTGTTGCGCCTTACCAATCCGGTTTTCAGCGCCGGGTTATCCAGAAGAACCTGCGCTCGTACGATATGCTGTGCGCAACCGGCAATGCAATTGCCCAGCAGGCGCGCAGTGTGTGCGACGGCTTGGGAGATATACGCATCACACCCTTCGGCGTTGATACCGAGAAGTTCCGACCCAACCCAACCAAGAAAGATGCCTCGAAAATAACAATCGGAACGGTGAAGAAGTACCACCCATTCTACGGAATCGATCTGCTTGTTAGAGCTTTTGCGCGTGTTAGACAGCGCTTTCTTGAAAGCGAACCGGAGATCGGTCGGCGGCTGCGGTTGCTTCTTGTCGGCAGTGGCGACCACAAGGCCGAAATCGAGGCCTTGGTGAAAAGCTTGGGCATCTCGGATGTTTCGGATGTGTTGGGGCCGGTTCCCCACCACGAGGTTCCCGATTACCTCAATCGGCTGGATGTTTATGCGTGCCCAAGCCGCTCGGAGAGTTTCGGTGTGGCGGTGCTGGAGGCTTCTGCTTGCGGGGTGCCGGTTGTGGTTACCAACGTGGGCGGTCTTCCGGAGGTTGTGGAGGATGGAAAGACCGGCTTTATTGTGCCTTCGGAGAATCTCGATGCATTGGTGGATGCCATAGAGACTTTGGTGCGCCGCCCTGATTTGCGCGCTCAAATGGGTCAGGCCGGACGTGAGATGGTTGCTGAGCGCTATAGTTGGGATGAGAGCGTGCGCATAATGGAAAACGTGTACGCCGAGGCCATTGCTTTGGGCGGAAAGTAGTGAGCCCTGCGCGTCGGTTTGAGACCGATCTGCAGGGCTTTTGAGTTTCAACGCAAGATTGCGTTATAATTCCATGCTCATTCCGTCGTAGGCTACTTCTATGCCGCGGGGGACCAGGTATTCCTCAAGCTCTTCGTGGAGCCAGCCTCCGTTGTGCGAGAAGTGCGTGGCAATAAACCTGTGGTTCTCCGAAAGTGCGCCGGCCTCGCCGAGGCGGTCGCGGGCGCGCACCACCCACGAGCATCCCATGTGCCCGGTGTTGGAGTCGATTTTTCCGTTTGTGCAGTCCAGCAAGACCACATTCAGCTTCAGCGATTCCAGAAACTCCCAAGTTTCTTCCGAATACCAGCCGGTGTCGTTGCCTTGGAGCAAAGTGGTGCCGTTTACGGAAATGACAAAATTCAGGGCCGTTTCTTGAGGGGCGTGGGAAGCTTGGATTGGTGTAACCCGGATGCCGTTTTCCAGATCCACGGGTTGAAATGGGTGGACGAGGTGCAGTTGGATTCGGTATTGGTCGAGATTGCCGTGCAGTGCTTCTTCAAGGCTTTTTATAACGCGCTCGTTGCCGTAGATGTGTAGGATGGAATCCTCTGGGACGTGAGAGAAGCCTGGGCGGCGGTAATACAGCTCGCTGGGGAGCCAGTGGTCCTGGTGAGAATGCGTTATAAGCAGGTGCTTTAGGTTTTCTAAGGGAAGTTTGTACATGAAGCTGTGAGCCAGTGTGTCGGGTCCGAAGTCGATGCGGATGGAATCCCCAAGTGCATACGCCGCGCGGGTGCGGAGGTTTTTGCCGCCGCGCTTCCTTGCTTCTATACATACCGGACAACGGCAGAACAGCGCCGGCCAACCTTCAGCCGCCGCGGTTCCGCATATTAGGAATTTTTCGGGCTTTATAGTATCACCTCCACTAAATGCCTGCTTGTTCGATCCATCTTGCGAAGATCCGGGATGTGGTAGCGGTTGCCGTCTATATCTCGTATTACAAGGTGGAATTGAGTTACCAACCGAATGTCGTGCCTGCCGCGGACCTCGAAAACGCGGTGGCCTTTGGATGTTTCGACATCCCAGCGCAGAACCCCAAACTCTTCGGTTATGTTGTTCACCTTTTGTATCACTGGAAGGAAGTATATTCTATCCAAGGTGCTCCTCAATACCTTTCTGGAGCGGGGTTCTAGCTCTTTCGTGTCGTAGATTACGCCGATTTCATTTTCGTCCTCGGTCAAAAGAGAGATGTAGTGTTCTGGATCTGTGAGGGGGAAGTTGCGGGCGGGCTTTACTTTTACGGGTTCGCTTCCGTCCTGGAGGTCGAGAAGAAGCCAACCGCCGCCAGCTTTTGTGAGGCGTATTTTGTGCGGGTCTAAGAATCGCAGTTCCATCATTCTGGAATCACCACCGTTTGGGCCAGGTCGGTTTGAATCTTTACGAGCTTTCTATAGATGCCATCTGGTTTGGCAAGGAGCTCTTCGTGGGTGCCCATTTCGGCGATTTGGCCTTTGTCCAGCACCAGAAGCTTGTGTGCGTTTTTCAGGGTTGAGAGACGGTGTGCGATGACGAATACAGTTCGGCCCTGCATTACGCGGTCCAGGGCTTCTTGGATTAATTTTTCGGTTTCGGTATCAACCGCGGAGGTGGCTTCGTCCAGGACGAGGATGCGCGGGTTGTTCAAGATGGCGCGGGCTAAGGAAATGCGCTGTTTTTCTCCGCCGGAGAGCCTAACGCCGCGCTCGCCGACCTCTGAATCGTATGCATCTGGTGAGCGTAAGATGAAATTGTGCGCGTTGGCTGCTTTTGCGGCCTGGATTATCTCTTCACGGGTGGCATCCGGGCGGCCGTAGGCGATGTTTTCGGCTATAGTGCCAGAAAACAGGAACGGCTCCTGCAGAACTATTCCGATTTGCTCTCTGAGCGATTGAAGCTTCACGTCCCGCAGGTCGTAACCATCTATCAATATAGAGCCCTCGGTAGGGTCGTAGAAGCGGAGCAGAAGGTTTACCAGGGTGGTTTTTCCCGAGCCGCTGTGCCCCACAAGGCCTATGATTTCCCCGGGCTCGGCGGTGAAGTTTATGTTTTTAAGCACGTAGTCTCCTGGTTCTTGGGTTTCGTACCGGAAGCTTACGTTTCGGAACTCCACGCGGCCTTTGATTCTGGGAATCGCCACAGCGTTTGGTGAATCGGCAACTTCCGGTTCGGTATCCAGCACTTCGAAGACGCGCTCTGCGGCTGTTGCCACCTGCTGAACGACGTTGTGGATTTCGGTTAGGACTCCGATGGGGGCATAGAACTGCCACATGTACCCAGTGAAGGCGGTGAAAGATCCCAGTGTAAGCTGGCCGCGCAGCACCTGCGGTCCGCCAACAGCCCAAATAAGCAGAGAGCCAATGGAGCTGAGAAGGCCCATGGTTGGGTAGTACCAAGTGCGCTCGGCAACGGAGCGCATGTTTACGCGCAAAAGGTCGTAGCTTCTACTGCGGAAGCGGCGGTTTTCGCGGTGTTCTTGGGCAAACCCTTTAACCACGCGGACCCCGGCTATCGACGAGGCTAGTGCGGCGTTGAGGCTGGATACCTGCCTCCAGTAGCGGCGGTAAACCACGGGTATGCGTTTGGCGAAAACTCGGGTTCCTATTGCCAGCAAAGGTGCGGGGGCCATTACCAGAACCGCCAGCTTGGGGTTCATCGACACAAGGATTACGCCGATGCCAACAAGCGTCATGGCGTTTATTATGAGGTTCTGCAGGCCGGAGACTATAAATCCGTTCAGCACAGATGTGTCGTTTGTGACGCGCGACATTATACTGCCCAGGTGCCGGCTGTCGTAGAAGCTTAAAGAAAGCCTTTGCAGGTGTTCGTATACCTGGGTGCGGACGTCGAACATGATTCTTTCGCCGAGCCACCCCATCAACCGGCTTTGAGCGGCCGACAACACCGCCCTGATTATGTACACGAGTCCTATGGCGATTACAACCATTCGCAGGGTATCGAAGCGCTGAGCCATGGTTAAATGGAGCCCCGGCGGGGGTGAGAGCGAGCGGTCCATCAGCACTTTCATAAGGGCCGGCGGGGCGAGGCCAAGCGCCGTGAGTGTTAGAGTTAAGAAGAAGGAAAGCAAAGAGAAATGCCAGTAAGGCCTTGCGTACTGAAGAACCCTAACCAGCAGTTTGCCCTTTTTGAGGCATGCAGGGCAGTGCTCCGAGCCTGGGGGCAGAACGCGCCCGCACCGAGAGCAGCGTGGCTTCTTGGGAGGTTTGAGCTTGGGCTTTTCCTCTTCCTCCGAGGGCTTTAAAGCCTCGGGTTTTGCCTGTTTAACCAGGTCTTCAACCACGGAGACGGCTTCTGCAAACTTTTCGGTTAGCGAGCGAGAGAACATTATCTCTTCGCTTTCGCCCTGCTCCGTGGATATTTCAAGCAGTCCGGTCCCGAAGAATTCGTGGGCTTCAACTTGCTTAACCTGCGTAAGCGGAACCTCAACCACAGGCGGCTGAACCTGGCTTCCATCTTGGGAAGGCTGGGTGCTTGGGTTGACTATGAGAAGGCGCTTGTCCGTTGCAACAAGCCAGCTTTCACCAAAAGTGCCATCGCGGTTGATGTCTGTGGAAAGAGCAAGATATGTGCGTTCGCCGGCATCCAGCCTGTTCTGGATTTCGGCAACAATTTCTTCCGGTATCTCTTCAACGAGACCCTCGCCGACAGACATGGTGGAGAACCTCTTGGCCTTTCTCGGTATTCAAGCCGATAGGCTTCCTCAAAATTTACCTTCCTCCTTAATGACGCAACTCCTGCTGTTATGTCACGTTTGATTGGAGGGCTTTTGGCAGAAGTTTGTTTCCGGTTGGCAAATCCTTTTACAATACCATTGGACGTGGATAGTATGCCCATTCGGAGGGCGAGCGGCGCATAAAGCTTGCCTTCGGTGGGGCAAAAGCATAGATTAAGGAGGGACGTATGGCCAAAGTTGGAGAGAAGGCGCCGGATTTCCGCATGCCTAGCACTAAGAATTTGAAGACGCTGAAGGAGGATGTATGCCTTTCCGACTATGCGGGTAAATGGCTGGTGCTCTTTTTCTACCCGCTTGATTTCACTTTCGTGTGTCCGACCGAGATAACGGCTTTGAGCGACCGGTACGAGGAGTTCCAGCAGCGCGGTTGCGATGTGTTGGGTGTAAGCGTAGATAGCGTTTACTCCCACAGAGCTTGGATCGAGACGCCGAGAGAGAAGAACGGAATTGCCGGCATTAAGTTCCCGCTTGGGAGTGACATTACCAAGAAAGTGTCGCGCGACTATGGGGTTCTCATAGAGGAGCAGGGTATTGCCCTGCGCGGATTGTTCATCATCGATCCGGAGGGGGTTCTGCAGTACGCGGTTATTCACAATTTGAACGTTGGCCGCAGTGTTGATGAGACCCTCCGCGTGCTGGATGCCCTGCAGAGCGGCGGCCTGTGCCCCGCAGAGTGGAAGCCCGGCCAGGAAACGCTGAAAGTTTAGGTGCAGAGGCGATGAGAATTGGTGCTGAGCTTCCATCGTTGGAAGGCGCTACCGAGTGGCTGAACGGCGGCCCGGTGAATCGGGAACAGCTTCTGGGCGGTGCGGCTTTGGTGCACTTTTGGGCCGTAAGCTGCGGCAGTTGCTCGGAAGTGATGCCAACGGTTAACGAGTGGCGCGAGAAGTATTCTCCGATGGGGCTTAAGATTGTGGGGGTGCACATGCCCCGCAGTGTGGCGGATACGGATGTGGAGCTGGTTTCAGAGGCGGTGGAGGAGTACGGTCTGAAGCATCCCATTGCGGTGGATAACCAGCACAAAATCACAGATGCGTTCGAGAACAAGTACGTGCCTTCGTTCTACATCTTCGATGGGGAGGGTCACCTGCGCCACTACCAAGCAGGAGACAGGGGCCTGAAGATGGTTGAGGCCGCTTTGGAGCGCGTTTTGGGAGTGGCTCGGCCAGAAAAATAGACAAGCCTTTTCCCCCTGATTGAAAACTGAAACGGCAGGTGCTGAAACTGCAACCTGCCGTTTTAGTTTAAATTATTTGGGATGCCGGTGGTGCTTCCGGCATCCCAAAAACTCATCGGTTAGGAGGATCCGCCGGCACCCTGGTCGTGCAGGGATATCAGACCGACGGCGGCCCTGAGCATTCTCGTTACCTCGCGGACGGTGATCTTACCGTCTCCGTCCAGGTCCGCGGCCTCCATTGCTTCCGGAGTAGCCGGATCGAGGCCAACGATGATGCGCAGGGCGAGTATGCAGTCTGCGGGCGTGATGAAGCCATCGCCGTTAACGTCGCCGCGCTCGCGCAGTCGGATTGTCAGCGTGCCGGGCACCGTCTTGATTGGGACATCAACGTTGTTGATGACCACGGTGCCTTCAAGCTCCAGCTTGTACACGGTCTTGGTTGCGGCGGCCTTCGGAACGACAAGCGGCACTGTGAGCAAGAGGCCTGGGCCGCGTATCTCGGTGAACGTGGCTATGGCGATGTTCACTTCACCACTGCCGGCGGCACGGGCACCCACCAAGGTGTCTGGAGGTGCAATCGGGCCGACTTGGACTTCCTGCTCGGACTTAAGCGATGGAATTGGAGCAGTGGGAGGATCTGCGCGCCAGAAGGCCAGCTTGAGATTGGCACCCATGATCCCGGCCACCTTGTCGTTGGCGAATATCTGCACGTAAGCGATACCGCCCGGGGTGGAGAAGGTCGGCTTCACGCTTAGGGCCATATCGCTGACTGTCTTAGGCGTCACCAAGATGGTGGCAGGGTACACCTTGAGAGGCACCATGTTGCCGGAGGCATCGAGCATTGTCACATCGGTCAGCTCCACGTGGTACATAGTGCCGGGCTGAGCCGAGGTCGGGATCTTCAACGGGACTGTGAACACCACGCCGGGTCCGGCCATCGGTGCACCGAGCTTCGCATCCACAACCACTTTGTCCGCGGCCAGGGAGATTTGGGCGTCGGGTTCTTTGACGATTGGACCGGGCTGTATCTCGCCGGCGGGTGTAAGCGGAGCCCCGCCCGGAGGCGTGGTTGTTGCGAGCTGGATGGTAAACATCGTTCTGGTGATGCCCCGGACGATTTCGTTCGCGGAGTAGCCCACGGTTACAACCTCACCTGGGGCACCGGCGGCATTGATCCCGTTGAACGCGGCCTCAGGTGGAACCGGCTGTTCGAGCAGTCTGACCGTGAAGTTGTCGAAGGTGGCCTCAACCCTCTTGGCTGTGGTGTTGGATGTGACGGCGAAGCCCACCAACACATCTTTATTCGCCAAGCCGGGCAGATCGATTGCGTAGAGCAGGTTGCTCTGGCCGTCCACGTAGTTAACGCGGGTGCCGGTCTGGCCGCCGTCATCGCTGCGGTAGAATTCGATCTTGGTGCCGCGGCGCACTATCTTCACCCACTGCGGCGTTGTGAACCATATGCCTCTGCCGCCGTCGGTTGCAGAAGCGCCTTTGGTCGGGCGCCATTGCGGCCGAATCTTGTGCTGGCGAGGCGTGAGGGCGAGGAATGCGTATGCATCGCTTGGATCGGTGCTCGGGCGGATCATCAAGCCGGCTTTGGACCACTCGGCGGCGTCGGTGATGCCGTAGTACTGGGCATACACTTCGAAGTCACCGCTGACTTTCTGGTAAACGTATCGGAACTGGTCGCTTGTGCCCCAAACATCGCCGCACTGGGCGGTAACGATAAGCTTGCCGTTCTCGATCCGATGGGTGCCCAGTTTGGCTGGGTTGCCCACGTCGGCAACGTACCACTTGCCCAGGTTCAGCTCCGGAGCCTCGAAGTCATCGTCCAGCTTGGTGGCAGGCGCCTCAAGGAAGAACTGAACCGAAGGCGGCACGAAGTTGGGACCAAGCGGATAGAGGCGGATCTCCCTCGAGCGGCTTGTGATGCCCAAATCGCCTCCACCCTGGCGGCCGAGAATGGCGATGACGTTTTCCCCACCTGGGTTGAGCCAATCCGGCGGAATTACGTAGTGTCTGGTATCGGTGGTATCCACAGTGGAACCGATGTGATGCCCGTTGAAGAAGGTGATGTCATCATCATCGAAGTTCCAGTTGGAGAGCAGAGCCCAGGTCTTGGGGAAGTTGGCGGGAAGCTGGAACTTCAGCCTCTCCCAGAACCAGATATTGTCTTTGAACTGAGGATCGAACGGCTTCAGGTTTCCGCCCTGCACCACCGGTATCCAGCCGCTGTCGTCGTACGCGGGGTTGGCCGGTGTCAGGTCGGTTGGCTGAGAAGGCCCAACGGCTATGGCGCGCCATCCTGTCCCCTCGGGCAAGAACCGTGTGGCGAGTTGGACCGCTGGCGGGATGGTTGCATCGGCGGCTTTCACTGCCGTTCCTGCCGCAATGGTAACCGTTTGAGTTGCCGGCTCGGGGAGCATTGCGCCGGAGACGAAGCCGTAACCGGAGTTCTGCGGAATTCCCACAGTGGTGATGGTTACCGTGTAGGTGCCGGGCGGGAGGAACGGAATGCTGTAAAGGCCGCTGTTGCCCGTGGCCTGCGCGGTGAATTTAACCGTTGGGTCGGCGTTGGATGTGGCGGTAACCACGTAACCCTTGGCGGTGCCCATGCCTCCTTCAACGCCGGGAACAACTCTGCCGTACAAAGCTCCAGCCAGGGTGAAGCCAGCGGCGATCTTAGGCGCCCTTGAGGTCATACCCGCACCGCCGGTGCCGTCAAAGGCCAGCATGGCAAAGGTGTTCTCACCGGGCTTCAGCACGCCGGGTGGAATCACGTAGCGCCGTATTCCGCCAGCATCCCAGTCTCTGTTGCCGACGAGCACGCCGTTGATGTACGTGTAATCGCTGTCGTCGACGTTGAAGTTGTACAGAATCGCATATCTATCGACTGGGAAGTCGGGCGGGATGTTGAATTTTGCGCGGTACCAGAACCAGTAATCGTCTTTGACAGCGGTCACGTCTGCCGGGACGTTAACCGTTGGCCATTCGGCGTCGTTGTAGCCCGGCTGGGCTGGGGTCAGATCCGAAGGATAGTTCTGGCCGAGCACTTTGTACTTCCAGACCACGCCGGCCGCCGTGGAGAGATCGATTACCGGCAGTCTGTCGGTGACGAAGTTGAACGCTTGCTCTGGAGCCGCTCCCACAGTGATGGTTGCCGAGAACGGCTCGAAACCTTCCACATCGCCGCTGGAGACGGTGTAGTTTCCGGGCTGAGCCAGGAAGGAGAACTTGCCTTCTGCATCTGTTGTGAAGACTTTGGACTGGTCAGCGCTTGCAACTTTAACAGGGAGGCCCGATACTGGAGCGCCGGTGCGATCGGTTACGGTTATGGTGATGCTGGGAAGCGCGACCTCACCCATGGGGAAGTAGTCGGCAACGCGGATGATCTGGGCGATGTCCTCATCGGTTAGGACGGCCGGGCTGTCCAACGGTCGGTCGTAGATGCGGACAAAGCCGGCTCCTGGGCGGCCGAAAACGTACTTTTTAACCCAACCGGCGGCACCGAGCCCCGCGCTTGTCTGCACCGAGGCGAGGATTTCATCCACTTCGGTTGGGACCGTGGCGCGTAAGCTTATCCACGGTTTCGTAAGGCCCCAGGCGGCTCCGGCCGGGGTTATGGTTACGTTTGCGTTGGCGTCGTTGTATCCAGCCCATCTTCCAACGTAGAACCCGGCCATATCGCGGGCTTTGCCTTCACCCCATTCTCGGCGCTGACCGCCGGGGAGGCCTTGATAGTAGAAGGGCCAGTCGGCAATGTAAACCAATTTGCCGCCGGCGTTTAGGTACTTGTTGATGGTAGCGTTGGCCGGATCAGGGTCACCGTTCGGTTTGTTTTCAGCAACTGTGTTTGGTGCCACGTCAACAGCAAAAATGACCACGCTCGTGGCGCGGTCTGCTATTCTGGCATCCATCCAGGCTTTCAGTTGCTGAGCGTTGACCACGGTATACCCTGCCGCGACGGCGGCGTCTCGGACCCGCTTTGCATTGTCACGGCTAATCCAACTGGTGGCGTAGTCATCGTCGTAGTAGACGGCTTTGTAGATTGCCGCATCGGCAATGCTTCCTGCGAGCAGTACCAGGAGCGCAATGATAAGACCCATTTTTATGGGTCTGATGCAACTGGTGCTCATAGGACCTCCATCCCTCGCTTCGTGTGTGGTTCCAGAAGCGCCCGAGGATACCGGGCCGCTTGCTGGTTTGTGAAAAATTGGCTTTGATAAACCCAGGGCAGAAGCAACCTCAAGCTTTTTAAACAGGCGCTGGAGGTTTCCTCTGCCGATGACAGGACAATCTTTGCCCGGGTTTCGGGCAGACAACACTCAACTTCGGGAGGCCGCTACCCTTTAAGCACTGCCTCCGTACAACCGACCGTATTCGGCCCGATCCGCACGGATCTGCCGAAGCACTACAAACCAAGACCTCCTTGCGGAAGGTCGACAAACACAAAGATTGGCAGACAGATCCTGGCTGACTAACGTCCGCACAGCAGTCTTCGCGGTGCGAAGACGCTTCTCCTGCTTCTGCCCGGACACCCCCTCTGCTTTGCGCCGGGCGGTGTTCAGGCGTACTACTTCTAGAGAGCAGTATACCCTTACTAGGGGGCTTCGTCAAGGCGCTTGGCTGCAGAAGGAAAAACTTCAAGGTGCTGTTGCTGAAGGGCAAGCGCCTAGAAGGCTGGCATGAAGCCTGCATCTCAAGACGTTTGCGCGTTTTGGGGTCGGCTTGAGGGGGTTTTCGGTTTGGTTTTACTCAAATCTGGCGAGAATGCTTTGTATATCTCCTTTCCCGCGCTGAGAAGCCTTTTCTTTCAAGGCATCGAGCTTTGCGGAGAAGTCAGGGGCATCGGGGTTGTGGTAGAAAAGGCCGATGTAAAGAGCTTCGCGGTCCATTGCCAGTTGCAGGGCTTTCATGCGGTCTGTTGGGTCGTGGTCTTCCGGAATCATTTTGGTTTTGGGGGAGTAGTAATCGTATGGGTAGGCGAAGGTTAGGCAGGGGCTTATGACCTGGATGAAAGAGAATCCTTTGTGCTGCATAGCCTGTGTGATAAGTAAGGTCATTTGTGCCGGAACGCCCGAGAAAGCCCTGGCAACGAAAGTGGCGTTGTATGTAATGGCAAGCAGGATGGGGTCCAGCTCCGCCTCTATATTTCCGTAAGGTGTGGATGAAGTGGTTTCTGAGAGTAGGGACGTTGGTGAGAACTGGCCTTTGGTGAGGCCGTAGATGTTGTTATCGAGCATGAGGTAGGTTATGTCCACATT
>Ga0080004_1095168_pt1 | contig 14773 bp, 14 predicted proteins | sample WasSprMetagenome_FD_69207 | JGI IMG/M metagenome (GOLD analysis project Ga0080004, IMG submission 69207) | Sulfidic aquatic microbial communities from Washburn Spring, Yellowstone National Park, USA - WS (SPADES assembly) (version 2) | ecosystem: Environmental > Aquatic > Thermal springs > Hot... | reverse complement strand
GGAATTTTCCACGTTCCCCGCCTTCTAAACCCAGAGCCAAAGCGAGGTCTTTTGGGATAGTTACCCGGAACCGGCCGTCCTTTCCCCGCACCACCGCCACCTCTCCGCCCCGGAGCTTCATAAGGCCCCAAGGAAAAGGGGTGCGATAGGGACAGGCCTAGAGGGAAAAGATGGGGTTAAGGGGGATCTGAAATGGAAGAGAAAAGAACTTAACAAAAAGCCCTTGCAAACAACCCAAGGCGCGCTGCTTTTTAATGCCGTTTATTGGCGTGCACGTTTAAACAATTGCGCTAACACCAAAATCGTGACCAAGAACAGTCCCCACAAGAAATTGTTGAAGAAAGGCCCGCCCGGCAGAGTCATGAATCGCAAGTAAAACCCTGTTGAAAGAATCTGCAATACAAGGGTGGCCATGAATACCGCTATCGCACTATGTTCTCCAGCGGAAATGCCAGCTAGATTTGTGATTAATAGCGTGAAAACAATATAAACTTGCGTCCCATACTCATAAGCGACAGATCTTGTTCGCCCCATAATAATGATTCCTGCCAGGCCAGCTAAAATGCCACTTAATGTATAAACTATCATTATAATTTTGCGATAGTTGATGCCAGAAAAGTAGGCCGCTTTTATGTTAATTCCTACCATTTTTACTTGAAAGCCAAAAACAGTATATTTTAATGAAATAAAAATCAATAATGAAACTATTGTAAAAATTACAAATGGAATGGGGATTTGAAAAACTGTTCCTTGTCCGATGAAAGCCACATTTGCAGGTAAGCCTGCCAGGGTCTTCCCGCCTGTGACTGCAACTGATATACCCCGATACAAAGACAACCCTCCCAGCGTTGCAAGAATAGGAGGAACGTCCAGATATCCTATTAAAATACCGTTGACGACTCCGCAAATCCCGCCCGTTAACAAGGCTATGCAATAGCTTAGAAAAACAGACGAGCTCGATATTTGACCTTGAGACGCAAATTGCTGAATCACCAGCGCAGCAGTCAAAGCAGACAAATTGGCCGCATCGTTTACTGTTAAATCCACCCCATTAATCATCCAAGCCAATGACATCCCTAAACCCATTAATCCAATTTCAGCACATTGAGACATTATTACGCGGAACATAGGATACGTAAGAAACCGGGAGGTAGTAACGCCAAAAATAGTTACAATGACAACAAGCAGTCCTACAAGCAAGAAAGATCGTTGGCCTGCAATTCTTGCACAGCGCTGCTTAACGGCCACAAACAATCCATTACTGCGATTTTCCATTTTTGCTCAGCCTTCTTCTCTCAGATCCTGACTGCCTAACGAGTTTGCGACGTATTTGGCTTCTGAGCCCTGTTATGACGAAGAAAGTGGTCAACAAAATTCCTACTGTGAGCTGCTGCCATGTAGGAGGGATCCCGAGATAAATAAGTCCCCGAGTAGCGACTTGAATAAACAGGACGCCCAGAAGTACGCCCACTACTGATCCACGCCCTCCTGTAATTGAAACCCCTCCTATGACGTCCGCTGCGATTACAAAAAGTTCAGTACCCCTAAACAATATAGGGTCAAACCAGCGTTTGTAAGCACACTGCAAAACGCCAGCAAAGGCTGCCAGAGCTCCGTTGAATGCCATTGCAATACTTAACAAGGCTATTACGTTATACCCTGTTCTGAAAGCAACTTCTTTATTACCTCCTGTAATATAAAACCCGCGACCATAAATAGTGTAGCGCAACAATATCCATATGAAAATGGCGCACAAAACTACGTAGATCACACCGATGTGCAAACCGGTTTCCCCCACTACCGGGTCACGTATCTTAAAAAGGAACTCACCGTAAAACCCCACAAGGCCCGGGGGCAAATCAAACCGCATCTCTGGACTAATGAAAAAAAGGTTAAAGCCATATAGCATGAGCCAAAAACCAAGTGAGACAGCAAAAACCGGGAGATTAAAGAGTCCGCTAATCAAGCCAACCAAAACCGCTAAAGCTACCCCTATAGGAATAGCAAGTCCAACATAACCACCAAGCCCCCCTACATAGCCCCATTTGCGTAGCAAAGTATGTGTAACCAGCGAACTAACTGCAGCGATACCAACAAAACTGATATCTACTTCGCCCAAGAGCAAAACCGGTAATATGCCTAGACCCATCAAAGCATAAGGTACAGATCCGCGCAATATCTCAAATATAGTAGCAAGGGATATAAAAGCTCGATTAAAAGCGCCGATGATTCCGCTTATTATCAAAATTACCAAAAATAATACTACTTCGTGTTTACTTAATATATTTTTAATTTTCATATCAGGTGTTTTCTTGCAATAATAATGTGTATAATTCTTCTTCAGTCAAGGATGCTGGGGTTGTTTCATGGGCAACTTTGCCATTTTTAAGTATTAAAATTTTATCACATGTTTGTAGCAATTCTGGTATATCGTCAGTAATAAGGACAATCCCTAAGCCCTGAGCACTTAATGATCTAATCATTTTATGAAAATCAGCTTTAGAACCAACGTCGATACCCATAGTAGGACAATTCATTACAACAATTTTGGGCTTAGTCGCAAGACATTTCGCTAACACCACTTTCTGCTGGTTGCCACCCGAAAGGTTCTTTACAGGCGTTTCTGCATTTGGCGCTTTAATATTTAGTATACTGCGCCATTGTTCCCCAACATTTTTATACTGTGAATATCTAAAAAACGTTCGCTTATAAAAGCCGGCTATCAAAGTTGGTAGAATGACATTCGCGGTAATAGAGCACGGCAAATGCAAGCCTTCCGTAATCCGATCTTCTGGAATGTAAGCAATACCATTTTTCCATGCATCCCAAATTCGTTTAATCTTTACCTGCTTCCCCTCTATGTATATGGTGCCACCAAGCGGCTGCATGAGCCCCACCAGAGCAAGCGCTAATTCCCTTCGTCCCGAGCCAAGAAGACCTGTAATGCCTATGACTTCGCCGTATCTCAACTCAAATGAAACGTTATAAAAATAGGGTGGCAACGTTAGATCAATAACTCTGAACAACGGGGGTTTCGCCATCGAGGATTCTGTGGGCATCGCGGATATCGTCTCTATCACACGCCCTGTCATATATACTTGTAAAGTAGGTAAATCGACTTCTTGTGCGGGGCCGTCAAACATCTTATGCCCATCTCGTAAAACCACTATGCGATCACATAATTGTTTAACTTCTTGTAGTTTGTGGCTGACGAACATTATAGAAATGCCTTGATCACGTATTTTTTTCAAAAGAGAAAAGAGCGCTGTTATCTCCTTTTCCGTTAAAGCGGTTGTTGGTTCATCCATAACGATTAATCTTGCGTTTTCCAATAAAGCACGTGCAATGGCTACTATTTGCCTATCGGCTGTCGACAACACGCCGACTTCAACATCCAAAGGTATGTGGTCTGTAAGCTGGGATAGCGATTTTGCGGCTGTCTGGTAGAGTTCTCGCCAGTTAACCAGCTTTTTATCTGAAAACATCAAGCGCGCAATTGCAATATTTTCTGCCACGGTCAAGTTAGGGCATAGAGCAAAATCTTGGTAAATAACAGAAATACCTTCTTTAATTGCTTGCCTCGGAGTCAAGTATTTATAACACTTGTTGTCTATATAAATATCACCATGATCAGGAGTATAGATTCCGGATAATACCTTTATAAGCGTAGATTTACCAGACCCATTTTCTCCTACTAACCCGAGTATTTCACCTTGTGAAATTTCCAATGAAACACCATCTAGTGCAACGACTCCTCCAAAACGTTTCGCAATATTCTCAAGGCGAAGAAAGGCAGTCATAAACAAGGGGCGCCTGGATTAGGTCCAGGCGCCCCATCGCTGATTTTAAAAGTTATACTGATCCATATTGTCTTTGGTAATAATGATCCAACCTGTACCATAAATTACAGGAACACCGTATTCATTAACCACTATCCGGATGTTTTCATATCCTGGTACGCCGAGGTTCATCCCATCTTTTATTTCTTCTCCCTTGAGGAGTTTGTATGCCACGACACAAGCGGCGTATCCTGCCAAAGCTGGATCCCAGCACATAGCGATATCGACCGCTCCAGTTTTGAGAAGTTCACCAGCATAAGATACTATACTTGTACCAACCACTGCAATTTGGTCGTTTAGGCCAGCTTCTTGGATAACTTGTCCAACTCCGACTACGTCTAGCGCTGAAGATCCGAGAACTCCCCGAATGGTAGGATAAGCTTTGAGCAAATCCTTGAATACGGTGTAAGCTTCTGATTCCTTACTCTCGAAGATACCTAGGCTCCGCATCTTAGGATAACGAGCCTCCTGGTAAGCCTTTGCGGCTTGTTGCCACTCCATATGAGAAGCGTTGGTGAACGATCCAACAAATTGTACATAGTCGCCCTCATACCCCATAAGCTCCGCAAGCCTGCGCATCATCTCTTCACCGTAACTTTTGTTGTCGAAAGCTTCTATATCATAGTTAGCATAATGAGTTGTTGCGGCCTCATGAGTGACAACAATAATTCCGGCATCCATAGCCGCTTTCTGCGCCGGCTCGTTTTCAGGTACGCCATAGGGGACGTTAACAATAGCGTTAACACCCATAGCTATGAGCTGCTCAATTAGTGCTACCTGTTGAGCTGAATCAGCAACAGGCGGCCCCTGAAGGAAGGCAATTACGTCATAATCTTTGGCAAATTTAGTAACCCCTTCCGCCATGCGTTGGAACCATCGGAATGCAATAGATTTCACTACTACAGCGATGACCGGTTTTTTAGACCCTTCTGCCGCGATAGCAGGCAGGCTAGACAAACATCCTAAAACTAACAACCCCGCAACCACCGCTGCCAACAACCGTTTGTTCATAGTACGTCACCTCCTATCGCTCAATATACACGGTATAAGCCAAAAAGTCAAGCGGTTTTGAAACAGAATCGATCACAACCGCTGCGTCTAAGATTGGCTAGACGTCACCTGAGGTTTGGCGCGCTTGAACGTGTAACTAAAAATGCGCGTTTTTGCATGAATGTGCCTTCCGGGTTATACTATTTTATTGATGGGGAAGGTAGACAGACTGGCTTACCTTGCCGAAACATTAAGACAAGAGGGCAAAGTTTCTATCAAAGACCTCAAAGAGAAATTGTGCGTCTCTGAAGCCACTATTCGCCGTGATATTCAAACTTTCCTTAAGATGACCAACCTGCCTGTAAGACGAGTGCATGGAGGGTTATTACTGGATATAAATAAAAGTTCTGTCGAACCATTATATGAAGCGAGGCTCGCTCTTATGGCTGAGGAAAAGGCAAGAATTGCTGCTAAAGCTCTAGAATATATCGACGAGGGCGATAGTATTATCCTTGATTCGGGTACAACATCTCTGTGCTTGGCTCGTCTCCTTCATAATAAGTCTGGGTTAAAAGTTATCGCCACAGATATCAAATTAGCAGAAGAACTTGCTCGCTTTTCAAATGTCGAGACTTATATCATTGGAGGTCGTGTCAGAACTGGCTACTATACAATTGGTGAATTTTTAGCTGAGGAACATATTCGTCAATTAACTGTAGAAAAAGTTTTCTTAACAGCCGACGCTATTGATCCCAAAATTGGAATTACTAATGCTTCCATGTTTGAAGTCGGAGTAAAGAAAGCAATCGTAGCTGCTGGAAAGACTGTTATTTTACTAGCCGACCACTCTAAGCTAGGAAAGCGGGCTCTTTTTAAAGTTTGTGACCTTTCGGATATAGATATATTTATAACTTCGATAGGCGGGGATCCTGAACTATTAAAAGAGATTGAGCAAAAGGTACCACAGTTAGTACAAGTATAAAAGGAGGTGGGTTCTTTGTTGTTTAATAAAAGTAAAATTATAATTGGTATGGTGCATTTCCCAGCCCTTCCTGGGTTTATTTTGTATGATGATAAAAAAGGAATTAACTGGATTGTCTCTAGAGTTAGAGATGATCTCCATGCTTTGCAAGATGGAGGCATAGATGCAGTTTTGTTCTGCAACGAGAATGATCGGCCATACTGCCTAAATGCAGACTATGCCACGGTAGCTACTATGGCGCGGACAATAGGTCAATTGCTGGACGAGATTAAAGTGCCCTTCGGAATAGATGTGCTTTGGGATCCGAAAGCAGCTCTCGCTATAGCTAAAGCGACCGGGGCGCAGTTCGTCCGCGAAGTTTTGACGGGAACTTTTGTCTCAGACATGGGTCTTTGGAGCCCTTCTGTGGGTGAAATTTATAAATATAAAAAACTTATCGATGGGGAGAATATAAAAGTGTTTTTCAATATTTGTGCAGAATTTGCCAGCTCGTTAGATAAACGTCCCATCGAAGAAGTCGCGAAAAGCGTTGTATTCAGTTCTCTTGCGGATGCAATCCTAATCTCTGGTCCTCGAACCGGCGTCCCGCCTTCTATTGAAACTCTGGCGCGCGTCAAAGAGACCATCGGAGATATTCCTGTGTTAGTCAACACGGGTGTCAATATTGAAAACGTTCGGGAATTCTTAGCAGTAGCCGATGGAGCCATTGTAGGGACCAGCTTAAAACGAGACGGTATTACATGGAATCCTGTAGACATCGAGCGAGTCCGACGATTCATGGAATCTGTAGAAGCATGGCGAGAAAAAAAGTAGTATCAAACCAAGGAGAAAACTATGGCCTATTTTCTTGGCATTGACATCGGAACTTATGAGACAAAAGGTTGTCTAATCGACGATAAATTCCGTATTGTTAAAACAGCTGTTCGACAACACACATTGAGTACTCCACATCCTGGGTGGGCAGAGCACGATGCAGATGAAATATGGTGGCGAGATTTTGTCGCAATAGCGCGTGACCTGCTATCAAAAGTCGAAAAAGGACAACTTGCAGCGGTAGGGTGTAGTGCTATTGCCCCCACGATGCTTCCTGTAGACCAAAGTGGGCGACCGCTTCGCCCTGCAATTCTCTATGGTATTGATACACGTGCTTATCGAGAAATAGAAGAGTTGACTGAGATCCTGGGTATTGAGTGGATCCAAAAACACTGCTGGAATTTATTATCATCTCAAGCAGTGGGCCCCAAAATTTTATGGTTTAAAAAGAACGAACCTGCTCTTTATAAAAACACATGGAAAATAATGACAGCAACAAGCTATTTAGTTTTTAAACTGACTGGAAAGGTAGTAATAGATTTTTATACTGCTAGCAGTTTTACACCATTATTAGACCTTAACCGCTTGTGTTGGAATAAAGATCTTGCTCAGTTACTGGTTTCCCCAGATCAACTTCCTGATCTTAAATGGACAACAGAGGTAGCCGGAGTAGTAACTAAAGAGTCTTCCGCTGAAACCGGTATTCCGGCTGGGACACCTGTGATTGTAGGTACCGCCGATGCTGCAGCGGAGTTTGTCAGTACAGGCGCTGGACAACCAGGTGACACGATGATAATGTTAGGATCTACTGTTTTTTTCATCGAGCAAACTGAACAGCCTTTGGTTTCTAAGACAATGTGGAGCTCGGTATTCTTGCACCCTAACACCTATTGCATTGCTGGTGGCATGGCTACTGGAGGAGCTTTGACACGCTGGTTTCGTGATCATTTCGCTGTAGAGGAATTGAGAGAAGAAGCGACATCTAAAACTAGTGCCTACGAAATCCTTTGGAAAAGGGCTTCTCAAGTACCGCCCGGGAGCTCTGGCGTTTTAGTGCTACCATATTTCAGTGGAGAGAGAACCCCGATCAATGATCCGCGTGCACGCGGCGTTATCGCAGGATTAACTATTGCCCACGGCAAATATCATTTATATCGCGCATTGTTAGAAGGGGTAGCCTTTGGAATACGTCATAACATCGAACATCTCGAACAAGCGCAGAAAGTTTCGCAAATTTTTATGGTTGGGGGAGGGGTGAAAAATGGCTTATGGCTAGAAATTATTTCTAGTACCCTCAATAAACCGATTTTAATTCCCCCAATCACTATCGGGGCCAGCTACGGCGATGCCTTGCTTGCTGCCATATCTCAGCGGGCTATAACGGTGGGGGAGATAAAAAGCCTTTTCAATGAAAGTTATAAAATAGTTTATCCTAATAAGAATTGGTTTGAAATTTATAATCAATATTATGTAATTTATCACAATTTATGGAGTTGCATCAAAGATTGGATACATAAACTGGCGGATTTAGGGAGTGTGTAATTATGGAGCAGCTTATCAGCATTTTAAAAGATTTAACACAAATTGTCGCACCAAGTGGTTATGAAAAAGGGGTAGCTGAATACATCAAAGAACGCGCCTCACCATATGTTACAAAAATCACGATAGATAGGTTGGGCAATATTATTTGTCAGGTGAACAGTAAACAAAAGGGTCCAAAAATAGCAATTTCTGCCCATATGGATGAAATAGGGTTTTTTGTTAGAAAAATAGAAGAAAATGGATTGCTACGTGTAGTTAGGTTGGGCGGAATTGAAGAAAAATCACTACCTGGCAAAGAAGTTATCGTAATAAACAAAAAAGGAGAAAAAATACAAGGAGTTTTCGGGATAAAAGCACATCATCTTGCTACACCAAAAGAACGGGAAACAGTCGCAAGAATTGAGGAAATATATGTTGACATTGGAGCTGAAAGTCGAAAAGAAGTATACAAATGGGGCATAGAAGTAGGCTGCCCTATGGTTTTCAATCGGACTTTTTTCCAACAAGGGAATCGTATTTTTGCGAATTCCATTGATAATCGCGGAGGGTGTGCTGTCTTGCTGCGGGTGCTAGCAGAAATACGCAACCAGGATTTGCCATGTGAAGTTTATCTGATAGGATCCGTGCAGGAGGAATTTTCATTACGAGGAATTTTACCCGCTGTCAGAACATTGGGGCCTGATCTGCTCATATGTTTGGATATTGCTCCCGCTTGTGATACGCCTGATTTAGCTGGTTATAGTGATGTCAAACTTGGTTGCGGTCCCGCGATAAATCTTTATAGCTTTCATGGTCGTGGTACATTAGCTGGTCTAATACCCGCTAAAACAGTCGTAGATCTCATAACACAAATCGCCGAAGATCAGAACATTTCCTTACAAAGAAATGTATTCTTTGGAGGTCTAACTGATGCTTCCTTTGCTCAGCTGGAATTAAAAGGCATGCTGGCTGTGGATTTAGGTTTCCCAACGCGCTATGCGCATTCTCCTGTGGAAGTCTGCGACTATAGAGATCTTGAGCATTTAACACTTTTATTAGTGTTTCTCTTAAATAATTTAGATAGTGAAACATTTCATAAATTATGAATCCAAACAAAAAATCATTACCAATAATCAAAATTTTGATTGCCATCGCCCAGCAAGCGGGCAAAATTTTAATTGAAAATTTTCGAATGAATAATTTTATTTATACTCGAAAACCTGGCAAAGCAAATATTGTTACCAATATAGATATAGAAGTACAGCGTTTAATAATTAAAGAATTAACGCAACGTTTTCCCAATACGCCCACAATAGGGGAAGAAGATGGTGACATGATGAGAAAATGTGATGAGACGTTTTTTCTGGTAGATCCTCTAGATGGAACATTAAATTTTGTACATGGTTTACCATTTTTCGCTATATCCATTGCTTTAGTTAAGGGGGACAAACCCATCGCAGGTGTAGTTCATGCACCAGTTTTGAAAGAAACATTTGCAGCTGTTCTAAATTGCGGTGCATTTATGAATGGACAACGCATACAGTGTTATAAGAGCTTGCCTTGTGACGAGGCACTAGGTACAACTGGCTGGCCATATCACCTAGATCTGATTCCGTGGGCCCAAAGAGCACTGCTTGCAATGCAACGCGACATTCAGGAGGTGCGCATTTTGGGCGCAGCCGCACTAGAACTTTGTTACGTGGCTGCAGGAATTATTGATATCTACTGGGAAGTAGGACTCCAACCTTGGGACCTCGCTGCAGGTTCATTGATAGTGAGCGAAGCCGGCGGCAAAATTGGCGACATAAACGGCAATGCTTTTAACTTATTGTCTGGACAAATATTAGCAGCTAGAAATGAACAATTGTATCAATGTGCTGTTCATACATTGAAAATTTGCAAGAATGAGCAATTTCAATAACTATGTCCGTATACCTCATTGAAGGGGAACTGAGCAAAGCGAGTTATGGGAAACGTGGTTGTCAAGGACAGCAGGAAAGCTAGACATTTGTGCATCCTTTTGTTAAGCGCTGGGCACTGTCAATCCTTCAGCTTGAGCCGCCTCGTTAAGCCTTCCATCAAAGGAGGAGAAAAACACATCCGAGCGTATCCGCTCCCTAAGGAAAAGAGCTGGGGCAAGATGCAGGGCATTGAGGGCCCGAAAAGGATGTTTTTTCCCACAAGTTCTCCGCCCCATTGAGCTACGCCTTCGGAGAATTCGATTACGAAATAATTCTTCCAATCCTTCTCAAAATCCGAGAGGACGTACCTGCATTCCTCTTCACTCACTTCACCCTGGCGGAGCTTTCGGGCAAGGTTAGCCCGCATTTCCACGTAGGCCACCCGCGAAGTGGAAATGACGCGAGCCCTTTCTAAAAGCGCCCTCACCGCCTGGGAACCCAGTTTTTTCATGTAGAGCTTCACCAGGGCGCTGGTATCGAGGTAGAGGATCATCCCCGATCCTCAAGGGTCAGTGCCGAGAGAGCTTGGCCGCGGAGTTTTACGGGCTGGGAGGAAGCCGAAGGTTTCCCGCCGCCCCAGGAAGCCAGGCCTGCCTCGACTAGCGCCAGAAGTTCTTTTGGGGCTTTGTTTGTCCTTGCTGGAATAAGAAGGGCGATCACTTTGCTCCGGTGAGTCACCTCGATCCGTTCCCCATTCATCGGTGGTGTACCAGGAATTGTGTAAGGAGGCAGCATGGTAGCCTTCCCGAAGGGAAAGCGTTTGGAAAGGAGGGAAAGCTGCCATGCAAGAGAAAGCTCGTGAGAAGATGGTAAAGGCGTTCGAGGCGGAGCTTAAGGAGTTGGTGCGGGGCCTTCTGGAGGCCCTTATGGAGGAGCGGGCGATGTACCTAGAGACACACCCCACAAGCGCCAACGGTTACTACACCCGCGACCTCCTTACCTCGTAACCTTCTACGAGGAACCCCGTTTTGGTTTCGCGTCACCTTGGCGAGGCATAGGGAGCGCAGGCTCCGAGGGTTTGCGGAAACCCAAATAGGGAACTACTGTGTTACCCTGCACTATGGAGGAACCGAGTCTCTGTTCAGTCCGCAATGGTGGGCTGGCAATGCCATGTGCCGCATCCCCCAGCGCTATACAAGAGGTCTGACAGAAAAGCAGAGCCCAGGGTGATCACGATTGGTCACCCTGGGCCCTCAGACTATCCGTCACTCTGCTGAGGACAGGCTGGTGCCTCCTGGCGCTTACTGTCCTACAGCGTCTTCCACCCCAGGCGTCTCCATCGCATCGTCAGCCTGGCTCTCGTGTTCTTCCTGCACGTTGTCGCGGTCTCCTGATGTTTCCTGGTCCGCACCAGCCTGTTCGATGTGCAGGATCGCGCCGTTGCCAGCGTCCACTTTCACATCCAGGCCGTTGTTTAGCTCCACGCTGTAGACCAGGACACCGTTTTCGTTGTCCAGTTCCACCTTCACGACGGTAGTGCCGGGGTTGGCCGCCACGGCGGCTGCCTTGGCCTGGTCGGCGCTGATCGTTGCCATCCCCTGCAGGGCAGCAGCCTCGTCCGCTTCGCTCAAGCCCTCATATTGGGCCTGATCCACCCGGATACTGCCGGTATAGGAAGGCTCCTGCACCTGGTCATCGGGGCCGGCCTCTTGCTGAACCACAGTAGACGGCGCTGACGGAGTGGAGCTCTGAGAATACACGATGCTCGCTCCCACGCCGGCCGCCAACAAGCTGATGCCGACCACCGCTCCCACGATCCACTTGTTTACTTTCATGGTAACCTCCTTTTGAACGATGTCCCGTGCATGCTTGGGGGCATCATTCTGCCTTCAATATACAAGGGGCAAGTGAGAAAACCGTGAAAATATGATGAGAATTTTCTCATCGAAGCAAGCCGCTATCCGATCCCGTGTATCTCTTGGGGCGGAGACGGCAAATGCACGGTGAAAGTTGCTCCGTGACCTGGCTCGCTTTGCACCTCTATTGTGCCCCCATGCCAGCGTGCGATTTCATAGGCAATCGCTAATCCCAACCCGGCTCCCCCACTGTGGCGCGAGCGGGACTCTTCCACCCGGTAGAAGCGCTCAAACAGGTGTGGCAGGTGCTCTGGTGGGATGCCCGGCCCGGTGTCGCTGATGGCGACCCACACCCCTGTGCGTTCCTTCCCGGCCCGCAAAACCACCTGGCCTCCCGGTGGCGTGTACTTGATGGCGTTATCCAACAGGTTCACGAAGAGGCGGATAAGGTGGTCCGGGTCCCCCAGAATGGATAGATCGGGTGGCACTTCTTCGGTCAGAACCAGCCCGTTGTCTTCGGCCAGCGGTCGCATTTGTTCAACAACGGCGCCGAGCAAATCAGAGAGGTCCAAGGCCTGCGGCTGCCAGGGCAGGCGCCTTTGGTCCAAACGAGCCAGGAAAAGGAGGTCAGTGCTCAGGCGGATCAGGCGGTCCACTTCCTGCTCCAGGTCGCGCAAGGCGTTTTCATACTCTGCGGGGGTACGGGGCTGGCTCAGCGTTACGCCAATCCGCCCTTTGAGGGCTGTGAGCGGGGTGCGCAATTCGTGAGAGGCATCAGCGGTAAAGCGCCGTTCGCGCTCAAAGGCCTTCTGCAGCCGGTCCAGCATGTTGTCAAAGGTAGTGGCCAGCCGCCCCACTTCGTCTTGCGGGCCTGTATAGCCGATCCGTTGATCCAGTTGGCTGGCGCTGATGGCCTGCGCAGTGCGGGTAATGCGGTCTATGGGCCGCAGGGCACGGTCGGCCAGGAAATAACCTCCTAACCCAGCCAGCATCAGGATGAGGGGCAGGCCCAGGAGGATCTGGGTGCGCAGGTTTTCTACCGCGTCCTCCACGGGTGTTATGGATTGAGCGACCTGGAGCCAAACCACGGATTGCCCATCGGGTGTCTGGATGGGTTGGCTGTAAACGCGCCAACGTGCTTCCCCTGTCCCCACTGTTCGATAGCCGGCGGCATCTGGAACCCACAGGGGCACTTCCTGGTAACCACCGAAACCATCCCACACCATCCCATCGGGCGCGATCAGGCGCACGGCAAAACCCGACTGGCTCAGACGGGCAGTCGCGAGCCGGGAGGCTTCGGTGTTCTGGAAGGCAAGGCGACCGTTTTCCTCATCCAGGTTCGTGAGCGCCTGGGAAGCTGTTACCTGGAGGGTGGTATCAACCTGGGCCAGCAGGCTACGTTCCAGCCGAAAGTACAGGTAGCCGCTGAAAAGGATCAGGGTCAGCGCCATCAGCAGCATATACCAGGCCGTCAATCGCACCCGTAGCGTAAGCTGCCCAGGATGCCACCACTTACTCATCTTTTTCCTCCGCACTGAGCCGGTAGCCGACGCCGCGCACAGTATGAATCAACGGCCGATCAAAACCCCGATCGATTTTGCGCCGCAGGTAACCAATGTAGACATCCACGACATTGGATCCGGGGTAAAAGTCAAAGTTCCAGATGTGCTCGGCAATTTGGGTGCGGGTGAGCACCTGGTTAGGATGTCGCATCATGTATTCTAACAGGGAGAATTCACGGGGACTAAGGTGAATCCGACGCCCGGCGCGACGCACCTCTCGCCGCACTGTGTCCAGTTCCAGGTCGCCTACTCTGAGCACGGGATCGCTCTGTAGCGGCGGGCGGCGCAGCAGGGCACGCACGCGGGCCAGCAATTCAGGGAAGGCAAAGGGCTTGACCAGATAATCGTCGGCACCGCTATCCAGCCCCTTGACCCGGTCCTCTACCGTATCGAGCGCAGTGAGCAGAAGGACTGGCGTCCGCACGCCCCGTTCCCGGAGTTCACGGAGCAGGCGCAGGCCGTCCATTTTGGGCAGGCGAATGTCCAAGATAATGAGGTCGTACGGCGCCGCCAGCGCATGACTTAGGCCTTCCTGCCCATCGGTTGCGAGGTCTACAGCATATCCGGCTTCGCTAAGCCCCTGGCAGATAAAGCGGGCAATGCCCAGCTCATCCTCAACGACCAGGATGCGCATTCTTTGTCCCACCCTTACGGGAAAGGCCTTTCTCCCGTAATTGGAGAAAATGTTGGCCTACCAAAAGCACAGCCATCATCACCCATGCTCCTCCTGCTGGTGTGTCCAATATGCCAAGGTCGGAAGGTCTGTCAAGGGGCACTGTCTTTTACGCCCTTCTAGATGATCGAACTCCTCGTTTGAGCCTCTTCTCAAAGTCTCGCAACCGGTAGGAATCCCTCGAGCTGTTCAAGACGTAACGGCGGTGGAGCAACCGATCGAGGAGCACCGTGGCCGTCGCTTCATCCCCAGCCAGGATCAGGCATTTGTCAGTTTGTTCACCGCGATCAGGATGCTACCCAGACCATAAAACTATTGGTCTTTTGCTACAATGCGTGTTTGCCTCTCCTCAAAACTAGGCCCATAGCCCCCAAAACGGGTTCGCTAGGGCCAGAAAATCCTTGGCGTTGTAGGTAACAAGGTGCCTCCCTTCTTTCGTGGCATAGCGGAGCTCTTCTTCATCGGAAAGCCCATCGTTCCCAACCTCATGTGAGGAAAGGACATCGAAACCTTTGTCCGCAAGGCTTGAGCTACCCGGCTACTCATGTCCTCGTCGAGGTAGAGCTTGACCATTAGGGCCTAGGAAAGAGGTGGGGATAGAGTTCAGGGGCCTGGGATTTGAGCTCCTCTTGGCGG
>Ga0080004_1102158_pt1 | contig 14774 bp, 15 predicted proteins | sample WasSprMetagenome_FD_69207 | JGI IMG/M metagenome (GOLD analysis project Ga0080004, IMG submission 69207) | Sulfidic aquatic microbial communities from Washburn Spring, Yellowstone National Park, USA - WS (SPADES assembly) (version 2) | ecosystem: Environmental > Aquatic > Thermal springs > Hot... | reverse complement strand
CCAGAGATAGGTACTGCTCCAGCCTTTTCTGCCTCCTCCAAGAGCCTAGTCCTAGGGGGATTATACACGAGATCAAGGATTATCATTCCTCTCCGCATCTCCTTGGCCACGAGCGGGGTGACGCCGGTGTCCGGGTACATGCCAATTGGAGTTGCATTAACCACAACCCCGCATTCGATAGCCCTCCGCCTACCCTCCTCGAGATCTAGAGCCTCTGCCGAGGCTCCGAGCGAACGCGCAAGCTCAACCAATGCCAAGCCTCTCTCAAGAGTCCTATTAGCTATGAGAATTCTCCGGAAGCCGAGATCTGTGAGGGCGGCCACCGCAGCCCTTGCAGCGCCACCAGCGCCGATCACGAGAGCTGGCATCGAGAGGGGGAGATCCCGGCCCTCCAGTATCCTTCGAATACCGTGAAGATCAGTATTATAACCTCTCAAGGCTCCATGATTATTCACGACGGTGTTGACAGCGCCCGTCCTCTCCGCTGAGGGATCAAGCTCATCGAGCAACTTCATTACAGCTACTTTATGAGGTATCGTCACGTTGAAACCGGCGGCGCAGAGAGCCCTTAATCCCCTCACGGCATCAACTAGCATCTCAGGCGGGATATCGAATGCGAGGTAGACATAGTTTAGCCCAAGAGCGTTGAAGGCGGCATTATGCATCTGGGGTGAGACCGAGTGGCCGATCGGATGCCCTATGAGACAGCAGAGTCTTGTCGAGGCATCTATCAACGCGGCATCACCATCTCCAGGATCCTCTTAAGATGGATTATACTCAGCTGGCCTGGGGCAACCTCCTCGCCCGGGAGACACGAGTATGTTATCGGCGACCCTAGGATAGGCGCGATGATTCTCGTCACTACTCCAGCCTCACCCATGGCGAATGCTATCAGTCTCTCAGCCGGTATGCCATTCAGCCGGTAAAGCCGCATGATCACGAGGTTATCATCCATCCCCCTCGAGAGTGTTACAATCTTCGCGAAGTCACCATATCTCAGGGCTTCTTGGGCTCGTGACGCCAGTTCCCCCTCATGGGGTGTTCCCGAGAAATCGTGAAAGGATACTATGAGCCGCGAATTTCTTCTAAGCTCTCTGGAGATCTCAGCGAGGTTCTTCGCCGCGAGCTCGAGATCCATATAGGCGGGCTTCAGGTCAGATAAAATCATCAATAGCTCAATTCTCTCCTCCTCGCTCCCACTATAGTGACCTCCTTCCCAGCTCGGCCTAAGCGTTATTATGACCTTGTCAGCGAAGCTCGAGATTACATCTCCTAGGTGGCTAATATCGAACTTGTGGAGAAAGTCTAGCCTGAGCTCAACAAGGTCTCCGCCAAGGTTCAGCGCCCGCTCCATCTTACTCTCGAGTTCAGTTTCATTTCTACCTATGATGCTGACGCATATAAGCGGTTTCAAAGACAGGTCACCTCTCTATTATGAACTCGTCCACAGCTCTCCCGAAGTGCCTCGCCTTGGTCCTCGGCGTGTGTGCAAGGATCCTATCACCTGGCTTGATCTTGGTCGCGGGTATAAGCGCCTCGTCGGGCGCGAGGAGCATTATCGTCTCCGCGTTTTGGACTATTACCGAGCCCTCAACATCCCCCATCCTGACCCTTATGAGCCGCAGCGGTCTTCGTTCGATCTTCACCCTTCCAATAGACACGACCCTAGCCCCCCTCTTAGAGACTACAAGGATCCTGTCACCAGCCCTCAGCTCCGAGAGATATCTGGTAGAGCCGTCGGGCGCTAGCGTATACGAGTGTATCGCCCCAGCATTAACCCTAAAGGGCCTCGGAGCCGTGAGCGCGGATCCCGGGCTCTCATTATGTATAAGGGCTAGCAGGCTCGAAGTGCTCCCGACCAGCATGCCCTCGCCAGCGACGAGGATTGACGTCGTATCTATGCACGCTCTCTCACCCAGCCCAACATCCCTGACCTCAACAACCTCCGCCTCGCCCAATTCTAGCTTACTGGGGGCCGAGACTTGATCCACCACGAGATCAACCTCATCCGGGCTGTTAACAGGAACTAGAATTCCGTCAACACCTTTCTCGAGGACTCCTGAGAGGGTCTCGATCTCGAGCGGCGATGCAATTGCGATAATTCTAGTCCCCAGCGGCGCCAAGTCGGCTATCAAGTTCTCAAGCGCTATTATCTTCAAGTCCTCAGCCCTTACTATGATGCTCTTGACACCCATCTTCGCCGCCATGATTATCTTCTCATAATCTTCGGGAGCCCTAAGCACTATCTCGAGGACAACGTTCTCCGAGACTCTTGACAAATCCCTGACAATTCTCCAATCAGCCAACTCAGATTCGTGGTAGACCTCGATCTTGCTGCGAAATCTCTCAGGGATCTTTTCAGGATCAATGTAGACTGCCTTAATGCCTCTCGCAACCGCTCTCTCGAGGATCCCCTCATCAGGCTTGGATGGTGCAATGATTATCTCCTTCCTCATCACCGCTCCCTCAGAATCCTCATGGCATCCTCGACACTTTTGCCCTCGATCACAACAGCCCTAAGCGCTCTGGCGATAGCATCCGGTCTTTCATGCTGGAAGACGTTTCTCCCAAAGGTGACACCGGCTCCACCAGCATCCACAACAACTTTCGCAAGTTCTAAGACCTTCCTGTCATCATCCATCTTCGGGCCTCCAGCAGCGACAACCGGAACCGGGCAGCTCTCGGTTATCACTCGAATATCATCCGGATTGAAGGATGGCATTGGCACCTTGACTATGTCGGCGCCGAGCTCTGCGCCAACCCTTGCGACATGAGCTATCACTTGCGGGTCGTTTGGGTCCTTGATATTTTCGCCACGTGGATACATCATCGCTATCAATGGAACTCCCCATGCATCGCACTCGTCGGCGATTGCGCCGAGCTTTCTCAACATATCCTGCTCATCTCTGTTCCCAATGTTTATATGGACTGAGATGGCGTCGGCCCCAAGTCTGATGGCCTCCTCGACAGATGCAACCTTCACCTTCCAGTTCGGCGAGGTGGAGAGGTTCGTGCTAGCGGATGCATGCATTATTAAGCCCGTCCTCGGAGGCTCATTCAAGCTCTTGATAATCCCTTTGTGGACCAGTATGGCAGTAACGCCTGCAGATTCTAGCATCCTTATTGTCTCTTTTATCCTGTCGATGCCCTTCAATGGCCCGGAGCTGACTCCATGATCCATTGGCACGCAGACCATCCTGCCCGACTCCATTATCCTGCTTAACCTAACTTTCTTACCCCAAACCATACCCATCACCTCCCGAAAACCATAGGACATAAACTATAGGCGCGTCAAGCCCAAACCAATACTCCGGAGAATCTATAGAGTGGACCCCGGGCATGCAAAACACCTCCAAAAACCAAAAAGTTATGCGCGGGGCCCTGGCCTTACGCCAGGGCAAAATAATAGAATTCAAAATAACTCCAGAGGCCGTTGAAGCCGCTTAAGTAAACATGTCCAGCGTGATCCATTATTATTCGCCCCTGGAGCGCTTGGATAATCACCTTGCAGATGATATATAAGATTTGCTCGGGGAGGCTGGGCTGCTAAGCTTATCTCCGACTACTATACTCATGTTTAGAAGACCATGCGCTCTAGCATCTCCACGATTATCCTATGCCTCCTAACGTTATCCTCCTTCCTCTCCGCGCTCCAATTAGCTGTAACGCCATCAAACGCCCAACCGACATGGAGATTCTCAATCGAGCTCTTACCAGCAGAGCTATACATGGGTGAATGGGGAAAGCTGAGAGCAAATATAACGAACATGGACTGCTCCTCGAGACAGCCCTTGGATAAGCCCTTTGAAAGGGAGTTCAAGGGCATCCCCGAGCAGGATCTTGAGCTCATCTTGAAGAGGGCTCAGGAGATGTTGGAGGATGATTGGATAAAGGGTTACAATTACGAGATAAAAGACGCACGTGGCATCGGTGGCCAGATATACTTAGATGTGAAGCTGACGATAGTGGGCGCCTGTTATGGAAAGCCCATAAAGCTCTATTATGCCTTACTCTGGTTCCCTTGGAAGAAGTATCCTGGGAGGGATTGGGCATTTAGAGCTGATGCCAATATCGAGCTCAAGGCCTTCAACGCAATAGACTATATCCTCAACGGGCTTAGCGCCGGGTCATCCACAGTGCTCGAGTTCAACATATTCATTCCACCCGATATATATCCGGAGGAGCGGCTCCTCAAGCCCGTAGTGGATTTGAGGGTCCATTACCCCGAATGGATAGATTACACACTCGAGGCTTATCCGACCCATGGGCCCTTCGAGATCCAGCCATATAGGAGTTTCAACCTCACAGTAACGGATTATGATGGCTTGAACCCCATCTCCGGTGCTAGGATCGTGATTAGGAGGCTCATGCACTATTATGATGTCAGGGAATATATCACCCCAGATAATGGGACGATAAGGATCTACAGACTTGAGGAGGATGATTATGAAGTGAGGGTATATTGGAATAGCAGCCTCTTCCTACAGGAGTCGTCACTTGTACACATAGGCCATCACACGGCATATGATCTCGCATCCGAGGGTATTAGAACCCTCCTCTTCAACGTCGAGGTTAGGGCGCTTGATCTGAGGGAGAGGCCGCTGAATGGCGTGAGGATAGCTTTGGACGGGGTCGAGGCGGTCGCGGAGAATGGATCAACGCTATATCAGTTGGTCCCGAATGGGAACCACTCCCTCCAAGCATACTGGATGGGGGTGAAGCTCCTAGATGAATGGGTCTGGGTCGGATATCACCCGACGATTTCGCCGGAAATCAAGGAACCCAAGCTCAAGCTGATCCTCCCGGTTGACGACCTGCTTGTCCAAGCTGTTGATAGTGGTGGATCACCGTTAGCTGTAAACTTCACGGTATTAGATCCCCGAGGGGCGCTGCCCGAGACGAGATTATACTCGAGCACGGGGCTCCTGAACATAACACAGATAATAGTAGGTGATTACCATGTACACGCGTTAAACTGTTCCCCGGTATTCAGGACATGCGCCGAGGCCTCTGGGATCTTCCATCCGGGGAAGCCCTCAAAACTCCAACTACCCCTTCACTCGATAACGCTTCACATATACTCGAGAAATAATGTGGGGCTTGGCAATGCCTCAGTGATGCTTGATGGAGTCAAGACTAGGGCTGATCGCTGGGGATACGTGAGTTTCCCAGGCATCCCGGAAGGAGAGTATTATGTCAAGATAATGTGGAAGGGGGTTGAGGTTTATGATGGCCGGATAACGGTCTCAGGCCCGGGCTCTTGGAATATAACGGCCGACGTATATAATATCGGGATCGAGCTCAAGACCGCTGATGGACGGCCATTCCCCGCATTTTGGATCCTCATAGATCCATCCGGCCATAAGCATGAGTCTGGTCGTCAATCCGATACAATCGCCATAGAGCTTGTCCCACGAGGCTCATGTAGCCTCATAATCTTGGATGAGCGGAACCTGACGCTTCTTTCATGGAATACGAGTATCGAGAAGCTTGCGGGCATGCATGTGATCGAGCTCCCGGTGAAGGATATGGTGCTTAGGGTATTCTGGAGTGGTGGTGCACCAGTCTTTAACGCTAGGGCAGTATTGATAGGCCCCGCCGGCTTGAAGAGTGAAGGTCTCACGGATAAGCAAGGCATGATAGTCTTCAGCTTAATGCCCTTCGTGAACTATAGCCTGAAAATCTACTATCCCGGGGCAACAATCCCAATATTCTCCGGAAATGTTACGTTTACCGGGAAGCCGATTGAGATTGAAGCCAGACTGACGGGAGTTGCTGTTAAGGTAGTTGACGTGTTTGGAAATCCGCTCCCCGGAGCATCCGCAAGGCTACAGGTCTCAGGCATTATTCTAGGTGAGAGGAGATCGGGCCATGATGGGGTTATAGTGTTCTCTGGGATACCATGTCTCGGCGCATATCAGCTGGAGGTCTGGTATGGATCGCTGAAGGCTAGTAGGGTTATCCATCCAGGAGAGACGGCAATTATAGAACTTGGAGTCATAAATCTCCTCGGCCTTGTGCTACCACTTCAGGACTTCATAATAATCGTTTCAGCGTTTGCAGCTGTGACAGCGATACCAGCAATCCTGAGAATAATCATCAAAAGAATTAGAGCCTCCGCAAGGACGGAAGTCCAGTAGCCTATGTTGCCTCCACGATCTCTATCCCAAGGCTTCTCGCGAACTCCCTTTCGGTTGTGGTCGGCCTATCGCTTGTCACGAGAATTATCCTACTTAGCTTGAGGTCGCTTCTAGCCACACCGAGCCTTACCAAGACCTGTGTCAAGGGCTCGCCGAAGGATGATACAACCGCTATGATCTCATCGCCTCTTTTGGCGGCTGCATCAAACTTGTGGACGACACCGGATTCCCCGACTAAGCTTGCAGGCCTCTCAATATCATATCCCATCTGCTTTAATAGCTCAATCTGCTTATTGATAGCGCTACTCACCTTCTCATACTCGGCCAGCATCTCCCTTGATGACTCTATCCTCTTGAATGGCTTAATCTCCATCGTCTGCTCATCATAGAGTGAACCACATGACCCGCACCTGAACGCGATATTAGGCTCCTCAAACTCGGCACCGCAATCTGGGCACCGGTACTTCTTATGGTATGTTTCTATATTCTCTGTTCCTCCACAGTTGGGACAAATCAACCCGAGCTTGGTCTTGAAGCTTGACTCGGGCCCGATGTAGCCGCATATATGCCTATAGTATCTCATTTCCTCGATCCTGAATGAGCCACAGTTCTTACACGAGATGAATGCCACCTGTATACATGAGCCGCATATTGGACAGGCGACCGCTGAGAACTCCCTCTCAGCCTCGATTACGAGGCCCTTCTCAATAAGTCCCCTAATTACGCGCTGTGCATCCTTCTCCGAGACTCCCGCGAGCTCCGGATAATGACCCCCCTCCTTACTGCCCGGAATCGGGAGGGGCCTAAGAGCACCCCTAATCATCAGGGATTCTATAACCCTCGTCTCGAGCTTGGAAATTTCCTCATCGGAAAGCCCCTCTGCGCGCTCCTCCGGGGGCGCCGGCTCCTCCTTAACAGCCTCCTCGAGTCCTGAGACCACCTTAATGGAATCCAGCTCCTTTTCCGAGACACTTAACCTTTTTCCATTCCCCCTTCTCCTCCTCAACGCTACGGCCATGGTCAGGACCACGACTATGGCTGCTGCTATAATTATCAGGACCTCGAGCCTCTGTAGGAGCTGAATGATGTCGGTTAGGCTCATCTTCCTCTACCCTTGCTGCGGCTCACCAATAGGGCTCTAAAGCCAGATATATCAAGGTAGTGGCGATGACTCCGATCCCAGCTCTCCAAGTGCTGGCCACGGTGTGGTCACAGAGCTTCGAGACCGCAAGCCCGAGGATTAGGGCTAGGAGAATGCTCACTGGAAGCAAGAGGGCTCCAATATTCTCAAGGGCTATTCCGCCGAAGAGGGGGGCTAATTGGATACCCATGCCGCCCTCCGCCATCGTGATGGCATATCTCGCTGAGAACTCCTTAAGCGGCCTAGTTATCGCGAAGCTCATTACCAAGACTATGGGGCCTGCCGCCATGCTTATTATCTCATAGAACCTGAGTCTGCTACGCAGGTCCCGGTAGGCGTGGTAGAGCCTCTGAGCTGTTCTAGCCACGATCTCGAGCGCCTTTCCGCCGGCGCCGCTATCTCTCACGACCTTGATCGTCGAGAGGACGAGTTGGAGCTGCCTGCTCCTCGGATCCGTCTCGATGCCCAGTGAAACCCTCCTAACCTGCTCCACAACCCTACCATCCCGGATGAGCTGGAAAGATCTCTCGACCGGGTAGCCAAGCTGGAGCTTTGTTGCCAATCCCTGCGCCAGCAGATGCCCGCCCTCCATCTCTGAGATCGCCTTCCTAACCTCATGGCTTGCTGGTATCGAGAGGATTATCAGCCCAGCCCCAAGCCCGAGATACATCATCGGGTTGATGAGCGAGAGCCCCCTCATAGGTATCGAGATCGCGATTACGGCGGCTACTAGGGCAAGCTGAATTGGAATAATCCGCCTAACCCTAGATGAGAGGATTACTATAGGGACGCCTTGGAGGGCCACTGAGGCTATGTATGTTGCGATCGAGGATAATACAACTATCGGGAAGATTAGCTCAAGGCTTCCACCAAAGAACGCTGTGAAGGATATAAATAATGGGATGAGGATCATGACGGTTAAACTCGCCTCAGCCAAGTTCTCCGCGCTCTCAGCCTTCTTCCTAGCCCGCTCGGCAGCATATTCCTCCTCATCCCAAAGCAGGACCTGAACCCTCGTAGCCGGGTCGAAGCCCGTGAAAGCCTCCTCACCAATAGACTTGAGAACGCTTGTAACCCTCGGGCTCGGAGTCTTATAATCGAGTAACGCTCCCGATAAATCCCCCTTCCTCTCAGCCAGCCTGATTATCCTCGCAGCCTCCTCATGGAATGTGGGCATGAGCGTCTTCTCAGCAGCCGCGGCCTCAAGAGCCTTCCTCAAACTCCATCCAGCCTCAAGCCTCGCATAGAGATAACTCAGGAATATCGGGAGCTCCTCCTCAAGCCTCGCAGCTTTCTCCTTCTTCAACGCTATCGGGAGCAGGGTTAGAAGAACTATCAGCGCGAGGATCATCAACGTGTTTATGTTAAACAGGAATCCTAGGAGCTGATCAAACAGTCGCCACCACCTCCTCCTTCCTAGCCTGAGCCCTAAGCTGCTCAGCCCTCTTCCTGATCTCTAGAGCTGCCAGCTCATAGGGCTCGAGGCCCCGATGTGTCGTGGCAAGCTTTTGGCCAATTTTCTCAGGGAGCTTGAACTTTCCGCTCTCATAATCGTAAATGAGCTCCCAGCTTCCTGACATGTTCTCGTAGATCTCTTTTACACGCCGCCTGCCATCAGGCATCCTGACTACGAAGACGGCATAGTCTATCAGGGCCACCTGATCTGGCTTCAAGTTCATGGGGTGGCTCGTGAGCCTCTTCAACATGTGGTCGAGGTTGTCTGTGTGGAGGGTTGTAGCGGTCCCATGCCCCACGGACGCAGCCGTGATCATGTCCTGAACCTCCTCAGCCCTAGCCTCCCCGACAGCGATCACCGTCGGCCTATGCCTTAACGCGGCCTTCAATAACTGCGTCAATGGTATGGCCGTCTGCCTCGCAGCCGGGCTTGTTGGAAGCCTAGCATAGAGGGGGAACCAGCCCGGATGATCCCTGAGATTTATCTCAGGGTGCTCCTCGATAGTCACGATCTTATAGTTTCTGGGGAGCTGGAGTAGGAGCGAGTTAAGCAGCGTCGTCTTGCCGCTTCCAGTAAGCCCGGCGATAATCACATTGCACTTGAGCTCAACCGCGAGCCAGAGGATGGCTGCAACCTCCGAGTTCAGGGTCCCAAGCCTCACCAGCCTCGCAAGGCTATATGGCCGTCTCGGGAACTTCCTGACCGTTATGCTCGAGTGTAATGAGACCTCGCCTCTCAGGACGCCTGCAACCCTATCGAAGCTCGGCGTAAGTATCTCGACAACGGGGTTCGCTGGGGTTATCGACCCGCCAGATCTCTCAACCACTAGCTTAACCAGCCTATCCAGCTCCTCATCTGACTCAACAACTATATTACTCTCAATCCACTCATAATGGGGCGCAAGTCTGTGAATCAGCCTCACGGGCCCGGGCATCGTTATCGTGAAATCCTCTATCTGATCATCATACATGAAGACATGGAGCTTTGAGAATCCTTTAAGCTCCCTCAGGAGATGATACCTGAATGCGAGGGCCTCAGATGGCTCAAGTCTCCTCGAATACTTCTCGGCGAGCTTTTCAGGCTCAACCCCCCTCTTCACATACTCATCCATAGCCTGATTCAGAAGCTTCCTAACCTTATCCGTCAAGGCGGGCTCCTCAACCTCATAGAGCAGCGTGTTGTCCCGCTGCCTAAGCCTAACAACAGCATCACCAACATGATACTCCGCGAAAATCCTAGAAACCTTCCTCTCACCTCTCAGCTCAGCCAATCAAAACACCTCCCCGACAAGACTATGAATTATGGCAAATATAACTGGATGAAGCAAGTAAGATGGATAAAATATACCACTAAAATCCCAGGTTATCAACCGAATCTCACCTCCATCCAAGCACCAGTATCGAATCTCAGGAGAACGGAGGACACAGACCCGGAGGCTCTTATCGTTACAGTTTCATAGGTTCTCGGCTCGATGACGCACTTACCATCAGAACAAATGATACAATTATTGTCAGAACAGCTTGGTGTGAAGTTTGTACCGCCGATCCAAGCCTCAACCACCCTTATGCTATCCGAATGGGGGTTATAAAGATAGATCTTCACACTGCTCGAGTCCTTGAACGCGGCGATCAAAATCGGCCTTAGCCAAGGCTTAACGCTGGGAGGCGATACAACGGGCAGATAATATGCCATGATGAACGCTACAGCTATTGAGATACTAAGGAGGATAAGTGCCGATAACAGCTCGCTTAAGCCTCTACGACCACGCCTCAACCAAGCTCTAGAATAATTCCTTAGGCATAATTATTATTTAAGGCATTGCTAGAGCCCTAGGAGGTGGTAAGCGCGATGGGTACTTATAGTGTTGGCGTGCATGAGAGGGGCGAGATAAACCTTGGAGAAATACTTAGGAGAGTTAAGGAGAACCCGGAGCTTGGTGAGGCGGGAGCGATAGCGTGCTTTATAGGAATTGTAAGATGCAGGGGCATGAGAGGTGGGAGGGTTAGAAAACTGGTCTTTGAAGCATATCGCGAGGAGGCTGAGAAGAGCTTAGAACGCATCGCGCGAGAACTGCTTAAGAGGCCCGGGATCGTGGATGTAAGAATACATCACGTGATAGGGGAGCTCTCAGTTGGAGAAGATATAGTCTACATCGTGGTGGCTGGAGCACATAGAGACGAGGTTTTCAACGCACTGAGAGACGCGGTTGAGAGAATGAAGAGAGAGGCGGCGATATGGAAGAAGGAGGTAACCGACGAGGGGGAGTACTGGGTTTCCGGGAAGTAGCGTCCTAGACTTTTTAGCCCTTCTTTCATCATCTCATTAGAGTAGAGGGCTTTCAGGGGGATACGGGCTTCCCACATCAATCTGGCATTGAGGGTCAAAAGAGGTTCCTCCAAAACTCTCTAACAAGTTCTTCATCCATCCACCTCCATCTCCTCTTTACTCCCTATCTATTCTATCATGGCCCCGGCCCTCCCCATATTCCTCTTTATAATCTCGAATGTGTATAGCTCTTCCTTAACCCTCTTAAGCTCCTCCTCACTTGGTAGCCGCCCATACTTCCTCTTACACTCCCATTTCATGAACTTCTCAAGCCTATCCCAAGCCCTCGACATCACCATCCAGCCATCAACAAGACACCTAACGTCTTACACCATCCATTAGGAGGCTCTTCACACGATAGACTGGTGGATCATAGGCGCGGCGGCTCACCCCCCAAACCTCACAATCCTTTTTCCATTTTCAGGCGAGGAGGCTTTTAGGAGGGATGGCGTAGCTTCAGCCTCCGCCAACTGGTGGGAGAACCGCGACTACGTCCCCATCCTTTAGCTCCTGATCAAGCCTAGCTCTATCACCATTTACGATAACGATGTAGCTCGCTTCCCCGCCCCTCATGAAGCCTTCTACTTTATCCCTCCAGACCTCGGCTACATGTGTATGCCTACTTGGAATATGATTGAGCAGCAAGTCCGCGAGCTTGACCCCTCCCTCAACCTCATACTCTTCCTCGCTAACACCAAAGAGTTCCCTTATTGACGCGAAGTACTTCACTTTGACCCTCATCAATATTGAGACGAGTTGGTCGAAGTATTAAAGTTAAATTAAAGTTGACCCCGCCAGCCCGAGACTCCTAATAATCCTGCCGAGCTCTCTCCAATCCTCGACGAGCCTACCTCGGAGCCCGGGATTCCTAAGAGCTGAGGCTGGATGATACATAGGGATTATATGGAGGCTCAAAGTTAAGCTTGAGACCTCGTAAACCTTCCCGTGAATTTTCTCCATGGATTCACATCTTAAACCAAACTTCCCAAGTAAATAGCATGCTGCAACATTCCCGAGAGCTACTATTAGCTTCGGCTGAATAATCTCAATCTGTTGATCTAGATATGGGGTACATGATTTAACTTGGTCCTCAGTTGCCCTATTATCGGGCAAAAAGCACTTGACTACATTTGTTATATAGACCCCACTTCTGCTTAAGCCAGCCTCAGTCAGAAGTTGATCCAGAAACCTGCCAGCAGCACCGACGAAAGGTCTCCCTTGAAGATCCTCTTGCCTCCCAGGTCCCAAGCCGACAATCATCATCTTAGCATCGACAGGCCCTTCGCCAAAGACAGGTCTATTCCTAGTCCTCCACAAAATGCACTTCCTACAATTCTCGACATCTTTTCTCAATTTCTCAAGGAGGATTTCTTTAGACAATTCAGCATGCGTACTTAGCTGGATCGGGTCATAAAGTTTTTCCGGAAGCGTCGGCGAGAACTTAAATGAATGAACAATGGTTTTGAGAAGATTTCTGCATAAATAACATTTTTAAGCGGGTATCCAAGCGTAATGCCGGGGTGACATAGAAACGAGGAAGGTTAAAGTCTGTATTATCGGAGCTGGTAGAACGGGACAGGTACATGGGACAAACTTGGCCTTTAGAATTTCTATGGCGGAAGTCGTATCAGTCGTTGACGCAAACCTAGAGGCTGCAAAGAACTTGGCAAGTCTTCTCGGCGGCATAAGCTATTATGAAAGCCTCACAAATGCCATAAAGAAGGAGGATTTTGACGCCGTCTTCATAACCACCCCAACATTTACGCACCACCCTCTAACAGTTGAGGCGGCCGAGGCGGGGAAACATATTTTCTGCGAGAAGCCCATGGCCCTAACGCTAAAAGAGGCGGATGAAATGATCTCAGTCGCTAGAAGGAATAATGTAAAGCTCCAGATAGGCTTTATGCGCAGGTTTGACCCAGAATTCAGAAAGGCCAAATCGCTGATCGATGAAGGAGTAATAGGAAAGCCGGTTTTGGTGAAATCTGTTGGGAGGGGTCCTGGACTTCCTCCAAGATGGGCTTTGGATCCGAGGACGGGCTTGGGTATGGTTGCGGAGGTCAATAGCCATGACTTCGACACGCTTAGATGGTTCATGAATGATGAATTTAAAATGATTTACGCTGACGCGGCGGCGCTGCTAAGGCCTGATGTGGCTGAGGAGTTCCCCGATTTTCATGACATAGTCGCAGTTATAGCCAGATTCCAAAAAGGCGGATTTGGAATAATTGATGGCGGCTGTCCGGTTAACTATGCATACGATGCTAGAGTCGAGGTGCTTGGGACTGAGGGCTTAATCGCGATAGGCGAGATCCAGGGAACAAGTCTATTAATTTGTCATAAAGATCAAAAAATAGTTACTGAACCATTCCATAGCTGGAGAGATAGATTCAAGGAAGCTTACATAGCTGAAGCTGAGAGCTTCATAAAGTCGATAATTGAAGATCGAGAACCTGAAGTAACTGGTGAAGATGGTAGAAAAGCCTTAGAGGCGACGCTGGCCGCTATAAAGTCTATAAAAGACCGTAAGCCGGTAGAATTACCAATAGAATGATCTAGCGTCATTCTTTTATTAGGAAATCGCATTACCTTAACTTTTCAGGGCCTGAAGAGGTCGCAGAGCAAAGATTTAAGTTACTCTTATTTGACTATAAGGTATATGAGGCTGAAAGATAAGGTTGCCATAGTGACTGGTGGAGCAAGTGGAATAGGCTTTGCAATATCTTCAAAATTCGCGAGTGAAGGGGCTAAAGTTGCGATAATTGATATCGCTGGTGATAGGGCAGAAGAGGCTGCCAAAAGAATACGGGAAATTGGTGGGGAAGCTATAGGCTTTCAGGGTGATGTAACATCGCGTGATAAGATGCAGGAAATAGTCTCCGAGCTGCTTAGAAGATATGGGAAAATGGACATCTTAGTGAATAATGTTGGCATTTACCGAGGAAAGCCATTTTGGGAAGAGCCATTAGAATTCTGGGAAATACTCTTCAAGGTCAATGTTTTGGGAGTGGTGATTCCATCCCAAGTAGTCGTACCTCATATGATGGAGAGAAGAAGTGGGGTTGTAATCAACATATCATCAAAGGCTGCCATAGTAGGTGAGCCCGGACACGCGGCGTATTCCGCATCAAAGGGTGCTGTCTTAGCACTTACGAGGGCTATGGCCGTCGAGTTGGCACCATATAACATCAGAGTGAATGCTATATGTCCGGGGCCAACTGAGACCCCTCTCCTTTATGCGGTGACGGATGAGAATGAACGGCGGAGGATGGCGTCAAGATGCATTCTCGGAAGGCTTGCAAAGCCGGAGGATATAGCTGGCGCAGCCATCTACTTGGCAAGCGATGAGGCGAGTTACGTTACCGGACAAGCAATAGTTGTTGATGGAGGAATGACAATAACAGCTGTTGAGAGATTCTGAGATTCGCTAAAACCGGCTTCTTGAGAAAAAGTTTTCTAAGCCAGTAAAATTCTTGTTATTTTTATGCTCTATCAAGCTTTTATAGTTGATAGGTTATAATCTTTATGCATGGGTAAAGGCAAATGGGCCATCGAACATGTTGCTAGGACAATAGATCATACCTTGCTTCAGCCTCATGCTACGGAGGATGATGTTCGGAGGTTGTGTGATGAGGCTGTTCGGTATGGGTTTGCTGCTGTATGTGTTAGCCCGATATATGTTCCATTGGCTTATCGGGTTTTGAGGGGGACA
>Ga0080004_1196451_pt1 | contig 14776 bp, 17 predicted proteins | sample WasSprMetagenome_FD_69207 | JGI IMG/M metagenome (GOLD analysis project Ga0080004, IMG submission 69207) | Sulfidic aquatic microbial communities from Washburn Spring, Yellowstone National Park, USA - WS (SPADES assembly) (version 2) | ecosystem: Environmental > Aquatic > Thermal springs > Hot... | reverse complement strand
TTATTGGTGGTGCTTTATCAGGGCTTGGAGGAGCACTAGAGATCTGCGGTAGACCCCCGACATACGCAATTACAACAGCCGCATCCAATATAGCTGGATTCGGGTTTACAGGTATTTCAGTGTCTCTCTTGGGATTAAACCACCCTATATTAATAATACCAGCATCTGTGATTATAGGGGGCCTTCTAGCGGGGTCCCGTGGAATGCAGATAAAAGCAAAGGTTCCACTTGAAATGGTTATGGCTGTTCAAGGATTGATCATCATAGCTCTATCTGTTCCAGGCTTCACATTTGTCTACAGGAGGTGGAGAGTTAAGAAAGCCCTGGAAGGTGGTGAAAGTGCCTGAGATTGATCTCCTGGCTGGGATATTAATTCAGTCTACGTGGGCAATGATGCCCATACTCCTGGCAGCACTAGGCGAGATCCTCACTGAGAGGAGTGGAGTAGTGAATATTGGTTTAGAGGGTATAATGCTAATCTCTGCATTATTCGCAGTGTTTGTAGCTGATAAAACACTTAATCCATGGCTCGGTGTATTAACAGCTATTGGTGTTGGTGCATTCATTGGATTAATACATGGCTTTATCTCAGTTTACCTTAAGGGAAATCAAATCATCAGTGGACTTGGAATAAATACATTTGCAGCTGGCTTTGTAGCATATAGTATCGAGGTGTTTTGGGGTGTTAGAGGGTACTACACGCCTAGACCAGAGGCTAAAGTACCAAGGCTACCAGTAATAGGGGTTTCTCCACTCTTCCTCGCTACAATAGCCATTACAATTCTATTATTTATAATCCTATTCAAACTCGACATAGGCCTAAAAATGAGAGCTTGTGGAGAGAACCCAGAGGCTGCTGATGTTGTTGGAGTAAAAGTTGAATTAATGCAACTCACATCCACTATTATTGGGGGAGCTTTAACTGGCTTAGCTGGAGCGGTCTTAAGCATAGATTGGCTTGCATCCATAACAAAGCAACTACCAGCTGGTAGGGGTTTTATAGCTCTCGCACTAGTTAACTTCGCTAATTGGAATCCACTCTATGGACTACTAGGTAGTTTTATATTTGGCTTCCTCTGGACTGCGAGTGAGTATATGAAGAACCTAGAATACTTCACGAGGGCTATTCCAATGCCCCTTATAAATACAATACCCTATATAGCAACACTCATAGTAGTTGCGGGGGTTATAGGTAGGTCTAGGCCGCCGCAAAGTGTTGGTGTACCATATAGAAGGGAGCTAGACTAGCACTGAGCCGCAGGAACTACACAATGCTCAGTGATCTAACGGGTTTCACGCACTTTTTATACTCACATATGACATCAGCTAGTATACTAACTGCAATCTCCTCCGGTGTATCAGAGCCTATGTCAAGCCCTGCAGGCGCGTGTATTCGTCCTTTAAACGCCTCAATGTTGAAGCCCTCGCGTTGAAGTCTATCAAGCATCCACGAGGCTCTCTTTTTACTGCAAAGGGCCCATATATGCCCCTTAAACCCCTTCACTATGAGTTTTTTGAGTGATTGATAATCCACCTCCGGGTCTCCGTGTGCAATAATAACAGTGTCTCCCTCACCAAGGTCTAGTTTACCAAGTTCTTCTGGCACATCTCCAGCTACAACTCTCTCAGCATATGGAAACCTCTCACGGCTAGCTAATTGAGGGTTTGTGTCAAATACAATTACACTAAAACCAAGCATGTGTCCAAGATCGCCGATAGGCTTACCAACATTACCACCACCAGTGATAACTAAGCGGGGTTTAGGGGAGAATACATTTACAAACGCCTCAACAACCCCACCACAGAGAGCCCTTGCGGGGACAGCGTCTTCTGGTGGTTTTTCAGCACCGAGAGTAACTTTTATCTTCCTCGGCTTATTCTCCTTAATCGCCTTATTAGCCTCTTCAACCAGTATCCTCTCCACATCTCCCCCACCAATAGTCCCCTTTCTCTCACCAGTACTAGACACAGCCATTATAGCCCCAAGATCCCTCGGGCCACTGCCCTGTTTATCCGTGATTGATATCAGTGCTACACGCCTCCCTCTAGATAACTCATCTAGGATCCACTGTAAAACCTCGACACTACTCAATTAAACCACCCTAGAACCATGTATACTAATCCATGTAGCGGCATTTAAACCCCTACTCCACTTCTCCCCGTGGTTTCAAGCCCTGATAGTGCATAGTATGTAGTGAACGCTAAGAGTATATAAATAATCAAGACCACGGACACTGTTGACAAGCCACCCATGTATGTCGCGGAGTAAACTAGAATAGGCAGAGTCCAAGTCCTACCTCTCACGCCACCACCGAGAATCAATGTCGCCCCGAAGTCACTAAACGCTCTAGCATAGGTCAAGGCATAGCCCGCAAACGCCTGCCTCTTCAGCATTGGTAGTAAGACACGATACAAGTAACTCCCCCTACTAAGCCCCGCCTCTAGTGCGAGTTCTTCGTAGACTCTAGGTGTTCCAGTAAATAAACCAGAATAGTATGCAAATGCAACTGGTATAGAAACAAACACTTGTGCAACTACGACGCCTACTATACTGTTTACTACCCCAATAAACCTATCTATGAATATGCCTATTGGATTAACTGTGAAGAACTCTAAGAGGAGGGAGCCTATAGCGGAGGGGGTTATAACAACAGGCATCATTAATAGAGAGTACACTATTCTACGGCTAAGACCACGCAGAAACCTAGACGTGTAGTATGATAGTGGTATAGCGAGTAAAGTACTAATTGAGGAGGACGTGAGAGATGAAAATACAGATAAGAGAAGAGAGATCATGAAGTCACGCATGAACCCCTCTTCAATAGCAAACCCTCTGGACAAAGCAACCATAATAGGCGTAGAAGTGGGCAATATAATCAATAATAAAGCAACTATCGCTAAGTATTTAAAAGCAGTATCATCCCTCTTCAACCAAGACACGCCAATGGCAAATCAATTACTCCATAGTCATACGGAGCTATTCTAGAAAAGTCACTCAATCTGCCCACATACCCCGTCTTAACAGGGTCCAAGCTCTCCACGTATTCAACAAGCTCGTTTAGAAATAATTCCGCAAGATCTCTCCTCGTAGAGTACTTTGTAACTGCCCCAACTTGGCAACCAGCTAAACCACTAATTTCATCGGGCTTAGGCCAAACGATCTCAACATCTCCAGGATACCAGTACTTAACAATATGCGGTAGAATCGCTACGTCAACGACCCCTACTTGTAGGTACCTAGCTAAAACCCCTACATCGGGATATATGTATAGCTTATCCCTGATCAGCTCGTAAACCCCGCTCTCCTCAAGTACTCAACACCTATCCTACCAAAGGGAGCTACCTCGGGATCCGCGATACCTATCTTTAATCCTTTAGACGCCAAGTATGCGAGGTCTCCTACTTGCTTCAACTCCACATTGCTCTTCTTAGACACCATTAAAGCAGGTATAATTAGGGTAATTTTCTTTAAACCAGGGTATACCAGCCCCCTCTCTAATGCGTACTCCATGAAGTAGTGATCCGCTGTTATCAGTACATCTCCTTTCCTCGATAATTCAAGCTTATTAATTAGCCTCCCAGTCGCGTCGACCACTACGTTGACTCTAACACCATGCTTAGCCATAAACAATTCAGAGTAGTCATTTATCAATTTTGATAGTGTAGGAGGAGTATATACTGTGATCTCCTCTACTCGATCGCTGTGGGCATATCCATGTGTGTCGATTAAAAACCCAATTGATGTAAGACCTAGAACACCGATTAATCCAGGTACTAATAGCACTATAAGTACGTGTTTATAATCATCCAATAGACAATCACCTCGCTGAACGCTTCTCGATGAAGATCCTCATTAAACCACCCTCACCAAGCGAGACGAGGTAGTCTCTTGGAATCTTAACCCCAGCTGAAACCCATGGTAGTAGTACATCTAGCGCGTTCTCCTCGCGGAAGTATATAATGCCGGCAGAAACACCTATAATCGCCTTACCATCTCTATAAGCAAGCATAGTCATCGTTGTCGGCTTAATGGGTAGTCCATAGATAACTACTTCATCCGCGACCCTACTTATAGCCCTGGGGGTGTAGTCTGTGGGGTCAACACTCATGCCACCAGTAACTACAACAGCATCATGCGTTTTCAGTGTAGAGAGTATCTTGCCCATTACTTCCTCTTCATCATCACGGGCATAGACTACGTCGCCAGGTGTACACCCATACCTCTTGATCTTCTCGATTACAACGGGTGAGGCATAGTCCTCTACAAGGCCTGTAGCAACCTCAGTACCCGTGACAACAACTCCGATTCTAAGTACACGCGATGGGCGAATAGTCAACAATGGCTGGTATTGCCTAATAGAATCCAGTATTTTACTAAACACACCCTCGGATACATATAGAGGTATTAAATCAACAACACCAGCTAACTCTCCTTTTTCAAGAAAAGACCCTGTTCTACGAGTTGCAACGACAAATACCCCTGTTTCATTAATAATCCTTAAACCCGTGGAGTTCACTACTAGTAATCCCCTTTCGCCTGCTTTAAGGTATGCCTTCGCCTCCTCAACGTGCTCTACTACTAAACCCGGGCCGGCTATGTACTTAGCCATTAAGTCAACTGCTTCGTCTTCATGTATGTATCCATGTGGCGAGTCCTCGTCTCTATATACGTAGACAATGAAGTGCCCGCATCTCTCCAGTAACTCGACATCCTCTTCGCCTATGACCTCACCCCTCCTCTTCACAGCACCCTTGAATCCGGGATCTACACATGTGTAGTCCTGTGCTATTCTCTTCCCAATAGCTTCTCTGGTTTTTACAGCGGTGATCAATTCGATCACCCAATACCCTCTATAGCTTGAATTATTCCAGCGACTTCACTAAATGGAACAACTTCAACCTCACCTCGAGGATTCAACAGGATCAAAACCGGCTTCTTAACAACTTTACCTGCAATACAATCACTAGCTTTAAACCTCAATAACTTAAATATAATTGTAAAGTCACCTCTAACTCTAATCCCCGCTTTATCGGCTTCTCCAAGTACAATGCCCGGTATATCTACAAGCCTAGTTCCTTCTTTAACAACTATTTTAACCGGTGAATAAAGCAATGCATAAACAAGGAGAGTGTATTTAGCTTTCTCAATGTTCTTCAATGCCCTCTTAATCGAGACAGCCACATCTTGGTGGGATACACCAATTAATTCAGCTATCTCCCTGGTAGAATAACCTTGAAGCCTGTACTTCAACACCTTGATCTGCCTAGGCGTTAGGAAACCAAACTTACCTCTCATCTACACCACTTTTGTCAATCAATGAAAATAGACATAGAGGTGGATATATAAGTCTTTTTATAGCTACTTGTCCAATAAAATTTATTGACATATATGGAAATTCATGCTATAAATAGACGGTGTGTAGATTCAAGTTATTGATTATGACTAGTAATAAGGATGAGTAGTTCTATGTGGAAAACAACAGAGTTTACTTCTTAGTTTTCTTCATGTATGCTAGTACATCCTTGGCTTTTGGACCTGCAAGCCAAGTGACTAACTCCTCGGGTAGATTATATGATTGAGCTATTTTAGCAGCGTACTTTGGGTTGTTTGTGAATATGACTCTTAAGTATGGGATGAAGTCAGACTTTACATTTGCCTTACTCGTTAGTAGTCTTGAGGCTAGGTGCTCTGCAAGTGCCTCACGATACTCCCTAGACCTCTTAGTCTCTGCGAGTAGTTTTATTCTCTCGGGCATTTTGAACGCTACGAATTTACCCTTATACTTTGTCCTTGCAAATGCTACCCCAGGCCCCATCATGTCAAGTGCGTATGATAGTAGATCCCAGTTTTGCGTCTTAACTATTCTGCCAAAGTACTGGTCTGCTCTACTGAGTGCTTCATAAGCTCTCCACACTTCATATGGGTCATCATACCAACTAGGGATGTGTTCATTAACCCATGTCTTGAACTCGTCTGGAGTTAAATCTGTGGATGTAATAGCCTCTCTCGCTTGGAAAACAAATCTAGCTGAGAATAGCTTCCTCAACGCCTCCCAAGGTGCATATATTCTATCTCTATATGCAGATATCGCCTTGACGGTCTCCAATGTAACTTTTTTATTCAAGGCGGCAGCTGCCTCTAAGTCGTTTATTGCACTCCTCAAATCACCCTCACTACGTCTAGCTATTTCCTTTAGAGCCTCTGTGTCGCAGTCAAGCTTCTCAGCGCCGCAAATTTTAGTTAATACCCGTACAACATCAGTCTCTTTTAATCTATTCATAGCAATTACTTCAGATAGCTCTCTAAGAGGCCTCAAGTGCTCCCTGTATGGATTATTCGCGGTCATTATTATCGGGTTTCTAGTGTTCTTAATAACCTCTACGAGCGATTCAACACCACCTACATCTGACTTGGGGTCTAATCCATCGACTTCATCTAGTAGAATAATTTTTCTCCTAGCCCTCAATCCAGATGTTTGAGAAGCTACTTTAGCTAGGCGCTCAATATCCTGCTTTCTCCTACTATCACTTGCGTTCATTTCAAATAATTCATATCCATAGGTCTTCGCAACCGCTTCAACAAGGCTTGTTTTACCACAACCCGCCGGTCCATGAAGCAATATGGCTTTTTTCGATGGTGGAGCCTTCTCCCAGGACTTCAACCACTCTAACAGCTTCTCCTTGGCTTCTTCTTGATCAACAACTTCATCAACGTGTTTAGGCCTATACTTTATAATCCAGGGTAGCCTCTGAGTACTCAAATGAAACTACACCTTGAGCCTCTTACCCATAAGTGCTAGCCTAGCGAGGAATGCATTTAACTGGATCTCGTCGTCAGCCCCCTCAACGAGTCTATACTGTATTTCACCAGCGTAATCAGCGATCATGACTTTCAAGTCGTCTGGGATCTTCACCTCGGGGTTAAAGATCTCTCTATGAATCTGCTTCACAATATCCACACCGCTCAATCCATAGTTGATCATGAGTTCACGTAGCTTCCTCCTAGCCTCCATGAAGTTCCCTGAGAGAGCCAGTTGAAGCATCTCCCTCACCTCCCTTGGATGAGCTAATCCAACAACTTTATACACGATATCCTCGGTTACATCCCCTAAAGCCGCGGCTGCCTGTAGTATATTAATCGCTCTCCTCATATCGCCCTCTGACAGGTCATAGATAACCTCAAGAGCCCTCTCAGCGCAATTAACCTTCTCGCTTTGGCAAATATACGTTAATCTAGATACAACATCCTCTCTCTTTAAAGCCGTAAATCTAAAGACTGCACACCTACTTTGAATAGGCTCAATGATCTTACTTGGATAATTAGCAGTTAGAATAAACCTAGTATTAGCCGAGTACAACTCCATGAGCCTCCTAAGTGCTTGCTGAGCATCAGCAGTCATGTTGTCTGCTTCATCAAGTAATACTATTTTAAATGGTACTTCGCCTACAACCTTAGACCTCGCAAACTCCTTAACCTTAGTCCTTATAACCTCGATCTTTCTCTCATCCGATGCATTAAGCTCTAACATGTACTGCCTATAGTTCTCACCATACAGGTCATGAGCCATAGCGTGGGCAACAGTAGTCTTACCAGTGCCGGGGGGACCCGCAAACAACATGTGAGGTACATTCCTCTCTGATACAAACCTCTTTAATCTATCAACAATCTCCTTTTGATTGACGACTTCATCAAGCGATCTAGGCCTATACTTCTCAGCCCAGAGAAGCTCACTCATAAATACACCCATAGAGTACTCTTCTTTAAAATTATAACTTTATTTAAGGCTAATAAGGGGGAGAGTAGAGTTTTCAAAGGGAGATGCTGGAATTGACTGGTTTATTGGAGCTAATAGGGCTCCTCGGGATTAGAGTTATAGAGAGGGATTATGAAGAGGAGGAGGTTAAAGTAGCCTACATTGGGCCATCTACTAGTTTATTTGTCGAAGACGACTTTGTCGAGTTGGTTAAGGGGGCTGAGTACACTCTGCCGAGGTGGCTAGCTAAATTCCTCAGTGAGAAGGGTGTTGCGAGGATACAGGAGGCACCTGTAGAGGAGAGTATAGTTGCGAGACTACAGTTTAATGAGTCTCGTAGTAGGGGTCAATTGAAATTTGAGAAGCTTCAGGGGCACTTCTACTCGAGGATCAGGGATCAAGTGTCTTCGATGTTTAGATCCTACAAGGAGATAAATGACTTGACTAAAGCACACCAAGTCCTTCAATCGATAACCAAGTTGTCGACTGCAACCCGTGACCTATACAAAACTAGGCTCATTAAAATCCTAAATATAGTTACAAGCGAGATTGGACCAGACGTATTGGCTAATTTAAGCGAGGAGGAGAAGCAACTATACAGTGCACTGAGGACTATTCTAGGCTTATACAACTCAATGATCTTCGAGGTTGAGAAACATGAGTGAAGAAGCAGTGGGCATAGACATCGGCCAGTCTTTTAAAGCCTTCCTAGAGACATTCCAGTCTAAAGACGGCGTGTTGAAGTACCGTGAGAGGATACATGAGTTAATAAGAATGAATCAAAAGAGCCTCATAGTGGACTTCGACGACCTCATACTACACGACCGCGAATTAGCAAACTACGTACTAGACAAACCCCTCGAGGCACTAAATGCTTTTTCACAAGCACTACAAGAAATTGTAAGTAGAGAAAACCCCGAGTACGCTAGACTAGTTAAGAGATTCTACGTGAGGATTAGGAATCCACCAGAGATCTTCAAGATCAGGGGTTTAAACAGCGACTACATAGGAAAACTAGTAGCGATAGAGGGGATAGTGACTAGAGTTACAAGGATTGATGCAAAGCTAGTGAAAGCAGTGTATAGACACGTAGCAGAGGGTGAAATACACGAGTTCGAGTACCCTCCAGAAGGATCAGTAACCGAGAAAGTTGAAAAACCACCATATTGCCTAATCTGTAGAAAACCAGGTAAATTCGACCTAGTAGTTGAGAAAAGCGAGTTCATAGACTGGCAGAAGATAGTTGTACAGGAGAAACCAGAGGAGGTTCCAGGTGGGCAGATACCTAGGAGTATAGAGGCTATTTTAACAGCGGACATCGTGGACTCTGCGAGGCCCGGAGACCGAGTGGTGTTAACGGGAGTATTGAGGGTGCAGCCTTTAACAGGCTCTCCTGAAGCACGTAGCTCTAGAAGCTTGTTTTCATTCTATATTGACGTAAACCACGTGGAGGTCCAGGAGAAGGTTTTAGAAGAGATTGTGATTACAAGGGAGGATGAGGAGAGGATAAGGGAGTTGGCGAGAGACCCGTGGATCCGCGAGAAGATAATTGCCAGTATTGCACCCGGTATTTATGGCTACTGGGATATCAAGGAGGCAATAGCTTTAATGCTGTTTGGGGGAACCCCAAAACTACTCCCAGATGGGACGAGGATTAGGGGGGACATACACGTCCTCATAACTGGTGATCCAGGTACAGCCAAGTCGCAACTACTCCAGTTTACAGCTAGGATCGCTCCTCGTGGATTATATACGAGTGGGAAGGGTTCAACAGCGGCTGGTTTAACCGCTACTGTATTGAGAGATAAACTAACTGGTGAATACTACCTTGAAGCAGGTGCACTCGTACTAGCTGATGGTGGATTAGCCTGCATTGATGAAATCGATAAAATGAGAGAGGAGGATAGGAGTGCTATACACGAGGCTCTAGAGCAGCAGACTGTTAGCATTGCGAAGGCTGGTATAGTTGCTAGACTCAATGCACGTGCATCGGTGCTAGCAGCTGGAAACCCGAAGCATGGTAGGTATGACCCTACAATCCCCGTTAGTAAAAACATAGATCTACCGCCGACAATACTATCTAGATTCGACTTGATATTCATAGTTAGAGATATACCCCACAAAGAGCGAGATAGAAGGCTGGCGAAACACATTCTCGGAATACACGCAGAGGCTGAGAGAGCAAGGAGCTTCATCGACCCCCAGTTATTGAAGAAGTATGTTAGCTACGCTAGGAGATATATAAGACCCCAGTTAACCCCGGAGGCAGCTAAACTCATAGAGGAATTCTATGTTAGTCTTAGACAAGCATCACTAACGACGAGCGAGGGAGAGGTTTCAGCAATAGCTATTACCCCAAGGCAACTAGAGGCGTTAATTAGGCTGGCAGAGGCCCACGCGAAAATGGCTCTTAAGCAGAAAGCCACTATTGAAGACGCTGAAGAAGCTATAAGGATAATGATGTCAACTCTATCCATTGTTGGAATAGATGTTGAGACGGGTAGACTAGACATCGATGTACTGGAGACAGGGGTATCCGCATCAAAGAGGGAGAAAAAGAAGAGGTTTACACAATTCCTCTTTAAACTACTAGAGGAAGTAGGTGGAGAAATAGAGATGAACGAGTTGTACAAGAAGGCCGCTGAGCAGGGGTTTGAAAAGGAATTCGTGAGAGAAGTAGTCATGGAGTTGAAGAATAGTGGGGAGTTATACGAGCCGAGAATAGGTAAAATAGCGAAGGTAAAGTAATCAGTGCATTTTAACTTTTTTCTCGAAGTTGATTGTAATTAATGTGATCCCATGAAGATTCTAGTCAAGATATTAATAATCCAAATACTAACCAGCATTACTGGTTTTACAATAGCATTTATCGTAGTAGACTCGCTAATACCCTTGATCATTCTACACAAACCACCCCACCAATACTTCAATCAATAATCAACGGTGCTTCAATAGGTACAATAGTCGGCCTCTTGTCATTTGTACTAACGCTTTTAACTCACTGGAGATCAAGACGCGTAGAAATTTAGACTTTAAGATATACAAGGATCCACGCTACAAGCACACCGCGTGCATCAAGTACAGTTTGAAGAGGTTTCATGGAAAACACATTTCCCGCTCCGGATCCTGTGTTTAAATAGTTTCCCGATGTAGAAGACTATAAAATGAAAACCTATTGATTCCTCTGACTGGCTTTCTCCATAATCCACCTTCTCCTGTACTCCCATAGTGATGGAGGAGTCCACATTATCCATAGTGGTAGTGCTTTAACAAATTCATAAGCCTCCTCCCAGCTGTCGAAGCCAAGTTTCCCGGCTAGCTCCTCCAGAGTCATTGGTGTTTTAACGTACTCCCTAACGATACTCAATACCTCGGGTGTCACAGGTATTTCCTTCTCGCCAACTTTAACTACAAATAAAACCTCCTTCTTCTCACTCATATTATAAACACCAAGCATATCAACAAATAATCCACGTGCTTAAATACCTTGATTAAATGGGGCCGCCGGGATTTGAACCCGGGACCACCGGCGCTCCGGGAACCCGTGGATCGGGGGACATCCCCCCAGGCCGGCATCCTAGCCAAGCTAGACGACGGCCCCTATCGTTGTTTAATATATACACTGGATTTTAAAGAGTTATTTATTCGCCACTCTTGGTTCCTCTAAATAATATTCGGGTGGATGAATACTTTCAGCCACCACTCTGGTATTAAAACTGAGACCCTTTATAACATATTAAATACTCATGTATAAAATAATGTAACACAATATACCCACAAATAGGGGTATTTAAAAGAATTCATTAAGAGATTGCAAGCATTTTGGCTATATGTATTTCATTAGAGTAATACCTACCTTGGAACCAGGTATTGCGGTGATTACTTGCCCGTCAGGTATAGATGTAGTAAATGTGGTTACATCTTATACGAATTCAACGGTGTTGGACAAAGCTATATGGGTTTACTAACGCCGGGAGAAGTAGCCAAGCTAGTTGGACTTATTTGCCCAAACTGCAAATCCATTATTAACTCCTCGGACTCCATATTTAGCAAAGTTATTATAAAGCAGGCTACTCCACAGGCTCTAAGGGAGGGCATTAGGTATTCAATACATGGTTTAAAACAACATGTAGCTATTGAGGAAGTATAGCCGAGACTATTCTTTGAAAATCCTCCCTAGAATACGACTCCTTGTATTTTCTAAGAGCACTTAGAGCCTCCTCCACTTTAACTCCTAGAATGTTGATCAATTCATCTCTCCGCTTAAACCTGAATAGAATGTATGAAACAAAAGACGAGACATTTCCTGGCCTAACCGCAGACCTGGCACTCTCCCAGTCAAGCAACTTAATATCCCCACTGCAAACATATATGTGTCCACGGGGTCTATTGATCTCCGCGTGGTCTACTCCTAGTAAATCCAGCCTGTAGAGCTTTAAGAGAGCCTGTAGAATCAATTGCTTTAACTCAGGTAAACGATTATTCTCTAATAACTCTACAAGCATCTTCTCAAATCCAATACACTTCCATAGGGGTAGGTATTCGTAGAAGACGTAGAAATCCCTGTAGCTCATAAGCCTTGGAGGTAAACCCGTTAAGTATGTCTTCTCCATATACTCCGCTTCTCTAATTAAACTAGATCTTCTACCGTCAACTCTTAGAATTTTAATTGCTCCAAGTCCTTTCACCCTATTATACGCAATACTAACAACACCCGTATACCCTTTTCCAAGTATCCTCATATCCATGAAGCTAGCACCTGTTTCAAGTAGGTAGATAAAGCCATCGCTCAACAAAGCCTCCACTCTATCTCGTAGTAATCCACATGATTCCCGGGGGAAGCAGAGCACTCTAGCAACGTAGTCGTCTAGAGTCTCTAGAAAATGCACTTCTCCATCCAAATAGGAGTCTTCAAAATAAAGTCTCGCACCCACAATCCAGCACCTATACCTACAAGGTGCTTGAGCGTCTCCATGGATGGTGTAGTTACTAACGGCTTGATCGTCTTTAAATGCGGTGAAACAGTAAACTCGCTCCACTTCTCAGATATAATCCCCACTGCATCAACCAACCTCCTCTCATCTATCGACTCAAGGCATCCTTCATTATTGATCCACGGGCCAACCCTCCTACCTAGGTGCTTCCTGAGGAAACTCACTATTCTATCCTCCTCGTGTGGGAGGCAAGGACCAATATAGTGTTTAAACCTCGGCAACTGACAATTTTCCAGCTCTAATGCAATGACGACAGTATCCCTATCATTACTCCAAGCTGAGTAATCAATAACCCTGAGGTCGTGTGTAGAGAGGACTCTTTGAGCCGTAGATGCTACTCTCCAAGCCTCACCCCATATTACATCGGGTGGTAGACTCTCCCTCAACTCATATATGAGGAATACCGTGCAGCGATCCCTCACCGCGTTAATCAACTCCTCTAGTGACGGCTCACGAGGCTCCTCGAAGAAGACAGTGCTTGGATTCCGTAGATAACACCTAGATGCGATTATAAATGTAAATAAGGACTTTGCATTAACGCTTGCAGTGACATTCCTCCTATAGTCTACAGGGTCTGGCATGTATATAATTGAGTCTGGATACTTTGCTTTAAGCTCTCTAATTAAATCCCTCGTTAACTTCTCCCCAATAGTGTTCACAACTACGGGGGGCCTCCACTGCGAGGCCTCTCTCAGGACTTCCCGGAAGCCACCATACGCGACAGTGAGTAATTCAACTGCATATCCACTAAACCCCCTTACTTTAACCTCTGCTCCATATACACCAATAGACTTCATGAACTTCTTCAATAGCCTCGCGTGATCCCTCAACTCTGGAGTTAACGCCTTCTCTAGGAACAATGTGTGGAATGGAGTTCTATCCACAGCTGTCTTCGCAAGGTCTGGTCTATCGAGCTTCAAGCCTGCTACAATATCTGCTTCAACGCCATCAAATCTAACTCTTACATAAGGGTGCTCTGCATACCTCAACTCATACACCCCTATTCCACTAACAGCCTCTATGAGAATCGGCAATGCCTTCTTCTCGAGGTCTTCACGGCTCCAGTCGCTTGGGAACAAGACGAATACGTCGAGGTCTCGATCCCCTGAGAGCCATGTATCGTGGGCTATACTACCCTGTAGTGTTATATCTGCTTTAACACCGTGTCTACGGAGACTCTCCTCTAAGGCCTCTTTAATTCTATGAAACGCGTTTCTTACAACTTCATACTCTTCTTCTCTAGGTTTAATCCTCTCTAGAACTCTGAGCTCTAATTCACCTAGCTCCATTAGAATCCACGCTAGTGGCTATCCGTGTAATTCAACTACACATAGATCGCTGTAAATCGGTCCTCGAGGCGTCAATACACTCTTCTTCACGTGTACTCTAGTGACGTCTGTGTACCCGAAGTCCATGTCTTGCATGCTTGAAATAATTTTGACTAATTTATCAATATTCCTACCACTCTTCACGCGTAGAATAGTAATGTGCGGCATGAATTCCTCTCTTTCAGGGGGTATGCCTAGACCCCTCACAATCCTCTCAACAATCCCCGCTAATTCAACTAATTTCTCAGAGCCCTCTGCAACCCCAGCCCAAACCACTCTAGGCCTCGAAAGACTTGGGAAAACGCCAATGCCTTTAACATGCATTTGAAACCTCTGGTACTTTAAACTAGATATACTATCACACAGCGCGCTAATAACGCGTGCAGGGACTTCACCAATAAACCTCAGTGTTAAGTGGATATTCTCGTCTTCAACAGGCTTAACATCGGCACCGCTCTCAACCAACTTATTCCTCGCCTGGATCAACCCTCTCAGTACATCTCGGTTCTCGATCTCAACCGCTATAAAAGTCCTAATAAACTCACTCAACCAACCCACCAACAATAATAAACACTCGACTACTTGATAAGCAATTAACTACAATATATACTTACTAGAAGAAAAATGATCACTCCACACTATAATATATAAGTGAAAATCTATCCAAGACTCATCATCCACAATCAAGAACATATAGAAA
>Ga0080004_1127986_pt1 | contig 14781 bp, 10 predicted proteins | sample WasSprMetagenome_FD_69207 | JGI IMG/M metagenome (GOLD analysis project Ga0080004, IMG submission 69207) | Sulfidic aquatic microbial communities from Washburn Spring, Yellowstone National Park, USA - WS (SPADES assembly) (version 2) | ecosystem: Environmental > Aquatic > Thermal springs > Hot... | reverse complement strand
AGTAGGCGTCCTTCCCCGCGATGAAAACCTCCACGTCGTTGTCCTCGTATATGGGTGAGTCGCGCTCGGTGAACTTCGCGGTGACGAGCGGCTCTTCCACCCAAAAGCCGATGTACAGGTACTCATCGTCCCAAAGGATCGCCGCGTACGTATCAAAGAGCGCTCGGTCCCCGCTAACCAAGTCAACGAAGCGGGAGGTGCGGGGAGCGAGCTGCCAAGATCGCTCGATAAGCCGGCCGTCAACGACGATGGTGTCCACGGTCCGGTAGGCCGTGTACTGCGGGATTTCTTCCTTAGGGCAAGGGAAAGGCCACCGGTTAGTCACGGAGCTCCCTTCATGCGAAGGTTAATATACCTTAGCACCTGTTTTCCCTAAGGAAAACGCCAGTCCCCGGAGCCTGCGGCTCAGGCGGGGGTAGAGCGTTAACGTATTTGGGGACCATTTCGTTCTCGCCGCGTGGACCAGGCTAGCGAGCGCGGAGGTGCTTGGGAGAAGCTCGCGCAGTTGGTTGCCCGTAGACTCGAAGGAGCTGCCGCTAGCTTCAGGTACCGCGGCAGCGCGGCGGGGGCTGTCTCGTTCCCGCTGGGCGGCATCGGCAGTGGCTGCATCGGTCTCGCCGCGAACGGCCGGCTGGTCGATTGGGAGATCTTCAACCGGCCGAGCAAGGGAGGGCTCAACGGCTTCACGCACTTCGCCGTGAAAGCCGAGGCGGGGGGCAGGGTTTTGGACGCGCGCGTGCTGGTGGGCGACCAGCCTCCACCCTACTCGGGGGATTGGCGGGGCTTCGGGTTTGGCTTGCAGAGGGAGTACATGGCGGGTCTCCCGCACTTCAGGGAGGCGGAGCTCGAGGGCACGTACCCCATCGCCACGGTCAGGTTCTTCGACGAGCTGTTCCCCGGCAGGGTGCGGCTCACGGCTTTCAACCCGTTCATCCCGCTCGACGACGCGAACTCGAGCCTGCCCGCCGCCTTCTTCGAGGTTGAGGTGGAGAACACGAGCAGAGAAACGGTGGAGTACACGGTCTGCCTAAGCGCCCAGAACCCATCCCCGCCGGGCAGGGGGTTCAACGAGTACCGCGAGCATGGGAAGGTGAAGCTCATCCTGCTCTCGACCGCCGGCGTGGCGGAGGACTCGCCGGAGTACGGGCAGCTGGTCGTGGCGACGGACGCGAGCGAAGTCAGCTACCAGGAGTACTGGTACAGGGGCTCGTGGTTCGACAACCTCCAGGTGTTCTGGAGGGATTTCGCAGCTCCGGGGAGGTTGAGGAACAGGCGCTACCCGAAGCCTCAGGCTATGGTTAGGGATCACGCCTCGCTGGCTGCCCACGCGAGAGTGGAGCCGGGGTCCACGGCGAGGTTCAGGTTCCTGATAGCCTGGTACTACCCCAATTGCCGCAACTATTGGAACCCCGAGTCGGATCGCCCGAGAGTTTGGAGGAACTACTACGCTACGGTGTTCTCGAGCGCTGTCGACGTCGCGCGGTACTGCTTCGAGAAGTGGAACGAGCTGTTCGAGCTGACGAGGGATTTCAGGGATTACCTTTTCGCCACCACAGCCCCGCCCCACGTGCTGGACGCCGTCGCCTCCAACCTGTCGATCCTCAAGTCCCCCACGGTCCTCAGGCTCGAGGACGGGGCATTGTACGGTTTCGAAGGTTGCGCCGTCGATTCGGGCTGCTGCGAGGGCAGCTGCGCCCACGTGTGGAGGTACGCGATCGCGCCCCTCTACCTCTTCCCCCGCTTGGATAAGTCGATGTGGGACCTGCACCTCAGTTACGATCTACGCGCCGACGGTAAGCTGAGCTTCCGGCTGATGCTGCCGCTGGGCAGGGAGTGGCCCTTCCCCCACGCGGCGGTCGACGGCCAGTACGGGAGCCTGCTCAGGGTTTACGCGCTCTGGAAGCTCACGGGCGACGCGGAGTGGTTGAAGCAGGTTTGGCCGAAGCTGAAGCTGATGCTCGAGTACGCGTGGTCCGAGGCGAACCCGGACGCCTGGGACCGCAACCGAGATGGGATCATAGAGGGTAGGCAGCACAACACGTTCGACGTGGAGCTGTTCGGCCCCAACTCCTGGCTCACCGGCATCTACCTGGCCGCCCTCAAGGCCGCGGCCGAGATGGCTGAGTACCTGGGTGACTCGGCGGCCGCCGAGGAGTACAGGAGGCTGTTCGAGAGGGGGAGGCGCTGGGTCGGGGAGAACCTGTTCAACGGCGAGTTCTTCGTGCAGAGCGTGGATCTGAAGGATAGGGGGGTTCTGGAGAGGTTCGCCGGAGCTGACCCCAGCGTGTTGGAGGCGTACTGGAGCGAAGAGCATGGGGAGGTGAAGTACCAGCTCGGTAGCGCCTGCTTCGCAGCGCAGGTTGAAGGGCAATTCTACGCGAACCTCTTCGGCCTGGGCGAGGTGCTCGATAGTGACAAGGTGAGGGCGGCCCTCGGCTCCATCTACAGGTACAACTTCGTCCGAATGCGCGACCACTTCAACCCCTGCAGGGTTTACGCGCTCAACGACGAGCGGGGCGTCGTGAACTGCACCTGGCCGAGAGGCGGGAGGCCGGCGATCCCGATCCCCTACGCCGAGGAGGTGTGGAGCGGGCTCGAGTACGCGGTGGCGGCCCACATGATCCAGGAGGGGATGGTGGAGCAGGCGTTCGAGATCGTGGAGGCCGTGCGAGAGAGGTACGACGGCGTGAAGAGGAACCCGTGGAGCGAGATCGAGTGCGGGAGCAACTACGCCAGGTCAATGTCTTCGTACGCGTTGCTCGTCGCGCTCAGCGGATTCCAATGGGACGCGGTGGCTGAGCGGCTAAGCTTGAACCCGGTTCACTGGGTAAACGGCGAACATCTTGCGTTTTGGTGCTCAAGCTCGGCTTGGGGGTTGCTCTACGTTTCCCAGAGCGAGCTTCTATTCGCTGTGAGGCGCGGCTCTCTTAGGTTGAGGAGATTGCGCATCCCGTTTGCGAAGCTGATAAAACGGGTAACAGTAAACGGTGAGCCTGTCCGCTACGAAACAGGCGACGGCGAGATCGTTTTCACGGAACCAGTGAGCGTGGGAGAACGGGGAATCCTAAGCGTCGAGTTCGCGTAGCTGTGAGAGAGCCAAGGCGAAAACGGCTGGTTTTTCCTGGGGAAAACCTTTGTCCGCGCTGGACTTATAATGGCGGGGGAGAGCGGCTCATCTCGTGAGCGGAGCCGAGCTTAAACCGGGTTTCACTTGCATAAAAGTCTTTACTGTGGGGGACGAGCACGTAGCGAAGCACATTGGAAGCGGTGACGTCGAGGTCCTTTCAACGCCTTCGATGATCGCATTTATGGAGCGCGTGGCTATGGAGTGCGTGCAGGTCTTCCTCCCCGAAGGCTACACGACCGTCGGCACGGCGGTCGAAGTGAGGCACCTCAACCCTGCCCCGAAGGGGGCTGAAATCGAGGTGACGGCGAGGCTCGTCGAGGTCGATGGGCGCAGGCTGAAGTTCGAGGTGGAGGCGCGCTGGGGCTCCGTGCCGGTGGGCAAAGGTGTGCACGAGAGGTTCATCGTTGAGAGGTTGAAGTTCCTCGAGAAGGTGAAGGAGCTGGCCCGCAAAGCCGGGGAGAGAGCCGCGTCCTGAAGCAACACTTAAATTGGTACAATCCAGATTGTTACAATCGTGATTGTACGGTTCGTCGACCGGAGGGAGGAGCTGGAGCTGCTCGAGAAGCTGAGCTCGGGCGACAGGGCCCACCTGGTGGTGGTTTACGGGAGGCGCAGGGTGGGGAAGACGAGGCTGCTGCTCGAGCTCCTCCAGCGGAGGAGAGGACTCTACTTCTACGTGCCGAGGGGTGGGCCCGAGACGATACTCGAGGAGCTGTCGCGGAGCGTCGAGAGGGAGTTCTTCAAGGGGTTCAGGTTCGCGAGCTTCCACGCGTTCCTCGAGTACATGGCCAGCAGGATGGAACAGGGGTTCGTCGTCGTCATCGACGAGTTCCAGAGGCTCGCGGAGGTAGAGAGCGCCCTCTCGCTGCTGCAGAGGTTCTGGGACGAGAGGCTTTCGCGCACGCGCTCAACGCTCATCCTAGCCGGCTCGGCCGTGGGCGCCGTTGTGCGGGTCGCCCTGCGCGGGGACGCGCCCCTCTACGGCCGGAGGACCGCGGTCTTGAAGCTGGAGCCGCTGGGCTTCGCGGGGGTCCTCGAGTGGTTCGAAGGGTTGGACCCCGTGGACGCTGTGAAGCTCTACGGGATCTTCGGCGGGACCCCAGCTTACCTGGAGCTCGTCGACGAGCGGAAGAGCCCCGAGGAGAACGCGGTCGAGCTGGTGCTCAGCAGGCGAGGACCCCTCCACGAGGAACCGATCTACCTCCTCATGGAGGAACTGAGGGCGCCGGCGAGGTACATGGACATCCTCGGGGCGATCGCGCAGGGGAGGACCGCGCTCAGCGAGATCGCGAGCGCGACCGGCTTGAGGAGGGAGAACGCGACGACCTACCTGTCCTACCTCGAGCTGATGGGCTTGATCGAGAGGGAGAGACCCCTGCTGGGCAGGGGCAGGGCGCGCTATACCCTAAGGGACCCGTTCTTCGCCTTCTGGTTCAGGTTCGTGCGACCACACGCGGGCGCGCTCGAGGCTGGGCTCGAACGCGAGGTTTGGGCTTCCGAAGCGGAGGACTTCAACGCGTACCTCGGCTGGGTCTTCGAGCGCGTATCCCGCGAGTTCGTCGCCCACGCGGCTAGGGCCGGCGAGCTCCCGCTGAAGCCCTCGGCGCTCGGCAGCTGGTGGAGCGGCGGGGAGGAGATCGACATCGTCGCCCTATCGCCGAGGGAGGAGGCCGCCCTGCTGGCCGAGGTGAAGTGGAGTGACCTGAGCTACCGCGAGGCCAGGCGCGTGCTGGAGCGGCTTGCCGAGAAGGCGGCCGGTCTAAGCGTCAGCGGGAAGGTCTACGGCTTGATCGCGCGCAGCGTTGAGGGGAAGGAGGAGCTGAGGAAAGCCGGCTACGCCGTCTACGAGCTGAGCGACGTCTGCGCTCTTCTGCGGCGCTAGCTACCTCTCCCAGGCGTCGAGCGGTGGCTTGTGGCCGGGCGGCAGCGGCGACTTGTACGTGCGCCCCGCCAGCCTCTTCCGGTGCTCCTCCTTCGCCTTCTCGAGGAGCTCCGGCCTGGTCAGGAGGTCTATGACCGAGGAGGCCAGCACCTTCGACGCGAAGATAAGGGCCTTGTGGCCTATCCCGGAGGCCGACTGCGCGACCGCTTGCCACGAGTGCCCGGGCGTCCCGAGGATCCACGTGGCCGTGCTGAACTCGAGGGTGGGGGCTTGCCAGCTCACGTCGGCCACGTCGGTCGAGCCGTGCATGACCTCGCCTTCGCCCCACGGGTCGGGGACCTCGTCGTCGATCAGCTTGTCCACCAGCCTCTCCCACCCGGGTCTGCCCGACTTCTTCAGCTGGTTGATCTTCGCTTCAGGTGGGATGGTCTTCGCGATCTCCCTCGCGAACTTGAGGTCCTCCTCGCTGTACTGGGGTAGCCCCACCTCTCGCATGTTCTTCACCACCAGCTCGGCTAAGACCCTGTTGGGGATCAGGTTGTAGATGCCCTCTAGGAACTCGACCTCGAGGCGCGTCTGCGTCATGAGAGCTGCGCCGTTCGCGATATCCACAACCCAGTTGTAGATCCGCTCCACCTCCTCCCGCTCCGGGGCCCTCACGTAGTACCATGCTCTAGCGTACTCGGGCACTACGTTCGGCTGCCCGCCGCCCCTCTCGATCACGTAGTGGATGCGCGCGTCCTGCGGTACGTGCTCGCGCATGAACTCGACCCCGATGTTCATCAGCTGGACCGCGTCGAGCGCGCTCCTCCCCTCCTCCGGCGAAGCGCCGGCGTGGGCGGCTTTCCCGTAGAAGTGGAACTTCGCGGAGTTGATGGCCAAGCTGCTTTTGAGCGTCGCGGCGTTCATCGTGCCGGGGTGGTGGCTCAGCACCGCGTCCACCCCCTCGAACAAGCCGTCCCGCACCATGAAGACTTTCCCGCTGAAGTTCTCCTCCGCCGGGCAGCCGAAGAACTTCACGGTGCCCTTCAGGCCTGCTCGCTCCATCGCCACCTTGACCGCTATCGCCGCCGCCATCCCCGACGTCCCGTGGATGTTGTGGCCGCAACCGTGCCCCGGCGCACCCGGCACGAGAGGGTCCCTCCACGGCACCACCTTCTGCGAGAGGCCGGGCAGCGCGTCGTACTCACCCATGATGCCGATAACCGGCTTGCCGCTGCCCCACGTCGCCACGAAAGCGGTTGGCATTCCGGCGACGCCCCGCTCCACCTTGAAACCGTGCATTTCAAGCTCGTCCGCCAAAAGCTTCGAAGACTTGAACTCCTTTAACCCGAGCTCGGCAAACCCCCAGATCGCGTCCGAGATCTGAATGATCCGCTCTTTATTTTCCTCAATCCACATGATCGCGTAATTTTTCGCCACAGAAAACCCTTAGACGAGACGGGTAAATGAATTTTCGCAGCACCAGATACTTGCTTCGAGGGAGGCGAAAGATGGCTGCCCGCACTAGCGGCAGTCTTTAAGCGGCAGAAACGAAAATCGTCGAAAGCGGATGGAAAAAGTGGAAACTTTGGGTAAACAAGGCAGGTTGGTGCTACTGAAGCAAGGGAGAGTCGAGTACGCGTGGAGAAGGGTCGCGCTATAGAGAGTCGAAGGGATGGTTATAGAACCTTTAGAGCTGCCTGACCTAACGCGGTTCTTCGATTCGATAGAAGCCGACTCAGAGGCCGACCTCGCGAACTAGAAAGCTATGGCGCGTGCATCGGGAGAGCCCTAGGCGGTGGCTCGCGGAGAGATGCGCGATAACGATATAGCCGCTCGCCTCCCCCGCCTCCCTGAACCGGTGGCTGGGGTTTGCCAGCGCTCGTCAAGGAGGTGATCCTAGAGAACTTCATGTCGTACAAGTACGCGAGGATCCCGCTGGCGCCGGGTATCAACGTGGTTACCGGCCCGAACGGGTCTGGTAAGAGCAGCATCCTTCTGGGAATGGCCGTGGCGCTGGGGCAAACGTACACGGAGAGGGGGAGGAGGCTCAGCGACCTAATCCGCAGGGGCGAGGAAGCCGCTAGAGCCACCGTGGTTGTCGACAACAGGCCTGTTGACGGTAGGCGGCCGCTGCCCTGGTTCAGGAGCGACGAGGTGTTTTTCACGAGGTACCTGCGGCTGGACGGCCAGTACTGGCACGAGGTGAACGGGAGGGTCGTCTCGAAAGCTGAGGTGCGAAGGTACCTGTCGCGCGTCGGCCTCGACCCCGACAACGCTCTCATCATCATGCACCAGAACATGGTGGAGGAGTTCGCGTTCCTCACGCCCCAGGAGCGCCTCAGGCTGCTAGAGGATGCTGTAGGGCTCGCCGGCTACAGGGAGCGGGTAGCCTCAGCGAAAAGGATGCTCGAAGAGGGGGTTAAAGGCGCGGAAGAGGCGAAAGCAGCGCTGGCGAAGGCGGAGGAGGCGTTGAAGTACTGGAGCGAGGTTTACGAGAGGTACAAGAGGAGGAAGGCGCTGGAGGAGCGCGTCGCCCATCTGAAGGCGGAGCTCGCCTGGGCACGCGCCCGGGACGCGCTCACAGAGCTGAAGGAGGCCGAGGAGCAGGCCGCAAAGGTTGAAGGGGAGCTGCGGGAGATCGAGAGGGAGCTGGAAGATCTTGGGGCCAGGGAGCGCTCGCTCAGGGGGGCGATCGAGGGTATCGAGGGGGAGCTGCTCGCTGGAGCTCTTAGCGTAGGGGAAGGCTTGAAGAGGTTGAGGGGGGTTTGGGAGGAGCTCTTGGACGTCGCTGCTAGCTCTCGGGTTAAAGCCTTCGAGCGTAGGCTCCTGATTGCTGAGCTAGAGGAGCTGAGGGTAAGGCAACGCAGGTTGTCTGAGAAGGTGAGAGCGCTCAGGGCGAAAGCCGAGCAGGAGGGGCCGGAGGTGAGCACGCTAAGAAGCGTGGAGGAGGTCGAGGCGGAGCTGCACGCGGCTGAGCTCGAACTGGCAGGTATCGGCGAAGTGCCGCCTGAGGTCGAGAGCGCGTACGCGAAGCTCGAGGAGTCGTACAGGGAGCTCGCGAGGAGAGCTGAGGAGCTGGAGGAGAACAGGAGGAGGCTGATGGAGGAGCTGGAGAAGAGAGTGGCGCTCTGGAGGGAAAAGGTGTCGGCGGTGGTGGCCGACGTCGACAGGGAGTTCTCGGCGATGCTCGCGAGGCTCGGAGCCAGCGGCGGCGTGAGGCTCGTGGAGGAGGGGGATGTGGAGCGGGCCGGCCTCGAGATATTCGTGGGCTTCGCCGGATCCAGCCCGGCGCCCTTCAACCCCTACGCGCTCAGCGGCGGCGAGCGGACGGCAGCGATCATGTGCTTCTTCCTCGCCCTCCAGAACCACGTGAGGTCGCCCTTAAGGGCGGTCGACGAGTTCGACGTGCACATGGACCCGAGGAACAGGGACGCGATCCTCAGCATGGTGTTTGAGCTCGCCTCTCGGAACAGCGGGGTCCAGTACGTGGTGATCACGCCCGGCCCCTTGACCAAGCTGCCCGAAGGCTCGAACGTTCTCGTCGTGCAGAAGGTGAGGGGGAGATCGCTTGTCTCGCTCGCGCGCGCGGGGTGAGGCTAAATGAGCGCCGAAGGGAGGCTGAGGGAGCTGCTCGAGGAGCTCTTGGAGACGCTCCGAGCCTCGCCCGACCCCTTTAAGGTGAGGGTGAGGGAGCTGCTCGAGGAGCTGGCCGGGCTCCTACCTCAGCTCGCGCCTAGCGATCTGCCTCTCGACGCCGAGATCGTCTACAGGCTGGCCGAGGTGGTTAAGAGGCAGGAGGAGTGGTTGGCCAGCGAGGCGTCAACGCTCGCGCTTGGGAGGCTGGTGGCTGCGCTCAAGGTGCAGGTGCTGAGCGAGAGGGAGCTGGCCCTCCAGCTGCTCAGCACGTGGAGGCCGGCGATCGCGCTGGAGCAGGTGACGTTCACCGACATGCTCAGGGCGGTCGAGTACATGGGCGGTAGGAGGCCGAGGGCCGTGTTCGAGGGCAGCGGCGAGGCTGTGGGCGTAGTGGGGTTGGACGAAGCGGTGGCGCTGGGTGTGGTGTCGCGGGTGAAGCTGGAGGAGATTATCGAAAGGGTGAGGGAGAGAGCTCTCGAGCTTCTCGAGAAATCGGGGGCTGTGAGGTACTTTGACGTTGTGCGCGGCTCCGACACCTACGAGACTTACCTCAACGCGTACGCCCTCTCCCTGCTATCGAGCGCAGGCGAGTTCGACGTAGCGTACGACCCGCTGGGCGACGAGTACTACGTCGTTAAAGGGGGGAGCGGCGGCGAACCGTCATCGGTGGCTATCCCCCTAGCGAAGGTGGTGGAAGGTGCCGGCTAGGGTTCCCAGCGCCAAGATCAGGAGGGCCGCCCGCCTCCTCCTCTTCCGGAGCGGCGCGAAGCCGGGCGTGAAGGGTTGGGAGCTGGCGAAGGCGCTGGGCGACGACTACCTAGAGGCGGTGAAAGCCCTCAACTCGATGCTAGATCCGCTGGGCTTGGAGACTATAGCTGTTGACGAGCAAGGCCGCCGCTTGAAGATGGAGGGAGACCTTAGGAGGGCGCTGTTCCTCGTCGTCCTCAAGGAGCCGCCGACGATCGAGGAGGCGAAGACCTCCGGGTGGAGGATCGACGATTTGGCCGTGCTGGCGGCTTCACTGCTTTACCTCCTCGCAAGAGGCGGCTCCGCTCCCCGCAGCGAGCTGGTGGGTGTGCTGAAGGCGAAGTTCAGGGGGCCGCGCCTCAGCTACGCGCTCGAGAGGTTGACCCGCCTCGGCTACCTCGAGGAGGAAGGCGAGCAGGTGAAGGTGGGCTGGAGGTCGAGGGTCGAGATCGACTTGGACAAGCTCGTCGGGATTAGCGGCTTGGGAGCGGCTCCCGGCGGTGGGCCAAGCTAACCGGAGGCCGCCGGCTGAGCGAGCTTAGCCTTCAGCTTCTCCCTCCTCTCTAGCCACAGCAGCTTGAAGAGAGCCTCTTTCCCGCCCGAGTGCTTCGCGAGTATGCCGGCCGCCTCTTTGAAGCTGAAGCCCGCGGCTCTGGCGAGCACAGCCAGGTCGCGGTACCTTTCGAAGAGCTGGGCGCTCTGCTTCAGCCTCCTGCAACCTTTACCCGTTTTCTCGCACCTCTCGGCCAGGGCGACCATCTCTTCCTCCGGTACGGTGTCGAAAGCCAGCTTGTCGGAACCGCAGCTCGGGCACGAGAGCCCGGGCTCCAGTTCGGCGACCGGTAGCTCGAACACGGTTCCGCACTCTGTGCAGAGGAAGGATGCAGCCGCTTGGAGCACCCTCACCTTGAAGAGCGCGTAGGACAGCATTTCCCTTTTCTCCGGTAAAGCCGGCTCCAACCCTTCCCTGAGGCTCCGCTCAGATTCGAGCGTGAGCGGCGTCGGCCCCTTGACCCCGACCACCCCAATCTCGCCCTCCCTGATCTTGGAGAAAACTTCGAGCGCTCTACCCGCGTCCATGTCCTTGAGCAGCACCTCCTTAACCGCCTCCTCGTAGGCCGGCGTCCCCTTGAGCGCGGCTGCCAGCCTGTCGAGATCGCCCTTTGTGAGCCGGGCGCCGGGAGCCACGATACCCATCCTCCTAGCAACTTGCTGCAGCCTCCAACGGAAGCCCCTGCTCTCCTCAACAGCCGATCTCAGGTACTTCAGGAAGGTTTCGCTGTCTGTTTCCCTTAAAACGGCTTCGACCTCCTCCGCCGTCACCCCCTCGCACCTCAACACGACGCGGTAGGGTTTCTCGGAGGAAAACGCGGGAAGGCCGAGCCTCCGGGCCAACCTGTGGGCTAGGTACCTGCCCAAAGCCCTGTTCACGCGGTTGCCGAAGTGCGCGTGGACGACGACAACCCCGCTTCCCGCCTCCTCGACCACAACCAGCCTGTCGCTCGGCACAGGCTCCCCGCGCTCAGCCATCTCGTAGACCGGCTCGAGGGCCTTCTCGAAGAGCCTCGGGCTCACCCTGTACTCCCCTGCGAGCCGCTCCGCCAGCTCGCGCAGCGGAACGCCCCTCGATGCCGCTTCGCCCGCCAACCCCCTCAGCCTCCCGACCTCCTGCGCCACCTCGAACGGCACTGGTATCTCCTCGCCCACCCAGCTCGGCACAGCGCTCTCGAAGTCGTCGACCGGCTCCACGTACACCCTGTCCTCGCCGAGCGCGACGACCTCCCAAGGTCTACCCGCCATGATGAAGCGAGCTCCCACCTCGCAGTACTCCGCCACGAAGTAGTCGTCCAGCACGCCGATCGGCTCGCCGCTGCCCCTGTCCACGACCGTGTACTGCTCGACCTCGGGTATCGTCGAAAGGGCTCCGAAGTAGTAGTCGAAGCTGCGCTTACCGGAAGGCTTCAAGCGATCGCCAACAAGGCGGAGGAGCCCGATCTCGCGCATGAAATCGACAACCCGGTCGAACTCCTCCCGGGTCAGGTCCCTGTAGGGTTCGGCTCCCGTCACCAGCGCGTAAGCTTCGCCTAGCTCCGGCGACTCCGAGAGGGCGAGGCCGACGAGCTCGTGAGCTAGCACGTCGTACGGCTTCGGGGGGATCTCGGACGGCTCGACCAAACCCCGCTCCAGCCTGCTCTTCAGCGCCACGCTCTCCAGCGCGTCGTCGCTCCCTCCCACGACGACAACCCCCTCGCTCACCCTGTCCAAGCTGTGGCCCGCCCTCCCGACGCGCTGGAGCATCCTTCGCACCTCGCGTGGCGAGTTGTACTGGACCACGAGGTCCACGTGGCCGATGTCGATGCCCAGCTCCATCGAGGAGGTGCAGACGACCCCCTTCACCTCGCCCCTCCTCAGCTTCTCCTCGATGCGGACCCTCTCCGCCCTCGACAAGCTCCCGTGGTGCACGTATATCGGGATCCTCTCGTCCCACAGCTTGAAACGGCTGGCCAGCATCTCCGCCGTCGGCCTCGTGTTCGAAAAGATCAGGGTCGCCCGCTTCGACTCGACAAGCTCCCTGATGAACCGGAGGCGCGCCGCCACCTCCGGCGGGGCGAGCACACGCTCAGCCAGCTCCTCGTCCCCCGGCGCCGCGTAGGGCCACTCCACAGCCACCTTCACCTGCTTGTGCGCTGGCACGTAAACGACCCTGCAGCTCCCCCCGGCGCCGACGAGAAGGCGGGCTACCTCCTCCGGGTTCCCGACGGTAGCCGAAAGGCCGACGATCTGGACCCTACCGGCCAGCCTCTTCAGCCTCTCCATAAGTAGGCTCAGCTGAACCCCCCTCTTGCTGTCCGCCACCTCGTGAACCTCGTCGACGACCACCCACTTCACGCGCGCGACGTGGCCCCTCAGCTTCCTCCCCACGAGGAGGAGCTGCAGCGTCTCAGGCGTCGTGATCAGCACGTCCGGCGGCTCGAGCGCTTGAACCCTCCTCTCCGAGGCGGGCGTGTCCCCGTGCCGGACCGCGACCCTAAAGCCGAGCTTCAGCGCCCACCACTCGATCCTGGAGAGGATGTCCCGGTTCAGGGTCCTGAGCGGCGTCACGTAGAGGAGGCGGACGCCGGGCTCCGGCGACTCCAGCATGCGCGAGAAGATGGGGAGGAGAGCGGCCTCCGTCTTGCCGCTGCCGGTGGGGGCGACGATCAGCACGTTCTCCCCCGCGAGCACGTACGGTATCGCCTCCCTCTGGGGAGGGGTCGGCTCTCCAAAACCCCTCTCCCTCCACAACCTCCTGACCGCGGGGTGCAGCAGCTCCAAGACGCTCAACATCATCCAGCGCGAGAAGGGGGATCAACCCCCTATTTATCTTGCCCGCGCTTGATCGTGGGCAAGATGTACTATTGTGTCGGTTCTAGCTGTCAGTGGATTTACGACGAGGTTGACGCGTACGTTGAGGACATGATCGTCAGCAACAACTGTATTCAAGGGGGCGTTAAAGAGGGCTTACCCCACAGCCTCATCATGAACGCTTTCCTGTATGGGACTCAGGAGAAGCGGCTGTCGAACCTCCCGGGAACTTCGCTGGCTGACGGCAAGCTGGATCCGGGCGAAATGGTGCAGTACGCAGAGATCCTTCAAACTCAGTACAGCAACCTTTACATCGGGCTCGCCGTACCGGTTGGAGCATTAGCCGCTCATATAGTATGCTCTCCGATAGGCACTCCGGCTTGCACCGCTTTCCTCTCCGCCTTCTCTTCGTTTTTCGCGTACCAGGAAACGATCCACATAGGCGGTAGCTTAGCAAACGCTGGCTACAGCAATGGTTGCGGCGAAAACAAGCCCGTTGACGTTTACGTTAGGGAGAGCATCTACCAGTACAACGTGGGCAGCACCACTGTAAAGCCGCCGCTCGGGATATACTTCAGGACGCAAAACGCTTCACCGTAGCTGTTCGTAAACAAATATTTTCTTTTCAATCTTCCCGGTCGATTATGCTTACGAACTCTTTCTATTCGCCAGAAAGCTTATCCCTCTGAAAGTAGCTAGGTCTCATTCCTTCTTCTCACCTCCAGTTTTTGCCGTGAACCTCGAGGCGCTCTTTGACGCCCGTCGCTCGGGAGCGCAGCAGCCTAAATCGCTCGGACTTCTCAGCATCTCAGCGCGCGAGCTAGAGAATGGAAGCTGTGACATGGTAGCTATCTTTAAAGTAGCTATGCGTTTAGGCATAGCATACCACTTAAGTATATAAGGTGGCTTGTGCGCGCTTCCTTGTGCCGTTGGCTCTCAAGGCTTTCGAGGTTGCGGAGGCGCAGAGCTTCGAGGAGGTTGCTGCGAAGCTGAAGGGGTACGGGGTGCTGGAGCGGGAGGAGGTGGATGGAAGGGAGGTGGAGGTGGGCTTTAGGGTTGCGCGGCTGGAGCTGGTTGAGGGTGAGCTGAGGGGGGTGTTCGAGGAGAGCTTCGTCGCGTCCGTCAGGTACAGGGACGAGCTGCTTAGGGTGCCGGTCTCCGTCTCGACCGAGTTCAGGTTCGCCGAGGTGGCTGGCGGCCTTTACCTGATCGTCGCCGCGAAGAAGGCCAGGGCGAACAGGGTCGCGGCCCGGCTCTCCGCCGCGCTCGCTGCTGGCAGGAAGAGGGGGGTGATCGTGGAGGCGAGGATCCCCGAGGAGGAGTTCAGGAGGCTGTACGAGGGCAGGCCAGAGGCCGTGAAGGTCGTCGTCTTCACCGACGTGAGGCTGCCGGACGTGGGGAAGCTCACGCTCTACGGGAGCCAGCTGGCGAGCTCGGGCTTGTACAACGAGTACCTCAAGCTCGGCAGCGTGTGGTACGCGGTGTTCGAGGCGGAGGAGGGGGTTGTCGTGGGTGTTACGCGCAACTGCATCGTCACCTTCTTCTCGAAGGTGGAGCCCGAGGACGCGTTCAAGTTCGTGAAGGAGAGACTCCTCCCCCTAGCGGCCAAGGGTCAGGCCGCGGAGGGCGGCGCTTGAAGGTTTTTAAGGGGTAGGTTTGCGGGGCTCCATGGGCGGTCTCTTCGTAAAGATTGTGGCGTCGCTGGGCCCCAGCAGCACCGACGAGGAGCTCGTGCTCCGCATGGCGGAAGCGGGGGCCGACGGGTTCAGGACGAACTTCGCCCACGGGGACCCCGAGGTCTGGGCGCGCAGGATTAGGGCTGTGAGGGCGGCCGAAGAGAAGCTCGGCAGGCCTCTGGCGATGATCGGCGACCTGAAGGGGCCGTCGGTGCGGGTCGGCCCGATGCCCGAGCCCCTCCAGCTGAGGAGGGGCGACAGGGTGCTCGTGGCCCCGGCGCCCGGCGGCCAGCCCGCCACGGTGCCCGTGCCCTACCCCAGCCTCTTCGAGGCTGCGGAGCCCGGGGACGAGATCCTGATCGACGCCGGGCGGGTCCGGCTGC
>Ga0080004_1105486_pt1 | contig 14783 bp, 9 predicted proteins | sample WasSprMetagenome_FD_69207 | JGI IMG/M metagenome (GOLD analysis project Ga0080004, IMG submission 69207) | Sulfidic aquatic microbial communities from Washburn Spring, Yellowstone National Park, USA - WS (SPADES assembly) (version 2) | ecosystem: Environmental > Aquatic > Thermal springs > Hot... | reverse complement strand
TTAACTCTAAAAGTTTTTTTGCATCGCTAACAATTTCATCAGTAACTCTAGCTGTAGCTTGTGCATACTTTATCGCTTCTTCACCTTTTTCTAAAGCTTCTTTCATTTTTTCCTCAGCTTCTTTTTTCATTTCCTCTCTTTTCTCTAAAGTAACCTTTTTGAATTCGGGTGGCTTCCCATCAAAAACATAAATTGGTTTAATTCCAGCTTCAATCAAATTGATTGTTCGATAGAATAAACCAGACAAATGAGAAGTTATTCTTCCTTTACTATCTTTCAGAGGCTCTCCAGTCATCTTGTCTCTTATTATGCTCAAAAATTGGAATAGTGCATTATAAGCATCGATAGCAATTTTTTTGCCAGCTAAGCTTTCCAATTCAACTTCTTTCTTTGGAATTATCGTTCCAATTTGGACTCCCATATTTTCACTTCAAAAACGAATTAAAATCATTTATTTTTGGTTTTTGAAAAACCGTATGAAGTTTTACGTAGCTACAAGTGGTTGGCAATACAGCTGGAATCCTGATGGTTTAGATTGGTACTTAGAAAACTCTGGTTTGAATTCAATAGAGGTCAACATGACGTTCTATCGCTTTCCGTTTTCGAATCAAGTAAAGGCTTGGGCAAAAAAGACAGAAAATTTGGAGGATTTTAGGTGGTCAATAAAAGTGAATCGTTTAATAACTCATGTTTTTAAGTTTAGCGAAAAAGCTTTTCAAACATGGAAAAAATTTGAAAAACTTTTTGAGCCTTTAAAAGATCAAATCGACTTCTTTTTGTTCCAATTGCCTCCAATTCTTACTCCAAAATCTGCAGATAGAATAGAAGCTTTTTATAAAAAAACTAAGCTGGAGGAAAAATTTGCCTTAGAGTGGAGAAATTTAAACTGGTTTGAGAAAAGCTGGATAAAATGGGCAGAAAATCTTGGTTTGACTTTAGTAAGCGTAGATGCTCCAGATTTCGAAAATTTTCCAAGAGAAATTTACTGCACTAATGGCATTGTTTATCTAAGAATGCATGGAAGAACCGCATGGTATTCTCATTACTATACTAACGAAGAGCTAGAAGAAATAAAAGAAAAAATTCTTCGAACGAAGGCAGAAAAAGTTTACGTATATTTTAATAACGATGAGATGTTTGAGAATGCAAAAAGAATGTTTTCTTTGCTTAAGAGCGAAGAAGTAGAAGAAAATAAAGCGGAGAAATTAAAGTCAAAAATTGTTTCAAATTTAAAAAGATTCATATCTTCGAAAATTTGATTTAGACTTCCTTAAAGATGCTAACGCCTTTCGTTTTGAAAGAGCTACTTCTTTCTGGAATCTCGCTTTCAATTTTTCTATCTCATCTTTAATTTCATTCCAAAGATTCATTTTTAAACTTTTTTTAAGGAGAAGTAAGAGCTTTTTCTTTTCTCTGTGGCGCAACGGTAGTTTATCAACTAACCTTTTTAAATCTCCTTTTCTCAAAACAATTAAACCCCAAAGATCACTATTATACCTAATCGTCAACTTTCCAACTTTACTCTTATCGCCTTTTTCCTTCAATTTGTATATGCAGGGTTTAAAGCCGAGTTCTTTCAACTTCTTGGCTATTTCTACTATCATTTTCTTATTCTCGCTTCCTATAAAAACTCCTCTCCCAATGTATTTTTTATTGCTCCTTCTAAGGATTATTGAACCTTCCGCATCTATTATTCCAGCTAATCTATGGAAGAATTCTTTTTCTGAGAACGAAGAGATATTATAATGTCTTTCGCTCTTTACCAAAAAATCGAAAGACTTATCCAGGGTACAAACCAATCTCCAATTATAATTGCCAGCTTTATCTCTTACTGGATACATCCAGATTGGACCATAATGACTGAAACATTCTTTAAATAACCTTATCATGCTTGGATGACCTGTTGATAATGCTACTTTTATTGTCCAATTAGATGCCTTACTAACAGATAAGTCTTCTACTAAGCCTAGTAAGTATTCTTTTTTCTAAAGGATTGCCCGAAAAAGGTCTTTTTACACGAGTTGCTTTTTTATGTGTGCCGTTTGAAACAGCTTCAATTCTATTCCTTAAAAGTATGCCATATCTTTTAAGATGATAAAAAATCGTATCACGCGAAACACCAAACATTTTAGCTATGTCTAATGTGGATTTTTCTTCCTTCCAGTATAAAGTTTCTAGTTCATCTTTTGAGACATTTACTTTAGATGGAGCTCCGCATCTTCTTCTTGGAATATTATTTTTCTTCATGAAGTAAAGTATTACACTATTGCTGCATCCGAACTTTTTCGCAATTTTTCTTGTGGATAAACCTTTCTTCCAATAAAGATCGTAAATAACTCTTTTAGAGAGTTTAAGTTTTCTACTTTTCTTTGTGTTTATTTTTCTCCTCATTCATATTTTGTATTTAAATATATTTCTATACTTTAGAATATAGTTTAGATTATCTATTTGCTTAATTCAACAGATTTTCTAATTTTTTTAATAGTTTGTAAAATTTCTTAAGTTTAGTAACTCAAGGATTTAAACACGAAAATCATTAAGAATTATGCCAGTAAGCGAAGCTCCTTACAAAAGGAAATATGAACATACACATGCTAGGGGAAGTGAAGCAGTAGTAGAATGTGCTTTCTGTGGAAGAAGACTACCGAGATACAAAGCTTTTGTTATTACTAAAGGTTTTTTCATTAACGATCCTACTTTAAGAAAACAGATTGATCCAAAATATATGCATACATTTCAAAGAAAATATTATGTTTGCCCAAGCTGCGCAAGGTTTAGAGGAATTGCTCAACCCGGAAAAAGCGTCAGGAAAAAACATATGGAAAGATAGTTATAACTCAAAAGATTTTAAGAAAAATTTAAAATGTTGCTTCCCATAAGACATTTGTTAAACTTGAGCATTTTCAATAGATTTACTGAAATACTTAAACTAGGATTCTAATTAAAAATATGAGCTTTGTTGAAAAAATAAAATCTTTGAAAGGAGCTGGTTACCGGAAGTTAAAAGAAGCCTCGAGCGAAAAAAAAATTGAGTTACCAGGATTTTTCATAAAGAAAATTGCTAGTATTCAAGAATTGCCAAAGTTTGATGATATAACAAAAGTAAATGTAACATATTCTATTTTAGAGCCTTTTGCTTATGTGAATATTAAATGGGATGACACACAAAAAATGTTAATCTATAATGTTATAGAACCAGAGTTAACTGAAGAAGAAAAGAAAGAGCTTGAAAGAATTTCTAAAAATTTGATAGAAATGGTTGAAGTTGGCTTTGGAGAAATAAAAGAAGAAAGTAAGGCGATAGAATATGTAAAACAAAATGTTGATAAAATTATAAAAAATTTAGGAATAAAGCTATCTGCAGGATCTTATCTAAAAATAATGTACTACATATACAGAAATTTCATTGGTTATAATGAAATCCATGTAATTTTAAACGATCCTTATATTGAAGATATTAGTTGTGATGGAGTTAACATTCCAGTTTATGTTATTCATCGAAAATACGGCTCTTTAAAAACAAACGTTGTTTTTACTAATGCGGAAAATTTAAGAAAGTTTATTGTCAAGCTTGCTGAAAGATGTGGAAGATATGTTAGTTATGCAGAACCAATCTTAGATGCTACTTTGCCAGATGGAAGCAGAGTTGCAGCAACTGTTGCTAGCGATGTTGCAACAAAGGGAGGGACTTTTTGCATAAAGGAAGGTTATGTTCAACTAGCTGATGGAAGAATAAAGGAAATCTCTTCTTTATTCGAAGAAGCTAAATCTTTATATGGAGCTAAAATTGAAAATGGAAATGAAATAGTTGAAGTAAGGAATTTGGATGCAATAGGGGTCGATGAAAAAACTCTTAGACAAGAAGAATCTAAGATTGTTTCCATTATTAAGCTTTTACCTCCCGAAAAGTTGGTTGAGATAAAGCTTAAGGATGGAGGAGAAATTACAGTAACTCCTAACCATCTTTTTCATGTTTTTGATGAGAAAAATCAGGAATTAACTTTACGCGAAGCTGAGAAATTAAAAAAAGGAAATTATTTGCTTTTGCCGACTGAAATTAAGGTTCTAACCGAAAAAATTCAAAAAGTAGATGTAGAAAACTTATTAAGAGAATTTAACAGTTCAAATAAGATATGTGTAAAACCCTCTCAAAAGATAAAATCTTTAATTATGGGTTTTCTTAAATCTCATAAAAACAAAAAAGGTGTGGATAGAAAGTACTTATCAAAAAGGTTTAAAGTAAATTCAGGATATTTTTCTGACATCATAAACAAAAATAATTCGATTGCTTTTAATATATTGTTAGATATTGCAAAAGAGATGGGGGTTAAGCTTGAAGACTTACAGCCCTTGGAAATTGTTGTTTTTGGTGGTGGCCAAAAGGATAGTCAAAAAAAGGTAAGAGTACCATTCTTTGTCGACGAAAATCTTGCCTACTTAGCTGGAATTCTAATTAGTGATGGTCATTTATCAAAGAGGTGTATTGACATATCTTGCTATTCTCCTTTGCTCGAAAATAAAATCAAGAGAACTTTCAAACAGTTATTCAAGAAAAAAGTTACTGGCTCAGGAAGAATTTACATCTCCAATAAATTCCTGCCATTTTTCTTTAACAAAGTTTTTCAAATACCAATAGGTAAAAAAGCTAAGATTGTAGAAATACCAGAAATAATTTGCAAGTCTCCACTTCCTATAGTTTCGTCATTCATCAGAGGCTTATTTGATGGCGACGGAACTGTTTATTCCGGATTAAGCTACGCAACTGCATCAAAAAATTTAGCTTATCAATTAACTTTCTTACTCGCGAGGTTTGGTATTTATTCTGTCGTTAGGAAAGAAGACGAAAAATACAGGATTTTAATTCCTTCAGAATATGAGGAAGTATTCTTGAAGAAAATAGGATTCACAAGCAAGAAAAACATGAAAATCTTGATGGATAGAATAAAATTGAGAAAACAGAAACTCTATCATCGGAAGAAAAATCATTCTTTGATTCCTTGCAATAAGTTGCTTCTTAGACTTATAAAAGCAACAGGAACAAAAGTAGGGGAGATTATAAAAAGGTTTAAAATTAGTTCAGCCTTACTCTATTCAAATAAAATTTCTAGGCAACTGCTTAAACGCATCTTAACCTACGTAGAAGAAAATGGCGAGTTAAATGGAATGGCTAGGGAACTTTTGGAAAACCTAAAGATGCTTACAAATTTCGATCAGGAATTTGTAGAGGTGGAAGGAGTTAAAATAAAATGTAATGAAGAGAGAGTACCAGTTTACGATATTCAACTTAATCCTCATAGATTTTTCATAGGCGGGGTTAACAAGCCTATGAACCTTTTTGACACCGTAAGAAAGTTTACAGAAAAACCTTTTTCTCCAATAGAACAAATTGAATTTAAAACAGCAAACGAGGAAATTCTAGCTTATATTTGGTATTTACTCGAACATAAAGCTTCCTTGCTTGTTGTTGGAGGTACAGCAACTGGTAAAACTTCTTTTTTGAACTCTATATGCATGTTTATTAAACCAGAAGCAAAAATCGTTTCTATTGAAGATACAAGAGAACTTAGATTAACTCACGAGCATTGGATTCCTGGGTTAGCTAGGCCTGGTTTTGGAATTCCTTTACCAACAGGAGAAAAGTACGGTAGCGTTACTCTTTTCGATCTGCTAAAAGAAGCTTTTAGACAAAACCCAGATTATGTTATTGTTGGAGAAGTTAGAGGACAAGAGGCTTATGTTTTGTTTCAAGGAATATCCTCTGGCCACTCTTCTTTAAGTACTTTACATGCTGGTTCAGCTGCTGATGTGGTAAAAAGATTAATCTCTCCACCTATCGAATTACCACCAGTACTAATAGAAGGTTTAGATGCTATAATTGTTATGACTTTTGCAAAGGAAAAAGGAGCTTCCGCAAGAAGAGTTAAAGAAATAGAAGAAATTATTGGAGTTGATGAAAAAGGAAATGTAAAAACAAACCTTGTGTACAGATGGAATCCTGCTAATGATACTTTTGAAAAAGTTAATGAAAGCTTTAGGCTTAAAAAGATTGCTAGCTATTCTGGAGTTAGCTATGAAAATGTTTTGGAAGATATAGAAAAAAAGAAAAAGTTTTTGAGGTGGTTGTATTCACAAGGAATAAAAGATTATTTAGAAGTTACCAGGTATATTAACGAATTTTATAAAAATCCAGAGAAGTTTAAGGAGATTATCGGTGAGACAAAAGTTGAGGAGGCTAAAAAGATCGAAGTTGTAGAAGAAAAAGCAAGTAGAAAAAGATATTATCCTTTGCTCTCTTTATTAGGATTTAAGCTTATGAAAGAAAAAAGCTAAATAATTTTATGGGATTCATTGCTTTAATAACAAAAATTTTTGGTCCTTTTGTTGAAAAGAATGAAAAGTTTTTTTCATCCTTAAAGGATTCAATTCAAAAGGCAGACATAAAAATGCCTTTTATTTCTTATGCAAGCTTAACAATCTTTTTTTCTCTTCTAACTTTTATTTATGTTTTTGTAATATCTTTCATTACTTTCAATATTTTTGGAAGAGGGGCAACTGTTTCTCTTTTCTACTCTTTGTTTGCTGCTCTTCTTTCTTCTGTCTTAACATTCTTTGTAGCTTATTTTTATCCCATGCAGAAAGTCTCTTCTAGAAAGAGAAGTATAGAGGTTAATCTACCTTTTGTTGTGATTCATATGGGTGCCCTAGTAGAAGCCGGATTACCTCCTTATCAGATGTTTAAATTAATTTCAAGTTTTGAAGAATATGGAGAAATAGCAAAGGAGTTTAGAAAGATTGTTAGAAATGTTGAGCAGTTTGGTTTAGATCCTCTAACTGCAATAAAAGAAGTAGCTAGCAGATGTCCTTCTGACGAATTACAGCAATTATTAATGGGTTTTGTAACTACAACAGAAAGTGGGGGAAATATAAAACTTTATCTAAAAACCGTTGGCGAACAAACTCTTTTTGACTATAGGAAAAAAAGAGAAAGATATATCAGAACTTTGGATATGCTTTCAGAAATCTATACTGGAATAGTAATTTCTGCTCCTCTATTCATGGTTGCTATGTTAGCAATAATGAACATGATCCAACCTACTATTGGAGGTTGGACAATAAAAGACTTGGCATGGTTAGGAACTTACATTTTAGTGCCAGCTCTCAATATAGGTTTTATTCTGTTTTTATTTGCAATGGAGGTAGAAATGTGATAGAGAAAAATTTTTTATTTTTATTAATAACTGATGCAATTTTTGTGTTCCTTCTTCTCTATGTAAACTTAACATTTATTTCCCAGATACCTGAATTAAAACTAATTTCAGCATTGATAACATTTTTTTCAGTTTTTATTTTGGCATTCCCACCACTTCTCTATTATTATAAAGAATACACAAAGTTTAAGCATATAGAAGAATACTTCCCAATTTTTTTAAGAGATTTTGTTGAAGCTGTAAGAGGGGGATTAACTATACCTTTTGCTTTTAAATCGGTTGCAAGAAATGATTATAAAGAATTAACTCCTTATATTAAAAAAATTGCAGCAAGATTGGAGTGGGGAGTGCCAATCGATGAAGTTCTTTTAAGTTTTGGAAAAGAAGTAAAATCAAAAACAATTTCACGAATAGTTGCTTCTGTAGTTGAAGCTCATAAGTTTGGAGGAAATATAGCTGATACTTTTCAATCTTTATCGAATGTAGCGATAGAAATTGATAGGTTAAGAAAAGAAAGAATTGGTTATCTACAAGCTCAAATTGTTACTGGTTATATAATTTTCTTCGTTTTTCTTGGAGTAATTATTGGAATAGAGAGATTTTTAATGCCTGGATTATCGCAAGCTAGCAATGTTGCTCTAACTGCAACAGGTACTCAAACACAAACAAGTGATTTAACTTCATTTTTCAAAAATATTTTTAGGGATTTGATAATTATTCAGGGAGTTCTTTCTGGTTTGGCAGTCGGAAAAATGGGAGAAGGTAGCTTACTTGCTGGTTTGAAACATAGTTTCTTCATGAGTTTTATAGGTGGCTTAGTTTTCTTGCTAGCAGCATAAAATTTTAAGCAATAATAGAGAGTATGATTAAGAAGATAAAAGTCTCAAAAGAGAAAGATAGCAAAAAGATACTGAAAAAATTAAAACCTTATTTAGCTTATTGGTTAGAGGAAAATTTCAAAACTTTAACTTTACCTCAACAATATGCTATTCCTTTAATAAAGAATGGCAAAAATGTTTTAATAACAGCACCAACTGGAAGCGGAAAAACTTTAGCAGCTTTTTGCTCTATAATAGATGAGTTATTTTCTTTAGCTGAAGAAAAGAAGCTGGAAAATAAAGTTTATTGTATATATGTTTCTCCTCTTAGAGCATTGGATAATGATGTACGAAGAAATCTTTTGGTTCCTTTAACAGAAATTCCAAAAATTGCTAAGGAGAAGTTTAATGTTGAATTGCAAGAAATTAGGGTTGGAATTAGAACTGGAGATACTTTACCAAGCGAAAAACAAAAGCAACTTTTAAAACCGCCTCATATACTGATAACTACGCCAGAATCGATTGCAATAATTTTGACAACGAGGAAATTCAAAGAAAAGTTGAAAGATGTAAAATGGGTAATAATAGATGAGATTCATGAGCTTGCAGATTCTAAAAGAGGAGTTCATTTGAGTTTGAGTTTAGAAAGATTGGAAAATTTTGTCGGAAAAAGAATTCAAAGAATTGGCATGGGCGCTTGCTTAAGAGGAGATCAAAAAATATGGTTAAATAGTGGAATAAGACCGATAGGAGACTTTGTAGAAGAACTCATAAAGAAATCTCCCACGCTTATTTTTTTGAAGGACGGAACAATAGGGTGCGATGTTTCTCATAGAAATATTTACACTTATGCCTTCGACGGAGAGAAAATCTGCAAGAAGAAAATTCTTAAAGTATGGAAAATTCCATCACCTTCTTTTATTGGAAGGATTGAAACTAGTGGTGGAAGAGAGTTGTTTTTAACGCTGAATGACCGACTTCTAGTTTTAGGAAAAGATGGATATGAATGGAAAACTGTTGACAAAATTAGGGAAAAAGAAAAGATTTGTTGTCCTTTAAAAATAGATTCGCATAGCAAGGTCGAAATCGAAGAGGTATTGTCTAACAAAATCAGAAGAGTTTGGAAAAAACTAAGATGTGTGGGTAAGTTTACAAAATATCATCAACTCCTCAAAAAATTAAGTAGAAATAAGGGTATAAGTTTAAAAGAGTTATGTAAGAAAAAAAGAATAAATCCTTCTCTTAGTTGGAAGATAAAAATTTTATCTTCACTTTCTTTATTTGATTTTTACAAAATTTGTGAAATTTTGAATCTTAATTTCTGGAAAGAAATTAAAAAATTAAGAATAAGTGGAAAGAGACCGATAAAAAAAGTTAAGTTGCCTTCCATCTCTGGAAGGCTTTTAAGACTGCTTGGCCTCCTTGCTTCCGATGGCCATAATAGCGGAGAGCTTGTGAGCTTAACCAATAAAAATAAAGAAATTTGTGAATTAACACGAAAGTTAATAAAAGAAGAATTTGGTATAGATGGAAAGATAAAATTAAGAAAATGGAAAATTGGCAATTACTGGCAGTTTGTTGTTAAATCAAGAGCTCTTTGTGAAATTCTTGATGCTTTTGGGATAAAAATTGGTAAAAAGTTTAAAAGGATAGACTTACCAGAAATTCTGCTTAGACTTCCTAACTCAGTGCTTTTAGAATTTGTTTACGGGTTTATTGATGGTGATGGTAAGGTATCATTAGAAAAAGGAAATAAAGTAAGAGTCGGGATCCACTCTACATCGGAAAAAATTATAGATAAAATCAGATACATTCTTCTCAGATCGGGTATAAGTTGCTCGAAGGAGTTAGAAAAAAGAAGGGGGAAATGGAACAACCTCTTTATAACTAGAATTTTAAACAATAAAGATGCTCTATTTTTAGCCAGACATACGATTAAAGGAAGAAAGCTTAGAAGAATTAAAATAAGGGAAAGTAGGCCGGAATTTGTTCCCATCGGAAAACTTCTAAAAGAATTTAAACAAGAAAAAAAGCTCGGATTCAAACAGTTGGACAATCTCTTTGGTGTCTACACATTTGATATAGTAAAAAGAGGGTATGCATCAAGGTCAACTTTATATAAAATGTTAAAGAATGGAGAGAGAAATGGAGTTCCTTCTGCGTTCATTAAAGAATTAAAAAAAATCTATACTAACAATATCACAACAGTAACCGTTAAAAAAGTTGAGAAGATTGCCCTTAAAGATAAATATGTTTATGACATTACAGTGGAAGATGCTCATAATTTTGTTGCAGAAGGTATAATTGTCCATAACACTCTCGAGCCACTTGACGAGGCAGCAAAGTTTTTAGTTGGAATGGAAAACGGAAAACCAAGAGAATGTTACATTATAGATGCAAGATTCGTAAAGCCAATTGACATTAGAGTATTAATTCCAGCTAAAGATTTGGTTTATAGTAGCGCTGAAGAGATAAACAAAAACCTTTATGAGCTTTTGGACGATTTAATTTCTAAGCATAGAACAACTCTCGTTTTTACTAACACGAGAAGCGGAGCAGAAAGGGTTCATTTTCATTTGAAACAAATGTTTCCAAGCAAGTATTTGGATGAAGTTACTGGTGTGCACCATTCGAGTGTAAGCAGGGAAATAAGGTTTGAAGTTGAGGAAAAGCTGAAAAGAGGGGAATTAAAGGCGGTAATTAGCTCGACAAGCTTAGAGTTAGGGGTGGACATTGGCTATATTGACGTGGTGGCTCAAATCAGTTCTCCAAAAAGTGTTTCAAGGTTAATGCAAAGAATAGGAAGAGCTGGCCATTCTTTGAAAGAAGTTTCAGAAGGCAGAGTTATTTGTTTAGATAGAGATGATTTAATCGAATGCTTGGTTATGGTTAAAAAATGTTATGAGTATTGGTTGGACAAATTTACCATGCCAAGAAATTGCTTAGACGTTTTAGCTCAGCATTTGCTTGGAATGGCAATAGAGAAAAAGTGGAACGTTAAAGAGGCTTTTGAAGTTGTAAGAAGGGCTTATCCTTTTTCAACATTAAAATTCGAAACTTTTGTCAGAGTTTTAGAATATTTAGCTGGAAAATATCACACGCTTGAAGACCATAAGGTTTATGGAAAGATTTGGTTTGATGAAAGAGATATGATGTTTGGTAGAAGAGGAAAGTACGCAAGAGTTATTTATTCTTTAAATGTTGGAACAATTCCTGACGAGGTTAAAATAAAAGTTAAAAGTTTGGATGGAAAATTCATTGGTTTTATAGAGGAAGGCTTTCTAGAAAGGTTGACAAAGGGAGATATTTTTGTCTTAGGTGGAAAAACTTACGAGTTTGTAAAAGCTAAGAAAAGCACAGCTTTTGTTTTACCAGTAAAAGAAAAAAGACCGACAATTCCAAGCTGGTTTTCAGAGCAATTGCCCTTGTCTTTTGATTTAGCGATAGAAATAGCAAGGTTTAGAGAAAGAATAATGAGAGAGATCGGAAAAAGAAGCAAAAAAGATATAATAGAGTTTTTGAAAAAAGAATATTTGGCAAATGAAGAAGTTGCTGAGAATGTGTATGATTATTTAAAACTAGAATTAGAGTTCCTGAAAAAATTTAATGCCAAAAAATTACCAAGCGATAAAGTGATTTTGATTGAGAATTTTATTGATGATGAAAACAACCAAAACATTGTGTTTCATACACTTTTTGGAAGAAAAGTCAACGATGCATTAAGTAGAGCTTTCGCATATGCATTGATGAAAAAAATCGAAAGAAGTGTTAAAGTTAGTATTAGTGATAATGGGTTTATTTTAACTATCCCCCCAGAAGTTATTGAGCAGAAATTTTATTCACTCTTTGAGATTAAAAAAATTTCAAGAAAAAATAGAGTAGATCCAAGAGAACTAGTTAAACTTGTTAATTCCAAAAATTTTGAAGAACTGCTTGTTAAATCATTGGAGAATACAGAACTAATTAAAAGAAAGTTCAGGCACGTTGCTTCTAGATCTTTGATGATTCTGAGAAATTATAAGGGACATGAGATTAGCGTTGAAAAACAGCAAATGAGTGCGGAAAGACTAATAAAAATTGTTAAAAGAATTGAAGGATTTCCGGTTTTAGAAGAAACTTACAGAGAAATACTAGAAGATTTCATGGATTTTGAAAATGCTAAAAAAATAATCGAAAAAATAGAAAGAGGAGAAATGGTATACGAATTTTTGCCATTATTGGATACTCCTTCGCCATTTGCGCATAACTTATTTGCTATTAGCGAGAGCGATGTCGTTTTGATGGAAGATAGGAAGAAGCTTTTACTCAAATTACATGAAAAAATAGTTAAAAAGCTTAAGGAAAAATAAACTAATGAAGCCAAATCCAGGTGCTGGAGATTCTGGAAAAACAAAAATTCTAGGTTGCGATATGGATAAGACTTCTCCATTAGTAAATCTAATAGGTCAAATAGACGAGTTGAATAGCTTTATTGGTTTTTCGAGAAGTTTATTGGATTTTAGAAAGCACCTAGAGTTTAAAGATATAGATGAGATATTGAAAAAAATTCAAAACCATCTGTTTTTAATAGGCTCTGAATTAGCTGGAGCAAACTTAAAAACAAAAGTTAGTGAAAAAGAAGTAAAATGGTTAGAAGAAGTTCTTGAAAAATTTGATAAAGAAGTAGAACCTATCAGCCATTTCATATATCCAACAGGGAGCATACCTTCCTCCTCTCTTCAAGTTGCTAGGGCTATTTGTAGAAGAGTTGAAAGAGAAGCATTTAGGTTTTCTAAGAGAAAAAGAATTGTAAGAAGTGAAATTTTAGCTTACTTAAATAGATTATCAGACGTTTTATTCATGCTGGCGAGGGTAATTAATAAAAGAATGAAGATACAAGAAGAGGTTTGGAAAGTAGAAGAATGAAATATATTCTAGAATATAGAAAACTTTTTAAATTATTGATTTAACTTTTAGTACTCAATGTCGGGTGTATTTATGATAGCACAAATTAGAAAAAGAGATGGTCGAGTCGTTGAATTTAAAAAAGAAAAAATTGCTGATGCGATATGGAAAGCTATACAATCTATTGGTGGTAAAGACAGAGAATTGGCAAATAAGCTTGCCAATGAAGTAGTTTCTCTTCTCGAGAAACAGCTAAAGCCTGGAGAAATTCCACATGTAGAACAAGTGCAAGATTTGGTTGAACAAGTTTTGGTAAAAAGTGGTAATTATGAAGTTGCGAAAGAGTACATAACATACAGAAAAAAGAAAGAAGAGATAAGAAAGGAGAAAATTGCTATATTGCAAGGATTTTATGAAGAGGAAGTAGCTAAAAAGTTTTCCCTAAATGCTTTAAAGCTAATGGCAAGTAGATATCTTTTGAAAAATGAAGAGGGTAAGCTTATAGAAGGACCTAAACAAATGTTTGAGAGAGTGGCAATGTTAGTTGTGATTCCAGATTTATTATACGATTCTAGAGTTTTTGATAAAGAGGGTAAACAAGAAATTAAGCCTTTTGAAAATTTTGAACCAGAGGAATATGAAGGTAAGCTAGGTTTTAAAACAGAAAACGGGCTTTTAGCTTGGAATAGATATCATCTTGAAAGAATGAAAAGCCTTTATGATGAATTAAATTCGCAAGGTAAGATGAAAGTTAAGTGGAGCGACTTCTTGAAAATGCTAGAAAATGGGGAATTTCAGGAATACTACAAAAACTTCAGAGAGTATTTTGATTTGATGGTTAGCAAAAGATTCTTACCAAATTCTCCTACTTTATTCAATGCTGGTGCAAGATTAGGTCAATTAAGTGCTTGTTTTGTTATAGGTATTGAAGATGACATGGAAAGTATAATGGAAGCAGCTAAAGATGCTGCTTTAATTTTCAAGTCTGGTGGTGGAATAGGAATAAATTACTCAAAGCTTAGACCAGAGGGAGATATAGTAGCTAGTACTAGTGGAGTAGCAAGCGGTCCAGTTTCTTTCATGAAAATTATTGATGTTGTTACTGATGTGGTAAAGCAAGGAGGGAAGAGAAGAGGAGCCAATATGGGAATTTTAGAAAGTTGGCATCCAGATATTCTAAAATTCATTCATGCGAAAGAAAAAGAAGGTCAATTTGAAAATTTTAACATTTCTGTAATGTTGGATGAAAATTTCTGGAGATGTTATGAGAATAATGAGAAATATCCTCTAATAAACCCTAGAAACGGAAAAGTTGTTGATTATATTGATCCAAAATTCTTGTTGAATGAAATTGCAACCCTCGCTTGGAGAACTGCAGATCCTGGTGTTTTGTTTTTGGATAACATAAACAAAAGAAATGTCCAAAAAGAAAGTAGAGGATTAATAAGAGCAACTAATCCTTGCGTAACTGGGGATACAAGAATTTTAACACCATATGGCCTATTAAGAGCTGAAAGCTTGCTTTATTTGAATAACGGACATGATAGTGACAGTAATAATATAAAACTCTTAGTAGATGGAGAAAGCGAAGTTTTGTATACGACTGTTCATGGAAAAACATTGAGTATAAGTTCTCCAATATCAATTGATGCGAAAGTTTGGAAAGTTGGATTCAAACCAACTGTTAAATTGATTTTGGAAAATGGAATGGAGATTGAAGTAACTGAAGATCATAAGATACTCACAAAAAACGGCTGGATAGAAGCAAAATATGCTGAAGGAAAAGAAATAAAGATAGCAAGAATTGATGTTGATAAGATGGAAAATTATGGATTAAAAGAAGTTGATGGAATAAAGCTAGATAGAGAATTGG
>Ga0080004_1174496_pt1 | contig 14787 bp, 19 predicted proteins | sample WasSprMetagenome_FD_69207 | JGI IMG/M metagenome (GOLD analysis project Ga0080004, IMG submission 69207) | Sulfidic aquatic microbial communities from Washburn Spring, Yellowstone National Park, USA - WS (SPADES assembly) (version 2) | ecosystem: Environmental > Aquatic > Thermal springs > Hot... | reverse complement strand
CCTTGGATAAGCATATCGATTAAGCGTAGTCTCCACCATAGCGAAGCACTGACTATGCATTATCTAGACAAAGCTTGTATAGTAAAGGTTTCGCAAAGAGTTTCTACAGAGATATGCAAGTTTATGGAGATACATGTAGCAATACTTATAAACTGGGAAACCAAGGAATATCTCGCGATGTGGGGCTCGGGGATCTGGATCGGTAGAGTTTCATCATGCTCAGTGGTTCGCGTCCTCCATCCCCGGGCCCCGAAGCGTTAAACCTTTTTGAGTCTTGTTTTTGCAAAGAACACAAACTTTTTCAGTACATGTTTATAGAAATTGAGTGTATTCTTCGTGGTTTTTGCTCTGGTTTCTCTAAGGAATATCTCTACGGTATCTACATCTACTTGTTCTAATTGAATTCCTTTGCTTTGTATCCACCGAACAAAGTCTTCAACTAAACCTCTGTTTCCCTCTATATACTTCTTATCTCCTTCAACCTTCACGAACTTGTTAACAATATTCGAAACATCTAGCTACCCTAGAACCTTAACCTGTTCCCGCTCTACCTCGGCAAGCTCTATTCATAAACTTGCCTCTTTACCTGCTCTCCAAGCTTCGTAGAGTAGATGAAGGATCTACAGCTTTGTAGAAGTTGATGAAAATCTCCAATACATGCTGTATTTATGTTGATGAGGTTTTCTGTAGAACTTTCTTAATGCTTCTCTATGTAGTGGTGTTTGCCGTACTACGTACTTTCCTATACCTAGCTCAGGATCTTTCTCTAGTGATGGTTTATCTATCCATAACTCTTTTTGTTGTGGTGATTATATTTGGAGATGGTGTCTGGGGTTTGGGGTTCGGGCTTCATTGGGCTTGATATAGCTTGATATCAAGCCCTCTTCCCTTGGCTTCACAGCCCTCAGGATCCCTTTTCATCGGAATCCATATCACAGGGCTCCGCCCGCTCGGGGTGACCCCTACCCACAGCTCCCCCTTCACCGCCTCTGGATCATTGCTGTGGGGAAACCCCCGCATCTTGGAGTACTTCAAGTATATGTTTATTGATGCCAGCTTCTGCCTATCTAGCCCGAATCCGCACCTGGGACACTTAAATAACCTGCCCACTCGGGTCTTCACAACATACCCACATCGTGGGCAGGTGCGGGATGTATTTTCCGGAGATACTTTGATTATAATTGCTTTCTCAGAGATCTTCTTTTGAATATTTATCCATGGTGTTCTAGCATTCCTCTTCCTCCTAACTAACGCAATGGCTCTTCAGCTAGGCCATGTAGAAGCTGTTTCAAGGCATCACATAAGTGACGAGCACGACCTAACAAACTGTTGCTGCTACTTCGCATATCAAGGAGGCTTTCATGTAGCCGTAAAGACCATTACCGGCAAAGATCCTGTAAACCTGTGGATTGACACGAGAGATGTGTTTAGAACTGAGGTTAGGAGTACCAAGGACGAGTTACTGAGAATAGCATACTCAAAGCTCTTAAACCCCGCATGGATTGAGGAGATGAAGAGGCATGGTTATAGAGGTGCCTACGAATTTATGAAGAAGCTTCAAAACCTCTATGGATGGCACGCAACAACGAGGTTTGTACCTGATGAGGTTTGGAATCAGCTTGCAAAGAAGTATGTTGTAGAGATGAAGGAGTGGTTCAAGGAGAATAACAGGTTTGCACTAGAGGAAATTACTAGAAGGTTTCTGGAAATGTATAGGAGAGGGTTGTGGAAAGCACCTAAGGAATTAATAGAGCAGATTGAAAGTATATACGCTGAGATAGAGGCTTTACTCGAAGGTGAGGTCTCTGGAGAGGCGCAGATGGGTGAAGTATGGGTATATGCACCAGATGATGTGAAATCATGGAGTGAGAGAATGGAGGATGTCATAAAGGCTCTCAATGCGGTGAAGAAGGGGTGACACATCACCATACAAAAATATACTTTCCGTTTAGCGCTATTGTTGGAATGGAGAACGCTAAGCTTGCACTAATGGTTAATGCAGTTAATCCTTTGATTGGAGGTGTTGTTCTGGCCGGTGATAAGGGCACGGGTAAATCAACTCTTGTTAGAGCCTTTGCACAGGTACTGCCTAAGCAACCTGTTGCTAAGGGCTGTCCATTCAATTGTAATCCCTTTAACCCTCTAGAGATGTGCGATTATCACTATGAGCTCTGGTCTAAGGGGGATAAGATAGAGTATGAGCTTAGAAAAATACGCGTGGTAGATCTTCCACTAAACGCTACTCCCGATAGGGTTGCAGGATCTATAGACATTGAGCAAACAATTAAGACTGGTAGAGTTATTTTTAAACCTGGTCTACTAGCTGAAGCAAATAGGAACATTCTCTATATTGATGAGGTTAACCTGCTTGAAGACTATATAGCAGACCTCATTCTAGATGCAGCTGCTAGTGGTTGGAATGTTGTTGAGAGAGAGGGCATATCATTTAAACACCCAGCGAGGTTTGTTCTCGTAGGCTCTATGAATCCCGAGGAGGGTATGCTAAGGCCGCAGATACTTGATAGGTTTGGGCTTTACATACCTGTAGAAGCCTCTATGAGCCCTGATGAAAGAGCTGAGATTGTTGAAAGAGTTGAGGAGTTCGCTAGGGATCCCATAGCCTTTTACAGGAAGTGGGAGCCTATGGAGAAGCAGATTGAGGAGAGAATTGCTAGAGCTAGGGAGATAATAAATAGTGTCACTATGGACAGAGACCTGCTTAAACTTGTAACAACAACTGTTGTTAAGCTTGGGATCAAGACTCATAGAGCTGAGATAGTAACTGTAAGAACAGCAAAAGCTATTGCAGCTTTAGATGGGAGAACAAGGGTTAATCTAAACGATGTTCTAAAAGCTATGGAGCTTGCTTTGAGGCATAGGCTAAAATCAAAGCCGTTTGAGGAGTCTCAGAAGAGGTTTGAGGAAGTTGTGAAGGAGCTGACAGGTGAAAAGCCTGAGCAGAAAGAGCAGGAAGAGAGGAGTAAGGGTAGTGATAGAGGTGGAGCTCAAAGTGGTGGAGTTCCCGGGGTTATGGGTAGTGGGAGAAGTAATAGAGTTGAGACTTTGCTAAAAAACCTTAGTGAAACACCTGTAAGCCTTGTTAAAGAACCTTACAACGATGTTAACATACAGAGCAACATATTAGGCAAAGGCTCAAGAGAGTTTAAAACAACAGCTATAGCAAGTTTCAAAGGTGTTGCTATAGATGCTATACCACCTGTTAAGCAAATGCTTGTGGATGTAGATCTACCTGCAAGCCTTAGAGCTTCTGTAGCACTTAATCCAACACCTCCAATAGTCATTAGACCTTCTTGCATTAGGGTTAGGGTTAGGAAGGAGAGAGTTCCAGCTCTACACACAATACTTCTAGATACAAGCGGAAGCATGTTGATTGGGAAGAGGATTTCTATAGCAAAGCACATCCTCAAGACACTTATGGAAGAAGCATATGTTAAAAGAACATTTGTATCCCTCATAGTGTTCAGAGGTGAGGACGCAGTTGTTATAGCTGAGCCCACTAGAAATTTGGAAGCTATTTCTAGGAGCTTGGAAGAGATACCTGTTGGGGGTTCCACACCATTTACAGCAGCCTTGCTAAAGGCTTTGAACTACTTCAAAACATTTAAGAGGGTGTTTAAAGAGCCTAAGATGATTCTTCACATAATTTCTGATGGAAGAGCAAATGTATTTCTAACAAAAAACCCTAGGAAGGAGATTTTAGAGCTTGCTGAAGAGTATAGGAGGCTAGGTGTAGAAGTAGTGATATACAACACAGCTTTGAACACCATAGCTATTATGCCTGACTACATGAAGCTGTTTGTTGAGGCTGTTGGAGGGAGATACTACAAGGTATAGGTAACAAACAGTATTTATGCCAGGTTTTCAGACTATGCATGAAGCACTAAGTGTTACTGCTGAGTGGTTGTGGGGTTGGTGGTGCTATACAGGTAGAATGTTTGTATCATTTGTTGCAATAGCATTTGTGGCAATGATTGTTAGTGAGTACTTGTTTTCAACAAAGATCTTCTCAAGGCTTTCGAATGTGCTTACATCAATTCTAAGAATTGCTAGACTTCCCACAGACCTTTCAACTCCACTACTATTTGGAGTCTTTGATAGTAGAGCTGAACACTCATTAATTTCGTCAATGGTTAAATATGGTAGGGTTAGAGAGAATGAGGTTATAGTCTACAACCTTATTTCAATGCCGATAACAACCCCAAAGCTGATAACACAGTTTGTAGCGCCTATTGCTATATCAACTCTTGGACTTGCTCTAGGTACAACATATGTATGCCTCTCCCTAGCCTCAACACTTATAGCATTCGCAATGGGTTTAGCGCTTTCGAGAACCATAATTAAAAATGCTTTACATGAGCGAGAAAGTAGGGTAATGCGTGTTACTAATGGCTTTACTAATAAGCAGAGAACCTCGTTAAGGAATTGCATTAGAAAGGCTTTGAGGTATATAAAGTCTATAAGCCCTTTTGATAGCATGCTGCCTGCAAGTTGGTAGCCAGCAATTGGTGTTATTGCATATGTAGCTGCAACTGTTAGTATTGCTGGGCTTATTGGAAGCACATTTTTCACTGATAGCAGGAGTGATTTTAGGTATTCAAAGTAGCCTAGCTTTAGTAGAACAAATACTATTGTTAATACCGCTATAAACCTTGGGTTACAGTAATTGATAAATAATGAGTATTTATAACCGAGGAAACAATATGAAAATGTCTGTGAAGAGGTGTAGTAAGAGGCTATGTGGTTATGGAGATTGAGCTTATTGTAGGCTTTATCAGTATTATAATTGCAATTATCGCTTCTACAGCTAGTCTAGCTCATTGGTTAGGGAAGAAGTTTACTGAAATAGATTATAGATTCAAATCCCTTGAGAATGCCTTTAAACAATTCAACGAGCTTTTACTCACATTTCTTCACCAAAGGAATGTTTTAGGCGAGGCTGAGATACTAAGCCTTAAGGCAGTTCTAAGAGCTTTGTTACCATCTGCGAAGTCTAAGTACTACACGAAGGAGGTTTATGAGAGACTTGTTAAGCTTCTTGATAAGGATGTTAAGGAGTATACTATGGAGGATGTAGAGGCATTTAATGAGATTGCAGATCTAATTGAGAGAGAGGGTATTGAAAGAAACGATAAGAGGTTCATAGAATACGCACATAAATTAAGGCTCTTTGCATTAGTAGTCAAAGTCGCTGTAGTTTATCCAAAGCTTGTAAAGCTTACTGAAAGTAGCAAGTTTGTGAAGGAGTTAGTCAACTGGTCAAGATCTATTTAAGTGCTTGTTTAATTTCTTCAAGAAGCTTCCTCAAGAGCTCTTTACCAATCTCTTCTACTAGCTCCATAAGAACCTTTACTTTGCTATTCGTAGACCGTTTGTCCCTAGATACTCATCCTCATCAGTTCATGTTTATTCGTTGCATCTAGGGACTTTCTCCTCACCCACCCCTTCACAGGTAGCACTGCTACCTCAAGAGCGGGGTCACTGGGCATTGGGGCTAACGGCACGAGCCTCTCGAGAGCTACTAAACCGGTTTGTCGGGGTAGTGCCCCTCATTAACACCAGCAATAGTAGACGGAATCAGAGCTTATAAACCTAGCTCCTAAACATCAACTACGAAACAGCCCGACATAGCTCGGGAGAGAGTGCCTAGCATCAATTAGCAGTATATCGGCATCAACAATCCTTGAAGTTACTTCTGCAGGGTCAAGCCTATGAAGATCCATTGTGTAGATAACGCTAGGATCTATCCTTACCCCCGCCTCTCTCTCAACACTCCTAACAGCATCAAAAAATGTTCCAAGGCTTGTTTTCGTGGATAGCAGGACAACCCTCAAGACATTGCTACTCATTGCAAAGAAACCTAGAATGTGAAATCTATGGGTGCACCAAAAATAAGTTTATGGTGCACATATTTCAGCAGTTCACAGCGTCATCACAAATCAGAGAAGCTCGTAGCTCATCACCAGCCAGATCTATACCTTCAACACCATACTGCTAGTCAATAACTTTTTAGGTGTGTAACGAGATACTATGAGGGAAGATACTTGTTGCATTGGCTGAGAAGGAGTAAGCAAGAGTTATTATATTGTTGCAACAATTGGTTAGGTATGTGGAAATGCCTATGAGTGTATTTGAGAAGTTCGCTAAGAAGTATTTTGAGGAAGCTTTAAAGGATTTGGAGAGGTGTAGGAGGGCACTAACCTTTAACGACTATCCACAGGCTGTGTTCTATGCACAGCAATGTATTGAGAAGTGCACAAAGGCTTTACTAGAGGTTAAGCGAAGAGTTGTCTATAACCATGGACCGGAACTAATTACGGTATTTTATGAGTCTTTCAAGGATGAGTTGAGCAAAGATCTTAACATAGTTATTGAGGCTTTAGAGTACCTTATGGAGTACTACACAAGGTCTCGATACCCGTTTCTACTTAGAGGTGAGGTTCTGGGACCTGAGGACATAGTTACAAAGGATATAGCTGAGAAAGCTTTGTTGTTAGCTGAAAGAGTTGTTGAGGTGACGAGGAATTATCTTAGAGAAAGAGGTGTTATACAGGGTTAACGAGGTTCTCAAATCCTTTGGCAAGGTGCTGAAGGCTTTAGTAATCTTTGGTAGTAGCGCATTCTCTAGAAACCCTAACGACATAGACTTGCTAGTAGTTGTTAATAAGTTGAGCAGCGTTAATGAGAAGATTGAGTTAGAGCTAAGCATATCCAGATCGTTGAGGGATCTAGAGCCTGGCAAACCATTCGATGTTGTAGTACTAGATGTTGAGATGCTTAAGGAGAATATGGTTGTTGGAAGCTTCTTAACAGGTTTGGTGCTAGGCTATAGAGTTGTGTATGATGAGATAGGCTTTGATGATCTGGTAAAGAACCTCATTAGGGACTTGACAAACAGTACTGATGACTATGTACTTATAAAGCGTGGAAGGAAGGTGAACCTAAAAGCTATAGCCATAGCTAAAAGCCTTGCATCCAGCAATAGCCTTGCCAACAAGTAGTAACATCCTTAACTAGCTGTAAGAAATTTTGCTGAACCAAGTAAGGTTTAAGTCTTTGGAAAGCGCCTAGGTATGGCTAGGTAGAGGCGCTTAATATGGGTGTAGAGGTTAAGAGGATAAGACTAAGCTTTGTACCTGGATTAGAAATCGAGTTTACTGATAGAGATAAAGCCATTAAGCAGGTTATAGAGTTTAGTCAGAGAGGTACTAGAACCGTTTCTCGGTAGATAGCGGTTCATCACCCTTCATCTTTATTGATTTCAGGCTCTCCACTATCTACTTCTCAACGGTCTCCCCGAGCCCCCTCACCGCAGAAGCTCAGCCTCTGTCACCAGAGGCTTCAAAGCTCTGCGGATCTCGGAAACCCGGGGTCACTAACCAAACTTATAAACAACAGCTGCTTATAAACTCAACTCCAGGTCTTCTTAAACATCAATGAAAATAAGTGCTACAAATAATTATGAAGACCGAAACAGCCCTGTAGTTGTTTATGGTCCTGAAGGCTGTGGAAAAACTGCTTGGCTTAAATAAGCTGCTGAAGTTCTTAATGCTCTCAAGTTTGACGCTATATACATTAATGTTCTTCAAAGAGAATACGTTGTGAATATCGATGTCAAAGAGATTACTAAAGAGTTGTCAGAGATCATCACTAATGCAATGAACTATCCTGCGATAAAGCTTGCTGAGCTAGTTATTCAGCTAGCTAAGGATCTTATAAAGAGATTGAGAAAGAAGGTTGCTATTCTTGTTGATGAGGTTTTCCAGGCTATTGGCTTGGATAAGGCTGAAGCATACGTGAAGTCTTTGCTTAACTTGATAGAGTATCCTCCAGAGCCATACGAAAACATTGTGATTATTGTTGCTACTAGTGAAGGCTTCTCTAGATGGAGGATTGGTAGACATAGATGGGCAGGGATAATGCCTATGTGGAACATGAGTAGAAAAGGCTTTGAGGAGCTCTATGAGAGGATTCCAGGACAAAAACCAAGCTTTGATGAGGTTTGGAGACTAACTGGTGGAAACCCATATATGTTGGCACAGCTATATGCTATCAATTGGCGTACAACAAAAATTATCGATACCCTCATGGATGAGAAGAAGCTTACTCCAGGATTCATAAGTAAGTGGAGGAAGTGGCTTGAGTTAGCTGTTGAGGATCCTGATAATCTTTGGGGTGCTGATGTACCTGAAGAGCTTATTAATGAACTTATTGAGAGGGGTCTGATAGTTTACTTTCTTAGGGAGAGGGATCCTGATCTATGGATTGATGAACCACCACCTGAGAAAGATCCTGAGATTAGTATCGGAAGGTACGTAGCTTGGCAAACACCATTACATAGAGAAGCTGTTAAGAAAGCTCTTGAGAAATTTAAGTAGTGAAGGTTTCTATGAGTTCAAGAGGCAAGATATTGTAACAACTGTTTCACTAAATTGCTTATAATGTAGTAGCGCTCTTTCTTACTTTATGTAGTGGATCACCTCTATGTCTCCATAGACCTTTGCTAAAACTTATAACCTGTATCCCAAGCTCATCAATTGTAATATCAGTTATTAGTGGTTCTCTAAGATTAGGTTGAATAACTAGATCAGCTACAACACTTGATAGAACCTTGCCTTCTTCTCCCAGAAGCTCAAGCTCAACAACATCATCAAGAACAAAAGCTTCGCTTTCACCTGAAGCTTCCTCAACAATATAAATCTTATAGTTATCGGTAGGCCAAAGACCTAACCTCCTAGCAATTCCCTCATCAACTACAAGACAAGGCTTGATACTTTCAGCACCACTATTTGCTAAAACCACTAGATCTAATGAGTTATCGCTTCTTCTAGATCTAACCCTTATCCTTACTCTTACACCCACTAACCTCACCTATCAATTTCTTCAAGACCCACCTACCAAGCCTGATCCTACCCCTTAAAACCTTTCCACTCATATCATGAACCTCAACAAGCTTTACCTAGACTAGGTACTGATACAACACCTTATATCTCTCACTATCTCTGAAACAATGTTGAGAAACTGAAGAGGTAGTTGATGAGGTTACGTAATGCAGTGATCTAGGCTATTGGTATAACAACCTTTATGTCTCTCAGTATCTTCACCTTTACTCCGTAGATACTCTCCATCGTGTTCCCCTTATTACCTCTTCTGTTTCTCCTAATGCAACTATTTTTCCTTGGTTTAATAGAACTGCTTTTGTTGAGTATCTATATATTTGTGTGAGATCGTGTAAAACCATTATCACTACTAACTTCTATCCCCTCGCAAACCTCTTTACCAGCTCCAATACTGCTACCCGATATCTCATGTCTAGGTTTACTGTTGGTTTATCCAGTAAGAGTACTTGGCAAGCTCCTAGTTTTCACTGTGTAGGGATCGGTATGGAGAAAAGTATTTAACATGTTAAAAACTAGGTATACCCTAGGAGTAACTGAAGGTGTTCAACGATTACAGGTATTGCTGCAGAGTCTCTGGTTTCGAAAGTTTTGGAGGAGGCTAAGGCTAGGGTATCTAAGAAGGTTGCTCAAGGTAAGAAGCTTACAGATTCTGAGATAGCTATACTACCTCTTGATCAAGTTCTTAAGAGAGTTAATGCTACTGATAGAAGGATAGATTATCTGAAGCTATATGTTGATAATAGATTCGAAGATATTAAAGTATATATCGATAAGAGATTTGATGATATCAGTAAGAAGTTCGATGACTTAAGGAGTTATATAGATAGGAGATCCGGTGATCTTAAAAATTATGTTGATAAAAGGTTCGATGATTTTAAAAGCTATGTAGATGCAAAATTTGAATCTGTAGAGAAGAGGGTTAGCAGTGTTGAGCAGAGAATAGATTCTCTTGAGAAAAGGGTAGACTCTCTCGAGAAGAGGGTTGATTTAGTGTATAACGAGGTATCATCGATAAAAACAGATATTATAAAGATTATGAGGGAGTTGTTAGAGAGAGTATATGGAGTAAAAACAGAGGTTAGAACATAGTAGCGAAGAGCTAACAGTTTTCGTATCATCTTCAACAAAATATGTTTATCTAAACATCTTCACCAAGTATTTCTGTAGAAAGAGGTATCCACTAAACGATGACGAGTCTTACTGAGGATATTGATTAGGTAATATACAGAATTATGGTTGAGGGTAATGGAGAAGATTTTGAAGAGTTTGCTGAAGAGGTAAGAGGCTAGGTATTGTTGAAGTAGTTCTACCGCTGTTAACTCTAACGATTTCCAATAATAGAGAAAGGATATGCAGATGCTCAGAAGATCTAGGATTCTTAGCTATGAAATAAAAATCTTCGCCATCTCTATTTCTGAACAACATTCTTTGCCAATCTAACCAAAGCCTCGATATGGTTATAACTAGATGCCACATAATCACTACCAAGCCTTGCTTCATGAAACCCTTCTACATGTAGAACCCATGCAGTATGCCACCAACTACGAATATCTTCACTAACTTTGCTAGACAGCTTTAACGTTGCCTTAAACAGTAACTCTGTTGTCCATCTACCGAGTTTCTCAGCATCTCCAGCCTCAGGCAATTTAAAGAACTTCGCAAGAGCTTTAATAACCTCCTCAGCAGCTTTATACAGTTTTTCACTAGCTTGAACAGGGTCTTTATCAATAAGCTCCCTACCTTCAACAAGAAATCTTTCAGCTAATTCAAGATGCTTAGATAATTCATCTTCTCTACGAGATTCGAACTGCATACCCATCCCAACTCCACGATTTCCTCTACAACAGTATTAAGATATCACTACGTTAATAATTAACCTTTTGTTAAATTTTCGAAACCCTGGAATCGATACTTTAACATTAGTGATACATATCCTAGCCCTATTACAGGAACTATTTCTAGACTTGGTAACCCTAGAGGTGGTGGGGAATACCTAGGATAGCCATGGTAATGGGTAGTAAATAATCCTTTCTAGAGCTTCCAGGTTATGGAGAAAGACATACCCCTGTTGTTCTCAGCAAAAGAGAAGATGAGAATCTATTAGGTGTAGTAACGCTCGAGATATTAGGCTTAATACTAGGTTCATTCAAAAGAGAGCTAAGACCTATAAGAGCACTAATGAAATGAAATTAAGCTTAATAATATTCTAGATAAATTTGTTAAAGCTGTTATCATATGAGCTACAGTCACCATATCTACTACCACATTTATATAATAAAACCTAGAAACTTACTCAAGAAATTGCCATAATCTTTCTACATTAAACCATGAATATCTCTTGCAAAAAGCTATTGCTAATAACAGGGAAAAAGTCTCTTTAAAATGCTAAAACTGCTAGTCTAGAGCATGTTGTTATTCTGAAGAATGTTTATTTACTGGTAGTGCTACCAGTTACTGGTGGTGCTACCAGTGTTGTTTGATTTGGCTCCTAAGAAGTGTAGGAGGGATTTTTATAATTTTGATCAAGAGCTTGAGCAGCTTCATAGATTTTACTTAAGTGGTAGAGTGGTAGCTGTTTTAGGTCCTAGGAGAATTGGTAAGACTAGTTTGATACTGACTTTTTTGAATGAGTGGAGAGTTCCTTACATATTTATTGATTGTAGGAAAGTTTCTCTTTCTAGTTATGGTGCTAGCTTTAGGGGGTTTGTAGAGGAGTTTTCAAGAGCTTTAAATGAGTTTGTGTCTAGCCATAGAGGTGTGGTCGGCAGGTTACTGGAGTACCTAAGGGGTGTTAGGGGTGTAGAGGTTGACTTAGCAATGGCTAGAGTATCGCTTAAGTGGGGTAGGAGGGAAAGGGCAGATATAGTGTCAATGCTTGAAAAATTAAATAGTTTTGCTCGTGAGGAAAACCTAAGAATTGCGCTAGTTTTCGATGAGCTTCAAGAGCTTCAGCCTATAAACATAGATTTTGCAAAGCTCATAGCCTACATATACGATCACTTAACAAATATTGTGGTCATTCTATCGAGTTCCCAAGTTGGGTTACTTTACGACATGCTGAGAGTTGATGACCCTACATCACCTCTCTACGGAAGAGCTATTGCAGAAGTTCGCATGGGTAGACTGCCGAAGGAGAAGGCGGTAGACCTCCTCTTAAAAGGCTTTGCTGAGGTTGGTGTAGAGAATGCTAAAGAGGTTATTGTGAACGCTGTTAACGTTCTCAATGGCGTTGTTGGGTGGCTAATATACTTTGGCTGGAGCTATACACATGGAGTGAAGAACCTTGAAGAAATACTTGATACAGCTGCAAAGCAAGAAGCTGAAGAGATAAGGAGGTTCTTGGGCAGATCAAGAAGCGAGAAGAGGTATAGAGCAATTCTTAAGATAGTTGCTGAAGGTAAAAGCAAGTGGAGTGAAATAAAAAAGTCTCTAGAGCTTATTGAAGGTATTGAAATAGATGACAAGAACTTCAGCGAGCTGCTGAAGAGACTTGTTAAAGCTGGGTTCATAGAGAAAGCTGATGAGGAATACAGAGTTCCAGACGCAATAATGACTAGAGCTATCTTAAAGTATCTATAACCCTCCACTCTATACATATAAACAGCATTTAACTTTTGCAACACACCAATTACTAAAGTTTATATTTTCATACTGAAAGTAGCTTTCGGTGCGAAAGCTTACTATTTGATCCTAGGCCTAAGGCTAGGAGAGAGGATTTGTATGATTTTGATGAAGAGTTTAAAAAGTTAAAGAGCTTATAGTTGAGAATCCATTCCCCAGAGAACGCTATAAAACAGTACCATAAGTACATCAGCCTTGCTAAAGAGAGGTAGATAAAGACTATAACACTGAGATCTCAATACCTATAGACAACACTTACACAAGGTTAAGAACTAAAGCAATAACACTACGCTCTCCTCAACCTCCCGGTAACAGAATTAACTTCAAGCCCTAAAAACTCAAGAGCTTTAGCAACTTTTTACCAAAACGAATCTCAGTTTATCAAGTACCTAACATTAGCATCTCTGTTGATCTATCCATAACTTCGAGGATCTGAAACCTTTATCTAGTTCTACAAAACCTTTAGCTGTCCTCACCTTTCTCTTACCTCTAGGAAGAAACTAAAGTTCTTCAGCAATTCTTCTAGGAATTACAGTATACCTGACTTCCTCCCTACTCTGAAGAGTAGAGTTCATTTCATAGTTCATCGCTCTCCTCATCTATTTGGGTTTACATCCATCGTTCGGGAGTATTCAGGAGGGTAAAGCTGGATCTCTACATAATTTGATTTTGTTGTTAAGGTTTAGAGAAGTAGTGCTATAGATTCTTTGAGTTCCCCTGTAACAGGATCTACCTCAAGACCTAGAAGCTCTAGAGTTGTAATACCGATCAAGGTAAAGTCTAGCTCATCTGATACTAGTATTAGTGTAGGTGTACTCCTACCCCTAATCTCAACAACACCTTCACATATATCAAGCTCTGTAATACCTTTAGCTGTTCGAACTTTTCTCTTACCTCTAAGAGGAAGCTGAAGTTCTTCAAAAATTCTACGAGGAATAACAGTATACATAGCCCCTGTATCAACAAGAGCTTTCACAACAATCTTCCTACCTGTAAATGGATTGCCTATAACAGCATCAACCCAGACATAACCTATTCAAATCACCGAAAACATGGATGTAGTTCACAGATAAAATATCTTTTACAGTTAGTGTGATACACACTACATACTTCATGTCTACATCTTGAAGAAACTTGTTGAACAGGCTATCTTCTCATAGAGATCTCTTAACAACATCTCCATTACAATAGTGTTTACCGAACCACGTAATCTCTAATACCTAGCTCAAGATCTATCTCAGGAGTAGCTAATATATCTATTATATCTATAGCTCTAAATCTCTGCTAAGTATATCATCTATTACTAAGTTTTGCAACAACCTCTTCAATATATGTAAGATCCGCATAAACAACATCGTAACTCTGTTTCTTGAGAATCTCGGTTACTTGTTTAAGCTAAGCAGATTTACCATAACCTTTATAACTGGGAACAGCTATTGGTAGCCCTATACCCTTCTTACTAAGCTCATAGACTTGGTGAACAGTTTTATCTCTATCAACAAGATCAATAATACTTAGACAAGTGAACCTCAGCTTAACCTTCTCAACCATTAACTTCTACACCATTTCTAGCTACACTCTAACTCTACTTGATAAAATATAAGGTTTACAGAATTAGCAACTCTCTAGTATAGAGTATAGGTGCTTATCATTGGGAGGCTCTAAGACTATTAGCTGTAGAGATGTAGAGGTATTTGTTGATATGCTTCACATAGCTTTAAGACCTCTATACGAATTCTACTCCAATACTTATCTAGAACATAGGGTAGGCTTCGACCTGTTCATGGCTATAGCGAAGCTATTCCTTATCTCTAGATTTGGTGAACCAGTTGCAGAAGGTTTATACTGTTATACTGAAGATGAGAAGACATGCTATAGATATGTAGTGATGTATAGATGTGTTGAAGATAACCAAGAAGAAGTTGCTGAGGTATATATAGAGAACGACTACGAATACGGACTACATATACATAGCTTCACCTATAGAAAACCAGATGAATATCTATTAAAACACTTAAAACCTATTAAGCTATCCCTAGGAATAGAGAAGAAGAGGATAAATAGTGGATAGAGCTTCTCTATATATCGAGATCCAAACATATAAATCTAGAAACACCATAAAAACGCGGTAGAGTAGTGGGTAGAACTCTATGGTTAGTGATACTGAGCTTAAGCAGAGAATTTTAGAGTTTTTGAAAAGTGATGAGGAGTTTAGGTTAGCTGTAGCTGGTTTAATAGGTCTAGATAC
>Ga0080004_1118751_pt1 | contig 14791 bp, 21 predicted proteins | sample WasSprMetagenome_FD_69207 | JGI IMG/M metagenome (GOLD analysis project Ga0080004, IMG submission 69207) | Sulfidic aquatic microbial communities from Washburn Spring, Yellowstone National Park, USA - WS (SPADES assembly) (version 2) | ecosystem: Environmental > Aquatic > Thermal springs > Hot... | reverse complement strand
CCTCCTAATGCTAGTGTTGGAAGACCTAGGATTGATGATAGGGTTGTTGTAAACGGTATACTATACGTGCTTGTTACTGGATGCCGTTGGATGGACCTGCCTGCTAAGTATGGTTCATACAAGACCTGCTGGGATAGGTTTAGGAAGTGGAGTGTTATGGGTGTATGGTCTAAGGTTCTTGAAGCCCTGATAGCTATGGGATACTCTACCGGAAAACTCAGCTTAGATAGGGTTGCTGTAGATAGTACTACTGTGAAGGCCGGTAAAGGGGGGAGCTTGTAGGATACGATGGGTATTGGAGGGTTAAGGGGACGAAGATCCATGTAGCTGTGACCAAGGAATCCCTACCCATAAGCCTTGTGGTTGGGCCTGGAGATGAGCATGATAGCAGACGCTTCAGAGAAGTAGTGGATGGGATAAGAGTCAAGTATGGCGGGGGTAGGCCTAGAACCAGGCCCGGCGAGGTTACCGGGGACTCAGCATACGATACGAGAGATACAAGAGCATATCTTAGGAGGAGGGGTATAAGGGCTAACATACCGGTTAACATCAGGAATAGGCGTAGGCAGAGGCATGGGAGACCCTACAGGCTCGACCTAGAAGCGTATAAGCGGATGAGGAGCAGTGTGGAGAGGTTCTTCGCATGGCTAACAAACGGTTTTAGAAGACTCGCCATAAGATGGGAGAAGCTAGCATCAACCTTCACAGCCTTCATACAACTAGCATGCATCATAATATACCTAAGGGTTTTCAGATGAGTTCATTGATAGATATGCATTATAGAATATATAGAGTGGTAGATAAAGAAGTAGAGATGTCTTACCATGATATCTATAAAGTGTTAGTGGGATCGCTCTACTGATTAGGAATATCGTGAAGCTAATCAAAGCGTATGGTAGGAAGTATGATAGGTATGCTTGCCCAAGAACTATCGCTAGAACGGGTATCGAGAAAAGGATAATCATGGAGATAGGAGTTAGCATGTATCCTAGCCAAGCCCATATAACCCATGGATCTCTAAGAGCCCACTTATGAATTCTTATGGTTTGGAGTACTCCGTAAAGCCACCTTATACGTTGCTTCGTAAGAGCTGAAAAGCTTCTAGGTGCTTCAGTAAAACTTACAGCATCTACTTCTTGACTTATCTTCCAATTTTTCTTTCTAACTTCAAAGGTATAATCAGCATCCTCAGTAACTGTTCTATCTGATACAGAATTATCCTGTACAGCTTCTCTCCTATATATACACCCAGCTCCTGGACATATGAGAACATTTCTACTGATCGACTGTCCATATCTCACTATTAATTGTTCAAAGAGATACTCTATCGTCTGTAGCTTCGTAAGTATGCTCCCATCGTTGGATATTGAAACCATTGAGGCAGCTGCACCAAGCTTCCCATCATTGAATAATGGGAGTATCCTTTCAATATTGTCTGGAGCTAAGACTGTATCTGCATCCATGTGGTAAATGTATTCTCCCTCCGCTTTCTTTACTCCTGAATTTAGCGCTGCAAACTTACCTAGATTCTTCTCATGTCTAGTAAGCTTGACTCTTTCACTATCCGCTTCAACATACTCTGAAACAATCTTTGAAGTATTGTCTACTGATCCATCATCAACTACTATGACTTCCGTATTTGAGTAAGTTTGATTTAATACCGATTCGACTGCATCCCCTATAGAAGCTTCTTCATTATATGCAGGTATTATTACTGAAACTTTTGGTAGAAGTCCACCATTAACTATTTCATATATAGTTAGGGGTTGATGGCGCGCATACTCATTATTCTTTACCATTAATAGGAATGCCGCAAACGATAGTGAGATTGCTAGATGGCCTATCCATGTAATAATGCTTACTGGGATGTAGTAGATTAGTAGGATGCCTATGATAGCTGTCCCTATAGGGATAGCGAGTACTGGTGCATTCTCACTGTATCTTCTACTAGTTCTACCTAATAGAGCATATGTAGTAAAGAAAGTTGTTGGAAGAACAAATGTAACTAAAAAGGCTATCCATGAAATACCTATCAACGTTGTGGCCCATGATGGAGCATCAGAAACATCTACTTTAATGAAGCTATTTATCAAAGATGGCGAAAAACTCAAAAGAAGAGTTATGGTTACAGCGAAGACGAAAGCTACAAACTTTTTAAAGATAGACATATAGCTCAGCTCAACTTTTCTTACTAGTAATGTCTCAACCATAATAAAGACAGCAAATAACAACTCAATAATAGGTTAACATTTCTACAATATTTAACCCATTTATTAGATTATATGCTAACTCCAATAATTGAACACAGAATCCACTGGGAAAATACAATTGCTGATAATTAGCAAGTACCCCTGGATATCTTAGACCGTTGTTTAACTGTTTAAATAAGTAGAATATTGGTTAGAAGTCAGGAGAAGAAGATAATTCAATGAATTTATTATATGTGGTGGGAAAAACTAAAATAATGTTAGATAATAATGTTTGATCGGCGGCCGTAGTCTAGTCTGGTAGGACATCCATAGAGACCTAAAACCAGCCTGCCACACTAATAGAATAGGACGAAGCTGGTAGTCCCGGGTTCAAATCCCGGCGGCCGCAAATAATCTATCTCAATAAATAAAAAGATAGATGTTTATCTTATTTTTGAAAGTTCTTCATGCTCTATCTTTATGTGCTCTGTTAGTATATTGTTCATTTGCTGATTTATTTTCTCTGCTCTTTCTCTTAATTCCCACTCCTCGATCTTCATATACCTGTAATCGTCTAAAACTCTGCGAAGTCCTTCTAGTAGGAGGTTTAATCTTCCATGGTCTTCCGTGAGCTCCATCGTTAGCTCTAATCTTCCTCTCTCGTTTAGATCTGGATAGAGATAACTCTCTTCTTTTAATTCATGGAGCGTAAACTTAGACATGAATACAAACATCCTAGAATATAGATCTGAAATATCTTTGTAAGCTTATAAAAGCTTTCTTTACTCTTTGGTCTCTTTTCATCCATCTCCCTTACCTTAAGGATTAATTGATTAAGTGTTTTCCACTCACTTAACAGTGAATCATGTTCAGAGAGAACTTCTTTAGCGAGATCCACAAACTTCAAAGCTTCCACCCCAAATTATGCTTATTACAGCCTCCGAAATTCTTCGTCTTCTATCTTTATATGTTCTGTTATTATCTTTGTTATTTCCTGATGTGTTTTCAGAACTTTCTCAGCTAAGTCTCTTGCTGAGATTCTTTCAAACCTATAGTCTTCTAAGAGCCCCCTCATATTCTCAAGTAGTTCATCTATTCTCCTATGGTCGTCTAGTAGTCTATGTACTAGAGATTCTTCCCCCCTCTCAGCCATTTCCGTGAAGACGAATCTTTCTTCTTTTACTTCATGAACTTTAAACTTAGAAACAAATAAATGAGATTTTCCAAAGATATCTGTTAAAGGTTTTAGAAAACTGTATTTTTCTTCTTTACTCTTTGGTTCTTCGTATTTAACTTCATTGATTATCTTTTCTATGTCTCTCCATTCAGCTGTCAAAGTACCGTGTTCAGCAATTAGCTCATTAATAACTAATCTCAAACTCATATATATTATTATTTACTAAGCTGGTAAATTAGATTCGTCTACTACGCATTAGTTTGTAATGAATTAAAATATATTCGGCATCTCGTTACTGAAAAATGTTTACGATGTTAACGTTCGAAGAAAAACTATCCTCGTCATTATTGCTTTGTCAGGTATTTGTTCACATAAGATTATGTCATCGTTTAACGTTGTAAACATTAAATGTAAATCAAAAATCTAATATAGTAGAGATTACGTATGATATCGAAATGGAAGAGGTTAAGTTTAAGCGTAAGGGAGAACTACTGAAAGACGAAGAAGGAAATCTTCTACTTGTAAACGAGCTCAACGAAGCATACAGGGTTGACGAGATCGTAGCATACATCTGGAGCATATGTGAAGGGAAGACATTTGATGAAGTAGCTTCAGAACTTGCTAGCCAAGGAGAAGTAGACGTAGAAGAAGTAAAACCACCATTACAAGACCTTATATCAAAACTTAAATCTGCATCATTAATTGAGTAGAAATGTAGATTGAATATCTAGGATAACTACTCTCCTTTACGCGTATAAACGCATTGAATACGTCTTCATCGGTTAGTATATGTTACTACTCTTACTATTTACAGTAGTGCTCACTAGTGGGATAATTTTTTGAACTTATTCAATGAATACAGGATGCTATGCGAGGTTGGAAAACCGTAATCTTCAAGGCGAAGGACTGTTGTTGTAAGTATTGTTTTCCAGCATATTCTTGGAGAACTACAGAGGATCCTTCCAGTAAGAGATGACTCTCTGCAGGTATGATTTCCAGTTTTGTTATTAGTGAAGTTTTATATAGCATTAGATTATAGTTTTTAGATGTATGGGAAAGAAAGGACGCGAGGTAGTAGAGAAAGCAGGTGTAAAAGTTGATGAACTCATTGATATGCTGAAGAAAGCTTATGCAGATGAATGGATAGCATTCTACTACTATAATCTACTAGCTAAAATCGTTAAAGGGCTTGAATCCCCAGCGATTGCAAGCAAGATAGAAGAGATAGCTAAGGAGGAACTTGAACATCAAGCAGAATTAGCAGATAGAATTATACAGCTTGGAGGAGAACCTCCTAGGAGATTCGAAGAACTTGTAAAGATAGCTAACTGCCCATACGTTACTATACCTGAGAATGTTGGAGATCTAAAAGCTGTAGTTAAAGCGATTATAGAAGCTGAAGGATGCGCTATCGAAGTTTATACTAAGATTCTTAACTGGCTGATGAGTATTAAGAATGATCCTGTAACTTTCCACATCATTAGACACATCCTCCAAGAAGAAGTAGAGCACGAGGATCTCTTCGAAACAATACTAGGTAAATAACATCCTCAACTATTTTTTATTCTTCCTAGATAAGTGGAAGATTATTTTAAGAAGTTCAAACAACTAAGATCGTGTTTCCCCTAGACCTCCTTTTGACTGCCGTTATCCTTAGCCTATCCGTATTAATATATACTATGGGTGGGTTTGGTGGAGGATCAATATTCCTAGCAATACTAGTACTCTCAGGTTTAGCACCATCTCAAGCAGCTATTGGTAGTCTATTATTCAATATACTCAGTAGTGGAGTATCATTCACTAGGTGGAGAATACATCTAGAAAAGAAGTTTACATTATTTGTAGCAGGGTCAATCCCATTCTCATTTATCGGTGGATTACTATCTCTTACAATCTCAGAATACATTCTTAAACTAGTGATGGGGCTAGTTATAGCAGGTTCAGGTCTATTCACTCTAGTTTCCAGGAAACCTCTAGCAAACATAAGAGTAAACATTATACATATAATCTTAATTGGATGTTTGATAGGTTTCATCGCAGGTCTTACAGGCATAGGTGGTGGAGTATATCTTGCACCGATACTTCTGCTAAGCGGGATCTCTAACCCTAAGACTACTGCAGCTACAACAACATTCTTCATCTTCTCAAACTCTCTTGCAGGGCTACTAGCACGCGCTGAAAGAATACCTCTAGCATTTCAAAACACAACACTATTCATACTAACTCCAGTAGTAGTCGCCTCAGCCATTATCGGAGGCCACATAGGTTCAAGAAAACTAAACCAAGAGAATCTTAGAAGAGTAATCAGTGCAATATTAATCGGGATAGGTCTATTCATAATATTCTATTAACTGCATTACCTCATACCGAGTAGATAGTACTCCAGTATTGTTAAGATTCTTGAAGCAGCTATCCAAGCCTCCAGCGGTTGATCCCAAATACTCACCACTATATCTGCAACCTTCTTCGTCCCATCTTCAAAGTCTCCCCTAGGAAAACCTCCAACCATGATCATAGGCTTCTCATACGTTACTATCTTCTCTCCAATTTCACTCCACTTCATCTGTAAACCATTCTCAGATAATAATATCTTAACATCAGGATTCACTCTATCAATTATATCTCTGAGACCACCTTCTTCAAGCTTTAATAATACTTGACTACCCGATTCTACTACTGGATGTTTGTAGAGCTTCTCTACTAAGCCTTTGAACCTCTCATATACTCTGGGGAGCCTTGTAACTGGATTAACATATATAATGTGGCCACTCTGCGTTTGGATGTATGTTTCTACGTAGTTTGATTTATTTAGAGGTGAACCCAGAACTTCCAGTAAGGTGAAGTGTGTAATATCTGGTCTACCTCTCTTCCAAGCTCTCTCAAGATTAAGCATAGCTTTATGATGGTAAGACCTATCCAGCAGTACTTCAGTAGGCTTCTTACCTCTCTTCCTAGCATAAGAGACTACAGCAGGATGATTAGAAATTTCTCTTGGAACAAGCTCTACAGCAGCTTCAACAACTACAAAGTTTAGTTTCTCCATGTAAACCCCCCTAAAAATAATGGAGGAGAAGAATAAAATGATAAAATATTAAGGATAGTTCATCCCAGGTTAGCTCAGGTAGCTGATAGATTGGTTTCTAGAGAGTTGAAGAAAATCGCCCTAGATAGGATTGATAGGCTTATGGATTTTGCAAAGAAGCACGCAGTTGAGAGACCTGAGATTGCTAGAGAAGCCATAATACTAGCTATACGCATAGCTCAGAAGGCTAGAGTAAGAATACCTAGAAAGTATAAGAGAATGTTTTGTAGAAAATGTGGAACACCATTCTGGACGCCTAACTCATTCACAGTAAGAGTAAGAGATAGAAGAAGCACACACATAGTAATAAAATGCTTAAAATGCGGATACATCAAGAGAATACCAGTAAAGAAGCCTAAACCACACGAGCCTCATAACTGGGAAACTTAAGGAAAACAACCCGCCCAGAATAATCCAGCCTGCAATCCAGAAGCATAAGGGCGAATATGATGATTATGGATAATCTTATGGTGAGGTATTATTAAGATATACTTAATAATAGATTATTGATGCAGTTCTCTTAAGGATGGTGTCGCCTGTGTCCTCAGTTGATGCATGGAAATTAATCGAGAAAATTGCAAACTACCTGAAGGATAATAATGTTATTGAGCCTCCTCCTTGGGCTATGTTTGTTAAGACAGGAGTCCATAAAGAACTCCCTCCCCAAAACCCCGACTGGTGGTATATTAGAGCTGCATCAATAATGAGGAAGCTATACTTGAAGGGCCCCATAGGAGTATCAAGATTAAGAACAATCTATGGTGGTAAGCATAGGCTTGGACACCATCCACCAAAATTCGCTAAAGGTAGCGGTGCAATAATTAGAAAAATCCTACAACAACTTGAGGCAGCCGGATTATTAGAGAAAGCAGATAAGAAAGGTAGGAGACTGACAAGTAAGGGTAGAGAACTCCTAGAAGAAGCCGCCAAGGCAATAATGAAAGCAGAAGCAAAGAAAGCTTAACGACTATTAATCGAACAAAGAACTTTATTGCTTAGCCCTGACCTTTTATAGAAAATATTCCATATCGAGTAATCTTTAATCTTGTTATGGAGTCTAGGGAGTTAAGTAATGAAGAATGGGAGGTTGTAAGGCTTCTCCTTCCTCCTAGGGCTAGTGTTAGAAGACCTAGGATCGATAATAGGCTAGTTATAAACGGGATACTATATGTACTTGTTACTAGGACAGGTGCTGGAAATATAGATGTCTGCTCGTAGACCTTATTGTAGGTTGCTGTGGAGAGATATTCAGCGTAACCATAAGATGTATGAAGTGTGGAGCTATACTGGAGGTTGTATAGGTGGTTTCCATGAAGTATTACAGCCAGACATACCTAGATGGTTACTATACATTGGATGGGTATCTAGAAGAGGTGGAGACTGTAAAGGAGTCTGAGTGTAATTACTTTATCTTGAAGGAAATGAAGAAGTATATCTTCCATCCAAGATCACTCTTCCTGTATATTGAATCTCTTGGAAAAAACTTTAAACTATCCCGTGTTTGATATTTTGTAGGGTGGGTGGATGGCTATTCCTGTTGATGAAGATGAGCTTGAGAAGATTAGGATGAAGAAGATGATGGAGCTTCAGCAGAAAGCTGCTGAAGAAGAAGAGAAGAAGAGGAGGGAGGCGGAGAAAGCTGCTGCTTTAAGGATTATTCTTACCCCTGAAGCTAGACAGAGGCTTGCAAATCTACGTCTTGTTAGACGTGAGCTTGTAGAACAGCTTGAAGAAGAATTGATTAGGCTTGCTCAAGCAGGTAGAATAAATACGCCTATAACAGATGAAGTACTGAAAGAAATATTGAGGAAACTGGATTCAGAGAGAAGGAGAGAGATAAGGATTATTAGGAAATAAGCCCCTATCCTTTTAAAGATTCTCTATAGATTACACTCATATACAGGTTTCTCCATAAATCCTAGGAAGAAATGACTACCCGTACTCTTGCTTTAAAGAAGAAGCTATCAAAAGCATCGAAGAGGGCTTGGCCTGTTCCTGCATGGGTTATAGTTAAAACTAGGCGTAGGATTCGAACGCATGCTAAACTTAGACATTGGAGGAGAAGTGGAAAGATAAAGACTTAGGAGGCAGAGCCGGATGAGTGAAGTAGAGAGTGAGAGAGAATATGTAATCCCTTTGAGAGATGCATATGAGGCTTCTAGGACTAGGAGAGCTAAGAGAGCTATAAACATAATCAAAGAGTTTGCAAGGAGGCACATGAAAGCAGAGGTTGTTAAGATCTCTAGTAAGGTAAATAATCTTGTATGGAGTAGAGGCATAGAGAAGCCGCCTAGAAGGGTAAAAGTTGTTATGAGGAAAGATAGAGAAGGAGTAGTTGAAGTGCTACTTCCAGATGAGGCTGGAGAAGAGAAAGAGGGAGAGAAAGAATAGGTTATATCTCTTTCATCTTCTCAATTATCTTCTCCGCCATCTTCTTTGAGAGTGGTGGAGGGGCTGCTTCACCTACTTGGTCAAACCGTCTATCTACTCCACCATAGAATACATGGTCATCTGGGAAGCCCATGAGCCTGGCCTGCTCTCTAACAGTAAGAAGTCTATCATGGTATGGGTGATGAATCTGGCCTTGCAGTATATTGTAGGAGCAATCTCTTTAGGATGCAGCCTAGTCCAATTATATCTTACATTTCCTCTAGAATCTCTAAACCTATATAATGATTGACCCCATCTAAGCTTCTTAATCTTTGATAACCGGACTCTCCCAATACTTACTATAGAATGGTTTGGAAGAGAGCCAGGTGGTGGCAGGTCCCTCAATGCTTCTTCAACATTTTTTGGAGGTTCCTCCATTCCTGAAAGGTCTATCTCCACGTTCGATATGAATACTCTTCTACGTCTAGATGGTGTACCATACTTCTCTGCATCTAGTATATTGAAGTAAGCTTCATAACCGATCCTATTGAGTAACTTCTTAATCATAGAACCCAATGGTTCAGAGATTATTTCAGGTACATTCTCTAAAACATAGATTGCAGGCTTAAGCTCATCAACTAACCTAACATACTCTGGGACTAGTCTTCCTTGAGGGCCTGTAAATAGTCTATCATATGGGTCAATCATTCTTTTAGGGTTCATGCTTGTAAACGGCTCACATGGGGGACCACCGATCACGATATCTATCCTGCCAACCGTCTCCAAGATGTCTCTTCCACATGTCCTCCTAACATCTTCAGCAAATAATACTGCTTCTGGAAAGTTCGCTCTATATGTCTTTACTACTTGGGGGTGGTTCTCTATCGCTACTAGAATAGTGTTCTTAAATCCTAGACTGAACCCTCCATCACCCGCATAAATGTCTAGAACTTTTAACCCCAATAATCGACGTCAATATCTTAGTTCATCTAGAATTTTAACATAATCTTCATTCTCAAGTCTTTCTACGCTAGCTTACTTACTACATTTTTATTATGTGTGTTGCTGCCTCAGTTATTATTGCTGTTATCGGGTAATTTAGGAATCCTAGTATAACTACTAGGAGTATCAGTATACTCATAGGTGCGGTCATTCTTAATGGTGCATCATGAACTTTTGATAAGTCATGTTTAGGTTGAAGGAAGAATACTGCTCTAATCATCCTTAGATAATATCCAGCCGTTATCGCTGTATTTGCTATAGCTATAGCTGTATAGATTGTTAGTCCCGCATCGACCCCTCCACTAAATATCATCCATTCACTAGCGAATCCTCCCAGTGGGGGTGTACCAGCTATAGATAAAGCTCCGAGAAGCATGGCTGTCGCAGTTACAGGCATTCTAGAGGCAAGCCCTCCAAGCTTGTTCAGGTCTCTCTCATTCAATACGTATATCAGTACTCCTGAGCACATGAAGAGAAGCCCCTTCGCGAATCCATGATTCAATACATGGAATACGCCCCCAGCTACACCTATGGGGGCGAGAGTGACTAGGCCGAACAATATATATCCTACTTGGCTAATGCTACTGTATGCTAGAAGCCTCTTAACGTCTGTTTGGACTAGGGCCATAACCCCTCCCCAGACCATAGATATCAATGCGAGAATTATTATTGGGACATTCATTAGAGGCATGACCCAGCTGAATAATCCTAGAAGTATTCTGATGATAAGGTATGCTCCAGTCTTTATCATTACACCACTTAAGAGCACGCTTATAGGTGTTGGAGCTTCAGCATGAGCATCTGGGAGCCATGTATGGAATGGGAAGACAGCCATCTTAACAGCTGCACCGATAAATATTAAGACAGAGATGTAGAGGTTCTCAGTCCTATCTGTTAGAAGCATGGATAATTGGGATATCTCAAGAGTTCCATACAATACGTATAGCCAGATTATTCCAAACAGCATGGCTAGAGCTCCAGCATGTGTAAACACAAAGTATTTGAAGCCTATTATTCTCGGCCTCCCAGTGCCCCAGTAAGCTATAAGGAAGTAGCTTGGAATAAGCATAAGCTCCCAGAAGATGTATAGTAGGAAGAGGTTTGTAGCCAAGACTACTCCGAGCATACCTGCATTGAACATTAAGAGTAGGGCCATGTATGCTGAGTAGCCATGCTCATGCTCCATATATTTGGTAGAGTATACTGTTGCGAGGAAGCCCATTAATGAGATTAGTAAAGCGAATGGATAGCTAGCTGAGTCTAGTAGGAACCCAAGCTTCAGCCCGAATACCGGGATCCATGGATGCTCTTCATAAACTATTAAACCATTATAGATGGTGTTGAAAAAGTAGGCAACTATGATGAATGGGGTAGCTGAAACAATTATGCTTAGAGTATCTCCAAGCTTCTTTGAACTATTAGTTACTAGATAAATTAGTGGAGCGAGTATCAACTGTACGAAGAGAACGATACTGAGTAACGTTGTATTCACTACTTCCATCTACGGTATCCCTCCATAAAGTAATGTTAGGAAGATAAGGATTAGGATAGCTATACCTAGTATTAGCCCTCCAACATTGATATTACTACTACCAGTCTGTATGTTCCTAAAGATGTTTACAGCACCTTTAACACCATCAGCAACTAGATAGTTGAATCTATCAATCCCCCCATCTTCAGCACTCTTCCTCAAGATGCCTGAAAACCATACAAACCCATCGACTATCCTGTAATAGAATGCATCAACATAATATCTATTAATAAGGATCTTGTGAAGAATATATCCAAACCCGCTCGACCTGAAAACCTCGGGAGGAACAACCCTACCAAAATAAACTAAGTATACCATAGCTGCTCCTGAAAGAATTATCCCAGCCGATGTAAGCAACGTTGTAGGACTCGTACTATGATGTAGATGTATCCCTAGATATTCTGGGAAGCTATGCATTACTTCCGAAATTATCCCTGAGAAAGCTGCACCTATTGCTAGAACTATTAAAGGTATAGTCATGAGGGGTGGAGACTCATGTATATGCTTGTGGTCATGATCATGGCTGGATGGGGCAAGGAATATTTTATACACCCATCTAAGAATGTAGATGAATGTAAGAATAGATGTGAACGTGATGAAGAGGTAGACTGGTAGGAATCCAGCTTCTAGAGATGCTTCTATTATTAAGTCTTTGCTAAAGAATCCAGAGAATGGGGGTACGCCTGCTAATGCGAGAGCTCCAACTAGTGAGGTTGAGAATGTTATAGGCATAGCTTTAGCAAGCCCGCCCATTTCATCTATATTCGTTGTCCCCACCGCATGCATAACAGAGCCAGCCGCCAAGAATAACAATGCCTTGAAGAGTGAATGATTAAGTATATGGAATGTGCTAGCTGTCCACCCAAGCCCAGAAGCTAGTCCTAGAGACGCAAGCATGAGACCAAGCTGGCTGATAGTTGAATAGGCTATAATCCTCTTTATATCAGTCATTACTAGACCCATCGTTGCAGCGAAGAAAGCTGTTACCGCACCGATATAGGCTACCGCCTGATACCATTGGTGAAGCATAGCTGGTGGAAATTCTTCGAAAGGTATAACCGTTAAGGTTAAACGCGCTGTAAGATAGATTCCAGCTTTAACCATTGTAGCAGCATGTATTAATGCACTCACAGGTGTTGGGCCCTCCATAGCGTCAGGTAGCCAGACATGCAACGGTATCTGAGCAGACTTCCCAACAGCTCCACCAAACATTAAGACTAAGATTAAAGTTAGTAGTGGTAAGCTTACCAAACCTTCTCTGAGGCTATGTGAGAGAGCATGGGTTACCTCGGAATAATTGAATGTGCCAAACATTGAGTAGAGTATCACAATGCCTATAAGCATTAATACGTCCCCTATCCTAGTAGTTATGAATGCTTTGATACCTGCATGAGCTGCTTCAGGCTTCCTATAATAGAATCCTATCAATGCATATGAGCATAACCCTACGATCTCCCAGAAAATGTACAGTTGTAGAAAGTTGTCAGCCATTACGAGCCCTGTCATCCCGCCTATGAAGAAGACCATGAAGAAGTAGTATCTAGGTAGTCCTTCTTCATGAGCCATGTATCCAACAGAATATAGCATAATCCATGCACCGATGAATGTAGCAATACAAGCCATCAATACCGATAGTGGATCTACTAGAACACCCGCTTGGATGAAGCCTTTCGGAGTGGGGATCCATGGAATATTCTCGACAAACGACCTCCCACCCCAAACATCAGGGATCATGGAGAGAGCAAAGAAAGATGCAAGAAAAACTATAGCTACAGAATATGCCTCACCCACTCTCTTACCAAGCTTGAAGAATAGTGGGACGAAGACGCATCCAACAAGTGGGATTATCCATGAAAGCCAAGGTGAGTAGGGAAGCAATAATCTTCACCTAACCTCATAGCATATAGATGAACCATCATTTAGATATTTGCCTAAATATTTCACAAGAAATTCAACTACTTTTATCTATTATTTTACACTTTTCTCATTTAAAGCGGTCTTAACCCTTTTAGGCTTACCCTTAAGCTTCAACCCGCATCTAGGACAGAACCTAGATACCGTCAGGAATGCCTCCCCACATGAAGAGCAACACTTATAACGTAATTGAGGAAGCCATTTGCTGTGGAGAGGTTGTTGATGATGATGGGTAGAAGGATATTCATTGATACTGCATGGAAGTCCAAGAAGCATACATGCTAGACCCGCAACGTGATATTTTCCTTGAGGTTGATAGCTCCACCGAACTTAAGGATTATGATTAGATACACCTTGATAGTTCATTGCTTCCAAGTATGTGGCAACAGTTGAGAAAGTTAATCAGTAATGGTAAGAGAGTCTATCATTTCACTAGACCATGGAAGTGGGAGGAGATTCAAAGATAAGCTGAAGGCTAAGACTGGTAAAGTATCAAAAGACGATAGAGGAGATGCGCATCTTCTATGGAAAATCTATGGTTTATCATTGATTAAGAGGAATACTCACCGGTATTCCAGGCTCTTGACCACCATAGATATTGAGATGAGGCCACTGTTGATGAGAGAGGATATTGTATAGAAATCTTCGAAGAATTCATGGAGTTAGCATAGTTGGCGTTGATGTTGGAAGCGATGTCAAGGTATTAGAGGAGATAGTTGAAGATGCTAGAAGAGAGATTGTTGATAAAGCTATAGAGATTATTCCACGATTCATGATATAACTAATAGTCTAGGTCTCGACATAGATGATGTCGATGGATTGACGGGCTTGGTTGGAGAGTTAGTATACAATAGGTCTACATCATATAGTAGGTCTGTAAAGCATCATGGAATGTTCAAAACTAAAGAATATAATGCTAGGAGAATGAAAAAGCATAATCATAGAGCTCGAAGATATCTATTGATGCTTGCCCATGCAATTCTATAAAAGAATGGTGGAAAACGTTTACCAAAATTCAAGGATATGAGAAGGGTTCTAAGGATGGTGATAGAGGCAAGGAAGCAGATGCGGCTCGCTGGGGATGGGGCATAAGCCCTAGCAAGACCCACATGATAGGAAATTTAGTCCTCGGCGAGCTCAGGATGCTTGAAGCGGGGACTGCATTTAGATTTACATGGGCGGCTGGGCTACTATGCCAGTCCCTCCTCCAACTCTATATTATTACGATTTATTATTGAACTCGTCTGAAAACTATTTAGGTCCTTCTTTCTTTAGTTTTGTTGTGGAGTTTAGGGAGTTAAGTGATGGGGAGTGGGAGGTTATAAGGCTTCTCCTCCCCCTAGGGCTAGTGTTGGGAGACCTAGGATTGATGATAGGGTTGCTGTAAACGGTATACTATACGTGCTTGTTACTGGATGCCGTTGGATGGACCTGCCTGCTAAGTATGGCTCATACAAGACCTGCTGGGATAGGTTTAGGAGGTGGAGTATTATGGGAGTATGGTCTAAGGTTCTTGAAGCCCTGAT
>Ga0080004_1109877_pt1 | contig 14791 bp, 13 predicted proteins | sample WasSprMetagenome_FD_69207 | JGI IMG/M metagenome (GOLD analysis project Ga0080004, IMG submission 69207) | Sulfidic aquatic microbial communities from Washburn Spring, Yellowstone National Park, USA - WS (SPADES assembly) (version 2) | ecosystem: Environmental > Aquatic > Thermal springs > Hot... | reverse complement strand
CCATGGCAACTTCAACTTTCTTCCTATCAGCTAACGTAAGTTCTTCTGCACCGGCATCCTTCCTATTTAATAGTCCAACGTACTCCAGCCAGTAGAGACTCTCAGAACGGGCTTTACTCATATCTTTCGGTTTTGGATTACCGAAAAGAGCTCCACACATAACATTCTCTAGAACACTCATCTTCAAGAATGGGCGGACTAGTTGAAATGTTCTTGCAATTCCTAATCTACAAATTTTATGAGGCTTTAAATTTGTTATATCCCTCCCCATAAATATTACTCTTCCAGATGTCGGAGGGTAGACACCACTAATTATGTTAAACATAGTTGTCTTTCCAGCCCCGTTTGGTCCTATGAGACCCACTATCTCCTTCTCCTTAACTTCAAAGCTAACATCCTTCAAAGCGACAAGTCCACCAAACTTCTTCGTAATTTTTATCACTTTAAGCAAGCATAATCTCCCTCGGTAAAATTTATATTGTAAGAAAACCTTAAAAAAAATATCGGTGATGCAAAGTGAAAGCATTAACCAGAATGAGGATAATTTTACCTGTGAGTATAATAGTGATCGTCATTATTGCGGCGGGCGCTTACCTTCTATTATCTCGTCCACCAGAAAAAACTGAAATTCTCATAGGGGCTGCTGTCTCATTAACAGGTCCCCTGTCTACGCATGGGAAGAAAGTTGTGGAAGGATATAAGTTGTGGGAGAAAGTTGTTAATGCGAAAGGCGGAATCTTAGGGAAACCTGTAAAGTTAATAATATATGATGATGCAAGCGACCCGACGACTACCAAGACTTTATACGAGAGACTCATTACTGTGGACAAAGTGGACTTTTTATTAGGACCATATGCAAGTAGCTGCAGTTTTGCAGCTGCACCTGTCGCTGAAAAATATAAAATGGTAATGATCCACCCGCTAAGCAATGCGATTACGGTATACAATTATACCGCAAATGGTTGGGATTGGCAATTCTGTGCGCATCCATGTGGACTTACCGACACTCAACTTCTCCAACACTGGGAGGCTATTATTAATTTAATAGCCAGTGAGAAAAGACCTAAAACAGTGGGATATATCAACACTGCTGATGTTTTTCCACGAGCATTAGCCGCAGGGATTGAGGTTGCTGTTAAAAAATACAAGGATTATGGTTTTACAATAGTTTTCCACGAAGAGATTCCAAAAGGAGCAACTGATGTCACAGCCGTAGTATCCAAAGCAAAAGCGGCCAATGCTGAAATATTTATCGTTATAGGTTACTTGTCAGAAGAGGTATTAGTAATCCGGACGATGCATGAGCTTGGTTATCATCCGAAGATTGTAATAACTGGTACTGGTGGAGTGAAGGAATTCTATGACACGTTAGGACCAATAGCTGAAGGCATTATGTGCCACATCCCCTTCCACGTTAAATATCCATTACCAGCCGCGCAGGAATTTGTAAAGGCCTTTAGGTCTGAATATGGGAGAGATCCAGAGTATTATCAAGCCCTAGCTTATGCTACAGCTCAAATACTAGAAGCTGCAATTAAAGGTGCTGGTTCTCTAGATAATGCAAAGATCAAAGAATGGCTATTGACACATAGCGTCGAAACTGTGTGGGGAACTTGGAAAGTCGATTGGAACCGAGTTAAAGAAGGGATTAGATATGTATGTGAGGTTAAAGCGGCTTCAGGTCAATGGCAGAATGGAGTACTTCAAATAATCTGGCCGCCTGAACTTGCCACCGCTAAGTACGTGTACCCAAAGCCTTGGCCATAATTGTAAGGTACTTCCTTTTTTATTTTCAATCAAATGCGTCTACGGGAGGGCTTGTGCATAAGCCTCTTTAAAAATAATTAAGGAAGATTAAGCCGTAATACTTTCAATGATTCAATTGAGTGATTGCGGGTGTTTGCACTACGTAAATTTTATATCTTTATGTATCAAATAAATGTATCAAATAACACATTTTTCAGACAAGTGAATTCGCATGACTTCGATGATTTCACTTGTTGAGGCTTTAATAAACGGTATACTTGTAGGTGGCGTTTATGGATTAGCGGCATTAGGACTTGCCTTTACATGGAAAGTAATAAATTTACCGAATTCAGCTCAAGCGGTATTTGCTATACTAGGCGCTTACATATCATATTGGTTATTTGTGTTGTATGGTATTAGTCCATTTTTCTTTATAATACCCATGGGAATTCTTTTCATGTTAGGTATGCTTATCAGGAGGTTCTTCTTATTTCGATTTAAAACTTCCCCGGCTATGATGATTTTCCTCGCGTGTTATGTTTTGGCGATGGTAATGGAAAATCTTATGGTAATGTTTTGGGGGACTGAGGAGAAGTCGATTCTTTTATCATATACATCCATACAAATAAGTGGTGTAAACATACCACCTATACGTGCCATTGCTTTCTTAATTTGTTTAATGGCGTTTTTCCTATTTGACTTAGTGCTCAAGCGAACCTTTATTGGCAAGGCAATGCGTGCAGTAGGTGAAAATTCCGATGCAGCCGCACTTATGGGGATAAACACAGAATTTATCTCCGATATCGTTGCAGGCATTGGAGCTAGTCTTGCGGGGATTGCAGGCCCATTAATAGGTGTTATGTATGCTTTCCATCCAGCTCTTCAAACTTTATGGATAGGGAAGATGTTTGCCATTGTCATGTTGGGAGGGTTAGAAAGTATATATGCAACATTAATAGCTGGTATTTCACTTGGAATACTAGAAGCTTTTATAGGACTATTTTTGCCTTTACTGGTCAGTCACATAATTTCGTATATATTACTTTTATTAGCATTGCTAATTAGGTTTAGGAGGTGAAGGTTAAGTGAAGAGGGTTGCGAGTGTAGATAAGTTTATTGTTTATGCTCTGTTAACTTCAGCAATTTTAATGGTAATTCCGCTGCTTATCAGGATCCCACAATTTTTCTTAAGTCTGTTAAATACTCTCATGATATATGCATTGCTTGCTATTGGTTGGAATATTATTGGAGGATATTTGAACTATTACAGTTTCGGTCATGGCGTTTTCTTCGGCATTGGAGCATATGTGGTGGCTTTGCTCATGAGAGATTATAAAGCCCCTCCTTTCATTACATTGCCTATTGCTATTTTAATAGCATCAACAATAGCTTTGATAACTGGTTATCCAAGCTTAAGGCTGAGGGGCATTTACTTCGCCTTCAGCACGGTTAGTATAAACTATATATTTATGTTAATAATTTCACTTGCACCATGGGCTGGTCCACTCGGTGTAACACTTCCTCCACATCCATTTGAGCCATATTTTTGGGAGCTTGTACCTTACGAAATGTTATTGATTGGAATTTTAGGGACAACTTTACTCATGTATTGGATTTCACGTTCAAAAATTAATTTAGCATTCTCTGCTATCCGTTATGATGAAGAGGCTGCTGAAGTAAGAGGGATAAACACTACTAAATACAAATTATTAGCATTTGCACTCAGCGCAATCCCTCCCGCAATTTCAGGTGGGATTTATTGTTATTATACCCTTTACATAGATCCTGCGACTGTGTTCAGCCCACAACTTTCTATGTATGCAATAGCAATGACCTTATTTGGGGGGACTGGCACGGTATTAGGGCCAATAATTGGCGCTGGCATCTTCATTATTATCTCTCAACTTTTCCGTTACTCTTTGACACAAATTGCAGGTTTACATTTAGTTGTTACCGGAGCAATAGTACTTGGAATAGTATCCTTCATGCCAGAAGGAATATTAGGGAAACTAAAAAAAGAGCTACGAGTCAATATACCTTGACACCTTATCTTATGGACATTATGCAGTTTTAAATTGCTTTTCAAACCTGACGTCTTCAACATTCACTTAATTATGTATTTATGTATAGTATTTATATATATATAATTTATATATATATATATATACGCGTTGCTTGTCATCGACATGCAGAACGATTTTAAATGATGGTATTTTACTTCAGTGAGGATGTCCAGCAAGCCTTCGAGGGGATCAAAAATTCGGAATTCTATGTTTAATGAACTTAGTTAAGTGTTGGACACCGCAAAGGAAAACTTTACCACCATCTGATTAACTCAATTATCCGTTCTACTACTTTAATAAAGCGAGAATCGTTTGTATTTCTTGGCCTTGGTATATCAATGCGTATTTCCTCTTTAATCCGAGCTGGTTTTTGACTTAACACCAATACCCTATCGCCTAAGTAACATGCTTCTTCTATGTTATGCGTGACGAATAGTAATGGGCATTGAAATTGCGCTCTTAGCTTGACTATGAGATCTTCTAAATAACGTCGCATGATCGGATCAAAATTTCCATAAGGTTCATCCATAAGTAAAATATCCGGTTCTATTATAAAGGCCCTAGCGAGAATCACGAGCTGTTTTAAGGTTCTTGATAAATTTTTAGGGTATGCGAACCTATACTCCTCTAATCCCAATAATTTGATTAGTTTATCTGCTCTTTGTTTACGTTCTGCTTTTGGAACCCCTCTTATTTTTAACCCAAACTCTATGTTTTCTTGCACATTTAAATAAGGAAAGCAGGTTTCCTCTTGAAAAATGTAAGAAATTTTATGAATTCTAGGGTCAGTTTCCTCATTCCCCAAAAATACTTTCCCTGACGTAGCGGGAATCAGTCTTGAAATTATATTTAGGGTAGTAGACTTACCGCAACCGGAAGGACCAACCATAACACATACTTCGTCGCTTTTCACATTAAATGAAATGTTATCTAATACGTGAAGATTTCCAAACCACTTAGTTAAGTTAACCACCCTTAACTCTCTATGTGAAGCATCGCCCATAACCTCTCAACTCCAGTATTAGATAATGGTGGGCTCAATAAGTTTTTCTACTTTTTCTTTAAGGTTCAAGAATTCTGGATTCAAACGATCCTTCGGGACATTCACGTAAATCACTTCCTTAACTTCCGAAGGCCTTTTTGTTAGAACTACTATCTTATTGCTAAGATAGATAGCTTCATCAATAAGACTAGTTGAAAGAATCACCGTTTTCTTATACATGCTCCAAATTTTTAAAAGCTCCTGTTCCATATACCATCTCGTTTGAGCATCGAGGTGTCCAAACGGTTCGTCCATTAACAAAACATCTGGATTTATCGCATATGCACGTGCAATAGAGACTCTTTGCTGCATACCACCAGAGAGCTGGGAAGGATAATAATTTTCAAATCCCTTAAGACCAACCACTTCAATGTACTTCCTTGCTATTTCAAGCCGTTTCTTTTTCTCTACACCCCTTATTTCAAGTCCAAAAGCGACATTCTCCAAAACTGTTCTCCAAGGAAAAATACCAATTTCTTGAAATACTAAAGCCATATTTTTCTGGACACCCACACATTCTTTACCATCGATCAAAACTTTTCCGCTTGTAGGTCTTTCTATACCGCTTATTATGTTGATAAGCGTGGTTTTTCCACATCCCATCGGACCAACTACAGCAACAAATTCATTCCTTTTAACTGTAAAACTTATATCACGAAGAACTTCTACCCTTTCTTTACCAACCATATATACCTTAGATACATGTTCGCAAACGATGTAATCATTTTCCATATTACCCACCAGGAACTGATAGGTGAATAATTACACAATCTAATTATTTTATTTATTAAGGAAAGCTTTATAAGATTTTCCATGTAAATATCTAATTCAGATGATCTCTCAATGAAACTCAAAATATCGCTAATTTATGTTTTAAGTAAACTTGAAGTGCTTATTCCTCTAATTTTTGCTATTGGTATATGGTATTTAATTCGTTATTTAAACATAATATCAATTGTACTTTGGCCACCCTTTGAAGACGTTGTTAAAACCCTTTTTGAAATGTTCACTACATTCACGGTAATGGGTACGAGCTTAAAGGAGCATCTTATAAGAACTTTCTTAGAGTTAGCCATTACATTTATACTAGTAATTTCAATGGGTTTTGGCATTGGTTTATTGATAGGTGTTATCAGTTTCCTTCGTGACGTATTCGAGCCACTAATTTACATAATTTGGTCTTCTCCAGGCATCGTACTCTTCCCCATATTCTTCCTCATCTTCGGCATAGGAATTTACTCAAAAATTGCATACGGATTGTTTCTAGGCTTGTTCCCTATGTTAATTAATGTACTTGCGGGCATTAGACAATTGGATAGGTCTTGGATAAGAATAGGAAAAGCGTTAGGTGCTAATTCTTGGCAATTATTGACAAAGGTAATAATCCCTGGAATTTTACCCAATGTTTTTATAGGTATACGATTAGGAGTTGGCTCTGGATTAATAGGCGTGTTTGTAGCTCAGACATTGGCATCTGATTGTGGTATAGGTTACTTAATAAGCGTGGCAACCTTCACGTTTGATATGAAAACGGCATATGCCTTAGTATTCTTCACCTTGATTTTATGCTTTATTATTAATTATGTTATTGTGAAGATTGAGGAAAAAGCATTAGCTTATAGGTTGGTGGGTGGAGAATGAGGTTGCCAAAAGTAGTGGTTATAACTTCTATTCAAGCCTTTGTAATTGCATTTATAGTTCTTGTTTGGGCGTATCTTGTTGATAATAAAACACTAGATCCTTTCATTATACCTCATCCTTTGGCAGTTGCTTATGCTATTGGGCGAAATTATCACGTTGTTTTGACATTATTTGGGCAAACATGTTTCCATGCTGGAATGGGCTTCCTTCTATCCATATCTCTTGGTTTAACCATAGGATTTTTATTAGCTTGGTCACGCTCTTTACATAGAATTCTCAGTCCATACATACTCTTTCTCTTCATGGTACCAAAAATCACAACTATTCCATTCTTCCTGTCATTCTTTGGGTTCAGGTCTTTAATGAGAATCATGTTTGCTTTCTTCCACGGTTTCTTCCCAATATGCATAAACACTATGCGGGGCATGTTACAAGTTAGAAAATCTTTGCTGGATACAGCCATCGTATTTGGAGCACGACCTTTCCAAATTCTTAGAGAAGTTGTATTTCCCTACACATTACCTAATATACTTACTGGAATTAGGCAATCGGTAATGGCAAATTTCACTGGAGCAATAATAGCTGAATTGTGGTTTGGAGGAGGTGTAGGAGGTTACATTAAGGATAATTCAGTAAGATTTATGCCAGAAAATGTCTTCTCAGCAGTATTTATAATTGCATTAATATGCATAATAATAAATCAATCATTGCTATTTATAGAACGCAAAGCTAGTCACTGGAGATAGTTACACCAAGAACCTTAACAAATATTTTAATACGACTAAAATATTAAGACTGATTAAGGAAAATTTATTAATTAAAAAGAACTCAATATAATTGGTGAATCTTTTTGTCAAGGAAGAAGTTGTATGGAATACTTGCATTAATAGTGATTGCTAGTTTAGTAGGTTATGGTGCTTATCAATTCCTAACACCACGACCAGAAGAGGTGACCGTGAGAATAGCTATAGCTAATCCATTGGACGTAGTAAGTTTTGCCCCGTATTATTTTGTCGTTCAAGATAAGCTTTTGGAGAAGCATGGCATTAAGAAATATGAAATGTCCATTATAGCTGGAGGAAGCGGTGAAACATTGCAAGTAGTGGAGACGGGGTCAGCTGACATAGGCATTGTTAAGGGAGAGAACATATTACTAGCAGTAGCTAAGGGAAGCAATATAAGAATTGTTGCTCAACTTACTGGCGGGACTTCTTCTTCTCAGTGCATATATGTTCGTGCTAACTCGCCAATTAATAATTTAAACGATCTTAAGGAAGCAGTGAGAAAGGAGGTAGTAAAAACAATTGCTTGCACAAAGCCTGGAAGTTTATCTTATATTAATGCTTTGCTTCTTAGGAAGGCTTTAGGTTTTACTGAGGAGCAACTTAAAATAGTCCCACTAGGCGACTTTAAAACTATGATTGCTGCAGTAATAAAGGGGGAGGCTGATGTAACTCTGTGGACACTACCAGGAGTAGCGAAGTATATTGATGCAGGTTCTATTAAGGTTATTGGGAACGTTAAGGATGTTTATCCAGAAATCCTTAATTGGCCCGGCGTTGTTTTGGTAGTTCGTTCAGACTTCGCTGAAAAACATCCAGACATCGTTAAACGAGTTGTAGATGCATTCATAGAAGCATATAACATCTGGCTCAACAATAAACAGAGAGTAATATCATTACTCACAGACCCAAATTACCATAATTACCCAAGCTGGGTAGCTAACTGGTGGTACGATTTCGAAAAAGTACACCCAGACGGACACATATCCCTATCAGGAATCAAAGACTTTTTAAGAGTTCTAAAAGAAGCCGGTGTAATAAAAGAAATACCCGACATAAGCAAAACCTACATTGGAGGCTACGTACCCATCACCCCATAACTAACCACAATGACCATTCAGCATATAACTTTAACTAACTACACTTTTTTATACTATATTCTTGAAAAGAATTATCTTGGCGGTGTAAGATACAAAACTTACTTCTGAAGGATTATTTACTTAGCACATGCTAAGTTTTTACTTTTAACGGGGATAGTTAAATCTCTAATGGAGAGTGCTAAGGTCGCCTTATTAACTTAATTAGTGGTAAAAACTGGCTGGGCTATTATTAGAGAGGCTTAAAAATGCGTCTCTGGGCTTTCTATCTTCTAGAAAATCTCTTTGAGACATTCGCGGTAGGTATTGATCCAAATAATTATGAAGATTGGATTATTTAGATGATGACATGGCGATTTTCCTATAACCCTCGAAATATTTCCATTAAGGTCCTAGCACTAATGGCATGAACCTGAGCTCACGAAATACTTAAGTATTTTAAGCATGACATCGCAATTTCTCAATTCAGCTATAGTCCGCCTATACTTAACAAGCCCCTTTAAAATATTGTGTATTCGAAAGGATAATAGGTCCACCATCTATTAAGAAACTTATAGAATTTGCGCAAAATGTTGGAATATAAAGCAATATAGACAGCCGTAAGCTACATAAAAAGATGGCAGTGATAATATTGTCCAATTACACGATACCTGCAGAACAATTCCTTGATCCGAGAACTGGCCAACTAGAGGAGTGATCTTGGCGGGGCTGAAGTGTCCAAATAATTGATGGACTGAAACTGCCTCCAGGTTCTGTAGTCATAATTGCGCATTGAATAATGTTCGATTTTTCCTTGGTTTAGTTACAACTAGTAGTGAAATTATCAAACTTTTCTAAGAATAGTTGAGGAATTTCGCTCATTCATGTACATGTGAAATGAAAGAAATGAAAAATATATATTTAGGCAGTTATTGCTTTAAGTCAGATTCGACGACGAGATCTTTAATAATTTTACGACCTTTGAGCGGCTCTATGGTCATGTCTTCGGTTGCAAGTGTTGTACATGGTCGAATGATTTTTCCATTAACGACAAGCATGCAACAAGCATTATACCCTCTATGGCAAGAGTAGTAGTAGGAAAGACTGCTATCAATATTTGCGTAGATATAGTCAAGTACATCCAGTACGCTCATGCCAGGTGTAATGGGAACTTCATAAGTTTCATATCTACCCTTTTCGTCCTTTTTTGGATCATACCTAAAGACTTTAACTTTAATAGTTTTCATAGGCTCAGACAATTCCTTCACCCCACTTTAGGTGGAGACAGCCTGGTTACAACGATTGGACGTGTAAACAATTTCATCTTTCCTGCCTCCTGTTTTATAATAATATTCTTAAGCCAATTCTCATTATCTGTTTTTGGGTAGTCTTCCCTCACATGAGTTGCACGAGTTTCAGTTCTCATCAAAGCTGCTCGAGCTATCATTTCAAGAACGCAAAGCATATTCTCTATTTCGAGTGCTTGAACCCATTCTAAATTATATATAGAACTCTTATTCCTTACACATAGTTTTGGGATGCATTCTTTTAGCTTCTCTATTTCGAAAATGGCTACTTCAAGGTCATGGGCGTTACGAACCAAACCCACTTTTTGCCAAGCTAGTTCCTGAATTCGAGTTCTAATTTCAATTGGGCTAACACCATCCTTACGCTCCAACGGTGCATAACATCTCTCACGGATAGCTTCTACTTGCTTCTTATCGATCTCCCCTCTATCTTTAACCTTAAGGGCATATTCAGCTGCAGATCTGCCAGCTATAGCCCCTTGAACTTGGGTTTGCGTTATAGCTACACCACTGAGTCTATTTCCACCATTCACCCCTCCAGCCACCTCGCCAGCCGCAAACAACCCTGGAATACTCGTTTCACACTTTTCATTGATCACCAACCCTCCATCAAAGAAGTGGGCGTGGGGGGCTACTTCCATCACCTTTTCTTCAACCACCTTTGCGGCTTCCCATGCCCATCGTAGATGAACGTTTGAAGGCTCTTCGACGAAATTTCTAATGATCCTCTCAGGTAGATGGGCTAAAGATGCATAAATGCCACCCCTCGGACTTCCCCTCCCCTCTTGAATCTCCTTCCAAATAGCTCTAGCTTCAATGTCTCGCGTTGTTTTTTCCATCCGTTCCGGATCCCATCTTGCAAGGAATCTTTCACCATACTTATTTAACAACCAACCATTTAGACTCCAGAGTATATTAGCAGCGGCGGGGTGTCCGCGTACAATTGGAGGCCAGAGGAAGGCAGCGGGCATGAACTGAGGAAACTCCATATCAACAAGTTCAGCCCCCACTCTGTAGGCCATTGCATGTCCATCGCCCGTTAATTCTTTAGCGGTTGTTGTGTGTAAATAAATTCGCGATGCACCTCCAGTCGCTAAAATTGTCGCTTTGGCCTTAAAAATCTTAAGATCACCCGTCTTTATATCTAATGCAACTACACCTATTACTCTATTGCCAGATGTTAAAAGATCAAGTGCCATCATATCCTCAAAGATATTTACATCATGTTTCAGAACCTCACGCTTTAATACCGCCATTAATGCTACGCCAGTCGACATACAGCTTCTCGGATACCGATGACCCGGCATCTTATGTAAACGTTTCCATTCCAATCCCCATTCTTGGAGTTCTCTAGCTCTTTGAGGTGCTTCCCTCACAAGAACTTCCACGAGTTTCTGGTTGTTCATGTATCCTCCTGATATCACTATATCTTCAAAAAAGAGCTCAGGACTATCTCTAGTGTCTCCTGGTAGTCCCAAAAGCTCTTTTGCACTCTTGCTATCAATCGCCATATCCATTATAGCGGTGATCGTTGCACCACTTTTAGCCATTCTACCCTTCGTTATTATTGTCACATCAACATCATATTTACTCGCTTCAATAGCCGCTCTAGTTCCTGCAGCCTCGCTTCCAATAATAAGCACATCTGTTTCTATGATCTCCTCAGACAGATTCACCTTTAATCACCTGTTGTTAATAATGTATTTTGTATTTATAAAAATTATGGATATTAATTATTGCACCATGAGTATCTATTGATGGCAGTGGCTTCACTGTACCACTTTTTAACGGCTTTGCAAACCCTTTTACACACATCCTTATTAACATGCATTACGACAGCCCAAGCTTAAGGGTCTTAAATGAAACAAGCGCCAGGCCCAAGCTACTACGAACACTCACATAAACTCAAAAAAATTGTTTTCCACATCATCTAGGGACGTTACCAAATTGGTTAAAAACATTTTTGAAATTGGTTTTTAATATTTAATACGGACATAAGAGACCTACAGGAAGAAAAAGTGCAACAAAATCATACTAAACGAAAGCCTTAAATAATGCGTGACAGATTATTAATAAGCGATAAAAATGATAATTGACTTCCATAGTCATTATTTTCCTAAGGAATATTTGAAAGAATTAGAAAAAGGCGGGCCTTATTTACGTAGACGTCCTACGCCAATACCGAGAGAGTTATGGGATATCGAAGCGCAAATAAAGGATAAAATGAGGGAAAAAATAGATATTACGGTTTTGAGTCTTTCTAATCCTATGCTTGACTTCGTAAGTCGGAAAAAGGCTCCAGAATTGGCTAGAATTGTCAATAACGATATTGCAGAGGTTGTGAGGAAATATGAGGGAAAATTTGTAGGTATTGCAGCCCTACCTTTCATAAACATGCCATTTGTGATGGAAGAGCTGGATCGCGCAATAAAGGACCTTGGTCTCAAAGGGGTAAGTATATGTACTCATGTCGCAGGTAGATCTCTTAACGAGCCAGAATTTGAGCCCTTCTGGAAGAGAGTGGCCGAACTTAATATTCCTGTTTTAATTCATCCAGAGAGTCCTTTTGGCATGGAGTGGGGTAAGATGCAGGAGTATGGACTTACAACCCTTGTCGGCTTTCCTTTTGAGACTACTTTAACTTTAGCTAAGCTTATGCTAAGTGGAATTTTTGAGAGATATCCTAACTTAAAAGTATTCGCCCCTCATGGCGGTGGAGCGCTTCCATATCTAATAGGAAGACTCGACACCGGATATCATTCTTTTGATTGGGTGCGAGAGGACGCCCCACACCCTCCGAGTAAATATCTAAAGAATATTTACATAGATTGCATAACATTTTATAAGAAGCCGTTAGAGCTCGCGTATCACATATTTGGAGTCGACAACATGGTGTTTGGAACTGATTACCCATACAAACTCGGCACAATAGATGACTTCATAAACCTTGTGCGCGGACTTGATATAACTGAAGAAGAGAAGGAGAAAATCTTTAGTGAAAATGCAAAAAAACTATTGAAACTAAAACTGTAAACATGCACATGTTTAGGGAAATGTCCTATTATGTTTAAATGATCATCCCCCGCTCTCAACAGGTATAATTGAAATATCATCTCCGTCCTTTAAAATCATTTCTTCATTATCTGAGAGTCTAACTTCGTTTTCATCGAAATATCCGATCAGCTTATTATTTTTTATTAACATGTATCCGAAGAAAGTATTAACCCATCTTTTGTTGTGGGCATCGTAACGCTTGTCAGGTAACCCATATAACCTTCGAATCTCAGCTAAAAGCTCATTAATTGTTGAATTTTGGTGAAGGTTAAACATCCTTTCTACCCTCGTACGGAGGGAGGGATGAAGAAATTTGACTTTCACCAACACTCCAATATCACCATTTACCTTTTATTACAAAATGAGTAAAAAGTTTTTCGTTTCTATTAAGAAGATGATGCTTTAACGGAAACTGAAGCTATAGAAGAGCGTCAATCTGTTATAAGAATGAAAGCCTTTTACAATTTATCGCGCTTATCCTACGATTGAAGCGAAGTTTACTTTAGTGTGTTTTATTTTCCATTGAGAAAGTAAGCATGATGGATTTCATATTTCTTGCTATACCCATATTTTTTTCACACTTATCTATTATGATTGATGGTAGCAATTAGAATCCCCCTTTCTTTCTGATCCGCCATTTATCCGATATCTCTATTGCCTTTATGCTCGTGAAGAGGAGCTCGCTTTTCCTTAACATACTCATTTCCTATTCTTTTTCTTTAATTTAGCCTCGCAAACTATCAGTAAACTCTTTATTTGTGGTTTACATTCTTCCATGAGCTATGATTGCGGGAATTTCATTAATTTCTTGATCAATATATGATTATTATGGTTATTAAATAATATTGGTGACACAATAATTTTCAGCTCAGCTGAGGATGCTTGTTCCATGTCCTATTCCTATAAGTTAGTTTACGTTTAAGTGTTGATTGTGTGTAACACCTCCACTAAAAGGCATAATCTTTTGACAGGAAGATGAAGGACAATTGGAGTTGACTTAAAGAAGGAAATTATTAATGCCAAACAACTGTTAAAAAGAATATTCCTTTTAATATTATAGCGAAAGCCTTAAATATAAAATATAATAAGATTAAAATATAGATGCAAAGGTTGTTCTTATGAGCATAGATAGTATAAACCGGGAAGAAGTAAGTGCGATTTTTAAAAAAGTTGATGAGTTGCGGAGTGAGTTAGTCGAACTGGCACTTGAAATGGGAAATATTGCTAGTCCTCATGGTTGTGAGGGGCCGGCAGCAGAATATGTGTTCAAATGGATGACAAATAACAACTTTAATCCGATAAAGCAGGAGGTTGTTAAAGATAGGTTTAACGTCATTGGTAAATTGAAAGGTACTGGTGATGGCATGAATCTTCTTTTTAACAGTCACCTTGACACTGCCAAAGGACTTTGGCCAGAAGATTTGTGGATATTAGAAGATGTGAAACCAGAATATATAAAGGCATGGCAAGAAGGCGATTTTCTTGTTGGCGACGGAGTAATCAACTGCAAAGGTCCCCTCGCTGCTTTCCTAATCGCCGCGAAGGCTATAGAAAATGCTGGAATAAAGCTGAGAGGAGATTTAATTTTGACGGGTGTTATGGGAGAAATAGGAAGTGCTCCAGTAGATGAGTACCAAGGACCCAGATACCTTGGGAAAGGTATAGGAACAAGATATCTTGTGGATTCCGGAGTGATCGCCGATTACGCTGTAGTTGCCGAAGCAACGAGGTTTGCTGTTACATGGATAGAATCTGGAGATGTTTGGTTCAAAATTACAGTTTATGGAAAAGGTGGAATCTATAGTCCTTTCCTAAACAGACCATATACGTTGCGTGACAACCCAAACGCGATAGTCAAGATGGCTAAAGTCATAGATGCTATCGAGCAGTGGGCTTACGAATATGAAAAAAAGAATACCCGCGAGTTTTCAGGGGGTATAAGAGTTGTGCCGAAAGTTAATATTGGAGCTATTCGAGGTGGCTCCCCAATTAGAGCAACTCAGACTCCGGGCGTATGCAGTCTTTATGTCGAGGTAAGCTTACCCCCAGGAGAGCTGCCAACAAGAGCTCACTACGAGCT
>Ga0080004_1104642_pt1 | contig 14792 bp, 13 predicted proteins | sample WasSprMetagenome_FD_69207 | JGI IMG/M metagenome (GOLD analysis project Ga0080004, IMG submission 69207) | Sulfidic aquatic microbial communities from Washburn Spring, Yellowstone National Park, USA - WS (SPADES assembly) (version 2) | ecosystem: Environmental > Aquatic > Thermal springs > Hot... | reverse complement strand
AGAAAATAAGAAGAACCAACATCACCCCATAAAAACGGCAACACCAACAAAAACAAACCAACCAAACCCACAAATAATCTAAACCTCAATAACAAATTTAACCAACTAAACACAATAACCACCCACCATAACTATCACATCAAATAAATTTAATGTTTACCTTTTCTTCTACTTCATTATATAATCTTAGTAACACTTTTCTTAATCCTTATTAAACGATGAAAATTCATTGTTTAAACTACTTAGAACAAACAAATATAAACTCCTTAATACCTTAAAAAGGACGAGATTCTCACAAGATTTTAAAGGGCACTCTTACAAGTGTTACTTAAGCATGCAACACCAATGCTTCACCATCGTTACTAACATGTTCATTTATCTTTAGAATGTTTAAACCACCATTACTGTGCAACCTATGTTTGAGACTCACTTCTAGATTTTCTAACTTTTTATATAGTGAGCTAAAATACATTTTCGTTAATATTAGATTTTTATGATGAAACAATACTAGTTTCTGTCACATTAAACCAAAGTTGCGTCCATGCTGCTTCTTTTTTATCGTATGTTTTCCAGCCGAAAATAAATTTTCCAGAATCTAAATCAAGCGTCCAAAGTTCTATGATAATACGAAAGCTAGTACCTCTTTTTGCAGAAACCTCTGTTATTTTTACCGGTTTTTCTCCGTTTATACTTAATGTGAGGTATAGTGAGTCAATATTCTTATCTATTTTTATTATTTTCCAAGAAAATGGGAATTCCCATGTTGCATTATTAGGTAATATGCTACAAAAATTAGATATTTCTGGTAAGTTTGATGGTGTGACACTTGTAGTATTAGGAGGCGAAGTTGTTGAATTACCTAACTTAATTTTTATACAGACAAATTGAGCCGAACCCATGTAGTTTGTTACTCCTATAAACCAGTTTACTGTAGTGTTGAGCGGTATAATATTAGTATTATTGGGATAATAGTTTGCGAAATTTCTATTAGATCCTAACACATAAAGCTGGAAAAATTGTTCAGTAGGTCTTGGTGTAGTTAATATATAAGCTATAGTTGAATAAAAAATAAGGGACATAACAAAGATTGTAATGAACTGCTTCTTTTCATTTTTGTTTCTAAACATGATCATTCCTCCCCCCTCTTTCTAGAGATTATTGTTTTAAGTATTTTCCTTCTCTCATGACCTATATACCACTTATAACCCCCTACAGCCAATAACGTCGTTATAAATGATGCTATTGGTGCCATCCCCCATATAATAATCTTCTGTCGTAATGCATTCTGCATTGATGATTGATATAATAATACTGCTTCTTGATTCGTTTCCTGAGTTAGATTAAGAGCCAAACAAACATATAAATTCGCATTCGTAACATTCCCCTCAAATACTTCCCGCTTAGCTTTATTAAGTAATGTAATAGATCTGTTAAGCTTATTAACTAATGGTGCTATACTACTTTCATCAATGACTTTTTCCTGATACATTTTATTTAAAGTTCGCAAAACTGTAATTATTTCATTTTCTGTATAATTAATCTTAGCATCTATCGTTGTACTATCTTGTAAACAATTCGCAAAATTATCAGTTCGATAGCTTGAATCCCCAAAAATAGCATAACTTTGTGCAAAAATAAAACCCAAAAATAAAATGATAATAAAACTTGTTATAACCTCTTTATTCTTCATAATACCTCACCGTAAAGACCTACCCATCCTAAATTTTCTATAAATAGCTAAAAAGTTCATTCCTAATATGAAAATCGATAAACTAGCAATAATAGGAATAAGCCTTATTCCAAAAATAGTATAATTTAAAAGAAAACCAGTTAACGGTGTTATTGCAAGACTCAATCCAACACTCAACGCCAATCTCTCTATATCCTTTAGATCACCCCTTCTTAAAAAAAGCGCATTCACAAGAGCATATCCAGGAAGAAAAAGAATAAATAAAGAACCAAAGACCCATCGAATTACAACAAAAGGCCATACACTAGGAACTACAAATACCATTATAAGAGTGCCCACCACAACAACAATAGTAAAATAGAACCAAAAATTTAGATCAACATCCTTAATATATTGCAAAAAACTATCATACATAAAGAAATTTTCATCAAGCTCTATTTCATCCCTATCCTCTAAATCTTTTATAGCCTCTATAACCCTCTCTTCAGCAATACCTTCATTAACAAACCTCCTCACCAAATCCAAAGTAGAAATTTTAGAATTACTATCAAGAATCGCTAAGATCCTCTTCTCAAGCATCTCCAATGATACACCAGCTTCATCATTTCCTTTCATGACTTTATGCCTCAAGACACTCAACCCAACACATTATTTAAAAACATAGAAAATAAAGTTTTAGCTTACCAAACAACTCTTAACTATAATATCATACACCATTACTATTTTACTAGCTACAAAATTATATATTAAAACTCTAACCATATACACATCAATAAGTAAGCGACAAAGACCCTTAACAACTATACACTAATAACAATGCCATACAATTAATAGTTTACAATTTTTTATATAATGAAATAAAAAGATTTATCACAAAACCTAAAAGAGGTATAAACTTAAACGAATCCTCAAGAATTGATAATTCACTATCACTTATTATATTAAACCTTTTCACCAAAAAAATATATAAAAATAAACCAGTTAAACCCGAAAACACAACACGCAACAAATTATCATAAATTACCAAATTAGAAATTAAAAAAGCCAAAACCGCTGACAAAAATGAGACAAAAAGACATTTCACCACATCAAAAAAAGGATACCTAATACCAAACACATTCTTTACATACCTAAGCGAAAGAATGAATGAAGGCCAAAAAGAAAATATGCCTACCAATATCGCACCCACCACACCTAACAATGGTATAAATAAAAAGCTTAAACCTAAAGCCACCAACGAACCTAAAAGATTAATCCTAAACACAAGCTTAGTATTACCCTGCCCAATCAAAAGATTAACAGCCACACCACCCCCAAAACCTGTCAACAACCAAGAAAATGCTAAAAGCTCAAGATAAAAATAACCACCAGTATAACTCGACCCAAAAAATATTCCCAATAAATCTTTAGATAAAACAGCAATCAAAAACGAAGAAACAAAAGCAAGCATAGCATAAAGCTTCACCAATTTAGAAAAAACCAAACCCAAATTCTCCTTAGCATTTATTCTAGAAAAAGTTGGAAAAAGAAGCGTATTAAGCGGATAAACCAATACATCAATAAAAGGACTCATCCGTTGCGCAACACTAAAAAACCCTAACTCAAGACTAGAACTAAACCTTGACAACAACAAATTATACACATTACCCTGCACAGAACCAATCAACGAACCCCCAAATAATGGAAAACCAAAATGAAAAGCATCCCTCAACAAACTCCAATTAGGCGACCTAAATCCAATCGACCTTATAGTTATAAGAAACGAAGGAAAACCAGAAAAAAGAGGAGCAATCACATAATACGCCAAAGCAACCCCCCACACACCATAACCCAATAAAATTAAAACAATAGATAACGTATATTGAACCAATGCCTGAACCAACAACATTAACCCATTCAACCATACCCTATCAAGAATAATACTCCCATTCCAACCTATAGAATAAACACCATTACAAAGCATCCCCAACACAACAAGAGGCATAAGAAACATAACCTCAGGCTTACCAATTACATAAAACAAAACATACCTCCCAACCAAAAACACTATAAACGAATAAATTACAGTAAGCAACCACCCATAGAAAAACCCAGTCCAGAAAAAAGACGCAGCCTCCTCATACCTCCCCCTCCTCCAAAGACTAAGAAACCTATTACTTATACCCATCCCTATCCCAAAATCACCCAATATCATAACAAAACCAGGCACCGCAGATACAACAAACAACCATCCAAGCGGCTCAGCACTACCATAAACAGACGCCAAAAGCCTAGCAACTATAACTATACCAATAAAACCCACAAAATAATACAACACCCTACCCAAAAAAAGAAACGTAGCCCCCCTACTAAATGAACCAACAATATAATCAAGCTCTCTATTCAACTCATCCACCATACCTCAACACAATACACCGAACATATACAAATTTATAAAATTAATGACAAAAACTTAAATCAAAACAACACAAATCAAAAGAAAACCATAAAAATAATAAGAAAATAAAAAGAACCAACACAAAAAGATAATAACAAACCAATTAAGCAAATAACCTAATAACTAGACATCCCCCATAACCAGCAAACATTTATTTCTCACAAATTCAGAATTTTTACAAAACTTAAAATGCAAAAGTTTAATGAGTGTGGATAATTATCCATCAAGAACACATTAAACATGAAATTCTTCATAGATGAGAATCTTCATTATTACTGATAATGCCCTCATGACAGATGAATATCCTGAATTAACGTTAAGAATAACATTGTATCTTTCCAACAATAAAAATCTTACTGTTTATAGACTTTGCAATTAACCCTAAGTTGGATAAAAAATAAAGATCAACATTCTAGACACAATTAGAACAAGATTACTAGAATTACATTTTACACACCACAGTTTATTAATGAAAAAGAATTTCGCCAAGAAACCATACAGCCATGTTTCTAAATACAATCCTATAAAATACTCAGAAGAACATTATAACACATGATTGCAAAAACAACCAGGGAAAACTTAAAACCTATCTTATTGTTAAAAACTTAACTTATGCAAACCACAAGTTTAATGTACCAAAGCCTTAACTCGTTACAGTTTTTAACCAGAACCATAATGCTGCACGTGTGATGGGAGGTTCTGATGGAGTATTAATTATTTCCCTAATCCTTTCATAATCACTCCTATGTATGAATTCAAATGGATTTTCCTCATAAAGTTCCCAATACTCTTGCCCACGCTTCTCCATAAAATACTTCTTTAACATTTCTCGATCCACGCTTGATTTACCTATGAAGAACGCTTCAGGTTTTCCAGCCCTCTCTAGATCCCTCCCCAATCCAACCAGTTGAATATCCTTCATCTCATCTTGAAGAAGACCTAACTCCAAATTCACTTCATCTCTTATTGACTCAAACGGTGTATTGAACTTATATTCCATAGCTGCAGACACAGATGGTCCCAACTTATTAGGATGTATCGCTTCAAAAAATGATCTACGCTGGAGCACAATAAAACCATCACTAAGTTCAAGAATCAAATTCACCCCCAAATCATTACCACATTCTGATTTCTCTAAAGGCGCTAATGATGGACCTGGTGCTAAAATATCTCTCGTGCTTGATTGCCAATCCTTATAAAGCAAATCACAGTAATGATTAGTGTGCAAAGTATCAAAGTATTCCACAGGTTGAAATATTAGTTTAAGTTTGTTGTGTTTTTCGTCATACTCGTAATTATAAAGCCTTGCGCATATTGAGTTGAAGAGCTTTCGACCAAGACTTTCAAGAAGAGTCTTAATAGCCTCCCTCCTGTAAACTAGATCTTCACGAGAAGCAAACCTAAGATTTAATTTCTGACAAACCACATCCTCTTCACGCAGAGGTTTATTAAACCTTAACAAAACCATGAAAGGTAATTCTTTAGAAATGAGCTTATCATGCAAACCACTATAATACTCCCATAAATCAGGCTTTTCCTCCCTCCATCCTAACCAGACAGGCGGCCAAATCATTCTAGAAGGCAAAAATCTATCCTGAGGAATCCCAAAGAATTTTGTAATTTTTGTTATCTCTTCTCTCCATTTGTTAATTAACTCTTTTATCCTTTCTACTTCTTCTTGTCCTAAAATTATTTGCTTTTTACTCTCCCGTATATACTGCATCATTATTATAGCGAATAATCGTTTATTTCGGCTAACTTCTTCATCAAGTTGTGAGATAAAACTCTTTCCTATAGATTGAACTACTCCCTTAGAAACATGAATATTTGATTCTTTTAATGCTTGCTCCAAAATACTTATGAACTCATCTTCACTTATTATAAAACCTTTTATGTGATTATAAAGATAAATGAGAATATTATCTAAATTTTGCTTTATTAAATTTAGCTGAGCCCTCTCCTTCGAAGCAATTTTTCCTCTCCCTACAGATTTTATTGATACAACAAACCACCTCTCTATTAATCTTTGGGGATCCACTTTCTTTTTCTCTAATAATTTTTTTATAAAATTAGAACCCATATCATATACAGAACTCTTAGTATAATCTTGTAAAATAGGTGATATAGATTCACAAAGAAAAATTAGAAAAGTTAAGAGCTCAATACCCGAAGACATAACATCACATTTAACCCAAACTAAGATTTAAATTTATACTAATAATGAAAAATATGACAACAAAGATTAATGTAAAATTTAATACTATAAAAACCTCAAAATTAAATTTAAAAGATAATAAAGCTTTCTAAACAACTAAGATCTTTAATTACTATCATTCATGAATAAAATTTAATAACACTTTCAGCCACATAATTTATTTCCTCCTCATTTAAGAACGGATGCATAGGTAAAGATAAGACCTCACCAGCAGCCCTTTCACTTTCCACCAAAGTCATTGAATTAAACTCACTATATGATTTTTGCTTATGAATAGGTAAAGGATAATGTATGATCGTTTCAACACCCCTCTCCCTTAAAAACTTATACAACTCATCCCTATTTTTACCCCGAATAACAAAATAACCATAAGCATGATAAGCATTCTCATACTCATTTTGCATTTCAACAACCTTACCCAAAAGATCATTATAAACACCCGCAAACCTCCTTCTCCTCAAAACAAACTCATCCAAATACCTTAACTTAACCCTAAGAACAGCAGCCTGAATCTCATCAAGCCTACTATTATAACCTATCAAATCATGATAATACTTCACCCTTTGACCATAATTCCTAAGCATCCTCAACCCCTCAGCCAACTCATAATCATTAGTTAAAACAGCACCAGCATCACCATAAGCACCCAATATCTTAGCAGGATAAAAACTAAAACAACTAAGATCCCCAAAAGATCCCACAACCCTCCCCTTATACTTAGCCCCATGCGCATGACTACAATCCTCAATCAACCAAAGACCATAATCCTCCGCTATCTCCCTTATCTCCTCAATCCTTGAAGGCAACCCATACATATGCTGCACAATTATCGCCCTAGTCCTATCAGTTATCAACCCTTTAATCCCATCAGGCTCCATATTAAAAGTACTTAAATTAATATCACAAAACCTTGGCCTTAAACCATTCCTAACTATCGCATCCGCAACAGAAACAAAAGTAAAAGACTGCGTAATAACCTCACTACCCCTCGGAAGATTAAGCACATTCAAAGCAAGAAAAAGCGCATCCGTACCAGAACCAACACCAACACAATATTTACCCCCAACATAAGCCGAAAACTCCCTCTCAAACAATTCAACATTCCTCCCCAAAATAAACTGCCCACCCTCTATAACCTCCCTTATAGCAGCATCAATCTCATCCCTTAAATAATAATACTCCCTCTTCAACGACAAAAACGGAACATACATCTAAACCCACACCCCTACCTACTATTAAAAATATTTAAACCTTCCCAAAACAAAACCCTCACACTTACAACAAACATAATAACACATCAACACAAAATAAAAACATCCCACAAAACATCAACACCCAACCACATCCTCATAAACTTTAAAAGTCTTATAAGCTATCTTCCCCCAATCAAGATACTTTTCAGCAAACAACCTCGCATTCACAGAAAACCTCCTCCTCAACCCATCATCATTATACAACAATAACAAAGCATCAGCCAACCCATTAACATCATTAGGTCCCACAAGAAAACCATTAAAACCATGCTTTATTACTTCTCTCACACCAGGCAAATCAGTTGCAATAATCGCCCTACCCGAAGCCATAGCCCTATGCAAAGGACCACTCTTCTGAACACCACCCCTATAAGGCAACACAAATATATCACCAGAAACAAAACACGAAGGTAACAGCTCATAATCAACATAACCCGTAAAAACAACCCTATCCCTCAAACCAAACCACTCAACCAAAGCCTTTAAATAATTAAAATACCACTCAGTCCCCCTCCTTGGCATTCCCGCAATAACCAACTTAGCATCCCTCATCCTCCCTGAAACCTTCTTAAAAGACCTTATCAAAACATCATAACCCTTCCCAGGACCTATAAAACCTAAAGCCAATATTACAAAAGAATCATCCAAACCATACCTCTCCCTAAAATCCCTAGAACTAACATTAGGATTAAAAACATTCACATCAGCACCATGATGCATCCAAACAATATTACTACTCCTCACTCTAAAAAGCTCCGTTAAAATCCTTATCTCCTCCAACGATAAAACTATAACCCTCTTCGACCTCCTATAAACATTAATCACAAAAGGCAAATAATGAAACTGCCTAAGAGTAAGCACCTCATGCAACGTAGTAACAAAATTTAAACCTTTAAGAAACAAAGGAAACAAATAAAAATTCCTATCAAAAGTAAAAGAAGCCGTTTGAAAATGAACCAAATCAAAATCAAAATTCTCATTCAAAACATTTATCAACCTTGAAACAACATAACCCTTAAAAAATGAATTTTGAGGAATAAACCTAAACACCCTTATTCCATTAATCAATTCTTCCTCCCCATCCCCAAACGTAAGAACAAAAACATCACAGTATTTCTTTAAGTAACTGACCAACTCATAAGTATAATCACCAACACCATCCCTCTCAGGAGGAAACCTTGTTAAAAACAAAACCTTCATTAGAAAAACAAATCAGAATGTTTTATTTCTCTGCGTATATTGTTCCATGATCCGATAAATGATAAGTAAGCCAGTTATGTTTATATACTCTAAACTTACTGAAACCCTGCTTTTTAATTTGCCTATTATGTAGTCTACTTTTGGTCTATTGAACCCTGTGTATTCAATTTTTACTTTATCAAATCTAGAAATAGCATCATCTTCAATAATGTAATATTCGCAACCCTTGCAATCAGCCTTCAGCAAATACGGGCTGTCTAAATTGTTTTCTTCTAGAATCTTTCTTTTTATGTTCAAAATTATTAGGAATTATTGTGTATTGATTTTGAGCGATCAGCGCAGCACCACAAAGAGGAATTTCCCAATATCTGTAAGTATCGTAACCATTTCCTACTGGAGCTATGGACGCCTTTGAAGATGAAAGTATTTGCAAATAATGATTAAAAGGTAAAGGATAACTTGTTGTTTTGAAAGGATAACTTGTGAGAATTGGAATATTTGGCAACCGATAAACATTCTTTACTCCTGAATAGGAAAGATAAACGAAAGATTTTGGTATTTTACTTACAATCTTTGCTAACTTAGATCTAGAATTAAAACTACTATAATTTCCTAGAACTCTAATTATTGAAGATGGCGATGATCAAGATATGAAAGATAATTAATACTTTGTAGCCTACATTTTATCATGACAAACTAAACTTGGAGAGAAAATTTATTTGTAGATCTTTTCCTAACTTTAATTGTTTCTTCAATACTAATACATATGAGATGAAAATTTTAGCCTTCATATTCTGAGAACAATGCGCTAATAAAATGTTGTAATCTAAACATGTATTCTAGCTTTAATGATTACTTTTTGGCAAAAAAGTATCTTGTAATTCTATGTCTTATTCCCAAATCTATGATTTTAAAACCTTTGTTTTTTAAATAATCTAAGCACTTGTATCTATTATTTTCAAAAGTTTCAATAAGAACACTTTTAGCAATATCCAAAACTTTATTCGCTCCTATCAAAACTTCATATTCGCTTCCTTCAACATCAATTTTAATAAAATCAATTTTAGCCAATCCAAATCTATTTGCTAACTTATCTAAAGTGGTCACTTTTATCATATTTTTATGGAAATTAGATTGCTTATCAATAAGATTGACGTTTAAAGTAGCTCCGCTCATTCCGTTAGACTTATAAAAAATGCTTTTTGTTCCCTCTTCTGACCATATTCCTATATTTATAGGATATAAATTTTTGCAATTATTTAGTTTAGCATTATAAATTAACATTAAATAATTATCATATAATGGTTCTATAGATATAATTTTACCCTTATAAGCTACCTTGCAAAGACGTATGGAATATGTCCCTATGTAAGCCCCTACATCTATCGCAATAGAATCTCTATTTATATTAACTAGCTGAAAAATATCTTCTTCTCCTTCTAAGAAAACTGTCGCTTCATCATCATAAACCCATGTCCTGACTAAAAATTTATAATCTTTAATCTTGAATATTGCATAATTTATGTTAAACAATCTTAAGAAGTGATTAATTGATAAAGGATGCAATTGAGATAATTTATGCTCTGCACTAAGACCAAAGGAAATGCGTATTATAGCTCTAATAAACAATACTAAATTATAAATTATACAAGACAAAATCAACTTTATTGATTCATTATGACGATATGGAAATACAAGTACAGGAAATAATCTATATTTTGTTAATTTATTATACTTTATAAATAACATTGAAAATTTTATAAAATTATTTTAATTAAAGCCTTTAAACTTAAAATATTCATAGCAATCTCTTTTCTATTTTCTAAATAAGTTCTACAATCAAGGCGTAAGTTGGAGACCTATTGAATATATTATTTTTCTTCTCTTTCCTTAAATCATGATCAAAAATCAACTTTAAAGCAATGATTTAATATTTTTGTACATGCTATTCATCAAAACTATTATATAAAGAAATCTCATTTATTAATTCATAAGTATTATTTTGATTTTAATATGTTACATTATCTCATTTTAATAATTTTTTTATTACCGCTTTAATAGCCTTAATATTTGAATTTCCAGCTATGAACTTTCTACATAAATAATATGTATAAATTCTATTGATTAGGTATCTAATATCTTTATCATATGTATTTTTACTTCTATAAATAAATTCTTCTTTTATACTTCGTAAATCTATGCTATTCTGTATTTCAACTCCATTTAAAACTTTATTATAAACGTCTTCATACATCGGTATAACTTTTCTTGGATGATATTCTTTAACAGCTTTCTCTCTTCCTGCCTCGCCCATCTTAATTCTAAGTTCTTCGTTATTGTAGAGCTCTAATATCGCATCGACATATCCTTTAATAGAATTTGCAACAAAACCATTTCTCCAATTATCTACTAAAAGTGTTTGAGCATTAGGCGTGAAGGGCGTACCGTTAACTACAACAGGAAGGCCTACTGCCATAGCTTCTACTATTGCTGCTCCGAAAGTTTCACCTTGAACAGCAAAAGTGGTGAATACATCTAGCGAGGCTAATACTTTATATAATTCATAGCCAGATTTAGGGCCTACATCTACAACTTTACCTTCGTCTATCAAAGGTTTGACGAGAGCTTTAAAACTTTCAGGAATTCCACCGATAGCCAAAAACCTCCAATTTTTAATCCTTTTATCCAATAATTTAAGCACTTTTGCAAAGATGGGCGTATAATACTTCACAGGATCAGGCCTTCCAACTAGACCAATAGTAAAAATCTTATTTGATGAATTCGTTTTATAATTTCCATATTCTTGAAGATATGTTACTATGTTCTCTATGTCAACTGGATTAGGAATGATTGAAAAGCGCTTTATTAAATCTTTAGATAATTTATATCTTTTAAATATAAAATATAATAAAAATTTTGAAATTACAACATGATGTGTAATGCCATAGGAATATTCATTCCAATCGTCAAACTGTAATACCTCTATAATGGGGTATTTAAGCTTCAGTAAATTTGCGATCATCTTTGGATCAAGGTGAGCATTATTAAGATGAATAAGATCAGGTTTAAAAGAGACTATTTTATTTTTCAATTCTTCTATGTCTTTAAAAGCTATAAAAGAACTATCAAGTGGTATATTTATTGATGGGTTATACTTATAGAAGCATTTGATCGAGAATGATGATGATAAATACTTTGATAGTAATTGATATATTTTTAGTGGAGTCCATAACAAGCCATCAGTTATAAATGCTATTTTTATCATTATTCAAATTTTTTATTTAAATTATTAATTATTTTAATTTTCTATAATTTACATATCATTTTTACTATTATACCAAGATTTGCTGAAAGCATAACAGGTTTGCATTTTACTGCCTTGCAAAAATCTATGAAAGAATTATTCAAGTGTATGTCATCCGATATTAGATAACCATTCTTTTTAATTTTAGGCCAAGCTATTTTATATTCGAACATCATATGCTCATAAGTATGCAGAGAATCATGGAAGAAAACATCTATTGAATCCAAATCTTTAAGTAAACGCGGTAATTCGATTTTGCTATCTCCTAATATCAGTCCCTATCTATGTCTTAGCCTTTTTGGAACGATGATTCCAACTTCCTCTTAGTTGCGAATTCAAGGGGCAAATCAATTGAATAAAGAGTCCCAAATCCATTGTCTTCCATAGCTTGAAGAATGAAAGAAGAAGTTACGCCAAAGCTTACACCAGTTTCTACAACAATTTTTGGTTTTACCTTTCTCATTAAGATATAAAATATCTCAGGATTAGGATAGCCACCATAACGAGATCTAGGAACTTTTGCTTGGATTTCATAAATCTTTCTTATTATGTCTTTACAATTTCTAAGTCCAGAGTAATAATCCACGAGTTCTTTTTTACTTATACCTATTTTCTTAAGTTGTTTCATTAGATAAACTTTGTAAAATTTACGTCTTATAATTTCCAGTCTTCTTGATCTTAAGTATGTTTCAGGGAAGTCATAATAACCTATAGTATGATAAGGAAATGTGAGTTTAGATTTCTTAATTATAAAATACATTTAATTAGATTATTTTTGAAATTTTTGCAGGAACTCCATAAGCTATGCTACTACTGGGGAAAATTCATACTTACGACTGAATATGCTCCGATGAAAAGTTTCATCAATTTTCATTCATTATTGAAATACCATGGCGTTTTAGCCAACTTTCTAAGGTTTCTACAATTTTAGCAGGCACACCATATACCACGCTTTTAGGAGGAATATCTTTTGTTACCACCGCCCCCGCGCCCACTATTGAATATTCTCCAATTGTGATGCCTGGTAATATTACAGCATTTGCACCTATTTTAACATGATCTTTGATTATTGGGCCTTTAAATTCTTATTCTTTTATAGCAAATAGATTATCATTCACAGTTACAACACCCGCAGAAATAAAGACATTGTTACCTATTAACGAATTTCCAGTTATATGTGCATAATTCATAATTCTAGTTTTAGAACCAATTTTTGAATTATAATTTATGCTGACACCAGTGCCTAATATAACATCATCACCAATATTTACTCCCTCTCTTATTTGTACAAAATCCGCAATTAAACAGTTTTTTCTATTTTGACGTTATTATAAATTATGGCATTATTAAGTATTTTAGTGTTTGTACCTATAAAATATACTTTTCCTGCGTATCAAATTTTCGCATTGTTAAAGATGTTTTTGCTGGCATAACGTCAATTACATTATTATTACCTATTTTTACATCATCTTCTATAAAGGAGGTTAAAACTTCTGTATTGTTTCCGATTTTCACGTTTTTACCAATAATATTTTCTTCTCTTATTATAACATTATGCCCAGTTTCGAAATTTTCTCCTATCTTCGAACCTAAATAAATAATAGAACCTGCTCTAATTACTGCATTGTCTCCATTTTCCAAAGTTAGATCTTTGATCTTTCTGCTAGGCATATAGCCAACTATTGCAGCATCATCAATTTTGCAGTTCTTTCCAAGCTTTACGAATTCCTTATTCAGTATCATAATTTTTCCCTTCAACCTTTCTACCTTTCTTTATAGATTCTTCAACTGCTTCTATATTGAAATGACTCTGATAGCTTGATAAGCATTAGTTAAAGGTTCTTTGTTAAATCTAACGCAGTTAATGAAATGCCCAACCTGTTTCATCAAAGGCTTCTCCTTTTCTATTCTTGGCATGTATAATTTCCCTTTATAAATCACACTTTGCTTTTTTATTAAATCTTCTTTGCTAATTTTCTCAATATTGCTTTGATAAATTAACAAGGGACATTCTTTATTCATGTCATCAAACTTTATCAAATATTTAGAAGTAGCAATATACCAGCTCCTGATTTTCTCTGCTGCATACTAGCTAGTAGTTATTGCGAATTGCATTTCAGGATATTCTAAATGAATATAAGCATAGTCATGAATATTTTTATCTTTTTGCAGGAAAGTGGTTGCTGTAGCAGTAACATAAATTGGCATGCTATTGAGCAAATAATCCAAAATGGCTATATCATGGATTGCAAGATCCCAAGTACAGCTTGCGTCTTGTTTTATTGGGCCTAAGCCTATTCTAATTGCTATTCCATAGAAAACCTGTCCTAACTTTCATTTTTAATTAATTCTCTCAAATATTGAATAGCATGATGGAAACAGTATATGTGACCGACCATCAATATTGCTTTACTTTCTTTAGCGATTTTTGCTAATTCAAATGCTTCTCTAACATCCATTGTCAAAGGTTTCTCAACTAACAAGTGCTTACCTTGCTCCAAGAATAATTTGGCTATTTTGTAATGAGTTGAAGCGGGTGTTGCTAAGAAATGCTGTGTTGCATGATTTTCTGATGTGCACTCCCATGACTAGGCATTTTTCTGGCACTAGCTTGAGGCCAACGCCACAAAAATATTGTACAAATACGCCTTCATGACCACCTCCTTCACCATATTAACAAACTTCCTCGCCAA
>Ga0080004_1218379_pt1 | contig 14793 bp, 9 predicted proteins | sample WasSprMetagenome_FD_69207 | JGI IMG/M metagenome (GOLD analysis project Ga0080004, IMG submission 69207) | Sulfidic aquatic microbial communities from Washburn Spring, Yellowstone National Park, USA - WS (SPADES assembly) (version 2) | ecosystem: Environmental > Aquatic > Thermal springs > Hot... | reverse complement strand
CGCCTGGAGGAAATCACGGGTTGCAAAGTTAATCTTGTTGTACCTGATGCTGCCTAAAATTAGGCATATATACCATTATATGGATTTTCGGGGGAGGGTACAAGGGTTGCTGAAGCGCGAACTCAGGCCGGGTTTAACCATTGTCTACCGGAGGCTGGGAGAGAGGTACAGGTTAGTGACGGGCAACTCGGCCTATCCCGAGGCCGACGGGCGGGGGCTGGCCAACGGCAGCGGCCTGATCTTCCTGGATCAGGAGGAAGGCAGCAGCGGCTGGCCCTAGCTAAAGCGGGCCGGCGCAAGCCTTTCGCGGGCCGAACTGGGGCTTGCTTTTTGGGCTTCAGATCTCCTTGGCCGGCCGCGCCCACTGCCAAATGATTTGCTTCAAGCGACAATCTCCTTCATAAGGACGGTCCACCCGGCCATGGTAAGCGTAGGCGCGGGCAAAGCAGCCGCCCCCGCAGAACCCGCTGTGGGGGCAGTTCCCGCACTTCGACGGCAGCGACAACCTTTGCTTAAACCACCTGGCGGCGCGGAAAGATCCGGCCAAAGAAAAACCGGGGTCGGCGATATGGCCTAAAAGAAAATCTTCCACCCCGCTTAAAGAGGCACAGGGATACACCGATCCGTCGGGCAGTACCGCCATGCTCTGCCCGCTAACGGCAAAGCAGTAATGATCCTTTACCCTTCCCTGCGCCAAAAGCCGCTTAAGTCTTTCCGCTTCGCGAAACCCAACGCGAGGGCCTCCCAGCCGCGCCAACTCCTCGGCCCGCTCGAGGGCCGCAAGCACCGCCCTTTCCAGTTGCGCCGGCTCCGGGGGCGCTACTCCGGCGCCCCGCCCCAGGGGGCGTAGCAGGTCGAGGGAAATCCCGTGCACGTTGCCGAGGTAAGAGACAAGCTCTACCAGCCGGGGCAGCGAGCGCACGCTCTCCGCCGTCAAAACGGCGGTCAGGCCAACTTTAACCCCTTCGGCGGCAAGGCTCTGCAGGCCCCGGATGACGGCCATAGTCGAGCCGCTGCCCCCGGGAAAAGGGCGCAGGTAGTCGTTAACCGCCGGAGGCCCGTCGAGGCTTACGCCCAGACCAATCCTCAGGCCCTTTAGCTCCCGGGCCAGGGCGCCGTTGATTAAGGTTCCGTTGGTCTGAAGCTGAAAGGTCCCCCCCTGGTGGCTCCCCAGGTATTCAATTACCCTCCGGACCAGGGAAAAATTTAAGAGCGGTTCCCCGCCGCTGAACTGGACCTTGAAGGAGCGGCTCCTTGCGGCAACGTAGTCCACGGCGCGGCGCGCCGTTTCCCAAGTCATGTAATCTTTTCTTTCGCCGCCGCAGGCGTAGCAGTAACGGCAGCGCAGGTTGCAGTCGCGGGTTACCATCAGAATCAAGCATTTGATCTCTCCGATCACGGCTTTCTCAACTCCGGCAGCCCTAGTGGTCGGTCCTGGCCTCCAGCTCTGCTTCTACGTCGAGGTAAACGTCCCGCAAGGCCTCGACCGTTTCCCGCTCTGCCCGCCACATTCCCCTTTCCACCGCTTCCAGAAGGTGCGCGGTGATGTTCTGCAGGGCCCAAGGGTTGACCTCCTTAAACCACTCCTGCATGGCCGGGTCGAGGACGTACTTCTCGGCCAGGACCTCGTAAAGCCAATCCTCCAGCACTTCGGCGGTGGCATCCCAGCCGAAAGCCACTTCTACCAGGTGGGAAAGATCCGCCGCGCCCTTGTAGCCGTGCCTTTTCATACTCGCGATCCATTTGGGGTTAAGGATGCGGCTCCGGAAAATGTATTTGGTTTCTTCGGCCAGGGTGCGCACCTTAACCCTTACCGGATCAGAGCTGTCGCCGCTGAAAGAACGGGGTAAAACCCCCCTGACCGCCTTCACGGCGGCCACCATGCCCCCGTGGTAGGAGTAGAAGTCGTCGCTGTCGAACATGTCGATTTCCTTGGTGTCTTCGTTTTTCACGGTAGCCTCTATTCCGGCTAGGCGGCGGCGAAACGGCTCCCGCGCCTCCTTGCCGTAAGCCTGCCTGCCGTAGGCGTAGCCACCCCAAGAAATATATACCTCGGCAAAGTCGTTCTCGTCCTTCCAGTTTTTCGCCGTGACCAAATCGCTTACCCCGGCCCCATAGCAACCCGGACGGTCGCTGAAGATCCGCCAGAGGGACTCCAGCCGCGCCTGGTCGGGATCCATACCTTTGCTTACCTTTTCTTCTACTTCTGCCTTCACGTGCGCCGCTACCCGGTTCCACTCCTCGGGTTCGTCCAGAGAGGCCACCATCTCCACCGCCTGATCCAAAAGGTGGATGACGTTAAGGAAAGCATCCCGGAAAAGCCCGCTGGCCCGGACGGTAACGTCGATCCGGGGCCGGCCCAATTCCTCTAAGGGAATCACTTCCAACCCCTTCACCCGCCCGCTTTTCTCCCACACCGGCCGCACCCCCAGGAGGTAAAGGGCCTCGGCAACGTCGTCGCCTCCGGTCCGCATGGTGTTGGTGGCCCAGATCACCATCCCAACGTTTTCCGGATACTTCCCCTCTTCTTCCCGGTAGCGTTCTAAAAGGGCCGCGGCCAGCGCCCGTCCGGTGTGCCAGGCGGCCGGCGTCGGGATGGCCTGGGGATCAACGGAGTAGAAGTTGCGCCCGGTGGGGAGGATCTCGGCCATGCCCCGCGTGGGCGCCCCGGACGGCCCGGGCGGGACGTAGCTACCCTCTAAGGCCGCCAGGCAATTGGTGAGCTCGTTCTGGGTGGCCCGGAGCGCCGGGACCAGGGTTTCGCCGATAAAGGCGAGGACCCGGATTAGCCCTTCGTCCTCTTTCCCGACCACCCCCCGGACGACCCGGGCAGCCCCTTCAGGCGCGTATTCTTGCTCGGCAAAGGCCGCAAGAAGGGCACGGGCGGTACCCTCGACCTTCTCGCGAATCTCGCCGTAAGTGCAGCGGTGCTCCTGGGAGAAGTATCCCGGGTTTTCCAGAAGAGAAGCGTAGTCGTGGCCCAGGCACCTGGCCACCTGCTCTTGGAGCGAAGGCACCGGTCCGTTCGGTAACCTGGTGAGAGCCAGGAGCATCTCGACCAGCCGGTCGCCCTCCGGGGCCTGCCCCAGGATGTGCAGCCCGTCGCGAATCGGGGTATGCTTTATCTCGCAAAGGTAGGTGTGGAGCCGCTCCAGGAAAGCCTCCCAGTCTTTTTGCGCCTCTTCCCGAGAAAGGTTCAGGTCGTCGTCCAGGCGGGCGGCTTCTACCTGCTTCCAAATCAGTTCGCGCAGCGTCGGAAGCTTCGCTGGGTCGAGGGTCTTGGCCGCGTGGTAATCCTTCACCAGGTTTTCCACCTCGGCCAGTTCCTCGTAGGTATCGGCCTGGGTCATCACCGGAGGGAGGTGACCTATGAGGCAGGCGTGGGAACGTCGCTTGGCCTGGGTCCCTTCGCCGGGATTATTAATAATATACGGGTAAACGTGGGGCAAATCCGGGAAAACCAGATCGGGGAAGCAGGTCTGGGAAAGCCCTACTCCCTTGCCGGGAAGCCATTCTAACGAACCGTGCTTGCCGATGTGAAAAACGAGATCCGCTTTGAACTCGTCCCGGAGCCACCGGTAATAAGCAAGGTAGTGATGGGGCGGAGCCAGGTCCGGGCTGTGGTAGATCCGCGAGGGTTCCTCAAGAAAACCGCGCGCCGGCTGGATGCCGATGAAGACGTTCCCCAGAAGGATCCCCGACACCAGCAGGTGGCTGCCGTAGGCAAAGATCTGCCCCGGAGGGGGTCCCCAATCTTGCCCGAGCTTTGACTGCGACCTCGCCGGCAAAGCGGCAAACCATGCCTTGTAGGTTTCCTGGTCTACCCGGGCGGCAGCACGGCGGTCGAGCTCCCGTGGGTCGAGCCACCCCCGCTCGTTGGTGAGCCCAGACAAGATCCTTTCCATCAGGGCTGCACCGTCGTGAGGGAGGTCCTCAACCCGGTAGCCCTTTTCCTTTAAAGCCACTAAAAGGCGGTGCACGCTGACCGGGGTATCCAGGCCAAAGGCGCAGCCAATACGGTCGTTGCGAGGCGGGTAGTTGTGGAGGATAATGGCCACCCTTTTCTCGCGGTTGGGCTTGTGCCTGAGCCGCGCCCAGCGCAAGGCCAAGGAGGCTACCCGGGCCGCCCTTTCCGGGTGGGCCACATAGCGCACCAGGGTGGCACCGGTGAAATGGTCTTTCTCCACTTCCTCCCGGAAGGCCACGGGCACCGTAATCAGGGCGCCGTCGATCTCCGGCAGGGCCACGCTCATCACCACATCCATGGGGCCCAGACCCTGCAGGTTTTCCTCCCACTCTCCCTGCGGGGTGAGGGAAAGGATGGCTTTGATCAGCGGCACCCCCAGCCGCCGGTAGACATCGCTCTCCAGCACCCGACCAAAGGTTGGGGTGGCTATGGTCTGGGCAAACATGAGGGTAGTGATCAAGACGTCTACTACCGGCTGCCCATTGTCCATCAGGTAGTTATCCACCACCCAGGCCAGTCCCCGGCTGCCGAGCTCGTCGTTCCTGGTGGCATAGAGGAAAACCGGCAGGGCCACCCCGCCCTCGGCCTCGATCTCCCGCACGAGAAGGTCGATGAACTCCGTATGACCGGCCAGCCAGTGGCTCTGATAGAAAAGGATGCCGACGACGGGCCAGCCCGTCTTCCTTTTTTCTTGGAGGAGCACGGCCGCCTCCTCCGGTCGAGGGCACTCAGGGTGATAGAACCCCTGCCAGGGCACCGGTTGGGGAGGGTTAAAGGGTACTGCCGCGGCGCTGTAGCGGCCAGCAGCCCATAGGAGGAGATTGGTGAAATTGACTTCACCGCCGTAACCGACGTACAGCCGCATCTGCCAGTAATCTTCCGGGGGCATGTGGCTTAGGCCCAGTAGCCCTTCTCCTTCCTCCCCCAGGGAAGGGAGTACGGCTAGGGGGAGGCCCTTTTCCCGGGCTATCTCGATTATCTCCTCCAGGCCGGGCAGGGATTCAGGGCCTCCCATGAGGTGCACCACAATCAGGTTTGCCGCCGCGGCAAGGTTGGCTATCTCCTCTTTCCCCGGGCCGCGGCGGCAGGAGCGGGCGATCACCTGCACCAGTTCCCCGTACTCCTGCCGTACTTTTCTGGCGGCTCGGCTCAGGTTGACCAGTTCGCCTTCCACCGCGGTATAGAAAAAGATGCGCAAGCTCATCTCTGTTTCCCTCCGTACTCCAAGGCCGGCCCCGGCAACCACCCCTCCGTGGGACAGAGAGCCACCACCTAAAGGCCCACTCCGTCCTCCCACAGCCTGGCCTCCACACCGTAAACCGACCGGATGTTCTCCGGGGAAAGCACCTGCCGGGGGCTGCCGGCGGCGAAGACGCGGCCCTGGCGTAAAAGTACCATCTATGGTCTGCCCCGCCTTCGCCCTCAACCGTCCCCGCAAGAACCAGGGGCTTCGGCGGCAAGCAACTTGTTCACACCGGCAATAAAGGCGGCCAACAAGGAAGTCGCGGGGCCCTTCTCCCGTTCGACCGGGCAACACCGGGGGAAAGAAGACTTCAGGTATCTCTCCCCTTGCTCGACCACCACCTCGGCCGGAAGCAGCCCCCACTCGCCCTCGTCGAGGAGATGCAGCAAGGAGGCGGCCAGGGCCACCAGGCCGGGATCGCGGGCCAGCCGGTGGAGCGCGGCAAAATAACTGCTTTTATCCCAGGGGAACGCGGCCCGGCAGGCTTCCTCCCAGAAGTCTTCGGGCTTGACCCCGTAGCGCTCCAGGCGGGCCAGGAAGTTGCACTGGCGCTGGGGATTAAGTCCGGTTTCCTTTTCCAGAGCCTCCTTGGTGGTCTCCTTCACCACGCGGCCGATTAGTTCGCCCAGCTTGGAGTGCTGGCCGGAATCGGTAAAGAAGTGGGGAGAGCCGGGGTTGGAAACAACGATAATCTGGTCGGTGCCCGAACCGGTGGCGATGCCGTGAGAATAACGGCTGGGCGCCATAAGCTCCTGCAGGGCGGCGGCCTTCGCCTCCGTAGCGGTAACGATGGCGCGCACCATGGTATGGGGCGGAAGGTTCCCGTCAATGAAGAGCAAGATATTGATGGTTCCTCCGAGATAGGTCCACTCCCCGTCTCGCTCGTAATACCTGGCAGGGTCTCCGGCGCGCCCGCCGTTAACATCCACCCCGGCCGTGATAATCGCCGTGACCGCCAGCTCCCGGAAACTTAAAGACCTGATAGCCGCATTTTCCATGCGGGCGGCGGTGAGCAATCCGGCAACGCGATCCGGGGCGTGCCCCAGTTTCCCGGCCAGGCACCTTAAGTACCCCTCAACACTTCCGCCAGGGAGCCCCTTTCCGTGGCGGTCGCCCGGAATATGGTGGTTAAACACCGCCTCCAGGTCCTCGCGGTAACCCCCGTTTATCCTTGCCGTGGACACCACCCGGCGCGGACCGGGAAACCGGACGACGAGCGAATCCCCCTCCAGGAAAACCTTCTCGCCGCTCTTCATTTCACGTATTAACATCTATTCGTTACACCCCGTTCGGCTGCTATTAGCTCCTTCCCCGCTCAACATCTCCACCAAGGCGACCGGGCTCGAACAGAAGACCAGGCGCGCCGCCTCGGCCTCGTAAAGGCAACCGGCCTCTTCCCGGCCGCGCAGGCAGTAAACCGCCTTGCCTTGCGCCAGAAGCCTCCTTGCCAGTTCCACGTTGCGCCGGTTCAAGGAACCTACAGGAAAACCGGTATCGATCACCGCCTCGGCCTCCCGGGAGCAGCGTAACGCCTGCTCTAAGGCCCCGGAACCGATTTCCTCAAAGGGGCGCTCGCCAACTACCGCCGCTCCTAGGGCCTTGGCTACGTGGTAATCGATGTCGTTCTCGTGGAGCACTCCGGTAGCCACCCCGAAACCGTGCTTGTTCAGCAGCCGGTAGAGGGGAGCGCCGGCCCCCGCGCCGGCCAAAACAAAGACGCATCTCCTCCCGCTGTTCTTGAGCTCGATGCCGCCCAAGCAGTGGCTGAACCTGGCGGTATCCATGTCGTATAGGGCAGAAACCGTTTCCTCGCTCAGCACTTCTTCCGGCGGCCCCCAGGCCAGGATCTTGCCCTCCTTTACGAGAAGCGCCAGGTCGCAGTACTTCAAGGCCAGGTCGACTTCGTGGAGGGAAAGAATTACGGTAATTCCCTTTGCCCGGGAAAGCTTTCGCAAAATCGCCATTACCTCTAGGCGGTGCTTCACATCGAGATGAGAGGTGGGCTCGTCCAGGACGATTACCTCCGGATCCTGAACCAGGGCGCGGGCCAGGAGCACCTTCTGCTTTTCCCCGTCGCTTAGCTCGCCGAAATACCTTCCGGCCAGCTCATGGGCGTTGACCAAGTGCAGGGCCTCCCAGGTTTTGGCCAAGTCGTCTCTGGAAAGGCGACCGAGGAAGCCGGTGTAAGGGTATCGCCCCATGGCCGCCAGTTCGAAAACCGTCACCTGGCCCGGGGAAGGGCGCTCCGTCAGCACAACCGCCAGGGTCCGGGCAAGGCTCCTGGCCTCCAGCGCCGACAGGGGCCGGCCTTTGAGGTAGACCGTGCCCTTCAAAGGCGCCAGCAGCCCGGCCAGGCAGCGGAGAATGGTGGATTTTCCGGAGCCGTTTGGGCCCAAAAGACAGATCAGTTGGCCCTTGGCCGCCTGGAGGTTGATTTCCCCCACCACCGTCCTGTCTCCGTAGCCCACGGCCAACTTCGCGGTCTGCAGCACGGGATTCACAGACTGGTCCCCCTCCGCAGGAGCAGGCTTATCACCAAAGGGGCGCCGAATACGGCCGTGACCGCGCTGACCGGCAACTCCACCGGGGAAAAGGCAAGCCGGGCCACCAGGTCACAGGCGGTGGCTATCAGCCCCCCCACCAACATCGTTGCCGGGATCAGGAGCCGGTTGTCGGAAGTACCCAAGGCGAGCCGGGCGAGATGAGGTCCTGCCAGGCCGATGAAGGCAACCGGCCCCGCGAAGGCGGTAACCAGGGCGGCAAGGCCGCTGGAAAAGAGCACGATCAAAACCCGGAGCATTTTGATCTTCACCCCCATGCTTTGGGCATAATCTTCTCCCAAGAGCAGGGCGTTCAGCGGCTTGCAGAGAAAATAAGCGCCGCCCAAGAAAATAGCGCCGCCCACGCCCAGAACCAGGGTTTCGTCCCAGCAAAAGCCGGAAAAGCTTCCCAGCGTCCAGAGAACGAAACCGTGCAGCTTTTCCTTCTCGGCAAAGGCAATGAGGATGCTGGTCCCGGCGCTGCACAGGTAGCCGACCATCAGGCCGATCACCAGCAGCGTAACCACGTTTTTTACCCGGTTGGCCACCGCCACAATCAGCCCCACCACCGCTGCGGCCCCGGCGAGGGCAGCAGCGCTTAAAATGTACGGGGGAACGGGGCCTCCCCCCAGGACCAACCCGGTGAGCATTAGGAGCGCGACCACCAGCGTGGCCCCCGAAGAAACCCCCAGGACGTAAGGGTCAACGATGGGGTTCCGGAAAAAAATCTGCAAGAGCAGCCCGGCGGTGGCCAGGGCCGCCCCCCCGAACGCCGCCGCCAGGGCGCGGGGGAGGCGGATCTCCCAGACCACCTTTTGGTAGACTTGACCCCCCTGGTGAAAGAGGGTTTCCCAAAGCTCCTCCGGGGGTATCTTTACCGACCCTAAAACAACGCTCAAGACGAAAAAGAAGAAGAGCAGGCCCCCAAACAAAAGCAACAACAATAGCGACCTTGCCCGGCGCGGAAGGGCCACTAAAGATCACCTGCTTAGGTGGGCGGAAGTTTCAAATGGTGCTTTATCTCTACCCCGGGGAACAAGTCCGGGTGGAAAATGGCCGCCAGATCGGCAATCATCTCGTCGGTTTTGTCCAGCGCCTGGTAGTACCAGGGCTGGAAGCACCAAACGTTTCCTTTCTTGATTACGGGGAGGTCTTCTAACACCTTGGCCTGTTCCACAACTTTGGCAATGGAGGTAACCCCGTAGTTGGGCAGGGTGGAAGAAATGTAAACGTCGGCGCTCTTCCCCCGGGCGTAGAACTCTTCCAAGGTCACGGTGCCGCTTCCTTTAAGGTCCTTAAACAGGTAATCGCCGCCGGCCAGCTCGATCATTTTGGCCACATACGTATCCCCGGCCGGAGCGAAGACCTTCCCCTGGTAAATCTGCCCCCACAGGACTTTGGGCTTTGCTTTGGCCCCTGCCGCCTTCTGGGCGATTTCTTCAACCCTGGCCACGGCGCCATCAAAGAAAGCCTCCGCCTCACTTTCTTTGCCGTAGAAAGCGGCCATGAATTTCACCCATTCCAGTCGTCCCATGGGGTGCTGCTCCAGGTGGCTGTTTTCTACCGCCACCGGCACCTTCAGTTCCTCGAGTTTGCGGAGGGTTTCCAAGGAACCAGGGGTCCCGGTGTAGATAAAAACCACGTCGGGTTTTAACGCTACCACTTGGTCATAGTCTAATGGTCCCATGCCGCTACCGACCAGTTGGATCCTCCCCTGCTCCAGGCCCTCCTTGATTTCCTGGATATACCACTTGTCCTTTTCCGTGGTCACTCCAACAATGCTTTCCAGTTCACCGAGGGGGCGCAAAAGGGCCGCCTGGGTAGTCGACTGCGCCACCACCCTCTTGACCGGCGTGTAAACCACGGGCAAATCGCCGTATCCCTCCGGCGGGCGCTGGCCGTGGGGGACGAGAAGGAGTTTCCTGCCTTCTCCGTCCGTCACCACCCGGCAACCCTCGGGCAAGCGCTCGATCTTAAACCCGGTGGCATACTTAAGGGGAACAGCCCCGGTGGCAGCAGCTTTTTCGCCCCGGCCGCAGCCGCCTACCAGACCCAGCAAGCCGACCAGAACAAAGGCCAATAAAACTTTTACCGGCCTATTAAACATTATTTTAATCCTCCCTTCCCTAATCTTCTTTCACGCCCTTCCGCAGCAACGGCTCGTAATCCCTGTCCCCCTTTCCAGAAAAACTGTTGCCCCGCCTACCTAAGCGGGGCAGCAACTAAAGTTCCCTCAAGAATGTCAAAACCTCCTGGCCTATCCGCGTAGGCAGGTCGGTCGCGCGGAACAGGCAGGTTTCCTGGCTTAGGTTCCTCTCCGCCTTACGCCTTCCCAGGGCCTTTGCTTTTGGAGCTTGCCCCAGTGGCACCCCGTAAGGCAGATCCCCATCACAGTGGCGGGACCGCGCCGGACTCGCACCGGACTTCCCTTTTCAGCCTTGCCGAGCAAGGCCACCTGTTCCCCAGACCCTATTTGCTTTTTCCTCAGCTTGGCCAAAAGAATATATTCGCCACCGCTTTATAAACTCCTGCGCCCGGAACACCCAAAATTTTACTCATTCCACCCGCGAGGTGGCCCAGATACCGAGGCCGAAGAGAAACGCCGCGTAACCCGCCAGAACCGCCAGAGAAACAAAGGGGAAATCCGCGCCGAGGGCGGCGGCCCGGAGGGCAAGGGTGGAATGGGTAAGGGGAAGGATCTGGACAAAATGGGCGACAAAGGCGGGGAACTTTTCCAGGCGGAAGAAGGTTCCGCATAAAAAACTCATGGGCAGGATAACAAAAGTGGAAAAGCGCGCCATGTCCTCGTGGGAGTTGATCAACATCGCGGCGACCACGCCCAGGGACGCAAACAGAAAACAGGTGAGAAACAAAGCTGCGAAGAACCACGGGGTAAGAACATTCAGGTGGGCGCCGAACAAAAAGGCCAGAAGAAGGATGATCGCCGCAGAAATAAAACCCCGCAAAACCCCTCCGAACACGTTGCCCAGCACGAGGGACCAGACGCTGATGGGGGAAACCAGGAATTCCTCGAGCGTGCGGTGGTAAAGGCGCGCCATGTTGAGAGAAACGCTTGTGGCGTTGAAGCTCCCGTTCATGGCGCTCAAGGCCAAAATCCCCGGCACCACGAAGTTCAGGTAGGTCGTCTCCCCCATCTGGACGTGCATCCCCAGCCCCCAGCCGAAAGCGGTGAGGTAAAGCAGGGGGCCTACCATGCTCCCGGCGAAAAAGCGGAGGAACCTTTTGCGAAGGATTAAAAAGTCGCGCCAGAAAACAGTATAGGCATCTCGCATTTTAGTCCCCCACTTTATGGCCTGTCAGCTCCACGAAAACGTCTTCAAGGTTGGCCTCTCTAATCAAGACATCGCGGCCCAGCAGCGCTGCGTACCGCAGGGCCTCTTCCCGGTTGTCGAAGATCCGGTACTCGGTGCCATTCTGGTTCGGCACCTCTAACACCACCTTGGCCACTCTGACCTTCAGCTCCTCAGGTGTGCCGAGGGCGATAAGCCTGCCCTTGTTCATGATCCCAACCCGGTGACAAAGGAGCTCGGCTTCCTCGATGTAATGGGTGGTGAGGAGGATTGTGAGCCCTTGAGCGTTGAGGCTGCGGATCAAATCCCAAAGGCGGCGGCGCACCTGGGGATCGAGGCCGACGGTGGGTTCGTCCAAAAACAGGATCCGCGGACGGTGCAAAAGGGCGCGGGCAATCATCAACCTTCTCTTCATCCCTCCGGAAAAATGTTCGACAAGCGTATCCGCGCGGTCCGCGAGCTCCACAAAGGCAAGAAGTTCGTCGATCCTCGCCTTTCTTTCCTTCGCCGGCACCCTGTGGATGCGGCCGTGCAGCTCGAGGTTCTCCTTGGCCGTCAATTCTTGATCCAGGTTAATGTGCTGGGGAACGACCCCGATATCTTTTTTCACCTGCGAGGCGTTACGGGTCACCTCCTGGCCGTCAATGTAAACCTCCCCTTTTGTGGGGCGGGCCAAGGTGGTGAGGACGCGCAAGGTGGTGGTCTTGCCCGCTCCGTTGGGCCCCAAAAGCCCGAAGATTTCCCCCCGGCGCACGGTTAAATCGAGGTGATCAACCGCCCTGATTTCTCCGTAGTATTTACAAAGGCCGCGGATCTCGATCAAAAGCCGTTCCCCCCATACCACCACCTATTTGGTCCACGGGATGACCCGCCCTTGCGCCGACAAACCGGGGCCGGAAGAAGTAGACGCCCCCTTGAGGATGCCGGCCAGCTTTTCCTGATCCACGGCAACCTCTTCAAAGGGCTTGCGGCGCATCCGGTGCAGCAGCGCAAAGTTCGCCGTCGCCTGGATATCCTCAGGGATCACTTCCGTGCGGCCTGCCAGGGCCGCGTGCGCCTTGGCCGCTTTCATCATCACCAGATCCGCGCGGTGGCCGTCCACCCCCATCGCCACCGCCGTCCGGGCGATCAACAGCAGGATCTCCTCGGCCACCGTAACCCGGGGTAAAAGGGCGCGCGCCTCCACAATCTTCTGCCGAAGCTTCTCCTGCTCCGCTTCCCAGGCCGCCGCGAAACCCGCCGGGTCCTCCTCGAAGGCGAGGCGCCGCTTCACGATCTCGGCCCGCAGCGCCGGGTCGGCCACGCCGGTAACGTTAACGCAGAGGCCGAACCGGTCGAGAAGCTGGGGCCTGAGTTCCCCCTCCTCCGGGTTCATTGTTCCCACCAGGATGAAGCTTGCGGGATGGCTGAAGGAAACGCCTTCCCGCTCCACGGTGTTCACTCCCATTGCCGCCGCGTCGAGCAGCACGTCTACCACGTGGTCGTCCAGAAGGTTGACCTCGTCCACGTAGAGAATGCCGCGGTTGGCCTCGGCCAGAACCCCCGGCTCGAACCGCTTCTCCCCCTTTTTGATGGCCCGTTCAATGTCCAGGGTCCCCACCACCCGGTCCTCGGTGGCGGAAACCGGCAGGTCCACCACTCGCATTTTCCGCGTGGCCACCGGCAGCTCTTCGCCCGCTTCCCGCCGCCGGCGGCAATCCGCGCACATTACGGCTACGTCGTCGGGGTCACAGCCAAAGGGGCAGTCGGCAACTACCTTGATCTCCGGCAGCAGGCTGGCCAGGCTCCGCACCGCCGTAGATTTGGCCGTGCCTTTCTCGCCCCGGATCAGCACCCCGCCGATCCGGGGGTTGACGGCGTTCAAAATCAGCGCCTTTTTCATTTCTTCCTGCCCCACCAGGGCGGTGAAAGGGAAAACGGCTTTTTGCATCTAAGCGGCCTCCTTTTCCTGTTCTAGTCCGTTAGCGTCCGCACGGCCTCAACCAAAGTGGTCGCCCGCAAATCTTCGATCCGGTAGTAGGCTGCGCCCAGCGTTTCGGCCAGCCGCCGCGCCAGGCCGAAGTGCAGAAACCCTTCTTTTTCCGCATCGACGACCACGCTCTTGATCCGCTCCTCTTCCCGGATGACGGCCGCCACCCGCCAGGCGTCCTCCAGGGGCTTGCCGTTGGCCAACCCCACGTTGCCCCGGCCGTCGGAGATTATCACCAAAAGCGGGGAGAGGTGCGGGTTCTTAAAAAGATGCGCCCGGGCCACCTCGTAGGCTTTCAACAGCCCTGCCGCCAGCGGCGTGCGCCCGCCGGTGGGAAGCTCCTCCAGGCAGCGGTGCGCCAGCTCCACGCTGTTCGTCGGCGGGAGCAAAACTTGCGCCCCCTCGCCCTTGAAAGCGATCATCCCCACCCGGTCCCTCTTCTGGTAGGCGTCGAGCAGCAAGGACAATACCGCGCCTTTGGCCGCCACCATCCGCTGCTGCGCACCCATCGAACCGCTGGCGTCAACCACGAAGAGGAGGAAATTTCCGATTCGCTTCTCCCGCACCTTTTCCCGTATGTCGGGAGCTTCGATGGCAATCGCCAGGCCTTTTTTCTCGCGCCGCGCCTGATAAGGCGCCGCCGCCCGCAGCGTGGCGTCAAAGGCCAAATCGCCGCTTCCCCGCGCCAGGGTGGCCCGGACGTAGCGGCCGCTCCGGGTCGGCGTGCGCGTCCGCGAGCGGCGCCCCGACCCCTTGCGCAAGAGGCGGTCGCGCCCGTGGTCGATCCGTTTTACCAGGAAGGGCTCGCCCACGGCAAAGACAGTTTCGCGCGCCGCGGCCGGGGGCGACGAGGGGGCCTCTTCCCCTTCCTCCTTCCCGTCCTCCCGGTGCTCTTCCTGCCGCCCTTCCCCGGCCTCAGGTTCTGCGGGGCGGGGCTTTTCTTCGGGCGCGGGCTCCTCCGGCTCCTCAAACTGCTGCGGCTCTTCCGGCTCCTCGGGCACGGTCTCTTCCGGCGGCGGGGGCGGCGGTGCCTCGCGCCGCCGGTGGAAGAGAACCAACTCCGCCACCCTTTCCACGTCTGCGGCGGTTGTTTCGGCACGTCCCTCCCAGGCGGCGAGCGCCCGCGCCGCCTCCACCAGCACGATTTCCGCCCGGTGCCCGGCGCAAGAAGCCTCCGCCGCCACCTCTGTGGCGCGCCTCACCGCCTCCTCTAAAACCGCCACCCCGGCCAGCCGGGCCCGCGCCGCTGCGATCTGCTGCCGCATCTCTTCCTCCTGCGCCGCAAAGGCCCGGATGAAGCCCAGGGGATCGGCGTCGAAAGCCTCCCGCTGCCTGATGAGCGCGGCCCGTTCCGCCGGATCCCGGACCGCCGCCACCGGAACGCACAAGCCGAAGCGGTCCAAAAGCTGCGGCCGCAGCTCTCCCTCCTCGGGATTCATCGTTCCGACCAGGATGAACCGGGCAGGGTGAACGAAGGAAACCCCCTCCCGCTCCACCACGTTTACCCCGGAGGCCGCGGCGTCGAGGACGAGGTCGACGAGGTGATCGTCCAGGAGGTTCACCTCGTCCACGTACACGATGCCGCGGTTGGCCCGCGCCAGGATGCCGGGTTCAAAGCGCCGCCGCCCGTGCCGTACCGCGTGCTCGAAGTCAAGGCTTCCCACCACCCGGTCCTCCGTGGCCGAAACGGGAAGGTCGACCACCGGCACCGGCCGCCTGCTGACCGCAAGCGGCTCACCCGCAGCTAAGCGCGCCCGGCAAAG
>Ga0080004_1126364_pt1 | contig 14802 bp, 17 predicted proteins | sample WasSprMetagenome_FD_69207 | JGI IMG/M metagenome (GOLD analysis project Ga0080004, IMG submission 69207) | Sulfidic aquatic microbial communities from Washburn Spring, Yellowstone National Park, USA - WS (SPADES assembly) (version 2) | ecosystem: Environmental > Aquatic > Thermal springs > Hot... | reverse complement strand
TCCCCTACACCCTCAACATGAAGAAGGTGGAAAGCGCCGTCACCAACATCGTCAACGGCCGGCCCGTGACCAACCGGGACGCCCTTGTCAACCCCGAGTGCCTGGACTACTACGAAAAGATCCTGCCCGAGTTGCAATATTAGTGGGCCAGCTCAGGTACACCGCCAACACAAGTGTTTTGGCTAGAGCAAAGGTCGCAGCCAATGCCTTTCCGGCGAAATGATTTGCGGAAAACCAATACGGAGGAGGGATACTTTGGAGAAAGAGACCGTCGGTTGGATAGGATTGGGGAATATGGGGCAGCCGATGTCGAAGAGGCTCTTGGAGGCCGGTTACCCCCTGGTTGTTTACAACCGCACCCGAGAGAAAACGGCCGAGATCGCGCTTCGGGGCGCCAAAGTGGCGGACAGTCCGGCCGCTTTAGCATCGGAGTGTGAAGTGATCTGCACCATGGTCGCGGACTCGGCGGCTCTGGAAGTTGTCACTCTTGGTTCGCAAGGGGTCTTGGCGACGGCACGGCCGGGCAGCGTTCTCGTCGATATGAGCACGGTATCGCCGGCGGCGTCGGCAAGGGTGGCAGAGGCCGCCCGACGACGACAGGTAGAATTCTTAAGGGCTCCCGTGAGCGGTAGCACCGGGATGGCCGCGACCGGTACGCTGGGGATCATGGTTTCAGGGGACCAGCAGGTCTACCAGCAAGTGTTGCCCGTGTTGCGGGTCCTGGGACAGAAGGTGTTCTATCTCGGTTCCGGTGAGGAAGCGCGCTACATGAAGCTGGTACACAATCTCATGGTGGGGGCTACATGCCAGATCCTGGCCGAAGCCCTTGTCTTAGGTGAGCGGGCGGGCTTGGAAGTGGCAAAAATGTTGGAGGTCCTGAACAACAGCGCCGTAGCCTCCCCTTTGGTCGGCTACAAGACCCGACCTTTGATAGAGCGCGATTTCGCCCCGGCCTTCACTGTAAGACTGTTGGAAAAGGATTTCGACATTATACTCTCTGTGGCCAAAGAGATGGGAGTTCCCCTTCCGGTGACCGCACTGGTAAGGCAACTCTTGGCATCGGCTGCGGCGAGGGGGAAGGGAGAACTCGATATTTGTTCCCTCTTTTTGTTGGCCGAGGAGATGGCGGGAATCAGAGGCGGTACAGATATTGCATAAGTATCGCAAATAGGTCGACGCTGGCTCCGATTTGGGGCTCACCTCGTTTTTAATTTAAGGGGAGTGACGCGGAGATGAACTACACTGTCAAGCCTGTGGTACTCGGCACACTCGAGGCCGATCAGTCGGGGTTCACCTACATGGTATCGCCCGGAACGCCGATAGTGCTGGAGGTGGCGTTCTTTCTGATTGAGGGGGCACCGAAAAGAATTCTCGTGGACACGGGTTCCTGGGCAGCCCTGATGGCCCGCTACTGGCCTGGCAAGGGAACCGACTTCCAAACATTCGAGGAGGCGCTGGCCAAGGAAGGACTCACACCCTTAGACGTGGACATTGTCATTCAGACGCACCTCCACCACGACCACTGCGGCAACACTTCCAAATGCACCAACGCGGAGGTCTACATCCAGGAAGCCGAATGGATTTTCGCCAAGGCGCCGCACCCCCTCCAGTCCCAATACTACCCGCAGGAGCTATACGCCGGCTGGAGGAAGCGACTGATCCGGGGTGACCACGAAATTTATCCCGGCATCACTATCCTGCACACGCCCGGACACACCCCGGGAACCCAGTCGGTGTCAGTAAGGACCAAGTTAGGTAGGGTTGTCATAGCCGGATTTTGCAGCACTTATCACACATTCGAGGACCCAGCGCAGGTTTTGGGTGCGGACCATCCGTTCAGCCATTGGGAAGTATTTACGCCCGCGATCGCAACGGATCTCGGCCAGGCCTATAACAGTACCCTGCGGGTAAAAACCATAGCCGATGTCTTGTTGCCGTGCCACGGGCCCGGTTTGGGTAAGATTGGTCGGATGTGAACTTTCCGGAAAGGGGTGTAGCCCAATGATCATTAGGCGCGCGAACGAGGTTAGAGAGCTTGACGTGGAAAAAATCGTTGGAGTCAGCGGGATCAAGATGACGGTGAAGTGGATGATCGACAAGAACGTTGGTGGGGAGGAATACGGCCACAGGTTTGCCGTCCGGTATTTTACCATGGCCCCCGGCGGCGAATATCCCATGCACAAACATCACTACGTAGAGGCCGTTTTCCTGATTACCGGAAAGCTGGCCTTTGCCGACCAGAGCGGCAACTGGGTGGAAATAGGTCCCGGCGATGTGGTTTACACCGCCCGGTGGGAAGAGCATGCCCTGAAGAACGTAGGTCAGGAAACAGCGGCCTTCATTTGCTGCATTGACTGCGAGCCGGAAGGGGAGCCGTGCGAAGCCCCGATGATGGATACGGCCACTCGAGGCTGATACATAGATGCATCGGCCACTTCGGACGCGATGCAATCACGCATCAAACGCGGGATTGTATCGGCCGACCGTTCGTTAGATTTCGGCCGTTGCCCCGTTCCGCTCGGTTGGCACGCTTATTGCACATAACCTGCTGCGACCTACGATCCATAGAGGGGGTGGGGGCGGAGATCTAAACCGACGGCTTTGATCCCGAAAAAATTGTCTAGGGGGGATTCGTACATGACTCATCCGATGATAACCTTTGAATATCCCAAAATCGAAGGCTATCCCGGCCGGCGTGCTTATGGTACCCAGCTAGTCGACTGGGAGGAGAGAATCAACGTCGACCGGATGAGGAAGTACCGGCTGAGCCGGGCCAAGGAACAGTTGGTAAAGCACAACGTCGGTGCTGTTCTTACGATCAACGAGTGGAACATCCGGTATATCACGAGTACCTGGACGCCGTACTGGACCACGCCGTCGTCGGGACTGCGTTATGCATTGCTACCTGCCACGGCCAACAGCGCCATCCTGTACGAGCAGGGCGAAATCGGTTACCACGCCAAGCAGATCGCACCCTGGCTAGAGAAGGTCAAGGTAGCCATCACAGGCGCGGGCTGGATCGGCCGTACGATGGGTCCCAACCATTACTTGGTTCAGCGGGACAAGTTCGTCCAACAGATTATCCACGACCTCAAGGAATATGGCGTTGACAAGGAAATTCTGGCGCTGGACACGTGGGACCCCGGACTGGTAGAGGGATTCGAGCGTGCCGGGATACGAGTAAGCCCGGTCGGTGCCACACTGATGCTGGAGGCGCGGAAGATCAAGAATCAGGACGAGGTGGAGTGCCTCCGCACGGCGTGTGCCATCGGCGACGCCATGATGGCCACCGTGGCGCGGAACCTCAGACCTGGAGTACGCGAGAACGAATTGTGCGGCCTGCTGCACAAAGTGGCCTACGAGTTGGGGGCGGAGATTTACTCGGGCGTCTTCGTAACTTCCGGCCCCTTTGCCTGGCCCAACCCGCGGGACGAGAGTGACCGCATTATCCGGCCGGGCGATGTTGTCTACGTGGACGTCTACAACACCGCATATCTCGGCTACAAGATCTGCTACTACCGTACGTTCAGCTGCGGGAAAGCTCCCCAAAAGGCAAAGGACGACTATCGGCGGGCTTATGAATGGCTGTACCGGAGCATCGAAAAGATCAAGCCGGGCGTCACCACCAAGGAAATCGCCGAGCAGTGGCCGCCGGGCCCCGAAATCTGGAAGGATATTCTGGTCCAGTGCGAGGACCAGACCGCGGGCAGCAACTGGGCGCACGGCATAGGACTTACCCTCTACGAACCGCCCATCATCTGGCGTGAGGCATCGCTGACGGACCCGGTCGTCCTGGAGGAGGGCATGACCTTTGCGATCGAGACGCAGCACGGCACGCCCGGTTCGCATGGGGTTCGCATCGAAGAGGTCATCCACGTCACCAAAGATGGCGCCGAGATCATGAGCAAGTGGCCGGTGGAGGAGATTTTCGAGGTCCCGCTGGTGTAGCGAGGCGCGTTCCATGGGCCGAACGTTCAGGTTCGGCCCATGGTAAACGTTTTTACGTTTCTAAATTGCCGAAGTTTTCGGAAGGAGGTAGACTAGCGGCATGCAGTCAACGATAACAACTGTGGAAAGGGTACCGTGGTACCGGCAAGTGGGGCGTGATGAGTGGCGCGCCTTTATCGCGGCGTACCTTGGCTGGGCCCTGGATGCCATGGACGCCATGCTGTATTCCCTGGTAATTGTCGCTATCATGCGGGAATTCAGTTTAAACACCGCTCAGGCAGGCTTTCTGGCTTCTCTGACGTTTTTGGCCGCCGGGGCGGGCGCATGGCTCTGGGGTATTTTAGCCGACAGGATCGGGCGTACAAAGGCCATGATTTTTGGCATCCTTTTCTATGCCACCGGTACGCTGCTTTGCGGTTTGGCACCCAATGTTCTTTGGCTAGGAGTTTTCCGCGTCATCGTCGGCCTCGGCGTTGGTGGAGAGTGGGGGACTGGGGCGGCATTGCTGGCGGAGACCTGGCCCGCCAGTCTCCGGGCCAAGGCGCTGGCGTTTATGCAGTCCGGATTCGCAGTCGGTTATGCCCTTGGGGCCTTGGTTACAGCCCTTGTAATGCCGCATTTTGGCTGGCGCGGCGTGTTTTTCGTCGGCTTTGTGCCGGCCCTTATCACGCTCTGGATAAGAACCGCCGTGAAGGAGCCCGAGTTATGGCAGAGAATGCAGCGTCAGGAGCGCGAGACCCTGACTGGCAAGGTCGGGCTCACCGGTGGGCTGACCAGGAGCGTGGCGGGGGGCAGCTTCGGCGAGCTATGGACGCGGCCTTTCATTAGAACAACCATCGGCCTTTTTCTGTACGGCTTCCTCTCGCTATTTGCGTATTATGCCGTGTTCACGTGGCTTCCGGGATACATGGCAACGCCCGTAGAGAAGGGCGGGCCAGGTCTGTCCATAGTAAAAAGCGCTACCTGGATGATGGTCATCCAGATGGGAGCGTTGGTCGGCTACATCACGTATGGCTACCTGGCTGATTGGATTGGCAGAAGGTGGTCCTCTGTATTTTACTTAATCATTGGAGCGATTATGGTTCCCTTGTTCGTAACCATTCGCGAGCCCTCATTGCTGCTCGTGGCCGGCCCCATTCTGGCACTGGGAGGACACGGCTACGTGGCGGGCTTCGGAACCATCGCGGGTGAGCTTTATCCCACGAGAATGCGTGCAACTGCTCAAGGATTTCTATACGGCTCGGGCCGATGGGCGAGCGGAGTGGCGCCGTGGGTAGTTGGCTGGCTGGCGCTGAAGTATAAGCTCGGTGGCGCTATGCTAATTGCCTCTGGGGGATGGCTGCTGGCCGCAATCTGCTTGCTGATATTCATCCGGGAGACCAAGGGTACCGTACTGACGGAGTAACGTCGCCATGTGATGATCACGTCCCGGTCAGCATGCTGTTAGCCGAAGATTGGTCGTTGGTTACTCCCGGGGTGGGAAGGCTACGGTCAGGGCAGGCTTTTTGTATCTACGTAACAGGTAGGTGTGTGTCACAGGTGAGGGAACCCGTTAAGGTAAAGGGTGAAGTGACGCGGCAATTCCTTTATGCGGCACAGCACCTGATATTTGGAGTGGCTAATTGTGCGGTAGTGCCGGTCGTTGTGGGTACCAGCCTCGGGCTGGACGCGGCCGGCATTGCCGCGTTTGCACAACGCACGTTTTTCTTTTCGGGATGCGCCTGTCTGCTACAGGCGTTCTGGGGTCACCGGTATCCCATTTTCGAGGGTCCTGCGGGAATCTGGTATACCACGTTCATCGTATTAGCCGCGATGGCCGTACAAGTGGGTAAGCCGTTGCCCGAATTGCGCTCTGACCTGGAAATGGGGCTAATAGCTGCCGGGGTTCTGTCCGTCTTTCTGGGCGTCTTTCATTTGATGCCCTACGTACGCCGGTTATTTACACCGGTGGTAAATGGGACCTTTTTAATTTTGCTCTCCCTCCAGTTCAGCAGCACGCTGGCCAAAGGTCTTCTCGTCTCAAGGGAAGGCACCCCCTTTATAGCACCAGACAAGGTTATTGTTTTCTGTATTACCTTGGGGGTTACTCTTCTTCTGGCCTTAAAAGCAAAGGGCTTCTTACAGAGCATAGCGGTTCTGATTGGTACGGCCGTAGGATGGGCGATTGCCTGCGTTCTGGGTCTCGGGCCCGCACCGAAGATAATTGAACCCGTTGCTGCGTTAGCGCTACCCGACTTTCTAGCATGGGGTGTACCTACCTTTGATGCGGGTGTCACCTTAACTGCGCTTACCGCTGGCGTAGTGGTTCTGGCTAACCTGATAGCCAGCGTTTCGGGTATGCACGTATTATTGGACCTGCCGGAGCGGGATTTTGTGTATAACAGAACGGTGGTCTGTACCGGAATTGCCGACATTTTGGCCGGGGTTGGATCGGTAGTTGGGTTTGTACCGTATGCCTCTTCCATCGGCTTTGGTGCACTTACAGGGGTACTAAGCTTAGCGCCCTTTGTTGTTGGAAATGCCATGCTGGCCGTTTTGGGTGTTATACCTGCGGTGGGACGATTTTTCGCCGCCATGCCCGTTACGGTAGGATATGCAGTATTATTTGCCGTTTTTGCCATGATCATTGGCCTTGGAATCCGGGATTGCGCTAAGATCGGTTTGGGTACACGGGAAATGATCATCTTGGGCTCATCCATTATGGTCGGCAACGGAATAAGTTTTATCCCTGCCCAGGCGCTAACTGGAATTCCGACAACCCTCTCGTATTTATGCACCAATGGCCTCATTATAGGTGTGATACTTTGCCTTTTTTTGGAACATATTATTTTCCGACAAAAAGTAAGGGCCGAGTAAGGGCACAGATACCAGCTATAACCATCGCTCTCCAATGAAGGTCTTTTTGAGCCCCGGACCGGTCAACTATTGCTTCACAAGGTGATTTACGACGGGTGAGCTCCACCGGCGGTTGCTCCACAATGCGGGAAAACATCCGTTCCAGGTGACCTTCGGGATTGTGGCATAGCATTTTCGACCTCCGGTCCAGACACCCCTTGGGGTTTTTCAGATGGAGGGAGATCTTGCACTGGGTGTGGGTCTTTAACACCGGAACGTTGATGATCTTGTCGGCATTCAGGGCGCGCCGGGCTACGCCGAGCTTGAATTCGCTCACCGAAGTCCACCGGCTCGAACTCCTCCTTGAAGTCAACCAATGCCACACCATATTTCTCCCGCAATTCTTCGTAGTCCGGGATCTTTGAAGATGTCCTTGCCCCGGTCGCGGGGTACAGCCGAGGGGTCTCGCCAATGGTCAGGTGGCTGTAGCCCCCCTCACAAGGAGGCGTACGAAAGCGAAAACTACCGCACTGGTGGTCGCTACACGCTGAAGGGCGGGAAGGGAAGGTCGAAGTCCCGGGTGACCGGGTCCGGCTTGATGAGGATTCTATCGGTGGGTCGGAACCCCTTGAGCTCGTCGCACAGTTCCAGCGCCCTTTTGACCACGTGGTAGGCGTCGTCGAAGCGCGTGACGGCCACTACGCAGTTTTGCAACCTCATGGCCCCCCTTCGTTCGCTCTCTGACGTTCCGAGCCTTGCCGTCTCCCGGTGGGAGACGGGGCTTGCCGGACGAAACGTAGCTTTTCCGGTACAGTTGCAAGACTTGTGCCAGTCTTTCGGGACCAACGGGGCGCTTGGGGGTGGTAGCAGGAGGTTGCGCCACGCACAAAGAATCAGATAAATGGTGTGCCGAGGAGCGTTGCTGTGGCCCCGTATAGGATCCGGGAAATGGCTGGCACGCAGTTTGCACAATGAGATGGTGGATACGTCCGGAATCTTTGGGGGAGGAGATTCGCAATGGATGTAAAGGGTACGGTGGCCGTCGTCACCGGCGGGGCCTCGGGCCTGGGAGAGGCCACGGTGCGCCGCCTGGTGGCCGGCGGGGCGAGGGTGGCGATCCTGGACCTGGCCCGCGAGGCCGGCGAAAGGCTGGCGCGGGAACTGGGTCCGGGTGTGCTTTTTCTGGAGACAGATGTCACGGACGAGGACGGTACGGCGCGCGCCCTGGGCCGGACCGCGGAGGCCTTTGGAGCGCTCCACATTGCGGTCAACTGTGCCGGAATCGGGACGGCGGAGCGGGTACTGGGCAAGAAGGGCCCCATGCCCCTGGCAAACTTCGAGCGGGTCCTCCGGGTGAACCTGGTGGGCACCTTCAACGTCATCAGGCTGGCGGCCGAGAAGATGGCCCGGAACGAGCCCAATGCCGAGGGGGAAAGGGGAGTGATCGTCAACACCGCGTCGGTGGCGGCCTTTGAAGGCCAAGTCGGCCAGGCCGCCTACAGCGCCTCCAAGGGCGGCGTGGTGAGCATGACCCTGCCCATTGCCCGGGAGCTGGCGGCCTTCGGCATCCGGGTGGTGACCATCGCCCCGGGGATCTTTGACACGCCCATGTTCGGCAGCCTGCCGGACAACGTGCGGGAGAGTCTGGGCAAAATGGTGCCCTTTCCGTCGCGCCTGGGCCGGCCGGAGGAATTCGCCTCACTGGTGCAGGCCATCATCGCCAATCCCATGCTGAACGGCACCACCATCCGGCTGGACGGGGGCCTGCGCATGCCGCCGCGGTAGCGGTTCTCCTGAGCGTCCGGAGCCGCGGGTGCCTCGGCGGGGACCACTTGACTGGCCGCAAAAAGCCCGTAAGGAGGGACAGAGGATGCGTCGCGTAGCAGTACTGGGCGTGGGCATGACCAAATTTGGCCTGTCGACCAAGAGCCAGGTGGAGATGTTTGCCGAAGCCGCCCTGGAGGCCATCGCGACCTCCAACCTCAAACCCCGGGACATCCAGGCCCTTTACGTGGGCAACGTCCTGGGGGACTTCGAGGAGGGCCAGATGAACATCGCCCCCTTCTGCGCGGCCGAGCTGGGTCTGCCGCCCGAGGTGCCGGCCACCAGAGTGGAGGGGGCCTGCGCCTCGGCCAGCGTGGCCATCCGGGAGGCGTTTCTGGCCGTGGCCGGGGGCTTTTACGACGTGGTGCTGGTGGGGGGCACCGAACGGGCGATGGCCATGGGCACGCCCCTGGCCACGCGCACTTTTGCCATGGGCACCGACGGCCGCTACGAGGAATTCACGGGCATCACCTTCCCGGGCGTCTTTGCTTTGCTTACCCGCCTCTACGCCCGGGAGTACAACATTCCCCTGCCCAAGCTGAAAGAACAGATGGCCCTGGTGGCGGTCAAGAACCACCGCCACGGCGTGCAGAACCCCCTGGCCCAGTTCCGCAAAGAGATCACCGTGGAGACGGTCCTGAACAGCGTCATGATCGCGGACCCCCTGCAGCTTTTTGACTGCTGCCCCTTCTCGGACGGCGCGGCCGCGGTAGTGCTGGCCACCGAGGAACTGGCGCGCAAACTGGTGCCCAAACCGGTCTACATCCTGGGCATCGGCCAGGGCTCGGCCGGCGCCCTCTTCAGGCAGAAGGGCCTGCCGCGCATCAAGGCCCGGGAGACGGCGGCCAAGAAGGCCTACGCCATGGCCGGCCTCACCCCCCAAGATGTGCACGTGTGCGAGCTCCACGACTGCTTCACCATCGCCGAGATCATCGCCAGCGAGGGCCTGGGCCTGTGCGAATTCGGCCGGGGCGGCGAGGCGGTAGAAAAAGGCGAGACGACCTACGGTGGCCGGGTGGTGATCAACCCCTCGGGCGGCCTCAAAGCCAAGGGCCACCCCATCGGCGCCACCGGCGCGGCCCAGGTTTACGAGATCGCCAAGCAACTGCGGGGCGAAGCTGGGTCGCGGCAGGTGGAGGGGGCCAGAATCGGACTCACCGACACCCTGGGCGGCGACGGTAGCACCGTGGTGGTCACCCTTTACGGCATCGAATGAGCGGACCGGGGGTGGAAAACACATGGCTTACAGACTGACCCACACCGACTTCTACGCGGCCCTCAAGGAAGGCCGCCTGCTGGGCTTGAAGTGCCGCGCTTGCGGGGGCTACACCGTACCGCCGCGGGCCACCTGCCAGCACTGCGGGGAGGCGGAGCTGGAGGCGGCCGAACTGAGCGGGCGCGGGGAGATCAAGAGCTACACCGTCATCCACGTGCCGCCGGAGGGCTTTGAGGGGCCCTACGTGGTGGCCCTGGCAGAGCTGGAGGAGGGGCCGTGGCTGATGGGCAACGTGGAGGGCCTGGACCTGCGGCAGCCGGTGCCGGACCTGGTGGGTAGACAAGTGCGGGTGGGCCACCGCGTGGTGCCGCCCGCAAGGTACACAGCGGGCGAAGGCGTGGCCATCACCTTTAGCCTGGTATAGAATTCCGGGAAGGGCCCATTGATACACAGAATTTTGGGAGTGGTGCGGACACCGAGAGCTGGGTCTGGTGCGGGCGGTGGGTCAGGCGGCATGCGTATCGTCGTCAAGTATTGCGGCGGGTGCAATCCCGAAATCGACCGCGTGAGGGTAGTGGAAGAGGTCAGGTCGTGGGCCGCGGCGCGCGGCGTGTCCGTGAAGTACGCCGCGGGTGAGGAGGCCACGGCCCCCGGGGACCTGCTCCTGGTAGTGAGCGGGTGCGGGGTGGACTGCGCCACGCGTCCGCCGGGATACGGGGACGAGGTGGTGGTGGCGGGCCGGAGCCTGGAAGGCGAGTTCGTGCCGGAGGAGGAGCTGGGCCGCCGCCTCACCGCCGTCCTCGGGCAAAAGCTCGACGCACCGCCGGGCAAATCGCCTTCCCGGCGGCTTCCCGGCCTTTGCGGCGGGCGGGACCTGCAGGGGTTGGCCTGAACGGTCCTGCCGTGGGTCGTTTCAGGACGGGCAAACGGTCCGGCTGCCGTACGGTTCCCTGACGGTCCCGGGGGGCCGACGGGCTGCCGGCGAGTATCGGGCACGAACAAGGGGGGAGGATTGCGGTGGCCGATCTGGTGCGCGAGATCAAAACCGTGGGCGTGGTGGGGGCCGGCACCATGGGTCGGGGTATTGCCCGGGTGGCGGCCGAAGCGGGCTTTCAGGTTGTTCTGGTGGACGTCGCGCAGGAACTGGTGGACCGGGCGTTGCAGGCCAACGACCGGGAACTGCAGCGCATGGTGGAAAAGGGGAAGCTCTCGGCCGAGGAGCGGGCCGCGGTCATGGCGCGGTTCAAGGGTACCACGGACGTGGCCGAAATGGCGGCCTGCGATTTCGTGATCGAGGCCATTTTTGAAGACCTGGCGGTGAAAAAGGATCTGTTCCGGCGCCTGGACGAGATCTGCCGGGCGGGGGTGGTGCTGGCCAGCAACACCTCGGCGCTGAGCATCACCGAAATCGCGGTGGCCACCCGTCGGCCCCAGCTGGTGGCCGGCATGCACTTCTTCAATCCGGCCCCGGTCATGAAACTGGTGGAGGTGGTGCGGGGGCTCACCACCGGCGACGAGACCGTGGATCTGGTGCGGGACATGGCGGTGCGCTTCGGGAAGGAACCGGTGATCGTCAAGGAAAGCCCGGGCTTCGTGGTCAACCGCATCCTGGTGCCCATGATGAACGAAGCCATCTGGCTGCTGCAGGAGGGCGTGGCCTCCGCCGAGGACATCGACAAGGCCATGAAGCTGGGCGCCAACCACCCCATCGGACCCCTGGCCCTGGCGGACCTGGTGGGCCTGGACGTGCTGCTGGCCGTGGTGGAGACCCTGCACCGGGAGCTGGGCGAGGACAAGTACCGCCCGGCGCCCCTGCTCAGGCAGATGGTGCGGGCCGGGCGCCTGGGCCGCAAGAGCGGAGTGGGATTCTACCAGTACGCTTGACGGACAAACTGACCGTGGTTCCGACCCCGAGGGGGCCGCGGAACCCGGTAGCAACGGAGCCCCGGACGAACCATTACGCCGGGGCCTTATTATTCTCACCTCCACCCGCCGAGGGAAAGGTACCAGGCCAGCAACGGCTCACCCCAGAACTGCGCCACCGCGCCCCCCAGGGCCAGGAAGGGGGCGAAGGGTAGGGCGTCTTTGCGCTTTTTGCGGCCGGTCAGCAGGAGCCCCGCGGCCAGCAGGCCGCCCGCCACAAAGGCCACGAAAAGCGCCACCAGCAGGCCGCGCCAGCCCAGGAAAAAGCCCATCACGGCGGCCATCTTCGCGTCCCCGCCGCCCATGCCTCCGCGGGAGGCCAGTATGATGGCGTAAAGGATACCGGCCCCGGCCAGGGCGCCGTACAGGCCCAGCAGGAGGCCTCCCGGGAGGGTGGCACCCGTACCCAGGCCCAGGACGAGTGCGGCCCACACCGCCTGACCCGGGATGAGTCCCGTTTCCAGGTCCGTGGCCGTAACCAGGATGAGGAACCAGAGGAACACCGCCGTCCGGGCGGCGTGCAGGAGGTCCGGTGCCGCATGAAGCGCGCTCAGGGTGGCGCCTACGGCGGCCAGTTCCACGAACAGGTAGCGCGGCGGGATCCGGCTGCCGCAGTAACGGCAGCGGCCCCGCAGCCAAAGGTAACTCAGGATCGGGACCAGGTCGCGCGGCCCCAGGGGGTGGCCGCAGGCCACGCAGCGCGAACGCGGTTTTACAAGTGATTCGCCCCGCGGCAGGCGCCAGGCGCAGGCGTTCAGGAAACTGCCGGCCACGCCTCCGGCCACCACCGCCAGAACCGTATCTCCGGGAGTGAGCAGCATCTCTCAGCCCTCACCCGCCGGGTGCCAGCAAACCCGCACCACGCCCGCACGGCCCAAAGCGAGTATTTCCGGGTCGCCCGTCACCAGTTCCGCCCCGTATTCAAGGGCCAGGGCCACCGCAAACGCGTCGGCATAAGCCACCGGATATTCGGCCTTTATGCGGGCTGCGGCCCAAACGCGTTCGTTGCTAGCCGGAACTACCTGCCAGGGGAAACCCCCGCCCAGCGCGGAGCGCAAGAATTTGTCGGCCGTTCTGCGTTCTCGCAGCTTGCATAACCGGTAATAGACTTCACCCAGGTTGATGGCCGAAATCAACAGGTTGGTGTGCCCGGCGGAGGCCTGCTCGAAAAGCCGGCGGACGTCCTGCCACCCGGGTTCCTTCTGAAGCCAGGCGAGGATGGCGAAAGCGTCCAGAATGGCGGTGCTATTCATCTTTTGCGGTCTCGCTTTTGTGCTCCGCCGTGTGCTCCGCCAGGGCCGCCGTTCCGACAAGGAGTCCCTCCCATTGCGCCCATTGGTCTGCGGCTGTCGAGACGGCCTCGAGAACGATTTTTCTTCCTTCAGTCGTAACCAGCAGTTCGGCGCCCGGTTTTAACCCCAGCCTGCGGCGGACCTCCCTGGGGATTACCACCTGGCCCTTGGAAGATAATCTGGTTGTTGTCATGGGGGTCACCTCCGTCTTACTCTTAATGTAAGAAAAGTGCCCCTTTATGTCAATAGACTTTCGGCGGGCAGAATGCTAAAATAAAGGCACTGTGGCCGGTGTGGAGACTGCGAAGGAAAGGGGCACGGGGCAGTGAACGGTGGAGCAGGAAGAATGCTCTTACTGTGCCTGTTGGCACTGGGTCTGGAAGCGCTGGCTGCGGGTTGCAGCAAGGGCGAGAGAAATCCCGCCCCGCAGGCCGCGCCGGAGCCGGCCACCATGCGGCTGGCCGTATACTACCTGAAGCTCGACGAGCGAAATGCCTATCTGGTCCGTGAGGTGCACGAGGTGCCCAAAACTTTAGAAGTGGCGCGCGCCGCCTTGCAAGAACTCATTGGGGGCGAGCCCGTCACTCCGGGAGCCCGGCGTGTGCTGCCGCCGGGCACGCGGGTGCTGGGCATCAAGATCGAGGACGGCCTGGCCACCGTGGACTTTTCGAAGGAAGTCCTGCAGGCTAACGTGGGGGCAGAGGGTGAGGCCCTGGGCATCCAGAGCATCGTCAATACCCTGACCGAGTTTCCGCAAGTAAACCGGGTGGCCTTTACGGTGGAGGGCCGGCTGGACCAGGCGGCCCGGGACTGGTGGGGCCACGTGGGCCTCTACGGCCAGCCCTTCCGGCGCGACCTCTCCCAGGTATGGGAACCGGCCATCTGGGTGACCTCGCCCGCGCCGGGGAGCACGGTGGCGTCGCCCCTGGTGGTGCGGGGGAGCGCCATGGTCTTCGAAGGTACCGTACAGGGCCGCGTTGTGGCCGAAGGGGGAGAGGCCCTGGCGCAAGGTTTCACCACGGCGACCGCCGGGGCGCCGGGACGGGGTGATTTCGAGTTGCGGCTGGAGTTTGCCGCGCCCCGGCAGAAAACCGGATGGGTAGAGGTTTACAGCATCAGTCCCGAGGACGGCCGGGAGGAGCACCTGGTGCGGGTGCCGGTGCGGTTCGGCGGTTAGACCCGTCCGGACGGGGAGGGGGCGGTAACGGTGTCGGCGGACCACGGCCTCAATGAACTGGAGGAACTGGAGGAACTGGAGGCCCTCCTGGTGAGGCAGCCGGGAGCGTGGCGCCGCCTGTGGCGGTTTCTTTACCACGGGGACGAGGCGGTGCGCCACAGGGCCGCCAGGGCCTTCGGCCGGGCGGTGGCCCTGTGGTCGGGGGACCGGCCTGAACTGGCCCGGGAAGTCCTGCGCCGGTTGTTTTGGGCCATGAACGAGGAATCGGGCAGCGTCTGCTGGGGTGCGCCGGAGGCCGCCGGAGAGATCCTGCGGCACAGGCCGGAACTCTGCGGGGACTTCGTGCCCCTGCTCGTGTCGTTGCTGCCGGACCCGGCCCTGCGCCGGGGCGTGTTGTGGGCGCTGGCGCGCCTCGGCCGAGAATGCGTAAGTTGCCCAGATGGTAACGGTAATCGGCTTTCCCTCCGCCCATGGGTTTGATATGAGGTCCGCCCAGAGGTGCGTATTCCGACGAAATCGACCACCGAGTCCGGAGGATTGCGACCACCTGTTCCGATAATAATCCGAACACTTTCCGGAAGGAGCGG
>Ga0080004_1092792_pt1 | contig 14804 bp, 15 predicted proteins | sample WasSprMetagenome_FD_69207 | JGI IMG/M metagenome (GOLD analysis project Ga0080004, IMG submission 69207) | Sulfidic aquatic microbial communities from Washburn Spring, Yellowstone National Park, USA - WS (SPADES assembly) (version 2) | ecosystem: Environmental > Aquatic > Thermal springs > Hot... | reverse complement strand
TCGCCTTCTTGGGCGGCAGATTCTCCAAATCCTTAAGAAGATCTGCACCAATTCCATATCGTTTATTATTGAGATAAACGCTTGTTGCGAGTTTTGAGAGGTGTGTGCGTAGTTTATGGTTATAGTTTTTGTTTTTGTGTGGTGTTAGACCTAGCAGGCCATATAGTCTGCTGAGCTTCCAGTTTAATGGCAGCCTTGTCACGAGTATCGCGACCTCAACACTATCCCTAACCCCCAGCATATCACATGCCAGCCTATACGTCGTCGCGTAGCCCTCGCCGCTCTTAACATCCTCAATTATCTTGCGGGCATACCGATTGGCTATGCATCGAAGTCTTCTAGCGCTTTCTTTGAGGAAGCTTGATGGGTGGATTTGCGCCCATTGTCGGATGATCTTTCCCCATCTCACATGCATCTCATATTCCCCTATCAACTTTAATAGACATATTTCTTTGGCTGTAAGTTGCTTGAAGCAGCTCCTCGGAATAATTCCTAAAAGCTTCGCATCAGCCTCATCGGATTTCTCAACGCCATTCTCTTCCCTGAACCTCTTAAGAATCCTAGTATTCCTCAACGAGAAGACCTTGACGCCCTTCTCGATTAGCTCCATCAGCTCCTCATAGATCTGCGGGAATATCGCATCAACGTACACCTCGCCTGCATCCTTAAGTTCCGTCAACCTCCTAATACTGAAAACCCTGCTTCCATCAAATACCGCATGCGTTTTTCTTCTTCCTCTCTTTTTCTTGTTGGCGGGCATCGCTGTATCAACGAAATATGTTCTGTCAGCCATCAAGATCACCTACCACGGCTCTCACCTCCCAAATCCCGGGAGGCGGGCCTCGGGCCCTAGCACCAGGAGGCCGCTAGCCCGGCTACACGCCCATGGGCCGCACCGCCCAACCAGCTAAATCGGGCGGATCTAGGCACATGGGCATTCACCGGACACGGGCCTCCGGGCTGGAGCCCTTCATGGGCCCGCCGGTGGGCCGGGCTAGAAGCCCCCCGGGCCTCGGCCCCCATCTGTCGGGGGCCAGGGGATATTCTCCCCCAAAAAAGACCCGAGGCCCGTCTCCCGGGACTTTTGGGAGGCTTGTCAGCGCGCTCCTCAGCAATCTTTCACATCCGTGAACCCTGCGCCCTCAATACCATCGGCAACATCATTGGACTCGCTGTCACAGCGGGGCATAGGCTCCTGACGCGGACGCGCGAGCAGGAGCCCATGGGGCGCTCGAGGCGGACGCGAACGCGCGAACCACCAGGAGGCGCCCAACCCTCGCCCGCCCGGGCAATCATGGCCGGGCTCCTCCAGACGCGAAACGCGCGAGCTGGAGGATGGGTGGATGGCGCGAACGCGCGCACACCCACCCCGGAGGCGCGCCATGGCCCGGGGCGAGTCGGAGCTCACTGAAGCTCATTGCCCGGCCAGCCCCACCCCTCCCCCCAGAAGAGGCTCTCTTCTGGGGTATGCCTCCGGCAGCCGGGATGGTTGGGCCGGAGGACCCCAGCGCATAGTCCTCCCCAATCCTCCTCCGGAGGAGGGGCTAATGTTGACTCGAGGATACTATGGGCCTTGCTTGGATGTCGTTGGTTTTGGCTGCCCTCGCTGGTTTGCCGGGCTCTCTACCCCTCCCATCCACCCCTCCCCTCCCGGGGTGGCTTCAGGGGGCTATGGGCGGCCCGGCTGTCGGGGAAGCCCGCCGCCAGCCACCGGCAATAATCGGGAGCAGCATTCCCGGGCCATTGGCCGGCGACTGGATCCAGGATCCCCCCGGCCCATGGAGGATCCTGGATGAGGGGCGGCTCCTGCATCACCTGCGGCCATCGCCCCCCAGGCCCCCGGGCCGCAGGCTCATCGGGAACGGGGGCCTCTACCAGAAACAATCAAGACACCGGCATATAAACAGGGTAAAGGTAGGGGTAGTGGTAGAGGTAGGTGTAGAGGTAGGGGAAGTGGATGGGGAAGGCGGCTCAAGAAAAAAGTTTATAAGCCCATCCTATCGTGACCCCCTTCTTGTTCTTCACCTCTTCATCAGCAACGATAGTTGACAAAGTCCATTAGGAGAAGATTATGGCAGGCTAGATATTAGAGAGGACAGGGCTGTCCTGAGGAAGGTTATTTACAAGAGCTGGGACAAAGAGGCCTGTTAAGAGGACTTACTTGGAGAATAGGAGAGGTGGAATGCCGAAATTCTCACCCAGGGCTTGATGGTAAGGAGACGGCCAAACTAGGCGAAGAGATAAAGAAAAAGAATAAGTTAGAAAAGATGGACTTCAGAATACCAGCAATAACTGAAGATACGAGATAAGCACAGCATTAAGGAGAATATTCACCTTCACTATACTATAGAATAGGCTCGTCAAACAGCATTTACGTGGCAAGGATAAGGTAAAGGTGCATTATTCTGGAGACCGCAGACGACCAGACCATAGACGTGAGAAAAAGACTTAAATAAAAAGTTGAAAAAATAATCAAGGAAAAAGCGTGCCCTGGTAGTATAGCCCGGTTAGTATACGGGCCTGTCGAGCCCGTGACCCGGGTTCAAATCCCGGCCAGGGCGCCATGCTTATTTAAGCTAACTAGGTGCTTTCAGGCTTTTCTCTCTTGCTTCCTAAGCGTATCCTTCTAATCTCGGTGACAACTTCTAGTATCTTCTCTCCGGATTTCTGGGTAGGAGACTTGACTGGTATCAATGAGCTCATCTTTATTGCGAGCTGTTTGTGAGGTGCTTGTATTTGCTGGAGCAACAACTGGATGTGTAACAGGCATAATGATGGGTGGAATATTAGTTGGTGATGTATGCTCTTCAGCTTTTTAAAATCATAATCATAATACATTTTTATCGAATGTTTGTAGGAAATGCTTTTAATAAGAATCTTGTCGCATATCATAATAGGTCTTCATGGTAAATGAGATCCCATTATGGGAATTTGGGGAGAGGGTTAGGAGGGTTCAAGGAGAATTAGATTCTAGGGGGTTGGATGCTATAGTTGTTCATTCGAATGAGGCGGATCCCGGCAATGTGAGATACTTGTCTGACTACTGGCCGGTTTTTGAGTCGGCTGGTGTTGTTGTTCCTAGAGATGGTGAGCCAATATTGTTAGTAGGCCCGGAGAGTGAGACCTATGCGGGGGAGAGGAGTAAAATCAAGAAGGTAATGAGGCTTCTTGAGTATCGTGAGTCTGCTGAGCCGGAGTATCCGGGCATTAAGGTATACAGCTTTAAGGATGTTTTCGAAGAAGCGTTGGGTGGGCGTAAGCCGAGAAGGGTCGGTATTGTAGGTTATGCTATTATGCCGTTGCCTGTTTACGAGAGTTTAAGAAAAGCGTTGCCGGAGGCTGAGATGGTGAGGGCCGATGATATTTTAAGAAATATGAGGATGATAAAGAGTGAGAATGAGGTCTTCCTGCTTAAGGAGACCTCAAGGATTGCTGAGATTGCTGTAGAGAGGGTTTTAGAGAGGATGAAGCCCGGTATGACGGAGCTTCAAGTAGTTGGAATAGCCCAGGAGGCCATATATGAGAATGGCGCCGAGTATGAGGGGCATCCAATGTATGTGTTCTCCGGTAGGAATACCAGGCACGCTATCTCAAGGCCAACTCATAAGCGGATTAAAGAAGGAGAGCTCATCCAGCTGAACATAGGAGCGAGAGTAGCAGGCTATTCATCTAGTATAGGGAGGCCTGTATTTTTTGGAAAAATGGATAAAAATTTGAGAAAGCTTGTGGAAGCAGGACTTGAGCTTCACAATGAGACGAAGGAGCTCATGAGAGAGGGGGTCATGGCAAGCGAGGTTGTAAAAGTATTTCTCAAATCCGCTGAAAATAAGGGGGTAATCAGAAACATATTATATGGTCCATGTCATGGTATAGGGTTAATGGAGGTTGAGCCGCCATGGATGGAGCTGACATCGGAGTATCCTCTCAAAGAGAATATGACTTTCCAAGTGGACACATTCCTCTACACGGAAGAATATGGGCTTAGATGGGAGGACGCCGTAAGAGTAACTAAAAACGGTGTTGAAAAATTCTGCACCAGGTGGGAAGAGCTTCTAGAACTTGCTTACTAATTTAATGGCGCCGGGGGCGGGATTTGAACCCGCGCGGCCCCGAGGGGCCACGGGCTATCTCTCATGGAGATATGTTGGCTCAAGGCCCGCGCCTTATCCTGGCTTGGCTACCCCGGCTTAGCCTATGCTGATTCATCCCCAGCTTTAATTGTTTCCGGCTATTTTGAACCCGGTTCCCAGCTTCTCAGATAGTTGATCTGCTGCGGGGTTAGCTCCTCGACCTCGGCCCCCATGGATTCTAGCTTGAGCCTCGCGACGAGCTCATCGAGCTCCCTCGGCACATTTAGGACATCTACTGGGAGTTTTCCCCGGTTTCTCGCGAGATATTCCGCTGAGAGGGCTTGCAAGCTGAAGGACATGTCCATCACATCGCTTGGATGCCCCTCTGCGCAGACAAGGTTCACGAGCCTACCCTCGCCCAGCAGATAGATCCTCCTACCATCCTTAAGCACGTACATATCTATGCATGGTAGTATCCTCTCCTTTCTAATGCTCATATCCTCGAGATCTCTCTTATCTATCTCGACGTCGAAGTGGCCGGCGTTTGCCAGTATTGCGCCATCCCTCATGAGCTTGAAGTGCTCTCCCCTTATCACCGAGATGTTGCCTGTCGCGGTTATGAAGAGCTCACCGTGCGCGGCAGCCCTCCTCATGCTCTCGACAGCGAACCCGTCCATGAGCGCTCTCAGGGCCCTTATTGGGCTTGCCTCGACCACGGTTACCCTCGCGCCCATTCCTCTAAGCCTCTGCGCTATCCCGGAGCCGACGTTCCCATAACCGACTACGACCACGTCTCTCCCGGCGAGGAGCATCCCAGTGGCCCTGATAACGCCGTCAAGAGCCGACTGGCCCGTGCCAATCGGGTTATCGAAGAGCTTCTTTGACTCAGCATCATTCACTGCGATCACGGGGTAAAGAAGCTTCCCATCTCTCGCGAGAGCCCTCAGCCTAAGGACGCCTGTCGTCGTCTCCTCGCATCCGCCAATCATCCGGCCCAGCAGCTCTCTAATATCGAGACCCCCGATTATGGGTCTCAAATACTTGAGCTCCTCGGACTCGATGCCGTAATAGAGCTTGTGAATCGTGGAGATTAGATCAGCGCCATCGTCTATTGTTATCTGAGGCTCATCGGCGAGGACATGACCGATACATTCATAGTATTCCCGGGTGGTCTGGCCCCTGAAGGCGTAGACCTTAGTCCCGCGAGCGGCGAGCGCCGCTGCGACATCATCTTGTGTGCTCATGGGGTTTGAGGCGCAGATGCTCACTTCGGCCCCGCCCTCCTCTAGAACCTCGACGAGAATCGCGGTCTCGGTTGTGACATGGAGGCAGGCCCCGATCCTTACGCCGCTTAGCGGCTTCTCCCTCCTAAACCTCTCCAGAATTCTCATGAGAACTGGCGTAAAGTTCTTCGTCCACTCAATCCTCCTTTCACCGACCTCGGCCAAGTCGGGATTTTTAATCCAACTTGTCCCTTTCATCAACATTATACAATAATTCTCGGGAAATTAAGCCTTGATCAAAGTTCGCCAGCGGCCAAGCATGACCACCTGATAAACAAGGTGCTAGTTTATTAGCTGCCAGGGGTTCAGATAGGCTCGACGAGAGGTTGAATTGGGAGGAACTTATCAGGACGAAGGAAGGCTACCTCAAGATCCTAGATGAAGTTTTCTCGGCTCTTCCGAAATCTGTCAAGGGGGCCGGTGACAGGGTGATAGTCCTCAACCCGGAGATACTTCATGAGAGTAGGAGGACCATCGTGACGAACTTCAAGGATCTAGCGGACAAGCTTAACAGGGATCCATCGCATATCGCGAAGTTCATAGCGAGGGAGTCAGGTAGGCCGAGCTCCATAGAGGGTGAGAGGCTGATAATCCAAGGCAGGCTCTCGCTAGAGGAGCTGAGAAAGCTCCTAGAGCTATATGTCAGGGAGTTCGTGAAATGCCCGATCTGCGGGGGTCTCGATACGAAGATAGTGTCTGAGAGAAGGCTGAGGTTCCTAGTATGTGAGATCTGCGGCGCCAAGAACCCGGTTAGAAAGCTCTGACCTCCTCCCCTACTTAGGGTGGGGACGTAGTCGCGGTTCTCCCACCAGTTGGCGGAGGCTGAGGCTACGCTTGGGATAGGTTTGAGAAGTTCATGAAATGGGAGCATAAGAAGTATGGGCGGCTACCAAGCGGGGAGGAGCTTAAGAGGGTTAAGGGAGAGCTATACGTATCTGAGATGATAAGGAGGGATATGAAGAAAGCTCTAGAGATGTTCTTCGAAGAATTTTTAAGAATAGGGCTTTAGTCGAATATCTTGGGAGAATGCCGAAAAGCAGGCCGCCGCTGGCCATAGAGGTCTTGGATCTTCTGAATCTAGCGCGGCTTACAATGGGCATGGCGGATATTCAGCCGCTCCTCTGGCTCTTCGAGCATAGGAGCAGGCTGATCCTCGGAAGTCTTCTCTCAATACCATACTGGCGTGGAGGACTGCCAATCTTTGCATATACGCAGGTCTCGGAGGATGTGCGGGGTGCATGTTACGTGGCATATACGGGCATAGAGCGTGAGGAGGTGATTCTCACGCGAAGCACTGATAGTAGCCGATATGCCTACGGCCCTATAATAGAGGTGGAGAGCCCGCCCGAGCCCTTTATCGAGGCTCTCTCCACGAGGCAGCCCCTAAGACCCAAGCCTATACCAGCTAGAGTGAGAGGTCTCTCATCGCTTTTAAGGGCTCTTGTGACACTGAGCAACGAGGTTGCCTCACCCCCGATATGGCATTATGAGGCCGGAGCGAGGAAGCATATACTCGGCCTATTAACTCCTCTTTATGATTATTACGACGCTGACGCCCTCCCAGTATTCCTTTATGTCGAGGTTGAGGATAGGCCTGGCCCCTTCATACGATACCTAGCACTAGATGGCGAGGAGATGGTTGAGTACTCCTCGAACATGTCCACGCCAAAATACTTGTATGGTAGGGTGGTGACGGTTAAGCAGATGCCCTTTCTAAAATCCTCAGCCAATCAATTATCTGTCTATCGATGATCTATCTACTGCCTACTGCTTCCAGAGCTCCTTTTTCAATAGATCTCTGACGGCTGTACGCATTACAGCGCTTCTACTGGGGTAGGCCCCCCTTCTCACGAGCTCGTCCATCCCCTCGATTAATGCCTCGGGCATCTTAACTGAAATGAGCTTCATACTCTAGATCACCTCGCGTCCCCTAGTATTATCCCGGTCTCTCATAAAACTTTCCGGAAAGCATACACCCTTGATTCTCAGTTCACGGTAATACAGGGCCGCTGAATCGCTGAAAGCTATCAGAAAACGAGGGTTTCCCGTTCGGTTAGAGCGCCCGCGATATTAGTTCTTCGCGCTCAGCCCTTAAATCCCATGCCATCTAGGTTTATAAATAACCCCTGCCCACATCATCCCCAGAGATATAGATTGTGTGGAGGTGAGGAGTGTATATGGCGGGAGCGGCAGAAATTCCTGTAATCATCCTCCGTGAGGGAACTCAAAGGACGAGGGGCAGAGATGCTCAGCTCAACAATATAATGGTTGCGAAGGTGATCGCGGAAGCGATGCGCTCATCCCTAGGGCCAAGGGGTATGGATAAGATGCTCGTTGACAGCTTCGGCGACGTGACAATAACGAGCGATGGCGCTACAATACTGAAGGAGATGGAGGTTGAGCACCCGGTTGCGAAGATGCTTGTCGAGGTGGCTAAGGCGCAGGACGCCGAGGTAGGAGACGGGACGACTACAGTCGTCGTCCTTGCGGGAGAGTTGCTGGCAAGGGCCGAGGAACTTATCGAGAAGGAGGTCCACCCATCAATAATCATAGATGGATATAAAAAGGCAGCTGTAAAGGCCCTTGAAGTATATGATCAGATAGCTATACCAGTCTCGATAGAGGATAAGGAGACCCTCAAGAAGATCGCGAAGACCGCGATGTACGCTAAAGTAGTCTCGGAAGACGCCGACTATTTAGCGGGAATAGTTGTTGATGCGGTTCTAAGAGTTGCTGAGCAGGTTGATGGGAAATGGACCGTTGACCTAGATAACATAAAGCTGGAGAAGAAGGAGGGCCAATCAATAAGAGATACATCAATAATCGATGGGATAGTGCTGGATAAGGAGGTTGTCCACCCAGGGATGCCTAGGCTCATACATAACGCTAGGATAGCGGTGCTTGACTGCCCGCTCGAGATAGAGAAGACCGAATTTGATGCAAAGCTCCACATAGAGACACCGGAGCAGATGAAGGCTTTCATGGAGCAGGAGGAGCAGATGCTCAAGGAGATGGTGGATAAGATAGCTGCGGCGGGCGCGAACGTGGTCGTATGCCAGAAAGGTATAGATGATGTAGCGCAGCACTTCCTGGCCAGAAGGGGAATACTGGCGGTAAGGAGGGTGAAGAGGTCTGATATCGAGAAGGTGGCAAAGGCCACCGGGGCGAGGATAATCACGAGGATAGAGGAAATCTCGGAGAAGGATCTTGGGAGGGCGAAGCTCGTCGAGGAGAGGAGGGTTGGCGAGGACAAGATGGTCTTCATAGAGGGGTGCGAGAACCCGAAGGCGATAACAATCCTGATCAGGGGCGGGACAAAGCGGCTTGTAGATGAGGCTGAGAGGTCGATAAAGGACGCGCTAAATGTGGTGAAGGATGTGCTCGTTGAGCCCAAGATCGTGGCTGGCGGGGGAGCGCCGGAGACAGAGGTATCCCTAGCGCTGAGGGACTATGCAAAGACGTTGCCCGGCAAGGAGCAGCTGGCTGTCGAGAAGTTTGCTGAGGCCGTGGAGATAGTTCCAGCGCAACTCGCAGAGAACGCCGGTCTAGACCCGATTGAGGCGATTGTAAACCTGAGGGCAAAGCATAAGGAGGGCCAGAGATGGGCCGGGATAAACGTCTTCGAGGGCAAGATCGACGACATGTATAAGCTCAATGTCTTAGAACCGGTGCTGGTGAAGAAGCAGACGATAAAGTCGGCGGTAGAGGCTGCTGCGATGATACTCAGGATCGACGACATAATAGCGGCATCGAGGCTGGAGGAGAAGGGCGGCAAGGGCAAAGAGGAGAAGAAGGAAGAGGAAGAGACATCGACATCCACGGACTGAGGATAAGAGGATGAGTGAGGATCCCTATAGAACTCGCCCTCTCACTAGGTACGAGAAGGCTAGGATAATTGCTGGAAGAGCCCTGCAGCTGGCGCTCGGCGCATTTCCACTTGTCCCGGTAAAGCCCGATGACACGCCGATAGAAATAGCCAAGAGGGAGTTTGAGGCAGGGATCCTGCCGATCATAATTAGGAGGAGAAGACCTGACGGAAGCTATGTTGATGTACCGCTGAGGGATCTGCTGAAGCCCGTTGAGGAGGCCGCATGAGAAAGCATCCTTGAGCAAAACTTCCCCATTTATCTTTTTCCAGCTCTTGTGATTCTTTTCTTTCCTAAGTGTTATCTGGGTATTTATGCAGGGATCTCTTTATACGCATAGTTTAATTCCCGGGAGATAGGTGGTTAGGCCATAGATGTATCGTGCGGGGTTAAGGGAGCTCAAGCTCATCTACTCCTCGAAGCCTAGATGGTATTTTAGGCAGGCTGAAAGGATTCTGACCGCGATACTCGAGTCATATCTCTCGATCTTCGAGCCCAAGAGATTTCTGAGGGCTCTTGCCTCGCCGATATTTTTCGACGGGCTTGTTGCATCCGCCTCCTTGGACGAACTGGGGGGCGGGGCCACGACCATAGTTGCGGTGACTCTTAAGAACTTTATGAGGCCGGACTCGGGACTCGCGGTCGTTGGAGGAAAGAGGCCCCATGGCTATAGGGTTCCGGAAGAGCTGGATGAGCTCGCGAAAATCTTCGGGTTTGACGAGAGAACATTGGAAAGACTAAAGTATGCCAGCAGGATGGTTGCCAAAGTTGATAATGCTGCGATACAGGATGGATTCCAGCTATATCTTCACATAATGATCGTGAGCTGGGATGGTGAATGGGTGATAATCCAGCAGGGACTGAAGCCCATGACAAACCTCGTCAGAAGGTATCACTGGATCTCAATGGGGTTAAGGAGCTTCGTCGAGGAGCCTCATAGCGGGATAGTTTCGGCGGCGAGAGAGGAGGTCGTGCTGGACATGACGAGCCGAGATAGCCGCGAGTCTAGGAAAGCGTGCGTCGAAGCAGTGAACCACGACATAGAAGCGCTTAAGAGATTCAGCAAGGGGATCTCGAGGGGCCAGTCAACGCTTATAGAGTTTGATGCCGGCGAGCCGAAGAAGTTCCCGTTAAGCATACCGAGGGTAGGCTGCTCATCTCTCCTAGCGATTCATGAGGTCTCTCCGAAGGATTATGAGGAGCTTTTGGCGATTCGCCGCGTCGGCCCCAATATGGTAAGGTTTTTAGCGGCTGCTGCGGCAGCCCTCTATGATGCTCCACCGAGCTTCAGGGATCCCGCGATATTGTTCAGCGAGCTTCCCGCGAGGATGGGCGCCGACAAGCTGCTATACGAGCTCGTCGAGGCGATAAAGACATCTAAACTGAACTTCGCCGAGAAGAGCAAGTCTCTCAGCAGGCTGACATCGGTATTCAAGTCGCTCGAGGAACCTTCGTGACCTCAACGTTCCCTTTTCCCAGCTATAAATTCCTCAACCATTTGTCTTGCGACATCGTCCGGGTACTGGATCGGCGGGCTCTTCATGAAGTAGGCTGATGGGCTAATCAGGACTCCAGCCACGCCCCGATCCTTTCCGATCTTCGCGCAGCGGACAGCGTCTATAACCACGCCGGCGGAATTCGGGCTATCCCATACCTCGAGCTTCGCCTCAATGTTCAGCGGGCAGCCCCCGAAGGCGGTTCCCTCGATTCTGATATAGCACCACTTCCTATCCTTCAGCCACGGCACGTAATCGCTCGGCCCTATGTGGACATTCTCCTCGCCTATATTATACGGTATCAGGCTCGTGACAGCATTTGTCTTGGAAATCTTCTTAGAGGTCAGCCTCTCCCTCTCAAGCATGTTCAGGAAGTCCGTGTTGCCGCCAAAATTGAGCTGATAGGTCCTCTCAACCCTGATTCCCCTGTCTACTAGGAGCTTTATGAGAACCCTGTGGAGGATCGTGGCGCCGACCTGGCTCTTCACATCATCCCCTATTAATGGGACTCCGCGCTTCTTGAATATCTCCTGCCATCTAGGCTCTCTTGCTATGAAAACGGGGATGCCGTTAACAAACGCGGCGCCGGCGTCAAGAACTTGCTCGACATACCACTTCGTGGCTGCCTCGCTTCCAACCGGGAGGAAGTTAACCACAACATCAGCGCCGGTGCTCTTCAGGACATCAGCGACATCCACGGTCGGTGATGGATGCTTCTCTATCATCTCCTGCAAATATTTCCCGAGGCTGTCATGCGTCATCCCTCTCATGACCTCAACGCCGAGTCTCGGGACATCGGCGAACTTCATGGTGCAGTTTGGAGGAGCAAATATCGCTTCCGAAAGATCCTTCCCAACCTTATTCTTATCAATATCGAATGCAGCAACGAACTCGATATCCCCGACATGATATGGGCCCAGCCTCACGTGCATCAATCCCGGGACAAACTCATTCTCATCAGCATTTCTATAGTAGTAGACTCCTTGAACAAGGGCTGAGGCGCAGTTACCCACACCTATGATCGCAACCCTAACCTTAGGCATGCATTATTAATGTTCGTCGGATGTATATAACTATTTCATGTTCATGAAATAGTCAAAGCTTCTCCACAAGTCCCCTCAGGAAGCTCTTAGCCATCTCGAGGGCCCTCTCACCCTCCCCTGTCAGGATGTAGTACTTCCTCTGAGGGCCTTCGCTATCCGCTCCGGGGCCAGCAGATGCTATTAAACCCTCAGATTGCAGCTTATGGAGAACTATATAGCAGGTCACCCTGCCCGGCTTAAAGCCGAATCTTTCCTCAATCCTTTTCGCGATTTCATAGCCATAGAGCGGCCCCTCCCTCAGCAGGCTCAAGATATATAACCAGAGGTTCTCGATGGTTAGCTTCCGCACGAGTCTCCTATAGGCCGCGGCCTCCTGCAATTCTTCCTCAACCAAACCCTCATATAGGTGGATAAAAAGCCTGTCCATGAACCTATAACTCTTTAAAATCCCCCGTGTCACCCGCAAATGAGGTGTGATGAGGTATCGTGGCATAATAATGGACTTGGATGGCTGTGTCTATCGTGAATACCTACCGATCGAGGGCGCTGTAGAGGCGTTAAACATGCTTAGAAGGCTCGGGGTTAGAGTAATCTACGTCACGAACAATCCGGAGAGGACATCCGAGGAACTGGCCGAGAGACTTTATGGCTTCGGCGTAGAATGTTCGCCCGAAGATTTCATAACTGTCGGCGAGGCCGCTGCATCCTATATATATTCAAAATCAGGGATGAGCAGGGTCCTAGTGATCGCGGGAAAAGGTGTTAAGGAGTATTGTAAGCGCATAGGACACGTGATCCTCGACCTAGATGAATGGGATAAGGCGGAATATGTCATCGTTGGTGCTGATCGCGAGATAAATTACCAGAAACTCGTGGCGGGATTAAGAGCAATATTGAATGGTGCGGTCTTTATAGGGACAAGTCCTGATGCGGTTCACCCTGGAGAAGATGGGCTTAAGCCCGGATCTGGGGCTTTCATAGCCTTATTCGAGTACATGACAGGTGTTAAGCCAATACTCGTTGGAAAACCATCCAAGATAATAATGGAGCAGGCATTAAAGAGGTTGGGGATAAGGCCTGAAGAGATTCTCGCAGTTGGTGATAGGGTTGACACAGATGTTAGAGCGGGGAAGCTCATAGGCGCGGACACAGCCCTCGTCCTAACCGGGATAACGCAGGAGAAGGATCTACCAAGTATACCGCCCGAGCTTAAGCCCACTCATGTATTCAGGAACTTGCGTGAGCTTGTGGAGAGGCTCTATACCTGAACCTGCCTACTTAATACCGGGAGCCTATAATCCTCTTTCACGGTCCTCAGCACTATCTTCGTCTCGGTGGATGCCACGCCATCAAGCTTCCCTATCTCATCTAGGATCCTAGCTAGCTCTTCATTACTCCTAGCCCTAACCTTAATGAGGCAGTAATGCTCACCAGTAACGTCATGCACCTCTAAGACCTCGGGCATCATCGAGAGCTTCTCAAGCACCTCCTCATACTTCGGCGGCCTGACGGTAACAGCGATGAAGGCGGTCACGATATAACCTAGCTTCTCCGCATCCACGATAGCCTGTATCTTCCTGATCACACCGAGATTGATCAGCCTCTTGATCCTAGAATAGACGGCCGCCTCACTCATCCCAACCCTCTTCGCGATCTCGGAGTAGGATGCTCTACCATTCTCCTGTAGAATCTCGATTATCTCCAAGTCCTTCTGATCCAAGACCTCCTTCCTCATCCAGCAATATCTTCATAGCATACCCGATATATTTTTATTGGTGGCGAGGACACCTGCAATAGAGGCCCTCATATACTTGGAAGGGGCTTAGGCGGCTTGCATGAGCTCTGACCTCCTCCCCTACCTAGGAGGTGGGGGAGGTTTAGGCTACACCCTTTGAGGGTTCAGCCTGGGGCCGGGTCTCCGGCCATTACCCCTACCCCTCCCGGGACTCGGGGGTTATCGGCGCCATCAAAATATTATATGCTGCTGCGAGGTCGGCGTTAAATACCTCATTCAGTTTCGTGCACTTGAATAATCCTCGGCTTATCCTGACACCGCATCCATCACCATGCAGTGGACACCTAGATGAAGTATATGCTTCATCCACGTAGATTACGCTGATCCCGTATTCCTCTGCGACTTCCGAAATTCTCCTTAGTAAGCAGCCATAGGTCCATATATGAACGTTGTTGAAGTTACCGTTATCTTGTACAATATACTTTGGATAACCGACTTTAACCGTGGAGACTCCGGCGTTATAGAGCCACTCTATTGCCTGCCTCACCTTAGCATTAATATAGTGTTTTATCTGCCTCCTCCACTTAGAATACATCCGCCTAAGCCTCCTAGACGTCTCCAAGCCATATTTGTTTAGTGTTGACTCGTACTTTGCAGCCCTCATCCTCCAGTAATGTGATATCGTCTTTAACGGCCTGCCATTAACAAGCATCGTCAGACCATTCTCGACATAGATCGCCATCAAATTATTGACTCCAATATCTATGCCTGCGGTCAGGTTGCCCTTCGGCTGCCGCGGCACTGGCCTCCATTCTCCCCTCACCATCTTCTCGGAGACATTTGAGAAAGCAATATGGGCATACCACCTCTTTCTATCGGCGTCATAGCGTATCATGAGTTCTCCGCGCTCACCCTTCAAATATATTGGGCCTTTGTATCCTACTTCTATCCAACCGATTGCGCCAAGACCCTGAAGAATAATCCTATCACCATCCATCTTATACTGATCCTTCCTCAAGACAGCCCACAGCGCCCTAGATCCATTTCTCTTGCCGAATCCCGGCGGATTAACCTTCGTCATGAATGGCGGCAGCCTCCCCTCCCCCTTCAGCTTTAGGAGTCTGAAGAAGATCTTCCACGCATCATTGTTCTTATTCAACACCTGTTGGGCCGTAATCGCGCCTATCAGCGGCTTATACTTTTCATAGAACTCCTTGTATGTCCCCTTAAAGTCAATATGCTTCTCCTCGAGCCACATCCTCAGCCTAGTATAATTAACCTCGTTCCATAATTTCGATGAAAGGTCGCAGA
>Ga0080004_1145496_pt1 | contig 14805 bp, 10 predicted proteins | sample WasSprMetagenome_FD_69207 | JGI IMG/M metagenome (GOLD analysis project Ga0080004, IMG submission 69207) | Sulfidic aquatic microbial communities from Washburn Spring, Yellowstone National Park, USA - WS (SPADES assembly) (version 2) | ecosystem: Environmental > Aquatic > Thermal springs > Hot... | reverse complement strand
TTAGGAATGTTGAGAGGAGGGCTTTTGATTTGATTGCGTGTGGCTTTAATAGAGTTGTGCCTATTGAGCTGTGGCTTGATGGGGTGGGGCAGGGTGTTAAGCTGCCTTTTGTTGTCGATACTTATCCAGATAAGCTATATAGATTTATTGTGGAGGTAGATGTTCCGAACCCTATGTTTAGTGGGTTGAGGTGGTTTTTGAAGCTTGTTGCATCTGGTAATGGTCGTGTTGTTGTTGATGGTGTTAGTGTAGGGGGTTATGATGAGGGTCATACCTATATCCCGATAGAGAGCGGTAGGCATTCTGTTGAGCTGGTTCTATCCCCTAGATCTATGTTTGGTTTTCATAGATGGTCTCTCGGGTTTGAGAAAGCGTATTTAGCTGAGGTCTACTGGGATGCTGTTAGAGTTGGTCTTAGGCTGCTAGCTCTCGTTGATTTTGTTGAGAGTCTCTCTTCAGATGATCCTCTTAGGAGAGATCTTGAAAAGCTATTGGCATCGATAGCTTCTGAGATATGGGTTTCGCCAGCTGTGTGGCAAATAGCTGCAATGATTTCGTTTCTCTATGAAGGGCCTTTGGCGCTCTACACACAGAGGGGTGATTTGAGGAGGCCTTATGGTGACTATGTCTATCTATCTGGTGTTTATGGTGTAGGTGTTTTGAAGGGGTTGTTGAGGGAGCCTGATGCTAGTTACACATCTATAAAGAGTGTTGCTGAGGTTGTTAATAGGGTTGAGGAGGCTCTTTCTAGGGGTCTTGAGGAGCTTAGGAGGAGGTATGGTAAGGCTGGCCTCATCTACGCTGCTGGCCATGCTCATATTGATGCTGCTTGGCTTTGGCCAAGAACTGAGACAGTTGAGAAGGTTTTGAGAACTTTTTCAACAATAACCTCTCTCGCTAAAGAGTATAGCTTTGCCTATGTTCAGAGCTCTGCTCAGTACTATGAGTGGGTTGAGGAGAGGGATAAGAGGCTGTTTGAGGATGTGAAGAGACTTGTTGAAAGTGGTAAGTGGGTTGTTGTGGGGGGTATGTGGATAGAGAGCGATACACAGCTAATAGATGGAGAGTCTTTAGCGAGGCAGTTTCTCTATGGTCAGAGATACTTCTTGAAGAGGTTTGGTAGGGCAGCTAAAATTGGGTGGATACCTGATAGCTTTGGTTTCTCAGGAAACCTACCCCAGATAATGGCTAAGAGCGGTATAGAGGTTTTTGTAACTCATAAGGTTATGTGGAATGATACCAATGAATTTCCATACCATGCTTTTATTTGGAGAGGTGTGGATGGAACAGAGATACCTGTTCAAGTGCTTATAACGAGCTATAATGAGATGATGACACCTCGTTCTGTTAACAGATATTGGAATAGTTATAAGCAGAGAGAGTCTGTGTCGTTCACAGCGTATTCCTATGGCTATGGCGATGGTGGGGGAGGTCCTACGAGAGAGATGTTAGAATATGTAGAGCTCATAAATGCTTTGCCACGCTTACCACAGGTGAGGGGTCTTAGCGAAGCTGATTACATAGATGCTGTGAAGAGGTTCAGCAAATCGCTACCCATCTGGGAGGGAGAACTATATGTGGAGATACATAGAGGTACATATACTACGAATATAGCTATGAAGAGAGCTATGGCTGAGGCTGAGAAGAGCATTATTGAGGCTGAGACTATAGCGACAATGGCTAGCATTGTTAAGGGGTATAAAGTTGATAAAGAGAGGTTTGATAAGCTGTGGAAGCTTGTGCTATTCAATCAATTCCACGACATAATACCAGGCTCATCGATAAAGGAGGTCTATGATGATGCGTTGAGAGATCTGGAGAATGTGGCTAGAGAATCGCTCTCTATACTCACAAACGCTATTAGCTCCCTAGCCTCGGGAGGCAGTGGGAAAGCTCTTGCAATAGCAAGTGTGCTTCCATGGAGCACTAAAGCTGTTATTAAAATTCCCAAGGGCTTTGGAATACCTGCTGATGTTGAGTGTCAGGAGGATGTGGATGGCTATTACATAAGCGTTGTTTCAAGCCCTCTAGGCGTTAAAAGTCATGGTCTTGGTGCTTATGATTGCAGGGCTCATGAGGGGGTAGAGGTTGTTGAAGGTGAGGATGGCATTTTGCTGAGGAACAGGCTCATAGCAGTCAAATTAGATGAAAATGGTGATATAGCCTCTATAAAGCTCTCTAGTGGTGTAGAGCTGTTGAGGGAACCGGCAAAGCTCATAGCCCACATTGACAAGCCCGGGCTTTTCGATGCCTGGGATGTTACAAACGAGTTTCTGTCACAAGGCGTTGAGCTTAAGGTTTTAGAAAAGCCAAGAACAGTTGTAAAAGGACCTCTAGCTTCATGCGTAGAGGTTGTGAAGGGCTTTGAAGCATCGAAAGTTGTTCAGAGAATCTGCCTCTACAAGGATAGCCCAGTTATAGAGGTTAGCAACAGAATTGTCTGGAGGAATAAGGGTGCTCTCCTCAAACACTGGTTCAGAACATCAACAAAGAGTGAGAAGGCATGGTTCGACATACCATTTGGAGCTATCGCAAGATCAACTAGGATGGAGAGCAGCTGGGAGAAAGCAAAGTTTGAGGTACCTGCAGTTAGGTGGGCAGATGTATCAGATGGTGAAAAGGGCTTGGCAATCATAGCCCCATCAAGACATGGATACTCAGCTGTTAGAGGAGATATAGGGCTCAGCATAATAAGATCCCCAACATTCCCCAACCCATGGAGCGATATCGGGGAATTCGAAGTGACATACTATCTGTATCCGCATGAGGGAGACTATCAAAGAGCTGAAGTACCTAAAGTAGCACAAGAACTAATCCACAAACCAATAGCTATAACAGTTAATGGAGCTGTAGAAAATATAAGCATTGCAAGAGCTGAACCTGCAAAAATAATTCTCTCAGCATTTAAACCAGCTGAAAACGGCAAGGGATATACACTAAGGCTTTACAACCCATATAGCGAGAAGATAGAGGCAGAAATCAAACTAGGGTTCAAAGCATCAAGGGTGATCGAAACAGACATTATAGAGCTAAACGAAGTAACAAAAATAGCTGAAAACACAGATATAATAAAGCTAAACATGAAACCATTCGAAGTTAAGACCATTATAATAGAGCATTAACCACCCACCAATACCTATAACTAGCTGTAGATACTTGGCAGGTGATTCGTTACGCTACCCCTGGGCCTCCTCACAGTAAAGACTTGCTACTAGTATCACTTCAAACTCGTAATAGTCCTTGAACAAATAAACCTCTTTAAACATAGAGTATACTTTGGTTATACAGCATGGAGAATACTTGTAACGACTATGCAAAGACACATCCATATAGGTATTGCAGAGATGTGTGTGCGGAAAAGAGTTTTGATAGAGATTCCTTTGAGATATGCATTAAAGAGTGTGTCAAGAGAATTGAAAAAGAGTGTCTCTGATATCTTCTCAAATCAGGGGTTGAACCTCCATACAGTTTTATTGCTTCACAAATTATTGCATCTTGTGCACTTCTTAAATATGTTTTGTGATGCCTGTGAACATCTATTCAATACCGAATAAACTCATTGCCCATAGACACATGTGAATTGTTTGTGGTTTGGTGTAGTTTTCTGTGATATGTGTGTAGGTAGGGAGGTTTTGATATAGGTATATTTTGTGTTTGTTGAGAAGAGTTCTTTTGGTGTTGCCTATGGTTATATATGTTCGGCTGTGTTTAGCAGTTTTTGTGCTGTGCCTGTTTATTGCTCCATATCTCCATACTTTTTCGCATGCTGTATCTCTTCTTCCTGGTGTTGGTGCTCCTAATGCTGTGTGTTTGTTTAATGAGAGTCTCTATTTATTTGGTTTTGAGAATTTGAGTGGCTATCCTAGGGTGTATGCTGTGGTGGTTGATGCTTTGAGTGGTGCTATTGTTAAGGTTTTTGTGGGGTCTTTTGGCGGTTTCTATGATTGTGCTGTTTATGGGGGTAGGGTGTATGCTGTAGGGGCTGTGAATGTATCTAGGTCTTCAACTTCTTGGCTTATAACTGTGTTTGGCGATGGGCTAAACTGTTCTGGAAATGTTTCTATATCTCTCTCTAGAGGTGTTGATGTTGCTATGGATATAGCAGTACTAGGTAATAGTCTCTATGTTGCAGGCGTTATTAATAGAACTGGCTTTTCGTGGATAAGAATTGAGAGGAGGGCTCTAGACACACTCTCACTAGAAGCAGTATACAGCATCCCTATAGGCTTGGGTAAACGTGTTGCTCCTAGAATTGCAATGCTTAGAAACAGCATTGTATTGGGCTACACACTTAATGATGTAACGCACATCATTTTCTTATCTAACGACTTAAAACCGTTAGACTCTATGGAGCTGAGGTATGGGTGGCATCTCCTTAGCATTGCAGCAGACGACAACTGTATTTATCTAGGCACAACAGAGGGCATTGCAAAGGTGTGCAACGGCATTGTGAAAGCCTTTCACTATGCAAATGGGGGTAGCGCAATTAGTGTGAAAATGTTTAACAACAGCATCACTGCTCTTATTTTAATTCCTAACGCAACCAGTACAGCAATTGCTGAGCTGAGAATTCTAGATAAAGACCTAGAGTTGCTACATAGAGAAGTGTTGGACAGGAATGCAAAGTACCAGCTCTACATAAAACCCCTAGAGATTGTGAACAACAGGATATTTATAGCCATAGCAGAGAGGGGCTGGGTCCTGAAGAGCATCGACATCTCTCCACAGCTTGCACAACACAAAGAAACCGCGCACAGCATATCCATAGAGATCATTACAGCAGTAGTATACACAGCTACTATCATAATTGCGATAACTCTTTACACAATTTCAGAAAAGGAGTTAAACAGATCATCTAAAACCTGTTTGAGTCCTCACTCTAAAGTGTAAGGATTCTTAGGTGATTCGCAAGCCCCCCATATTGTATCTGCATATTTTATGCAAAGTTGAGGTCTAGATGTAGGAACTTTTGATAAGTCCTTTGTGAAGTGTTGTAGCTATGAGAACGCCGTCTACACCTACCTTATCTAGTCTTTTAATCTCCTCTATGTTTGCAATGCCTCCTCCGACTATGAGTCTCCCTCTATAGAATTCTCTAATTTTTTCAGCAATTTCGATGTTGAAGCCCCTCATTGTTCCAACTCTCTTGAGGTTTATCACTAGCAGTGTTTTTGGCCAGCACCCCAGCTCTTTGTAGCTATTTAAAGTCTTCTCTAGGGGGAGTAAGGTGTTTGAGAACCTCACCCCATGCTCAACCATGTCAAGGCTTGAGACTCTGTTGCGTATATAGCTCAATTCGTTTGGGTAGCTCAAGTACTCAGTTCCTATTACAAAGCTTAGAGGCTCTTCATCAACTCTATTCATGCCATTTCTTCCAATATCTGCAAAAACCTTGAAACCCTTTTTCACAGCATACTCTATAACATCCAGGTTACTGCCAACACCCATTATGGAGTCTAGATCTGCTATATAAATCTCATCAAATCTCATATCCAGCAACTTATCTATGAAGCATCTTGGCTCTGGTGAAGAGCATATAATGCTGTTGGAGATAGGTCTATACTTTTCCCTGACACCCTCAACAGCGTGAACCACAAGACCCCTCATCACATCGAGTACAGGAATTATCTTAACAGTCATTGTGCTAACCATTTGTAGAAAGCTGTATGTGTGTTTAAAGCTTTGCTCACTCTCAAAAATATTGAGGTGTTTAGCGTGTCTTCAACCACAGGTCTTATTAGGTTGAAGGTGTGCAGCGTTGATGAGATGAGGAGGTTTGATGAAGAGGCTGTTAAGAGATTTGGATTAAGCCACGAGCTTTTAATGGAAGATGCAGGCTCTGCGATATTCAATGTGGCTCTGCGTGAAATTGGTTTGCATGGAAAAAGTTTCTGTGTTGTTGCTGGAACTGGTAACAATGGTGGTGATGCCCTCGTAGCTGCAAGAAGGCTTTACGCTGCTGGGGCAAGTGTCAAGGTCTATGTTGTTGGAGATGTATCGAGGTTTACAGAGCCTGCTAGGAAGAATTTTGAGCTTGTTAAAGCCATGGATATACCGATACGGGTTATTCTGAGTGATGAGGATGTGAAGAGGTTTGTTGAAGAGGCTAGAGAGTGTGATGCTCTCATTGTTGGTGTTATAGGGATTGGTTTGAGGGGTGAGGTCACAGGTGTTAGGAGAAGTGTTATAGAGGCTGTGAATAGCATGGGGAAGACTGTTATTAGTGTGGATATCCCATCTGGCATAGGAGGTGATGATGGGAGGGTCTATGGAGTGGCTGTGAAATCCACCTATACGGTTTCCTTCGGGTTGCCAAAGTATGGAAACATTCTGTACCCTGGGTATCACTACTGTGGTAAGCTTTATATCTCCTACCTATCTTACCCACCACAGCTTCTAAGCTCTGATAGTATTAGAGCTGAGTTGAACTACCCCACTCCACCTCCAGAAAGGGTTAAGTGGGGTCATAAAGGAACTTTTGGAAAGTTTCTTGCTATTGCAGGTGCTAGGTATTACTATGGAGCGCCATACTATGTGGCATACTCATTTCTAAAGGCTGGCGGAGGATATTCAAGGCTTGCAACTCCAAAGTCTATAGCGCCATTCATAGCTGCTAGGAATAGCGAGATAGTTTTCATACCTCTTGAGGAAACAGATGAGGGGACCATGGCGTATAGAAACCTTGAGACAATACTTAGAGTAGTAGATGAGTTTAATGTTGATGTTGTAGCCATAGGCTCTGGGGCATCACTAAATCCAGAGACACAGGAGCTTATAAGGAGGCTTGTTGAGGGCATAGATAGACCCATTATAATTGATGGCGATGGAATTACAGCGATATCTAAGGACCCCAACGTGGTGAAGAAGAGAAAGGCGCCAACAATAATAACTCCACACCTAGGTGAATTCTCGAGGCTAACCCAGCTCAGCACGCAACAAATTGTTGAAGACCCTGTGACCATTCTTAGGAAGACATGCATAGAGCTCAACAGCTACATAACTCTCAAAGGAGCGCATACCCTAGTTTGCAGACCAGATGGCTACATATATATAAATATGACTGGGAATCCGGGGATGGCGAAGGCTGGCATGGGGGATGTGCTTACAGGGACTATAGCGGCAATGTATGGCATTGGCTATGGGGACGTAGGGGATGCGACAAGAATAGGGGTGTTAGTACATGGATTAGCAGGGGACTTGGCAGCGAGGGATGTTGGTGAAGATGGTGTGACGCCAGATGATGTAGTAGAGTACTTACCAAAAGCACTTAAAATTCTTAGAGAAGAGCCCTGGAGAGTAATTGAAGAGTATTTCCCAAAGATAATATAGGTTTACACAGCATCAACCATGCGATAGATGTAGGTGTTAGTTTCATGGAGTCTGCAGAGCTTAAAACTCTGTCCTCTGCGGATATGTGGATAGATAACATGTCTCTGGGGTGATGAGTTTTTGTCAGTGTTTTCCACAATGATACTGCTAAACTTAAGACCTTTGGAAGCTGTAAAGGCGCTTGCTTTAGAGGGTCTCTATATCGAGCTTGACTACGATAACTTTGCATTGTTTGGCGGTAAGCATGCTGAGGATGCTATGCTGAAGGAGGTTGTCAATGGTCTTGGGGAGGATTTGAAGAGGTTTGTTAGAACTGTGCACATGCCCTACGATGAGATTGATGCTGATGTCATGCCTCTAGAATCTATTGTGGAGAGAATGGTTAAGTGGCTCGATGCGGCGTCGAGAATTGGGGTTGAAGTAGCTGTTTTTCACACAATAAAAACTGTGTTTAGAAACCCCCTGGAAACCAATCTAGAGTTCTTCAGGACTGTTGTAAAAGAGGCTATGGAGAGAGGAATCATGGTCGCTGTAGAGAATAGGCTTGAGAAAGAGCTTTTCGGCTCTAGCCCAAAAGACTTGAAAGAGCTTGTAGAGACAATTGGTGAGGGGATCGGTGTGTGCCTAGATGTGGGCCACGCAAACATAACGAAAACCCTGCAGCAGTTCTTGAACACAGTTGGAGAGCATATTGTAGAGCTACATCTTCACGATAACGATGGGCAGAAAGATCTTCACAGACCTCCACAGACTGGAACAGTAAACTGGAGTCTAATCACACAGTGGCTCAAGAAAAGAGCAGGGGTAATACCAGTTTTCGAAATATCATGTAGAGAGAGCGTCAAAAACTGCATAGCAATTGCAAAAAGTGCATCAGAATGGTTTGCACAACACTGAGCCCAGATAAAATCACAAAGCGATTTGCATCAACACTCAAATCCATGGAATCAGCGTCTCTATCTAAATACTTGATTTCTAGATTTAAATTTGTTGCTACTCTATATCGTTAAGCGTTATTGCTACACCTCCTCTTCTAAGCAGATCCTCTACAGCCCTGTTTTCAGTGCTTGGAGGCTGGTTAATGCCTTTTACAGCGTCTATGAGTAGGAATACTTGGTATCCAAGTTCTATCGCATCTAGGGCTGTAGCCTTTACACAGTATTCTGTAGCTACACCAGCTATGAAAACCCTCTTGATGTTTCTACCTCTGAGAACTGTGTTGAGATCTTTGCTGCTCTCTAATTCAACTCCTTTGAACCCGCTGTAAGCCTCTTCATCCTCTTTGAAGGCTTTTGAAATCACTATAGCAGTTTTAGGAATGTTCAAGGCTGGGTGGAACTCTGCTCCTCGCGTGTTTTGAATGCAGTGTGGTGGCCATGGCCCGCCCCTGCTTCTAAAAGATATGTGGTTTTCTGGGTGCCAGTCCCTGGTAAACACTGTTGTTGCGCCACTCTTTTCAAAGATCTCTATGTACCTGTTTATATTGGGTATTATGGTGAGTGCGTTGGGGACTTCTAGAGAGCCTCCTGGCATGAAATCGTTTTGCATATCGACAACTATGAGGGCGTCAAAGGGTAGCACTCTAAGCCTAGCCACGGCTATAACCTCTCAGAGAGGGCTTTAAACTTCTGGGGAAATAAAGCTTGTTGTGTGAGCACATTTTCATTTGGTGTAATGCTCACTATCTTTATCATCAGTACTTATATTTGGTTGTGCAGCTTTTTGGGTTAGTGAAGGTGCTGTATGTTGAGTAGTGGTGGTGTTGCTGTTGAGGTGAGGAACCTCACAAAGGTTTATGGCGGTGGTGTTGTTGGTGTTAGCAACCTTAGTTTCTCTATTCGTGAGGGGGAGATATATGGTTTGATAGGTCCTAATGGTAGTGGCAAGACTACTACGCTTAGAATCATAGCCACATTGATTAAGCCTACAAGTGGGGTTGTAGAGGTTTTTGGTGTTGATGTTGTGAAAGAGCCTTTGAAGGTTAGGCAGCTAATTAATTACCTGCCTGAGGAGGCTGGGGCATACAGGGATCTGACTGGCTATGACTTCATAAGGTTTATGCTTTCCCTCAGATTCTCTGGTAGGAGGCTTGAGGAAGCTGTTTCTGAAGCAATTGAGATAGCCGATCTTGGGAATGCTTTGAAGAGGCCTGTGAGGACATATAGCAAGGGTATGAAGAGGCTGCTGGCTTTGAGCACAGTGCTCGCCTCAAGGCCAAGGCTTCTAATACTCGATGAACCAACTACGGGTCTCGATGTTGAGAGGAGTATTCAGGTGAGGCAGATGGTGGCTGGGTATAGCAAGGAGTATGGGATTACAGTGCTTCTCAGTTCGCATAACATGCTTGAGGTTGAGAATCTGTGTCAGAGGGTGGGGATCCTGTATAGGGGTAGACTTGTTGCTGAGGGCAGTGTAGAGGAGCTTAAGGTGAAAACAGGCTCTAGGAACTTGGAAGAGGTTTTTGTGAGGGTCAGGGGCTGAGATAATGGCGCTCAAGCAGCTCATTGTCAGAGAGGTTAAAGCTGCTTTGAGAAACCCAGCATTTATAGCATCTCTCGTTCTGCTCTTTGCATTCTATACGCTTATCGGTGGTGCTGCGAGGAGCGGTATTTCGCAGGCTGTTGAAGAGGCTATGAGTATGCGGGTGGCTGTTGTAGTGGAGGAGAACACGAGACTTGTTAACACCCTTTTGCAGAATTTGAACTCATCTCTAGGTGGGGGTGTAAGGATTTATCCTAGTGTAGAGAGTGCTTTAAGTGGGAATACATATGTCTTTGTTTTTCCAAAGGGCTTTACAGAAAGCTCCTTGGCTCTGGGGAAAATGCCCGAACTCAAAGCATTTATTAAAATAGATACATTTTCTCAGGTGGCTATACAGAGTAGAGTGAGCTTTGTTCAGTCCATCGCATCATTAATATCGACACTACTGTCAAGAGCCATAGCTCTGCTCTACAACATGTCTATACCTCCACAGAAGACGGTAACTGTTGAAACCACAGCTATTGCATTTGGTAAAGCTATGAGTGTTTCGGAGATCAACAGCCTTCTGAACTTCTCCATGGCAGCAATGTTCATAGTGTCATTCATAATGGGTATCACAACAAGTTTTGCCGCTGGTAATACGGCTATAGAGAAGGTTGAGAAAGCTTTTGAAATGCTCTTAGCGCAGCCAATACCGAGAAGAGATATTGTGTTGGCTAAGATACTCGGCGCCATGATCATAGCCCTTCTAAATGGGGTTATATATTTCATAGCACTCTACATAATGTTATACTCAATGACATCACCTATAAGCACAGCGCCAACGAGTAGCGGTACAGGTACTATTGAAGCTATTATGACAAATATTGGCTGGGAGGCTCTTGGATACATAGTTATGCCGCTAATCATAGGCCTTATCTATAGCGGGGCAATAGGGGTGGTGATAGGGTCTATATCATCTGATGAGAGAATTGCGGGAGTGCTTGCAACACCTATAACATTTCTATACATAGGGCTCGCAATTGTAAGCATGTTCATAAACCTACCAGTAAACACAGCATCAGCCGCACTCTACGGCATACTTGTAGCACCCCTGCCATATATATACATCATATCAAAGCTATCAAACAGCCTAGCACCAATAGCAATAGGTACAGCTACAGCCATAACCTCCTGCATAGCCATAATCACCATAGCCATAATAGTGTTCAATAGAGACACTGTAATCCTCGGAATAAAATGGTCTAGAAAAAAGAGGGAAACATAAAACACCTTTCCCTCAATAATGATTGAGAAACTCAAAACCGAGTACTGCAAGAGATTAACAGTTTCCTGAACTCAGTATACAGAGAGAAACACCAAAACATCAACAGTGTAAAGCTTCATAATAGTCTCTTCCCAGATAGTCAAAACCTCTTCACGAATATAGCTAGCGAAGCTAATGCCATGCTCCATGCAGCAACACCTAGGATCCCCAGCCATTTAGAGTGGAGAGGAGGTCAGAGATACATTACATCTATACAAAGATCATTTCAAACTTACAACAGTTTCTAAGCATGTGCAGATCTGGAGGGGTGTGAGAGGGAAGGAGATAGGGTGATGGAAATCATATTAAGCTGTCTTGCATAAGAGTTTAGCTTTAGCTGCTATTTACTGATCAAGAAAATTTTATCCTATAAAATTCTAAATCTAAATATGAGTGGCTAAAAAATGATAAGATGTCGTGGCATGATGAACCGTGTTTCACCTGAGATGTGATGACAAGCCTTGCACTGAAGATGTCTCTTTCTCTAACACGGGGATTCAGCTCTTAATACAGATTCATATTGCTTTATAGTCATAACTTCATCTCTATTCCCCCTCATAGCTCCTTGGATCTGCACATGCTTGGGAACTTTCAGAAATGCCCAGGGGAATCCCACATCTTGATCGCATTACTTACTGCTCCAAAGAATGTGTCCCACTTTTTACAAGTTTTTATCAAAATCGATTTGCATGAAGCTGTGTGAACTCATATGAAGCTCAAAGCAGTTGCTGCAGCTGTGTGCTATATCTGTGTAGAGATTGGCTCTATCTGTGTTCATTGTTTAGGTATTTGTTTCATAGTTAACTTGTTGTTGTGTTTTGTAGTAAGCTTTTTATCTTCTCTCCCTTGTTCTATGTGTGGTGATTTGTTGTGGTTTGTGGTCGTGTCTATATAGTTCCTGAGCCAAGGCGTTTTGAGTTTGATGGTACTTGGTATGATTTTGATGGTTTTTCGAACTTTCCAGAGTTTTTGGCTAGGGAGTTTGGTGTTCCTAGGGGTAGCTGGGTTGTTGAGCGTGTTGGTGGTGTTGGTAGTGGTGTTGTTGTTGAGAAGGGTGTTGTTAGGATTTGGGGTGATGAGAGAGTTGCTTTGGCTACTGTGTTGCAGCTTGTTGTTCAGTGTAGGGGTAGGTTGCCTAGGGTTAGGGTTGAGGAGGGGTTTAGGTTTGGTTTTAGGGGTTTTCATCTCGATGTTGCTAGGGGTGGTGTGCCCACTGTTGGTGCTTTGAAAAAGCTTTTGAGATGGCTCTTTTTGCTGAAGTATAACTATTTAGGGCTTTACCTAGAGGATTTGTTTCCATGGGGTAGATACCCTGATATAGGTGTTCATAGAGGTAGGTATTCGAGAGAGGAGCTTAGGGAGGTGATAGAGTATGGCTCTTCTCTGGGGGTAGAGGTGTTTCCATCGCTAGAGCTTCTCGGGCACATGGAAAATATTTTGATGCTGCCTCCATATATGAGGTTTAGTGAGTGGCATAACCCAGCTGAGGGGGTGCTGGATGTGAGTAGTAGTGAGGCTAGGGAGTTTGCGTTAAACCTGCTTGAAGATGTTATAAGCTTTTTCCCATCTAAATACATTCATATAGGTGGCGATGAAACGTGGGCTCTTGGCAGGGGTAAGAGTCTTGATAAGACCATCTCTTTCGAGGGGCCTAAGCTTTATGAGGAGTACACAAAGTTGTTGGTAGAAGTTGTTAAGAGCAGGGGTAGAGTGCCAGTTGTGTGGGGAGATATGATTACTGCAGCATATCTTAGAGAGAGTGAGAAGGGGTTGTGGAGAAGGGTTTTGGAGAGCTCGCTTTGGAGAGAGACTATAGTTGCTAACTGGGACTACACACCTAGTGGTGTTGAGCATTTTAAGAAGATTATAAGGGATGTTGCTGATAGGGGGCTGAGGCAGGTTGTTGCCCCAGGTCTCTGGAACTGGAACAGGTTTTACCCAGACTATGTAACGGCTTTAGAGAATCTAAGAAACTTTCTTACAGCTGCTAAGGAGGAGCCATCTGTTGAGGGGTTTCTAATAACTGCCTGGGGTGATGATGGTAGTGAGTGCTTGTTTTCATACCTATACCCACTGCTGCTAGCCTCTATGGAGATTGCTGAGGGTGGTGGTAACTGGGAAGAGAAATGGATTGCACTAACTGGTGAGAGCAGAGATGTTCTTGAGGCAAGGAAGATCTTTGGTAAAGTAGACACCGTTATTAATGAGTATGAGCAGAGGTGGGGCTTCTGGCTACCAAAACACGTATTGTTAAAAACAAGGACTCTAAGCATATACGAGAGGTATATACCTAGAGAACTATTTGATAGGCTTAGAAAAGATTTGGAGGAAGCCATAGAGAGTTCTAGAAACATCTGGCTTCCAAATGATATGCAATTCATCAGAGAGTTCTACATAGCCACACTCAGAGCACTAGACAAAAAGACAAGAGTTTCTGACTATATAAAACTAGCAGAGATTTATAGAGAGCTATGGCTATCAGAAAGAAAACCACATGGATTAGAAGAGGTTATTGGAAAGCTCTGGAGAGCTGCAGGAGTAACAGAGCTGGAGAAGAAAACTGTAGACCAGTAACTAGCTCACGAAGATACATTAGCTAAATGATCATGAACAGCAAGAGAAAGCCTTTGTGAGGGTGTTATCCCCATTCTTCGAGCAGGGAGAGAAACTCCCATAAGGGAGTAGAAAGATTTAAAGTCTATGCTTCTCTATACCTTAATAAGCTAGGGTAAGTATCTATTGGTTAGGCATTGCTGAGGCGCTTTACTTATGTATGTAAGGGCAAGGGTTGTGCTAAGGGGTTTCAAAAGTAGTAAAGAGCTTGTAGCACTTGTTGATACAGGAGCCTCGATGACTGTTGCAGATTCTTTGCTTGCTGATGAGGTTGGTGTTGAGTTTACTGGTAAGGAAAGGGTTTTGGTTACAGCATCTGGGCATAAGTTGGTTGGTAGGGTACCTTATTCTGCCAACAAATACTCTACGCGTTTCACCACTCATTCCACAAGTACTCACAATGTATTGCTACATCTAACTTGTTAGGTACAAGCCTAAAATACCTATAGTCTCTTTAAAAAGATGTGGAAGAAGAATAGAACTTTACACACGACTGCTCACCTTGCTCAATCTCTACACTACCTCTCTGTAAAGCCCCTCTAACACTCATAACATCAACTATTCTAAATTTTGGCGAGCTGAAGAGGTGCTCTATAGCTTCTTCACCTGCTTGCCGTTTCTCGGTAGATAGCGGTTCAGTGCCCTTCATCTTCATTGATTTCAGGCTCCCCACTATCTACTTCTCAACGGTCTCCCCAGGCCCCCTCACCGCAGAAGCTCGGCCCCTGTCACCAGGGGCTTCAAAGCCCTGCGGTTCTCGGAAACCTGGGGTCACCGACTAGGCTCATAAATTGCAGAAGCTTATAAATTTTCTTGAGGGATTCCCCAAATGACTTACATAACGCTTACGTTTCCGTTTAATGTTTGTTGTGATGTTGCGAAGAGGTTTTTGTCTACTGCATGGCTGTTCAAGATTGCTACACATAAGCTTCTTAGTGTTGCTAAGCAGTCTCCTGTTCTCCCTGGTACTGATATTGGTTGGAAGAACACCTTTAGAGAACTTGTCTATGGGTTTATTCCTAATAGGAGGTATGCTGATGGTGTAATCATGCTTGTTAGAAGTGTTTATGAGTCTT
>Ga0080004_1118124_pt1 | contig 14806 bp, 27 predicted proteins | sample WasSprMetagenome_FD_69207 | JGI IMG/M metagenome (GOLD analysis project Ga0080004, IMG submission 69207) | Sulfidic aquatic microbial communities from Washburn Spring, Yellowstone National Park, USA - WS (SPADES assembly) (version 2) | ecosystem: Environmental > Aquatic > Thermal springs > Hot... | reverse complement strand
TCCCATTGGTACCACCCCGGTGTACAGAGTCTACCACTATTGTTCTTTCCATCCCAGGTAATACTCTTAAAGGTTGTGGAGAGATTACGCACAGTTATTTGCCACCACCAGAATGTGTAATAAATGCGAATATCTAACCTCTGGATAGCTGCAGTATCCGGAACAGTGGTGACTGTGAAAGTCCGGCCAGAGACTGTCACATTCACCAAGCTAGGTTCCGTGGGTTGAGGTGCTCCACCAGGCGGAGGAGTGATAGGTCCAGTTTCCCGCCAATAGAAAACCCTACGGTTGCCAGTTGGTAGAGCTCCTCCGTATGGAGGTTGACCGCACCACGCACAGGTAAGGATTCTACCTCCAGAGCATCCACACCCATAAGCGGTAGGATATTTGTAGCCCGTGACGCGCCCGCACAATGAGCAGGTGTAATATCCATCTGCCTTAGGAGGCTGGAATCCCGTCACATAAACCCGGACTTTATCCCAATATCCACAATGCCCCTTTTGATACGGATCATAGACTAAGGCGTTACAACCGATGACACCACAATAAACTTGGTCCTGGCCAGTGTAACTGGGGTCCAAGTAAGCCTGAATGTACCAATTAGCCCCGCAAGCGGGGCACTGGACCCAACCATCATAAATCTTGGTGAGCCCCGGAGGGATGTAAATAGGGGGTGGGTTTTCCCCTCCTCCACACTTAGGAACGACTTGTTTTTTGGTCGGACCTCCCCCATAGTATCCCCAATAAGATCTCCCATAGTATTCCCCATAGTATTTGCTATAAGACATAATCCCCCCTTATCCTTCCTTAATCACAACAACCTGTTGGCGACGACTAAGTAGGATGAGCCCGAAATACAAAAGTCCTCCGGCTAAAAGGGCTATCCCCAGATACATGCCAAGTTGGGGTAAGCTCGGCAAGTAGTTAGAAAGGGGGCTGGGCCTAAGCAAAAACGTACCTGCTAACGAAACGATCACTCCAGCCGCAGGGCCAAATAAGTACCATGCCAAAAGCCCTCCAGCGATCACTCCTGCCCATTTTGCTGCCTCTACGGTATACCTAAAGAATGGGGAAATCGGGACTACAAAAGGTTTCGTATACTCCGAATATGACAGCCAAGTAATAGGGCATCCGCTAACGGTCTGGCCAGCCTCCGTAGTTACGACTGCCTCATAAATGCTCTTGGCAACGGCATTTTCATCCACAGCATAGTCTTGAGAGGGATAAATGATGATGAGCCAGTTTGGCCCCCACTGGGGAATATCTCCCCAAAATACGCGGGCATCCACGGAGGCTTGGATACCGTAGCTACTGAGGGCCCTTTGGACTGCGGAGATTACGGCGGACTTCCTGGCCGACTCATAAGCTTTGGCTGCCTGTTGAGTGTCCAAGAAAGTGCAGGTGTTTCGGCCGATAACCTGAATACCCAATCCCTGGTCTTTGCTGATCATAGCCCAAGTTTCTCCGAGACAATACTCTCAAAACGATAAGCATCCCGTTCGTAGGGATTGTCCCAATAGCCATATTTCCGGTGGGCCTCTTTGTACTTCCTCATCACCTCCGGGCCCTCCCTTTGGTACTGCTGGATGTGGCGGAGCTCATGGATGAGCACCCGCCACCCGGAGGGAGTGAGGAGGGAGGCATAGCCTGGCTCCACATAAATATGGTTGCCTACACTGATCGCCGCTGGATTAGGGCTTGCTGCCCGACGTTTCAGTTCTTCGGGAATCCCTTGATGGACAATGACCTTGGACAAATCGAGATCAGGGAAAAAAGGCTGGAGGACCCGCTGTACTACTTTGGGAAGCGGGCGACCAGGTCCCGGGGAGCCCTGGTCCCGCGCAGGCGGAAGCCAGGGCTCCCGAGGTCCCCGAACCCGGATGCAGGCTGGCTGCATAGATCAGCCCGGATACTGGCGGCGGGCGATCCGCATAGCCTCAGCCATGCTCTTTGCGCGACCAGAGCGGAAAAGCTCCCAAGCGTAACGCATCTGCTTGGACCGCAGAGCGCGGAGCTCGGGGCTCAACCGGCGGGTGATCCCAGTGCGGCGGCGGGCGAAGACATCGAACTCGTCATAGGGAGGATAAATGTCGAAGTCCGCTGCGCCATAGGTCAACCCCTGGCCCGGGATATTCCGATACCGCCGAATCCTGCGCGCCATGTTCACCTCCTTACTTCAGCCCATGCTCTTCGCAGGGCGGATTTGAGTTGTTCACGAACACTAGGATCAAGATAACGCCAAGCCTTGAGCATAACTTTCCTACGAAGCGGTCTAGGGTCACTTGCACTGGGCAACAGCGAGAGAAACTCCACAAGATCGGCCTCTTCACTCGGAGCGATTTCCTCGTGATAGAGGCCCAGCTCTGGTCTCAACCCAAATCGAACTCTTCGCTTCCTCGGTGCGAAGATATCCTCCATCCGATCACCCCCTTTACGGTATACTATGATGGTCTTGTCGGCAAGTCAAGTTCTCAGTAAGTCCATAAGGAGGTGGTGCTGGTGGCTCGTCCCAGAATGACTTTTACCCTCGATTCGGACGTTTTTGAGATGCTGAAATCCCAAGTTCACCCCAAAGACCGAACCCGGGTAGTGAACGCCGCCCTCCGGCAGTATCTCGCAACCCAACACCCCCGAAAGCCTCCGGAGGATGACGATCCCTCTCCGGCCGAGGACAAAAGAACTAGAGAGGAGCGCCGGCGAATCGAGTTAGCCCACAAAATCTTCACAGAACACCGAGTCATCGGTATAATGCACTAACCTATGGTCAACGATGGAGAACTACAGAAGTTTCCTGGCCGTGGGGTAGAAAGGAGAAGGAATATGAAGACGGCCGATGTGGTATCGAAGCTGGTGCCATTTGCATATAGGTGCCCGGATTTTCAGCCAGACCCGAATCAATCTCCTGTCCAGCATACGGTGTTGATCGTTCCGAGTACATTCCACGCGAAAGAGGATCGAGTCACGGTAGCCTGGGGATGCAATTTGGCTCGGAAATGTTATTCGCCGATATGCCGCTATTCGCGGGTCTTCCAGATGAAGGAAGAAGAAGCCCCGCCAGAGTGATGGGACCGGAGGGACGGCGCCCCTCCGAACTTTCCCCGCGCAAGCTCCTCTGCGCCCCTCCGGTCCCAAATACTGGGGTCGGAGGGAGTGCAACCTCGTCCCTCGTCCAACCTCCTTTCAGCGGGTGCCCACTTGGTGGTTATAGTGGTGCCCCTCCGACCCCTTGACGCGGCAGCTAAAGTGGGTAGATAATAAAGTTGGCCCGGGTTCGTTGGTATTGGGCTGCCGAGGTTACCTCCATATTGTCACCTCGGGTTGGCCAGGCGTGATCCCGGGGCCCACGCCTGGCCATTTTTATAAGGTGCTATACTTCAGCCTGTAATGGAGCGGGAAAAGTGGTTGAGGGTACCGGAAGCGGCCCGGATTTTGGGAGTTGGCCGGCAGGCCATTTATGACGCAGTACGTGAGGGAAGACTTAAGGCCGAGGGCCAGGGATGGTCCCGGCGGATCCATATCTCCGAGCTTTTAGCCTACGCGGTCAAAACCGGGAAGAACCTTCAAGAGGTGGTTGGCCGCCTTCAGAAAGAGCGGGAAGTTTCCGCCTGGGAAATTCTCGGGTGGATTATCCAGGGGCTTAACCTAAGCTGGCTTATTTCCGGGCCCCTTGACACGGATGTGCGTTTGCGGTAAATAAGAGTGCGGCCTGCGTGGCCACCTTCCTTCCCTCGCTCATTCACCTCCTTTGGGTGGGCCTGGCCCGGGCTCACCTGCTTCTTTTTTACCTCTTATGAGACATCTGTCGCGCGACATATGTCTCACTTAAATTTAACGGGGTTTAAAGGCTTTCCTTCGGAGGGGGCTAGGGTCTACCTATCCCCTGGCTCTCCCCCGGCCTTTACGGCCGTTTAACTTCGCTCCAATTGAATCCCAATTGTAAGCCTACCTCCTAAGGGTACATGTAGGGGGTACTAAGAGGGGGTTAGGGGGGTTGACAGGGGGGCTTTCCGGGTGTATATATATGACTGCGAGGACCGGAAAAGGGAGCCTCGCAAAATCGCCCCGGCCCATGGCCGCGGGGGGGCAAAAACAGCCGCGGCGCCCCAGAATCGGGGAGGGCCAAAGGAGGAATCATGTTGGTTAAGGTGGCAGAGGAGGTGAGGTTTCCCAATTATGGCTGGGGCTGGCTGTCTACTCGGGCTGTCGGTCCCCAGGGTGGCCGCGTGCTGCTCGAAGTGCGTGGCCATTGCGGGCAAAGCAGTTGGCCCGAAATTCTCCTTACTGCACCAGAAGGTGCAGTAAGGATCGAGGAAGATGGGAAGAAAATTGCTCTTCTGCCCGGTTACTACCGGGTAGAAGAGGGGGAAGACCGCCGTGGATTTCGTCTGTTAAGGTTCTATAATGCGGCAGAAGATACCGATTTGATTCTTTTCGGGGTCTCCGGGCATTTAGTCCCGGAGGCCTCCGACTCCAGGGCCCTGGAGCTAGCCAAAGCCCAGGGCAGATCCCGGAGCGGTCAGAACGGAGACCGTTTCGCTTTGGTGGCAGCTCCAATCGGGGCCGTAGTAGCGGTTGCTCCTTTTGAACGCCGCCATGGCGACCCTATCTACTTTAAAGTCGAGGTAGATGGAGTCCGGGAAATCGGTGAGACGGATGCAGTTTTGCATCCGTCGGAGTGGTAAGCCAAAAGGCCACCGGGGTTCTTCCCCGGTGGCCTTTTTTTCTAAAAAGGAGGAGAACATGATAGATCTAAAACTACTAAGGAATGCCATCCAGAAGTTTGCGGAGGAAATGGTGTCGTCTGCTGTGACTGAGGAAGGGGTGGCGAATAGCCGCGAAGCCCTCCTCAGGCGCATATACTGGGCTGGGAAAGCCGAAGCTCGGTGGCATGCGCTCATGGTCTTTTTGGAAGTTTTCGGCCCCCTACTTGAGAATCCAGAGCGTATCCCTCTGGGAGTATCCGATGGGCGAGGTCACTACGCAATAGGCGCCCGGGATGCCTACTTCCGGGCCAAAGAAGCCTTTCAACTCGGTACGAAGCTTATAGAGCAGGCCGAGGCCCAGTTGAGGGCAAAATCGGGGATGTAAAGTTCTAAGTAAAAGGAGGAGAAAATGTATCCTGAAATAGTAACGAAACAATTGAGGGAAGAGCTGGGGCTTCCGAGGGTCCCGCGTCGCCCGCGGGGCCTCCGGAGATGGGCTCGTGGGTATCTCGCTACCATCTTGCTTACCTTGGTTTCCGTTTTAGACGTCTTGGAAGGACTCGTGCAACTCGCCATGTTTTGGAGGGCTGGGAAGTCCCAGCCCTTAACACCGATCGGCAGGGTTAGCATCTGGTTACTGGGAAAGGCAGCCAGGCTTTAAGCCTCCTTTCCCTCCGAGCAAGGCCCGGGTTCGCCAGGTCGAGCCCGGGCTTTTAAAATTTGCACGAGTGCCGAGCTCCCAAAATTGCCCGGCACTGAGGGGGTCAAAAGGAGGTCCAGATGAATGCAGATATGCAGCGGGTGGTGAAGGAGTTAGCTGGGCTTTTGCAATACGGCGGCTACAGGTGTCATTGGGAGCCCCAGGAAAAGTATATAAGGCTGACAATAATAAGACCTGATGGCTATGATTTTGTAGTGCGATTATATTCAGTCAATGACGCCGAGCTAGCGAGAGACATGTTTCTTACCGGTTACATGACAACACGCAGATTATGAGTGCGCATAGTTCTAATTCCAATTGTGGGAGCCCGGGGGAGGCCAGTTCCTCAGACAACGTCCAAAGGAGGTCCAGATGGTTCCGAGTCTACAGCGAGCAGTGAGGCAGTTAGCTGACTTTTTGGAATACTGCGGCCACAGGTGTTATTTGCAGCGCCGGGGAGAAGGTATAAGACTGACAATAAAAACACCTATTGGGCGAGCTTTTATAGTGACGTTCTATAAACTTAATGACGTCGAACTGGCGGACACCATGTTCTTTCTCGGTCTCACGGCACCAACTAAAACATGAGTGCGCATAGTTCCAATTGCAGCCAAATTGGATTATAATCCGTAAGGGAGGTGGAGATGCCTTTCAATTTTAAGTTTCCGTCCGTAACGCTAAAGCTTGCGGGGTTGTTTCTTTCTACTTGGCCGCATGACGTAGACCGCATCCTCATTGGGATCCATCCTAGGGGAGTTCTAGTCTACAGCTCATTTGTGGTTGTTCGTTTTCCCTATGAGACAGGAGCGGAAAAGGAGTTCGGGGTCAAGGCTGTGCATGTACTCAGTCATGCGCCCAAGATAACGGACGAGCTCCTGAATGCCCATCCTGTGGTCTATGGGACCTACTCAAAGGCGGATGAATGGCCCTTTGACCGCGTAACGTTGGAATGGGCAGGAAAACCCCTCCAGCGTGCTGAGTTTATCCAGGCCTATTCAATTCCTCCGATCAGAATTCTCTTTGAGGGGGTCGACACATTTGTAGGCAGTTTTGCGACTACCTTAGAAAGGCTGAAGGTTATCCACCGGATAGCCGAGTCGTTAGTAGGGAAAGAAGCGAAAAACTTTATCACTTTCACCATTGAACCCCTAGAAGAGTCAGTTCTTAGCATAGAAAGAGCAGGAGAGGTAAACCACTATCGCCGGGCCTACTTCGCGATATGGGATATTCGCGATCCTAAGAGCGTTGTAGCGGATGGATTCCTCTTGTTGTTCAGCGCTGAAGAAACGCCCTTTTCCAGGAAGAGGGCGGATCCTTGGGTTAAGACGTAAGGAGGAGAGATATGCCTCAGTACGTAATTCCATCAATAGCTTTCAGGATCGGGAAGATCCTCTTGGAGGCCCAACCTGCAGTAGTTCCCAGCGCAGGATATATGTCGGAGCTTCGCAGCAAGGTGATGAAAGAGGCGTGGCACCAGTTGGGGCCCGGTGTACGTGATAAGTTCAGGTCCGCTCTCCGAAAAGCCTGGGCGGAAACTCAACCGCAGTCCTCGCCGGAGGTCGAGGTGGCTTTCCCTGCTCGCGCCTTCATGCAGGTCCACCCGCAGGGTGTGGTCGTGTGCAATACGAAAGTGGCCTTAGTCCGTCTCCCCTATGAGACCGGGGCACGTGAGCCTGTGTGCCTAAACCTCAGCACTCTTATACGACAGCTCGGGCCGTTTTCGGCAGATCGGGTGCGAGCGGTTGGGATTGCGCGAGTGATTGTGGGTGAGGATCGCAGCGTAGTAGTAGACTGGGAGCCCGGAAAGAAAGTCACCATGTATGCGGAGGCCTCCTTGGTCCCATGGTGGAACCTTTGGACCGGGAGACCGTGGATGGGGCCATTTGGGATCCAAGACGAAGTGTTGGATGCTTTGACGAGGATCGCCAGCGCCCTTTTGGAAAAGGAGCCCACTTTTCGGCCTGAGCGTATCCCTATCACTTTAGAGACTTTGGCAGGCAAGCGGGATATTTATGCGTACTTTGCCATTGCCCCGGAGGATAAGCCTGTAGCCGATGGGTTTGTGAGCTTGCTCGGCCAAGGGATCCCCATCCCGTCCATGAAGATGGCAGACCCCTGGAAGGAAAAGTAAAGGGGGTAGCCTAACAGGTGATTCCAATTTAGCGCCAATTGGACTGTAGACCAAGGAGTATAATGGTGGGAGGAGTAGCATGAGGGACATCAGCACGTACATTCAGTGGATTGCCACCTGCGGAGGCCCGCACTACACCGGACTTCCTTCCGGCGATTACTACAAGGAAATAGGCTTTGAGTACGAAAATTGGTTTGCCACATTTATTCGCCAAAATGCCCACAGACTGAAAAACTTTAATTGGGATCAAGTCATAAGTATAGCCTTCGGCAGAGCTGGCTACGATCCCCAGGCTGTAAAGGCCGACTATGACCGTTACATCTCTGCCTATGGCCAGGAAGTGGGGACAATTCTTTTCGGAATCAAGTACAGCGCCACTTACTGCCCATGGAGGCCCGACGTCGCAATTTGCTACAAGGATTCCCACCCTATGCGGAACTTGGTAATCGTCACCCTAAAGGATGGGCGGGTCTTTACAGTGAAGCCCCAAAATCCCGAGGATATTCGCAAGGCCATAAAGCTTCTCAAGTATGATTCAGTTGCCTATATCGAGGCTTCCGACAGCACGGCTGGCCCTCCGGGCTCCATTGTGGCCCCAAGCTTTGATTCTCTCCTTCAGACCTTAGAGACAGAGTATTGGAAACAAAAGATAGAAGAGTGGTACGCCCAGTGGAATGCCCCACAGCAACAAGGAACTTCCGCTCAGTCTGCACAGCAAGCTGGCCAAACTACCCAAGGCTCGAACACCTGGATCTGGGTTGCCTTGGGTCTGGGCGCCTTAGCCCTCTTCCTTGCCTCCCAAAAGACTTGACGTTACAATTTCGTGAAATTGTACGTCGGAGGTGAGTATGCGCAGGTGGGTATTGGTGTTGCTTGCCGGGATGGCCCTCCCCGCCCTGGCGGATACCGCTCTTTTCACGGACCTCATCTTTGACCCCTGCCTATGTCTTCCCCTGGTCCCCTACCTGGGGATTGGTGGGCATTCCGCCGAAGGGCTTTTTGGGGAGGTTGGGACAAACCTCCTCGCTCCGGTCAGTTCCTGGATCATCCGAGGAGGTATATACGGTTTTGGGAGCCCTTATCTAGGCTTTGGGCTGACGAACTGGCTTTGGGTGGACCCCTACACCCTGAACTGGCGAGGGGCCTGGGGTATCACCATTTACGGCCGGACCCTTTTCTCCGAATCGCCGAGTTCCTCAGTCTTCTTGGTCATCTCCGCGATCCTCCCCATGCAGCCCTATATCGGCCCTTGGCTCAGCTTCGGGTTTGAGGTCTTGCTTCGCCCTGTTCCAATTGTGCGGAACTTGTAACCACGAGGTAAACCGTGGCCAGTAAATCCCGGCAAAGGGGAAAGGCCTTTGAGTACCGGATCCGGGATTGGTTCCGGAGAGCCGGGCTTCACGCGGAGCGGGTCCCGGTGAGTGGGTCTGCCCGGGCCCTCAAGGGGGACGTGGTAGTGGAGGTCGGAGGCCGCCAGATTTCCTTGGAGTGCAAGCGGAGGACCGGCGGCCTCCGCCAGCTAGTCTCTTGGCTGGACAAGGCCCGCAAGCAGGGAAGCTTCGCCGTGGTGGTGGGGGTAGGCCGGAGGAAGCCCCTGGTTGTCCTGGAGTTGGACAAGTTCCTGGAGCTCTTGGCTGGCTATGAAAAGCCCCAAAATAAAGCCCCATAAATCGCCTCCGTACATCGGGGGGTATATCTCACTACCCACAACTTTCTCCCCCGCCTTTAAAGGCCTTTAAATCGGAGGTCGATAATTCAGTTGACAACGAAAAATCCTAGGGTCTTGTCGGCCAATGACGTAAGTGCTACAATTCCGCCAAGATGGAACTGAAGGAAGCCCGGCCGGCGGAGGTTTGTGAGAGGATCGCGCAGTGTGAGGACCCGGAGGTGGGGGTACTCCTGAAGTTCCTCTACCTTACGGGTTGCCGGATCTCCGAGGCCATTGCTGTGAAATACCCCAAAGACACGAACTCCCCTCGTGGTCCCTCCGGGAAAGACCTCACCTTTACGAGTTATAAAGACACTACCATTGCCCTGGTAAACCTCCGCACCGGGAAGAAGGGAGGCCGGCCCAGGATTGTGCCGCTGGCGGTGGAGTTTGAGCCGTGGGCGGAGCCGATCCTGGAAGCCTTTGAAAAGGCCGGGAGCGATCCGGTCTTCCCCATCCCCCGGCAAACCGCTTTCCGGGTAGCTCGGAAACTTTTTGAGGGCCTCGGTTACGGCATCGAGCCGTACCGGAGGGAGAAGCCTGTACCGCGCCACTTGAAACCCTTTGGGCTTCACGCCATCCGCCACATGCGGGCGACCGAGCTTATGGAGTACTACGGGTTTTCTATCGAGGATCTGGCCCTTTACCTGGGCTGGGAGCTTCGGTTTGGGGCTTCTGTGGCCCGGAGGTATTTGCACTTGCAGTGGCAGCGGTACGTGGACCTTCTTCTTAAGCCTCCTCCTCCGTGGAGGGGCATGTTGACGGCAAAAATTCCATCCGCTAGGATGGAAGAACCGAGCAAAACCACACAGGAGGTGGAACAATGAAAACAGCGCTCGGTGTGTTAACGGCAGCGTTGCTTTTGGGCAGCACGGTGGCTTGGGCGAGCCCGTACATTGGTACGGGTTTGGACTGGGGTTGGCCCTTCGTTGAAGCGGGTTGGGACAGCCTCAGTCTCACGGGTTGGGTAAAGAAGTATGAGCCCAACCTCGCCCACTGGTGGAGCTTCGGTGTTGAGGGAAAGACCAAGCTCTTCTTTGAGAACTTTTTCCTCGGAGGCGGTCCTCGCTTCTCCGCATACCTGGATAACAGCTGGCGCCTTACCAGCTGGCACTGGGGCTTGGCCGTGGTGGGCTCTTGGTACCACAAGCCGCTCGAGGTCTTCTTCAGCATCTATGCGCCTATTGGCGTGCAGAACGCTGAGGGTCTACCTATAGGCCCCATTGCCCCGACGTGGCCGTTTGGTGACTTTGTCCGCATCTCCTTCGGATTCCGATACCTCTTGTGGTGTGGAGGAGCTGGTCAATCCCCGTGCCCTAATCCGAGTGGTCAATAGTTGATTTGGCGGTAGGGAGGTGAGCAGTATGAGAAAAGTCGGGCGTTTGGTGGGTGTGGTAGCTCTAGTGGCCTCCGCCATCCTGTTCTCCGGGTGTCTCAGCACCCAAACCACGAACACCCCAGAGAACTCCGGCCCCGTGGTGAAGATGTCCATCGGTTCGGATAACCGGACGGTGATGTTTGATGCCTCCGATTATCTGAACTATGCCCCCACGGGGCTGGAGTTTTACTGGGATTTCCTGGGGACCGGTAACTTCACCAAGGGCGACCCGGTCATGGTCTTCACGTACCCCGCTCCGGGCGTCTACTATTGCCGCCTAAAGGTGGAAGGCTGGCCGGAGAGCGGAAGTGGCGGTACGGGCGGCGGAGCCCAGCAAGGTCCGGGTGGAATCGGAGGTGGGGGATCTTCTGGGCAGTCCAGCGCCAAGTATCGGGTCTTCACCGTGGATCTCCTCCAGAAGAACTATCCCGTGGTCCTGGTGACTATCTATGATGCCCTCCGAGATGAAGTTGATCCTGACCATATCTATGCCTATATGCCCATCATCCTGGACGCCTCCAAGTCCTACAGCCCGGACAATGACAATCCCCTCTGGTTCCGTTGGGAGATCGTCTATGTGGAGCGTGATCCTACTACGGGCCAGTGGGTACCGAAGCCCTATCCCTGGCAATGTACAGATCCCTCGGTCTGTCCAAAGGATCCCGAGTGGCTGAGGTTTGAGGGACCCACAGTGAAGCTTGAGCACGGCCTAAAAGGGCCCACGTGTTGCCCAGCTCCTCAGCCCTACTGGCACTACAGGGTGCGGGTTTGGGTGACAGACAAATCTGGCCGCACGTCTTTCAAGGAGCTCATCATCACCGTGTGGCCGTGCTAGGCGATAGGCAAAAAGAAAGGGGCCTCGATCGGAGGCCCCTTTTATTTTGACCAATGCTTACTGGTTTAACTTGAGGCGGTCCTTCACGGATTGATAGACGACGGTGGCAACGGTCATCACGACGCTCGACTCTTTGAACATCTCAAGGGGATCCGAGAAAAGACCAGTTACGGCGTTCACCCCGCCCGTAGCGAGGACGGCGATCAGGGCAGTCACCCAGGACCCCAAAAATGCCGTCCAAAGCATCGGAGCCCCTTTAAGTCCGGGGATCCACTTCTTCAGGAGCTGAAGGGCAGGGACCAGGAAAAGACCTCCGATCGTCTGAGCGAAGAGCTGTGCCGCCATTCCCGATCACCTCCTTCCCCTTAAGGGGTTAGAAGTAGATCTTTATCGGACCTAACGTCAACCAAGGCTGGGCAGTAGTACTTTGCCCCAGCAGGACTTGGAGCGCCGGAGTAGGCGCCTCAGGCTTGAGTTGCCCGGAGATCAGAGCGATCAAGGTTTGAATGTTAGGAGGTGTAGAGGTCGTTGTGGGCTGAGAAGGCTGACTGGGTTGACTAGGCGGAGGAGTTGGCGTGGGCTGACTCGGCGTAGAAGTCGTACCACCGCCACAAGTCGGGCAACTCCCGGAGGACGTACCACCTGTCCCGCTATATGAGGTCCATCCTCCAGTTGTGCCCTGCTGGGTCCCGCCTTGGCCAGAGGTCTGGCTTGCGGCGCCCTGGGCTTGCTGTTTCTTCCAGAGGTAATAGACCCCATAGCCCACAGCCCCAAGGGCTCCGGCGAGCAGGACCACTTTCAGGACCTTTGACGTATCCGCCATTCCTCACCTCCCCCCACTTCCCTCTAGCTTAGCCAAGATCTTCTTAGCTAGCGGGGAATTGGGTTCGCTGGCCATACATTCCCGCAAAGTTTGTACCAAAATATCGAATTTAGTCTCCAGTATCTGGATCCGATCACCATAGTCATTATTGAGCTTTTTCTCAATGATCTCTAACTTCGTTTCTACTCGCGTTAGCCGCTGGGAAAGCTCGTTCACAAGCTTAAAGTACGTGAAAAGTAACGTGAAAAAGCTAATGAGGACAGCGACTATGGAAAGGATGAGCCCGGTGCTCTCCATGATCCCTCCTTTCACCTACGCCGGAGGATAAGAAGGAGAACTACCAAGCCAACTCCTCCAATTATGTACCACTTGTACTTCTCCCAGAAGGAAGGCTGCTGTTGACCGCCTTTCGGAGTAGTCTGGAGGTAAAGGTCTATAACCCGAGAATCGGTCGGGAAACTACCGAGGCTAGTACCACAGTAAGAGCACTGGAAATCCTTCATTGTTGCAGCACTGCCTCGGACTACCGTAAACCAGTGTCCGCACTTCGGACACTGGACAAGCTGGACACCTGTAAACGGAACTCCCGGCATAGGGCCTCCTGTCGTTCCTTGCCCTATTTGTACCACTTCCAACCGATAACCGCTAGTGGGTACCGTGATAACCGGCCATCCACACACTGGGCAATAAAGGGTCGTAATAACCTGCAAAGTGATCGCTCCCGGAGGCGGGGGAATAAGCTGGAGATCAGCCCCACAGTGTGGGCACTTGAGCTCCTGCGTCTGCTGCGAACTGATCAGGCTCATCGTTCACCCCTCATTTGAGTATCTTCCAAAGGAGGATTAAGACAAGGATCCCGCCACCTACAAGGGCCACAACCTTGGCTATGGGCTGCAGATCTTTCGGGATAAGCGGCGGAGGCTTTACCACCTCAATGATCGGAGGTCCTCCGCAAACTTGGGCTAAGATATTTCCGCAAAACGGGCATTTAGCCCAGTAAACCTGGTCCTTCGGGCCTTGGGGAGCGGTGATCTTCAAGATAGCTCCACAGCCAACTCCCCGGGGAGTCCAACACTCTAAAGTTAAGGTTCCACCCGGGTAAATGATCGGCTCCCCTAAAGGCTGCTCGATAAAGCCCTGGTTATCGGCCATAAGACCTCCTTACATCGGGGCCAGCTGGATCCTCCCCGTCTTTACCTGGGTCTTGAGGCTGTCCAATTGAGTCGCAATTGTATTGATCTGGGTCTTTTCAGTGTCATCGAAAAGGTCCCAAACTTCTGGAGGTATGGCCGGAGGCTCGGGGACCGGGAGGGCAGTAATGGGCTGGAGGATTTTCCGGAGGTTCCGGGCCTCGGTGAGGCTCAGGGGAGTAACCCCAGGAGCCTTGCTGAACTCCCCCAAAACGTCGGCATTGGGGGCATCCACGATCCAAATCTGGGTATTATTCCCGTCAAGCGGACAGCCAGCTTGGTAATGGGTCACAATGGTGACCAGCCTAGCCTCTTTAGGGAGTTCGGGGACCGTCGTACGCCAAGAACGGACCCCGCCCTGGGAGAGGTCCTCAACCTTCGGTTCTACCCGGAAGTAGAACAGCATCAGAATCCCTCCCGATACCCTAACCGCTTGGCCATTTCATGGGCTTTCTCTGCCGTAGCTAAAGCCGAGCGGAGCTTTTCCCTCATGAAGTCCGGGGTAATAAGGTACCGGTTAAACCAAAAGCCCTGGTCCAGCTCCATCCGCTTCGCCCAGGATTCAGCTTCTTTGGCTTCCCGCTCCGCGGGATCCTCTGGGTCCCCTCCAGCAGCCACACATTCCTTGTAGACCTGCCAGAATTCTTCCACCTCTTTGGCCCGAGCTCGCGCCATTTGCAGGAGTGTCCACCGCTTAAATTCTTCTCGTTGTGCAAGGACTAAGGCCATTTCTCGTTCAATCCCGGTCTTTTCCTGGGCTTCCGCCAAGTATTTCTCTCGGCGAAGCTCGGCTAGACGGGCATCGAAAGCCATATTCATGAGGTCTACCAAGCGGTGGAAAATCTCCAATTTACATTGTTGCGCCTTGGAAAAGGCGGTAGGGAACTCATTATCCCGGAGGACAAAAGAACGAATTTGAATACGGGAAAGTGCCAAGGAAGAGGGGAAGAATCCTTCAATCTCCGGTAACTTTACACCCAACGTATCTCTGATCAGTTTTAAGTCCAGCATTTTCCACCTCCTAATAACGTTTCCACGGTAGTGAATAACCAGCAAGTTGGTTGCGGCCTGTGGCACCGGCCCGGCCAGTATGAGTGTTCGCTACATCATCAAAACGTTCCGTGGTCCCTACAGCACTGCCCGTATACCCACAGGTGCTGAAGCCATAACTACCAATGGCATAACCAGCAAGTTGGCTGCGGGCTGTGGCACTGGCCCGGCCAGTATGAGTGTTCGCTACATCATCAAAACGTTCCGTGGTCCCTACAGCACTGCCCGTATACCCACAGGTGCTGAAGCCATAACTACCAAGGGCATAACCACCAGGGCAGGAGCGGG
>Ga0080004_1109912_pt1 | contig 14817 bp, 14 predicted proteins | sample WasSprMetagenome_FD_69207 | JGI IMG/M metagenome (GOLD analysis project Ga0080004, IMG submission 69207) | Sulfidic aquatic microbial communities from Washburn Spring, Yellowstone National Park, USA - WS (SPADES assembly) (version 2) | ecosystem: Environmental > Aquatic > Thermal springs > Hot... | reverse complement strand
TTTGTATAGGCGCGAAGAGACCCTCGTAGCCGGCTCGCCCCACGAACCACGGGTATAGTAGTGGACCGATAGGTCTCACTCTACCTGCTCGAGCTGGCAGTAGCTTCGTCCTAGCGAGCCTCGCGACGTAGCTGTAGGTCATGGACACCACGTGTCTAACGCGCCATTCGAGTGTAGGGTCGCCTCTACTCATCAGCTCGCTCGCCTCGTCTCTTGTGAGCTTGTAGGTCCCCATGATCGCCGCGTGCGATAGGTAGTGAAAGCTCCTTATGAGAGACGCCACGTCCCTGACAACGGGCTCTTTCTCCAACCTCTCCTCGGGGCTTCGCCAAGGCTCCCCCTCGAAGTCCATTATGACGAAGTCTACTCTTCCATCCCCCACGTACACCACTCGACCGAGGTGTAGGTCTTGATGAGCTCTCCCCTTGTACTCTCCAACATACAGCCTCTCGATCAGAGACACGGCATCCTCCACCACTGCACGGCTCCTCTCTGCTAGGCTCCTCCAGCGCTCTAAGCTCTCTCGTGTAGGTCTTGATGCGCTCGCCAAGTGCTCGTCTACCCGCTTGATCGCCGCGTTGTACATCCTCCAGACTCTGGAAGCCCATCTCTCAACGTCTCCACTAGAGATCTCTTCAATGGCGAAGAATCCAGGGCCCTCCTCGACGTTTAGCGATAGGTGTAGCTCGGCTGTGATGACTCCCACCTTAGCCGCCAAGCCCAGCTCGAGAGAAGCCCTGTCCCCTCCTAGGTGCTTGACAAGCGACTGGTAGAACGGGTAGCCCCCATCGCCTCTCCCCTCAACGTAGTCTACTAGGACGCCTGATGGGTAGCTCTTGTAGTAGAGCACTCCGTGGACGAGCGGCATGTACCTAAACCTAGACCTACCAAGGTGCTCTAACACCCTCACCTCCACGTCGACGCTTGGCACCAGCCTGTAGCTCTTAAGCACAAGCCTCCTACCCCTCGACACGTAGACCGCGATCGCGCTTGCAGACTCAAACGTGAGCGGGCGCGCATCGTTGACCTCTACGTCTTCTAGTGGCGTAGCGACAGCCTTGTACTTAAAGCCCCTTAAGCCCCTCACCTCGCGTAGGTATCTACTAGTGTATTCAGCCTCAACGTAGCAGGAGTCCTCGAGGCAGAACCCTCTCGACTCTAAACCGGCTGGTAGCCCCCTAACCCTCAGTAGTGGCAGTTGAAACAGGTGCTCTCCACACCTAAAGATGAGCATTAACAGCGAGCCGGAGTCCTCCCAGTCGACTAGCTCAATGGGCCTCTTCTCCCCCCTCCAAGGCCACCAGCGAGCTCTAGGTAGGTAGCTCTCTACGAGAGCCTCTACCAGTCGCTCAATAGATCTCAAGCTTGAAGCCCCCATTAGTAGCCACAGTTGAGGCTAGAATTAAGCCGACATGGTGTTGTGGGCTCTGCTAGGTGGCTAGGAGCACCTTCTCTCTATCTAGCGTCTTCAGGGAGAGGTATAGGAATAGCACTGAGAGAGCTATGAGGACTACGATGCTCCTAACGACCACTAGGGCGTCTCTGTAGACGTAGCCCTGGATCACTAGTATGCTGTGAGTGAAGGGGGCGACCATGAGGGGGGCTTGTATGGTGGGTGGAAGCTTGTAGAAGTCTACGACCCAGCCCGCTACGAAGAACGCTAGCGCCATGATGGAGAACAGCCCAGCGATGTTGCTCGCAGTCTTGATCCCTTTAACCCTCGCAATGAAGGGGAGCGAGATCGAGACTGTGACTAGGATCGAGAGGAACGCTGATATAGCGTGTAGCGCTATGAGAGCGAGGTCAAAAAGCCCCCAAAACCACCACCCAAGCGACAGGATCAGCACTGAGAAGTAGAGCACAAGCCCTGCGACATCTGAGGCTGAAGCTATGAGACCTATGAGAGAGGAGGTGAAGAGCTTCGATAAGACCAGGTCCACTAGGCCGGCAGGGGTCGACAAGAGCATCTCCATGGTCTTCCTCTCCCTCTCACCAACTATCCCATCGACTATGTAGGTCGAGGCGGGGGTGACGATGAACGAGAGGCTGAGGATCAAGAGCCTCGCGATGAAAGGCCTCAAGATATCCTCGGGCTTGGCGGGCTCACCCGTTGGGACTATGTACACTGGCGTCGCGACCTGCACCGGGTTTCGAATAGCCTCCGGATCTAGCTCCCCCACCCCCGCCAGCTCGCCTAGCCTGCGGATCCTAGCCTTAGATACCTCGGTCGACAGCACCGAGACAGCCCACTTGACAGACTCCTCAGCTCTACTAAGCCTCTCTTCGGGCGCACCAGCCCTCTTAACGATGTGTACGTAGGCGACCCTACTAATGGACGTCAAGTTCTCTGAAAACCCCTCTGGAACCACGACTATGAGGTCAAACCTCACATCTCTAATTGCGTGCTCATAGCTCAACCCTTCCTCGACAGCTAGCCCGGCCTCCCTAAGTAGCTTTGAGAGCCAAGTTGTAAACCAAGAGGCAGCCTCTCCGCTGTCGAGGCTCACGACGGCGACGTATATCGGCTGGTACTGGAGAAGGAACGTGGTGAACAAGGCGATCGCGAGTAGCGAGAGTATGGGGCTGGCGATGATCGTCGCTAGGAACTTCCTATCCCTAGCTAGCTCCCTAGTCTCCTTCCAGATCAACGCCCTGATCACAGCTGGCCTACTGAGCTTCGCCACTCGCGACCACCTCGAAGACCTCTTCTAGGTTCTTAGCACCATACCTAGCTAAGAGCTCGTCTACAGAGCCTTCAGCGACTATCCTCCCCCTCGAGATCAACCCCACCCTGTCACACAAGTACTCGATCTCTAGCATGTTGTGGCTACTAACGATCACGGTAGACCCGGTCTCCTCCACATACCTCCTAATAGCTCTACGGATAGATAGGCTAGCATGCACGTCTAGACCAGCCGTTGGCTCGTCGAGCAGGGCCACTCTAGGCCTTCGCATCAGCACCAGCGAGAGGAGCAACCTCCTCTTCATCCCCTTGCTATACCCTCTCGTAGTCTCGTAGAGCCTACTCCCTAGCTGTATGAGAGAGGCTCCATACTCTACAGCCTCAGAGCCGAGGTTGTACAGCTTCGCGTAGAGCAGTAGGTGCTCGTAGCCTGTCAAGTAGTCATAGGTGCCAGCGTCTTCGGGTAGGTATCCAAGTAGCTCTCTAACGCGATAGAAGTCTTTGTAAGGGTCTAGCCCAGACACGCGGACTACGCCGCTCGTGGGCTTCAAGAGCCCCGCTATGATCCTCAGGAGCGTCGTCTTTCCAGCGCCGTTAGGCCCTACAAGCCCGTAGATCTCCCCCTCTCTCACAGTCAGCGAAACCCCTCTAAGAGCCTCTACCTTACCAAACACCTTCCTCACGTCTACCACTTCGATCACGGGCTTCAAGGTAATACCCCTGCTGGAGCTCGCTCACGTGTAGGTATTTAACAGTAATACTATATATCACAACGTGGGTTTTACACTTGAACTACACTAATCTCACTGACTCCATCAAGGCGTTTATCGATAGGTATGGCGAGAAAGCGCTCATAGTGCTCAAGGCGATCTACAGCCTAGCTGTAGACCCCAACATAGACCACAGGCTTGGAGACTTCAGCTACAAACACCTCGTGTTGAAGCTGGCCTCGATGGGGCTCAACTACAACCCCATAAACATCTTGAGGGTTTTAGAGAAAGAGCTCGGGGTGATCGAGAAGTCCTATACCTCGTCAAACCAGACATGGTGGAGAGTCGTAGACCTCGAAGCCCTTAGAGCCGTTCTCTCAGAGCGCCTGGGACTCGAGACGTCTGATCCAAAGTTGAGAGCCCTCCTTATAAAGTACAGGAGCCTAGAGCCTCAAAACACCCTAGACTGGCTGAGGAGGCTGGCGTCTAAGGACCACCTGAGCCAAGCTGACCGCGAGGAGTTTAAGACGTTCGTCTTCAACGCGCTGGACAAGTACGTTGGGCTGCTCTTGGAGATGGAGAGGTATGAAGAGGTCTTGGCTGGAGAGATCGCAGTGATCAGGGAGATCTTGAGCCTCGCAGACATAGTCTCCAGTAAGCTTGATAAGAAACGAAGAGGTGATATCGTTGTTGGAGTGCCCGGTGTAATCAATGCTACTACACGAGCTGATAAGCTCAAAGATACTCCCAGCGTTGAGAGGGGTCCTCGCGCATAGACTCCACTCGCTCGGAGTCAGCCAGAGAAAGATAGCTACGTACCTAGATACGACGCAACCGATGATCAGCAGGGTCTTGAAAAGAAACGTTGAAGAGTACTATAGCGAGCTCAAGGCGCTAGGCCTCTCGCGAGACCTCGTAGACCACTACGTCAACATACTGGTCGACATGGTCATCAACGAGGAGTACTTGAAGTTCGTTATAACATCCTTCGGCGTGATCAACAGGCTGGCGATCACGGCTTTCTGCCAGAGCGAGAGGGAGGCTACTGAGCTCTGCGTGAGGGGGGAGATCGTAGACCCCGACATTGAGCACTACAAGCGAGTCCTCAACTTGCTGATCACCACGCTATGCCTAGATAGGCTACTCCCAGAGATAGGGAGTAACCTGGTCTACTCGCCAAGGCCTCCTAGGGGGCTTGGAGACATAATAGGCTTGTCAGGGAGGATCATGAGGTCGACAGCTGGAGCGGTCACATATGGCTATCCAATGTACGGGGGTAGTAGGCACGTCTCAAGAGTGTTTCTCCTCATCGCGAAGAGCAGACCAGATATAAAGTATGGCTTCAACCTAAAGTACAGCGAAGAGATCTGTAGGCACCTCGAGAGCCTCGGTCTTAGAGTGGTCTACACGGGGCCGCATAGCAGTTTAGAGTCCTTCTGGGCTAGCGTAGAGAGGTCTGCAGAGCTGAGACCAGATGCCATCTGTGATAGCGGAGGCTACGGCCTCGAGCCGGTCGTCTACATTTTCACAGATTCGCATGAGAAGCTACTTCAAGTCCTGAGGAGCTTGGGGGTGAAGCTGTGTGGTGAGTGAGCTCTGTATTGTTGGTGGAGGCGCTGTTGGGAGCGTTCTCGCGTACTACGCGTACCGTAGCGGGTTCACGGATATCCCAGTATACTACGCCTCCAGAGAGACGGTAGAGCTGGTCGCCAGCGCGGGAGGCGTGGTGGTCGAGGATAGAGTGAGAGGAGAGACGACGCTCGTCCCCGTAGTCCCCAGGCTTTCAGAGACCCCTCTTGACAGGTGTCGCTTCGTCTTCAACGCTGTGAAAGCCTACAGCGTGAGGGAATCTCTCGACCTAGTCAAGAGGATCCTCGAGCCAGGCGGGGTCGTGGTGATGTTGCAGAACGGGTTTGGCAGCCTCGAGCTGGCAGAAGAGGTGGTCGTGGAGGGGAAGGTGGCTGGCGGGGTCGTCTACTTCGGCGCGGAGAGGGTGTCTAGGAATAGAGTGGTTTACCACGGAGGGAACACGGTGATAGCGGGTTGTCGCAAGGCCCCGTGCCCAGAGCTGTCAAGGCTAGCACAGGCTCTGAGGACTGGAGGCCTGGACTTCAGGGTCGTAGACAACATCGATCACTACAGGTGGCTTAAGCTAGCTCTCAACGCCGTAGTAAACTCGATCACGGCGATCACGAGGTCTCGCAACAAGGTCCTCTTGGAGAGCGAGGCTGTAGAGCTAGCAAACCTGATACTAGGCGAGGTCGTCGAGGCGGCTAGGCTCTCTGGTTACAACCTAGACAAGGACAGGCTACTTGAGCACGTGGTCAAGAGCGCTAGGCTCGTTCAAGACAACGTGTCGAGCACGCTCCAGGACGTCATGCGCGGCTCTCAAACCGAGATAGACTACTTGAACGGCTATGTGGTCAAGATACTCGGTGAAAAGGCCCCCGTCAACAAGACCATAACCCTACTAGTCAAGCTAATAGAGAAGGCGCGTGCACGTGGCTACGAGGTCCAGCCCACCGCTTTATAAGCCTGTGAGCCCTTGAACTCCACGTGGGGTCTGCCTCTTGACGGGACGCAAGAAGACCGTGAGAGATATCATGAAGATGAAGGGGGTCGAGAAGATAGCGATGATCACCGCTTACGACTACATCACCACTAAGCTCGTAGACCAGGCAGGGGTGGACATAATACTAGTTGGAGACAGCGTTGGCATGGTTGTCCACGGGTTCGAGTCGACGCTCCCAGTGACTATGGAGATGATGCTACTACACGTATCTAGCGCTGCAAGAGCTAAACCTCGAGCTCTCCTCGTCGGCGACATGCCGTTTCTAAGCTACGAGACCAGCGTAGAGGACGCTGTGTGGAATGCAGGGCTCATGATCAAGGCTGGCGCTGACGCCGTCAAGATAGAGGGTGGAGCTGAATACGTAGACGTGGTCAAGGCTTTGGTGAGAGCGGGGATCCCGGTGATGGGGCACATCGGCTTAAACCCGCAGAGAGCGCTCTTGATAGGGGGGTATAGGAGGAGAGGGATCTCGGAATCCGAGCGCGAGAAGATCATTGAAGACGCCAAAGAGCTAGAAAAAGCCGGCGTATTCTCGCTGGTCATAGAGTACACGGCTGCAGATGTCGCTGAAGAGGTGACTAGGGAGGTCTCTATTCCAACGATATGCATTGGAAGCGGGCCTCACTGCGATGGGCAGGTCCTAGTCTTACACGATGTGCTGGGTCTTAGCGAGAACACCCCGCCCTTCGCCAAGAGGTACGCTGACCTCGCCGAGGTGATCAAGTCTAGCGTCGCCAAGTACGTTGAAGAGGTGAAGAAGTCTCTATTCCCATCTAGAGAGCACTACTTCTACTCCTACGAGAAGACCAAGACCTAGCTTGGAGGCGGCCTCCTAACCCTGACCTTCACGCCCAAGATCACGAGCTCTCTGTTAAACACAAACACAGCCAAAGCCACCAAGGCTAGTGTCAACGAGACGCTGATACCGAGCGCTAGTACCGAGTACTGAGGCGTGCCCGCCAACATGGATAGCAGGTGGATGCTAGGTAGCGTGGCCACTACGAGTCCAGCTACAACGGCGTTGAGCGGCGTAGGGTCTAGGCCTAGGAACATCACGGCAAAAGCCAGCCCGAAGTACACCATCATCACCGGCATTACGAGAAGCCCAGCCGTCCTCTCCTCCTGAGATATCGAGCCCAGCAAGATCCCAATAGCTCCAGACTGCAACAGCCCGATCAACACCGCGAGAACCACGGAGACCAACACGTGCGACCCAAACTCTACCAGAGGGGCGACGATCGCGACCTGGACCCCGCCACCTTGCAGGATCGCGCCCGAGAACCCTGCAAACATCAACATGATGGCGACCACGAAGGCGACCATGTAGACTAGGGTGGCTAGCGCCGCCCCTACAATCTTCGCTAAGACGACTTTACTCCTCTTGATCGGCTGTGCTAGGAGCATCTCGAAAGCCTTCTCCACCTTCTCAAAGGCCACTAGTTGAGCGGCGTATCCAACATTAGTTCCATAAACGATGCTCACAAACATCGGGATCGTTAGAGCTGACCCCAACATCCCTATAAGGCTGTCGAGGTCGACCTCTCTGCCATAAAATAACGCGCTTACACGGCGTGGGCGGACAGAGATCTCGACTCTCTGTGGTGCTCCGTAGACTTCGCTCATAGCTCTAGGCAGTAGTCTCTCGACGACCTCTGAGAGCTGAGAGACGAGGCCGCTCTTAGCTTGCAACATAGTCAGAGAGGCCCTGTCAACTCTAACAGCAAACTCCAGTAGCCCGGTGCGGAGCTCGCTAGTGACGTTCATGGTGAAACCTCGCGGTATAACTACGACTACGCTGTACACCTCTAGAGCCCTCTCCACCCCCGCTGAGAGGTGAACCCTGCCTTGGAGAGTCTCGTTCAGAAGCCTAGCTAAAGCCCTCGTGAGCTCTGTATCATCCTCTAGAACCAGCCCCACACTCGCCTCTAACACGACCTGTCTAGCTTGCTCCATCCCACTCCTCATCACCGCGCCTATGAGCCCGTACATCGCGATGATCAAGAGTATCGAGGCTATAAACGCGGGGTTTTTCAAGAACGCCTTGACCTCTCTCTTAACGAGGACTACGAAGACCACTTAGACACCCCTAGAGCTCGATTCAAGATATCTTTCTAGCGAAGACTTTATCTTTAAAGGATCGAGGTAGAGTTCACTAGCACCAAGCTCCTTCAGGATATTAAAGGCCTCTGTTACTACGTCTCCACCTCTAAGGCGAGCTAATCCATAAAGAGTCTCGCTGAAAGACCATGGGTAGAATATCCACGCCCATCGCTCGAGCTTCTCAACGTAGTAATCTGGGGTAAACGAGCTAGTAGCCTTATAGTGAAGTACAGCTGTTTTAACTACAGTGGCTCCTAGGTCTCTAACGAGTCGAGTAACCTTTGATAGTGTCGCCCCAGTGTCGGTCACTTCATCAACAACAAGGACGCTCTTACCGGCCAGGTCTAGTCTCTCATGCCTCTCAATGCGAGGCTCACTATACATCCTCCCGCCCACACCCCAGAACTTCGACCTCAACACCACTAGCTCATCGACGCCCAACACGTCGCTGACTATCCTAGCCGGTATCAATCCACCACGAGATACAGCGACTATTACATCCGGGTCTTCACCGGCATCTAGAAGCGTCGAGGCTAGTCTGTAGCAGAGCTCGATGGCCTTACTCCACGGGATGTAAATGACCTCCAGACCTAGCACCCCATGAGAGATAGCTCTACACGCTTCTTTATACTCTCCACATAGCTTAAAGCCCTGTCGATGAGTACGCGAGCCACGCGCGTTGCGTATTGGGGGCTCGTGATCTCCTCGAGCTCTTCGCGAGTCAACACTTTTGATAGCCTTGGATCTCCCAATGCGGCATCAACTATAGACTCTCCACGCCTCGTCTTGTCAACAAGCTCGCGTACAACTCTATACGCCTCGCGACGAGACCAGCCTCTCTCCACCAGCTTGTTAAGTATAAGCTCGCTGAATACAGCGCCTCTCGTAAGATCAATGTTCCTCTTAGCCGCCTCTTCATCGACTCTTAAAGTGCTCAACAACCTATAGGCATCTTCGAGCATCTGATCTATAGTGAGGAGTAGGTGAGGGATCCAAACTCTCTCACTAGAGCTGTTCGTGAGGTCTCTTTCATGCATTAAAGGTATGTTTTCTAGTGCGACTAAGACAAAACTTCGCGCCACTTTTGCAAGCCCCGAGATCCTTTCAGCGATGACCGGGTTCCTCTTGTGAGGCATAGCACTACTACCAACCCTCTCAACACTCTCGTAGAGCTCTCCGATCTCTGTCCGAGAGAGCTCTCTCACTTCGAGAGCAAACCTATCTAGTTGTGAGGCTAAGATACCTAAAGCTGAAGCTAGCTCAGCAAACCCATCTCGTGGAGCCACCTGGGTGGATATGAGGTGAGGCTCTAGTTTCAGCTCTCTGCACACCACCTCTTCTATGATAAGCCCTTTCTCACCCCATACCGCCATAACGCCCGTGGAGCCGCTAATCTTGGCTTTAATGAGCCTCTTCTTGACATCTTCAAGTCTCTCCAAGGCTCTAGCCAGCTCGTAGGCGTAGTTAGCAAATTTAAACCCGAAGGTGATGGGGGTGGCGTGTTGTCCATGAGTCCTACCAACAACCGGGGTCTCAGCGTACCTCTTAGCGAGCTCTTCCAAACCGCTGATCAACGCAACGAGCTTTTTCTCAACTAGGCACAGAGCATCTCTTAGTATAAGAGCCCACGCCGTGTCGACGATGTCATAGCTAGTGGCTCCATAGTGAATATACCTCCCACACTCTCCACATAGCTCTTCGAGCCTAAATACAAGTGATGCTACATCGTGTCCTAGGGCTTTCTCTAGCTCGTAAACATCTCTGGGGTTCAGGGCTTTGACGCACTCAAGGATCTTCTCGAGGCACTCAACTGGCGCTATTCCAGCCTCTATAAGCCCTCTATATAGAGCCAGTTCCACCTCCACGTACTTGCTAATCACGTTCTCTACGTTAAAGAGCCTCTTCATCTCCTCAGTTCCATATCTCCACTCAAAGACGCAGACATGTTTAGCCTCCATAAGCCTCGAACCTAGAGCTTTGATGCTACTCCACGTGCAGCTAGAATCCCTGTGGCTGCAGCCACGTTTATACCTCTAGATACACCTGCACCGTCACCAGCAACAAAGAAGTTCTCTAAATTGGTCTCCATATTTCTATTCACCTCGACTTGCAGAGCGTAGTACTTGATCTCTGGAGCGTAGATCAGTGTTTGTGGCGAGGCCAGACCAGGGTAGATCACGTCGAGTCTCGAGATAGCCTCGAGAACATTGCTGAGAACGCGATGTGGCAGCACGAGGCTGATATCTCCTGGTGTGACGTCTCTTAGTGTTGGCGTTATAGTGCTCCTAGAGATCCTCTCCCACGTGCTTCTCCTACCCCTCTCTAGGTCTCCCAGCCTCTGGATTATTGGCTTGCCAACCCCCACTTTTGTAGCTATCCTCGCGATCGACTTCCCAAGCTCTAACACGTCTGTGTAAGGGTCTGTGAGCTTGAGCGTTACGAGTAGCGCGAAATTGGTGTTCTTGCTCTTCGCCTCCCTATAGCTAACCCCGTTAACACCTACAGTGCCATCTTCATAGAACTCTTTTATCACAAAGCCTTGCGGGTTTGTACAGAAGGTTCTAACCATATCATCATACGTCTTAGTGTATAATAGTATCTTAGGGTCGTAGTTCACGCTTGTCACGTGCTCGGTGATGAAGTGTGGCACCTCGATTCTAACACCAACATCTAGAACCCCAGGTTTAACAGAGACTCCGAGCTTCTCGGCCACGCGCCTAAGCCACTCAGACCCCCCTCTACCAGGCGCTACTATCAAGGCTTTAACGCGAAACTCCCCCCTTGAAGTCTTAAGCGTAAAGCCTCCCTGAGTCTTTTCAATGTCTTCAACACTGGTTTCTGTGAATATCTTGACGCCAGAGCTCTCGAGGTAGTTAGTTATGTTAGAGATCACTTTAATTACGACCTCGGTGCCTAGAACTCTCTGAGGGGTAGGTATGTATTTAGCGCCAGCTCTAGCTGCCAGCTTCTCGATCCTCCTCGCCTTCTTAGGATCTGGCTCGATTAACGTATCTCGTGGAGCGCCGAAGTCTAGCAGTATACTATCCACGTACTTTACTATCTCCTCTGCAGCCTCCCAGCTACCTACGAGCTTATCTAGGTCTCCTCCTACATCTGGCCTTAGATTAACGATCCCACTACTAAATGTGCCAGCTCCGCCGACTCCGTGGAGAATGTTGCACACTCTACAGAGCTTGCAGTTTACTACTTGAGGCTCTCTTCTCCACCAATCTGACGTCTTCTCGGCAATCGGACACCTCCTCTCCTCTACGCAGCGACCTTTCTCGAATAGCGCCACCTTTAGATCTCTACGAATCCTTGTGAGCTCTATTGCAGCGAATAACCCAGCTGGTCCACCACCAACGATACCTACGTCAAACTCTCTCATAGGTCAACACCTAGATCTCTACTCCTATCTACCATGTCTAGAACTTCCTCGCCAGTGCCGATCAGCACTACGGGGACTTTGAGCTCTTCCTCGACCTTCTCGATCCACTTTCTTGCTTCGCTAGGTAGCTCACTCCAAGACCTAGCATGCTTAGCGCTTGGGAACAGCGCGTCTAGCTTAGTTATAGCGATGCATGTTGCAGAGTTCAACATAACAGCCCTCTTTGCAAGCTCGAAGTTGAATGGCGCCACCCTGCGAACTCTCCCCGTAACCGTAGCTCTCTCAAGCCACCCTAGCCTCTCCGCCTCCACTGGTGAGATCTCGCCTTCGAGTGGGCCTGCGCCTACTCTCGTCACGTATGCTTTGAAGACTACAACAACGTGGTCTACTCGCTTAGGACCTACTCCAACCTCTGAGAGTATGCCAGGCGCTGTTGTGTCTCTACTAGTCACGTAGGGGTATGTCCCATGGTATAGAGATAGGAAAGTGCCCTGCGTCCCCTCGACCAACACTTTTTCACCACTGTCAAGAGCTTGGTTCACCATGAGTGGTATATCGGCGAGATACTCTTTAAGCTCTGGTATATCGCTAGCTAGCTTCAATCTCCTTAACACCCTATCAGCCATAGCTGCGCCTACACCAGTAAATGTCGAGCCGATAGACTTGAGCACGGGGTCCTCCCTCTCACGCCTTACGTGGATCTCTTCGATAACCCCCGTCTTGTAGTCCACGAAGACCCTACCTTTAACCCCCAACATGTTGACCTCGTTCACGAAGAGATCTAACGATATCAGAGCGCCTGGCGGGACGAGCAGTTTCGCGCTCTTATTTACAAAGGCTGCAGACAGTATTCTGAGTCTGTAAGTTACACCATTATAGACAACAGTGTGTCCAGCATTTATAGCGCCTGTCCTAACAGCATACCTATAATCCTTGCTCAACGCGAGGTAAGCTGCAACCTTCCCCTTACCCTCATCTCCAAAAAACCCACCAACAACCACTGTAAGCATAAGCACACCTCAATACAGCCCGGGCCGATCTAAAAACACCACTCGCTCTCAACAACCACTATCATTTGGGCCCCCTTCCACGAGCTTCCTTAGCTCTAACCGATGCTCTCCCGTGGATATACTAGTGTACCTGCTCTTTGAAGACACCGCTACTTTGTCATCAAGCACGTATACCCGGCTCACTCTCACACCACCTAGGGTGTCATCATAAAACACTTATAATCCCTACAATGGCAGCATCACCAACGAGCCTCCCTGTGAGTGCTACCGTGACCGCTAAGGTGAAAGCTGTCACCTCTCTAAAGGAGATGAGGGACTTGAGGGTTGTGCGGAGCTCTGAGCCCCTCGCGATGAAGCAGTAAGAACTCAAACCGAGTGGGAAGACTCCAAGGCAGAGAAGCATCATACAGCTATCCACAGGTAATCGCCTCGGAGAGGCCCATAAGATGGTGCACCCCAGTATTCCGGTTCTTCAAGGGCCGTTTCTCGGTAGATGGCGGTTCATAGTACTCACCACTCACTAAGACTTGCAATTACTTGACGGGTGGTTCATTACGCTACTTCCGAGCCCGCTCACCGCAGTGGCCTCCCGCTAGTCGCCTAGGGTTCACAACCTCTGCTGGTCTTGGGGGCTTGAAGGCGCAGTATGTAAGCTACTCCACGTACGTATACGCGCGGCGAACACGCCTCTAGCTTTGACATTGCTTGACATACATGGATGTATTTATATGCTTGTTTTACATTATTGTCTTACTGGGGGTGTTTCGTGTCTAGCGTTATATGTGTTAGGGTATCTCGAGAGTTGAAAGAGAAGATGAGGAAGTTTAGTAACGTTAACTGGAGCGAGTTAATAAGAAGCTTCATAGAGGAGACCGTATCTCGCCTCGAGGCTGAGGAGTTGCTTAGTAAAATCGAGAGAGACCTCGAAGATGTCCCAGAGCTCCCTGCGGGGACTATTGCTAGGTGGATTAGAGTTGACAGAGATAGTCATTGATTCCTCTACTCTAGCGAAGTTCATACTACGAGAGAGTGGTTGGAGAGAAGCCAGGGAGTTCATATTTAGGAGGCCGTATACTCTCGAACTAGCACTAAAGGAGGTGGCTAACGCGATATGGAGGAGGATTATGCTACTCAGAGACATAGATGTCGAGAAGGCGCTCGTACTACTAGGTGACCTGCTAGAGCTAAAGAAAAAGATACTCAGAGTTGAGGTGCAAGACCCATATTTAAATAAAGCGCTCGAGATAGCGATCAGAGAGGGGATCACAATATATGACGCACTATTCATAGTCCAAGCCATGTCAAAACAAGCCACTCTAGTGTCAGCGGACAACGAGCAATGTCGCGTAGCAGAGAGGCTCGGCGTCAAGGCGATCCTCATATAGAGAGCCCGTGCACCCTCAAAGCACCCTTACCGCCGGGTCTTCATAAAGCACTCTAGCACACGCGGCCTCGGCATCACCTCTAGGTCTGGTATTAGCCCTAGCAGGCCTAGCATTGGGGCGTCCTTGGCACCTCGAGATGCAGAAGGGGGTTAGGATCGTGACAACGCCCAAGAGAACTCTTCCATCTACCCGAGCTTCAGTATGTTTACCCCTAGCACGTAGTCTATCCCTGCGCCCTTCGCGCCCGCTTCGAGTTTCATGTAGGCTTATACAGCTTTATGGGAAATGTCTTTCTCAATTCCATTTATCGAATTCGCGGACTCTTACCGGGTCTAGTTTGAGCTTTAATTAAATGTCTGGTAAGTAGTTATCTAGGTATTGAAGCGCTTGAGAAACGCTTGAAGGGTTCGCGAGATGGGTCACGTCTTTGTGGATGTCGTTGTGAAGGGCTCTAGGGGTGAGGAAAAGCTGGAGAAGGTCATGGTTGACAGCGGGGCTAGCTATACTGTTCTAGACCTAGACATTGTTGAGAGGGTGTCTGCCTGGAGAATACCGTATAAGATCTCTCTAGAGCTCGGCGATGGAAGAGTCGTCGAGGCTGAGGTGTACGCGGTAGTAATCTGCGTTGAGGGTAGATGTGCACCAACATTGGTCGCGAGCTTTAGAGGTGCTAAGAACGTTGTTGGTGTCAGGACTTTGGAGGACCTAGGCTTAGCCATAGATCCAGTGAGCGAAAGACTCATTCCTGTAAGGCCTTCGAACACGGCATACTTCTACCTATCCCACGCCAAAGCTTTCTCGCAGTGCTCACTTCTTTAGACATAGACCATCATCGTTGCACATCTCTCTAAACCACAGGAAGATCCATCGTGTCGTGGCGAGTCTCGACCCTCTGAGCTACGTTGACGGCTTTACGTTTAACCGTTCGGATATGTGGTGCCTCGTAAGGACCGCTCCTCGCCCCTTCAC
>Ga0080004_1089848_pt1 | contig 14820 bp, 19 predicted proteins | sample WasSprMetagenome_FD_69207 | JGI IMG/M metagenome (GOLD analysis project Ga0080004, IMG submission 69207) | Sulfidic aquatic microbial communities from Washburn Spring, Yellowstone National Park, USA - WS (SPADES assembly) (version 2) | ecosystem: Environmental > Aquatic > Thermal springs > Hot... | reverse complement strand
GTTGTGAAGCCCGGCAGGACGCATCTGCGGGACGCCCTGCCGGTCACGTTGGGGCAGGAGCTGTCGGCCTACGCAGACGCCTTTAGGCACGACGGCGAGGCCGTACGGCAGGCCCTGGAGTACGTCAAGGAGGTCCCGCTGGGCGGCACCGCCGTGGGGACCGGGCTCAACGCGCATCCCGGGCTCCCGCGGCTCGCCCTGGAGGAGATCAACAGGGAGGCGGGCCTCGGCCTCAAGCCGGCCAACGCGTTCAGGGCGATGAGGCTTCTGACGGATCTCCTGCTCCTCAGCGGGGTCCTCAGGACGTCGGCCGTGGACCTCTACAGGCTGGGGCAGGACGTGAGGCTTATGTTCTCCGGCCCCGCCGCCGGCCTCAACGAGATAGATCTGCCGAGCCAGGGGGAGGTCGCCGGCAGCAGCATGATGCCCGGCAAGACGAACCCGATCACCGTCGAAGCCGCGATGCAGGCCGCCGCGCAGGTGGTCGGCTTGGACCACGCCAACCAGACCGCCGCGATGCTCGGCGAGTTTGAGCTGGCCATGGGGATTCCGCTGATGGGCAGCAACGCGGTTGCGCAGATAGGGCTTCTGGCGGAGGCCTTCAGAAAGACGGCCGAGCTGGTCGTCGACGGCATTGTCCCCCACGTGGAGCGCATGCGGAGGCTGGCGGAGAGCAGCGCCGCCTTGATAACCGCGATATCGCCCGTCGTCGGCTACGACAAGGCATCAGAGGTCGGGAGGAGGGTGGCCGGGGGCCTGTCGATCAGGGAGGCCCTGAGGGAGCTTGGATACAGCGACGAGGAGATCGACAGGTTGCTGGACGTGGACAGGCTCACGAGGCCCGGCTTCCCCGTCGAGGAGACCTAGCCCGCGCTCGGCGGCCCTCCAGGGAAGAGAGCTCCTAGGCCCATCGCCGACGTCGAGACAAGATCTATGTAGCAATAAGCTTTCTGAGCTTGTCTCTCAGCTCTGCCGCCGCCTTCTTAAGGACTTCAAAATCGAACCGGTCGAGATGTCCCTCATAGAAGTTTACATGTAGCTGTTCAACCGCGGCGAAGAGCTTTATCGCCTCTTCGTCTCCCGTCTCCGTGGCGATCCTCCTGACCACAGCTCATATAAGCCTGTGTGAATCATGGCGCAAGCCCCTTGTCTCTGCAAAGGCCTTGATCAGTTGGACGATCGAGTTCCACAGCTTCTCCCCCGCCTGCCTTAGATCTCTCCCCTCAAGGGCGAGCCCCTCTCGCCAGAAATAGTCGGCACCTTCAAGGTACAGCCTAGCTCTTTCCGACGGGTCGGCGCGTTCGGTAATTGGCTCAACCGCGTACGCAACGGGGTCCAGGCCCCGCCTCTCCAGCTCCTTAACGATGAACTCCGGAGGCGCATATAGACTTGTCCGTGGTTTTAAACTTCATCCAGCAGCTGTCTCTCTACTTTGTAGAACGATCAACCCGATTCTGTGCGCTTCCGGATCTCTACGTGCTGCCGTTCCCCGCCGAGAAGCGCAGAGCTTGTAACTACGCGTCCGGGAGGACAACGCGGAAGGGTCGAGGCGCTGTGCCTCTTCCTCGGCAGATAGCCTCGGCGAAGGCCAGTCCCCCCGGAGGGCGGCGCTGTCCCCGCGGCGCCACATCTCAGCCAGAGAGATGCCGGGATTCCCGCTGTGGCTCAGAGGCGTTACAGCGACATGAACTCGGGCTGGCCGTATTCGGGGGGTTGCCACGCCTTGAAGCCCAGATACGCCAGTACGTCGTCCCTCATGAAGTCTCTGATGGAGACCACCCCCACCAGCCGCCCCTCCCTATCGACCACCAGGAGGTGCCGCACACCTCCCCGCCGCATTTTAACCATGGCCTCGTATATGTCTGCATCAGGCGTCACCGTGATGAGGGGCCTCCTCCGCGCCGTCGCCAGGACGGGGCTATCCAGCGATGCCCCAGCCGCCAGGGCTCTGACCACATCCCTCTCGGAAATGACCGCCAAGGGCCTACCCTCGTCGTCGACTATGGGGAGAAGTCCGATGTTGTGATCCGCCATGACTCTTACGGCCTCTCGGAGGGTCGCATCACGTCGAAGGACCAGAGCCTTGCCCCTAATGAGGGAGCTGATATCCACGCACTAAGTTTCCCGCCCCTATAAAACCTTATCCAGAAACCACCACTCCGATCCCCACAGTATCTTGGCGGAGACGCCGCACACCGCGCGGATCATCAGCGAGCGCCTCCTTCACCGGACCTGCGGCATACACAGCGCCCTCCCTCATAAAGACGGCGAGGTCGGCCTACCTGATTGCGGCGTTCAAGTCGTGAAACACGGCCACAACGGTGACGTCCGACGATAACTAGCGGCTGCGTCTATGTTGCTCCAGCTTTTTGTACGATCCATCGTCAAGCGCAAGGCTGATACGCTTCATAGCCAAGCCGTCGTGGTTATTTATATATGCCGCATGAGTCCCGTGATCGAGCTTGAAAAGCCTTGGCGCGACCCCCAGAAGTATCTAGAGGGGCGGCTGATGGAGGCGACGTATGAGGCCGACCTCGCCCTTAGGTTCCTGGACGCCGGCTTGTACAGAAACGCGGCGGGCAAGGCGTTCCAAGCCTTCAAGGCGTTGCTGGCGGCGCTGGCCATGAAATACAGAGATGCGCTGGCCCAGAGGTACCCCGGCAGGAAGCGGCTGAGGAGCGGCAAGGCGGTTGAGGCTGTGGACTGGATAGTTGCCGTCATGCCGACGGGCCTCATGCTGGAGGTGGCGCGGGACCTCTCGCAGTTGGCGGGGCGGGAGCTGCTCCACTACGCCAACACCGCCTTGAACCTCCACGAGTTTCAATACAACTGCCTGGACAAGTCCGGAGTCTCGAGCCGATACGCCAGGCCGGAGTCCGTGGCAGAGGACGTGAAGGCCCTTGCGCAGTACGTCGGGGAGGCTGTGGAGAGGCTCCGCGGGACGGCTTAGTCGGCGCCGCCGCGGCGGCGTAGCCGACCCTCCTGGCACGCTCCGCCGCGCATCCCCACCTGCCCTGGAGATAGGGAGGAGTGGCGGTGCTCCCGTGGGGCTCGGCTAGAGGTAAAACGGCCTTCTGGGGCCTCTCCGAGGTCAGGATCACGCATCTTCTCTCAAATCTCACGCCGCCTGCCTCCTGCAGAAGTTTAGGGTACGCCGAGGGGCGTTTGGAGGCCGTCCGCGGAGGCTCCGGCGCGGAGGCGAGGCGTGGAGCCTCACGTTCTGGCGATGATGGGGACCGCCGGACCCGCGTTGCGGCGAACTCCCCCTTGATGGACCGGCCGGCAGTGTGGTCTAGGAGTAGCCCGCGTCCGCAGATCCCGTGGCCGGCGGCTCCTGGCGTGGTGAGGGGGCCGGAGGCCCGTCGCGTCGTGCGGAATCAGCGGCGGCACCTCGCTTCGAGGGCCTTGACCGTTAGATAGACCGCGTGGTTATACGGCGTGGGGACGCCGAATTTTTCGCCATATCTAACCACGGCGCCGTTGATGAAGTCCGCCTCGGTGGGTCTGCACCCCGCCAGGTCCTGCGCCATGGAGGAGATATTCTTGGCCGTGGACCTGGCCACGGCCGCGACGGCCCCCGCGGGGTCGTCGACCGGATGGCCCGCCGCCTTCGCCACCTCCGCCGCCTCGAGGGCAAGCCTCTCGGCGAGCGCCCAGGCCCAGGGGTCCTCCGCCACGACGCCGTTGGGGGCTTGCAGGATGGCCGTGACTGGATTTATCGCGGCGTTTACCACCAGCTTGGCCCAGCGTAGCGGCTCCACGTCCTCCACCACCTTTACCCGAGCCCCGCCTCTCTCCAGCGCCTCCGCCACCTCCTCCGCGCCGCGGGGAAGCGCTATCTCGCCGACGCCCCTCAGCTCGGCCCTACAGCCCTCGCGGTAGACGCCGTAGGTGACCACCGCGCCCAGGGCGTTGGGGAACCTCTCCCTCGCCGTTTCGAGGCCGCCGATGCCGTTTTGGAACAAGACGGGCGTCCCCGCCGTCGCCTCAAGCGCGCTCTGGGTGTCCGGCCCCTTCACTGCGATTAGGGTGTACTTGACGGAGGGGGGAGCCCGGGGGACCGCCTCCACGTCGAGCTCCCTGCACGCCTCGCCGCAGAACACGTGCCGCTCGCATCCGGTCCGAACGACGGCGTATGGCCTCATCCCGGCGGAGTTTAGGAAATAGGCGAGGAGGCTGCCCACCGCGCCCAGGCCTACGATGGCGAACACGTATATAATGAGGCCGTCTTAAATCCGTGTCGCGCAGGAGGACCGTCCTGGACTTCGCCAAGGGCAGGGGGCCCTACGTGTGGATCACCGCGTACGACTACCCCACGGCCCGCCTGGCCGACGAGGCCGGCGTAGACGGCATCTTGGTGGGCGACAGCCTCGGCATGGTGGTGCTGGGCCTCCCCAACACCCTCGGCGTGTCCATGGCCGACATGGTTAGGCACACGGAGGCGGTGGCGAGGGCCAAGCCGAAGGCCTTTGTCGTCGCCGACATGCCCTTTATGTCCTACGAGCCGGGGCCGGAGACGGCGCTTAGGAACGCGTCCCGCCTGATCAGGGCCGGCGCGGACGCGGTGAAGCTGGAGGGAGGCGCCGAGTATGCGCACGTGGTGGAGCGGCTGGTGAAGGCGGGCATCCCGGTGATGGGCCACATAGGCCTCACCCCCCAGCGCGTCTTGACGCTGGGAGGCTTCAGGATGGTCGGCAGGACGGAGGAGCAGAGAAGGAAAATTTTGGAGGACGCCAAGGCCCTTAGAGACGCCGGGGTCTTCGCCATGGTGCTCGAGTTCGTCCCGGCGTCGCTGGCGAAGGAGGCGACGGAGGCCGTGGACGTGCCCACCATATGCATAGGCTCCGGCCCCCACTGCGACGGCCAGATAATCGTCCTCCACGACGTGATCGGCCTCTCCGAGAGGCCGCCCAGCTTCGCCAAACGCTACGCAGACGCCGCCGCCCTCATAAAAGACGCAGTGGCTAAATACGCAGAAGAGGTGCGGAAGGGGCTTTTCCCCTCAAGGGAGCACTACAGAGAGTGACGCGCCATAGAGGGCGGAACCTCCCGTTCTCCTGCCGGAGACCGCCGCGGCCGTGGACGACTCACCTCGGCCTGGGGGCTATCCTGACGACGCCGACGTCGTCGAAGTCGGAGTCGTTGGACAGGATGGTGTCTATCCCGTAGCTCTTCATCGTGGCTAGGTGTATCCTGTCTTCGAACTCCCTAGGCCTCTCCAGATGGAGGGCTTCGGCGAGTATCTCGGCGTCCAGCGGCAGGAGAACGGCTATGTTCCTAAGGGCGTCCACCGCCTCCTCCCTACGTGTCAGGACGTAGAGAAGCCATGCCGAAAGCGCGGACGTGGCGAGGCTCCCCTGGTGCTTCTTCAGCAACTCCCGGGAGCCCTCGCCGAATTGGGGGTGCGCGGTGAAGAAGTAGTAGAGGACGTTGACGTCAACGTAGACCAACCTGCGCGGCATCCTCCAACGCCCTTTCGATCTCCTCCACCGTGGAATACCTCGCCGGGCCGAACTTGCCGTAGTAGGCATCGACGTCGTCGACGGGCTCCAGCAAAATGCCGCCCTCCACAAGCCTCAACCTAAACCTCCGCGCCTTTACGCGCCTCCTGATCTCGGCAGGTATATAGACCCTCCCCGAGCCGTCCATCTCAACGATCTCCACGTTTTTCCGTCTTTGTCGATATATAAGCTTTTTGGAAAAACGACGCCGCAAGCGTCGTGGAGGCTGGGTTAGCAAATGCCCAGCAGGAATTAGGTCAAAGCTTGAGCGGCCGGTCCGTAGAGGGCGGCTGCAGTGGAGCAGTTTTTTTAAGCATTGACGACACGCGGCCACGTGGTGATTCCACCGACGCATCCCCAGTGCAGATCTCTGCTGGAGAGGGAGAAGGCGGTGGAGGGCGTCAGGGAGGGCTACGTGGCTCTCCAAGGTCTCACTGCCCACGGAGGGGGTGAGCGTTTCGACCGCCTCATCGGCGGGGTTGCCCAGCCCTCTGCGGAGAGGGCTATAGAGGCTGACGAGGGCCATGCCTAGGCCCGTGGAGGCCGTCAACGGAATGAGGAGCCGGGACAGGGAAGGCTCCGCGAGGCGTTGCAGCGCTACGACAACGCCGGGTTCCTCGCAGACGCCATTGGACACATAGCGGCGGGGCCTATGCAGCTCGCCAACCCGCTGGCTAAGACATGACCGCCTGGTATCAGGACTTCGTGGCGAGGCTCACCGCATGTCGGCTCTGCCCCCGCCTAGTGGCCTACCGGGAGTCCGTGAGGCCCCTCCCCCGCTTCCGCGGCGAGGCCTACTGGTCCAGGCCGGTGCCGCCCTGGGGCGACCTGGGGGCCCGCCTGATGATCGTGGGCCTCGCGCCGGCGGCCCACGGCGGAAACAGGACCGGGAGGATGTTCACCGGCGACAGATCGGCGCAGAACCTCTTCGCCGTGCTCCACGGCCTCGGCCTCTCCAACAAGCCGTACAGCCTGTCGAGGGGCGACGGCGTGGAGCTGAGGTGCGTCTACATAACCTCTGCCGTTAAGTGCGCCCCGCCGAAGAATAAGCCGACGGCGGAGGAGGTGGGCAACTGCTCCCTCTGGCTTGTGGAGGAGGTGCGGATGGTGAGGCCCCGCGCCGTCGTCGCCCTGGGCCGGGTGGCGTGGGACGCCGTGTTGAAGGCCGTCAGGGCGCCCCGCGTCCCCTTCTCCCACGGCGCCTCCATCCAGGCCGGAGAGGTGAAGATATACGCCTCCTACCACCCAAGCCCCCGCAACGTCAACACGGGGCGCGTCTCCACGGCCGAGATCGCGGAGGTGATCAGGCGCGCCGCGGCCGAGGCGGGCTGCCTCGCATGAGGGGTCTCGCCTACGCCCTATTCGCCGTCGCGGCGTGGAGCACCAACTACCTGGTGGGGCGGTTCCTGGTGGCGGACGGGGCCGACCCCATCGCCGTGTCCATGCTGAGGTTTGCCCTCGCGACGCCCCTCCTCTTCATCCTGGCGAGGTTCCCGCGGTACAAGGGCGCCGCGGCGCGTTTGGCGGCTCTGGGGCTTCTGGGCGTCGCCGGGTTCAACCTACTGCTCTACACGGCGCTGGCCTACGTGACGGCCGCGGTGGCCTCGCTTTTCGCCGTAATTGCGAGCCCCGTCACCCAGACCTTGGAGGCCCTGCTCGCCCGGAGGAGGCCAAGGGGAGACGCCATATTGGGCTCCCTCGTCGCCGTGGCTGGCGCATACCTGATCCTGGAGCCGTACATCGCCGTGAGGTCGTACCTGGGCCCGCTCCTCGCCGTCTCCGCCACGCTGTCGTGGGCGACATATACGGTGCTCGTGAGGCGCGTGTACCCCCTGTACAGCCCGGTGGAGGCGTCGGCGTGGATCTCCCTCTTCGGCCTGGCGGCCATGTCGCCGCTGGCCCCCGCGTCTAGACTCGGCACGTTGATGGAGCCCGCCGCGCTCCTACTGGTGGCCTACGTGGCGGCTGTGCCGGGGGCGTTGGCATATGCGGCGTGGAACGCCGCGGTGAAGGAGGTGGGGCCTAGGCGGACCGCCGCGGTGTTGCCCCTGATGCCCGTGTTGACGGAGCTACTTTCCTACCTGCTCCTCGGCGAGGCGCTGATGCCCGTCCAGCTGGCCGGCACGGCGCTCGCCGTAGCGGGGGTCTACCTCTCGGCTAGGCGCTAGCGCCTCCAGCTGGAGGGCGAAGTCGTATCCGTCCACGAGCGCCCTTATGGAGGCCTTCACGATGTTGCTGGAGACCCCCACGGTGCGCCAGATCCTCTCGCCGTTTCTAAACTCAGCGGTCACCCTCACGACGCTCTCCGTGCTCCTCACTGAGGCGGGGAGCACCACCCTGTAGTCGCTCAGAGCCACCGCCTTGAGCTGCGGGAAGGAGACCGTCAGCGCCCGCCGGAGGGCCACGTCCACCGCATGCACCGGGCCCACCCCCTCGCCGGCCTCCAGCCTCTCCTCCCCGCCCACGAGCACCTTAACCACGGCGTATGCCCTCTCGTCGGGACCCGTCACGACCCTCCACTCCAGAAGCCTGAACCTCTCCTTATACAGGCCGAGGTGCCGCATGAGGATCAACATGGCTGAGGCGGGCGCCAGGTCGAAGGAGTAGCCCTTCCTCTCAAGCCGCTTTATCTCCTCGAGGGCCCGCCTCACGGCGTCGCTCCTCTTGTCGAGAGGCATCCCGAGCTCCTCGGCCGCCTTAAGCGCAAGGCTGGCGCCTCCCGCCATCTCGGACACCACGAAGACCCTCCGGTTGCCCACCAGAGCCGGGTCCACGTGCTCGTAGGCCCTCGGCACCTTCATGACGGCGTCCGCGTGGACGCCGCCCTTGTGGGCGAAGGCGAAGTCCCCCACGTAGGGCTGATAGGGATTCGGCTGGAGGCCCAGCGCCTCGTAGACGAGCCTGGAGGCCTCCCTCAGCCTGCCGAACTTGACGGCCGGCGGCTCGTCGCGGAGCACCCTAAACCCCATCTTCAGCTCCAGCGTCGGGAGCACCGCGGCCAGATCCGCGTTGCCGGTCCTCTCCCCGACGCCGTTGATGGTGCCCTGGACGTGCCTCGCGCCGGCCGCCACCGCCATGAGGGTGTTGGCCACGGCGCAACCTATGTCGTTGTGCATGTGGGCCCCTAGAGGCATCGCCGGGAACCTCCGCCTCACCTCGGCCGTGATCCGATATACCTCTTGCGGCGGAGTGCCGCCGTTGGTGTCAGCCAGCACGACCGCCCGCGCCCCGGCTCTCCAAGCCGCCTCTATGGAGGCGAGGGCCGCCTCGGGGTCCTCCAGATAGCCCTGGTAGAAATGCTCGGCGTCGTATATCACCTCCACGCCGTGTCCCCTCAGGTACTCGACGCTCTCGGCGATCATGGCGAGGTTCTCCTCCCATGTAACCCCCAGCACCTCCCTCACGTGGAGCGTCCAGCTCTTGCCGAAGATCACCGCGACGGGCACGTCGGCATCCACCAGCGAGTTGAGGCTCTCGTCCCTCTCCGGCCTTACGCCCCTCCGCCTGGTGCTCCCAAACGCCGCCAGCTTCGCCCTGCCGAGGCTGTACTCCTTCATGGCCTTGAAGAAGTCGAGGTCCTTGGGGTTCGAGTAGGGCCATCCCCCCTCTATGTAGTCCACCCCCACCTCGTCGAGCTTGAGCGCGATCCTTATCTTGTCCTGGAGGGCGAAGGAGACGTTTGCGCCCTGCGCCCCGTCCCTCAACGTGGTGTCGAGAACCTCTACATAATCCCCGACATAGCTATTTAGGATTCGGGGTATATATAAATATTCCCGGCGCGTCTAGAGAGGTGGTGCCGGGAGCCGAGCGCCACGGCCACGAGCCCGCCCTCGCGCCGCGAGCCCTGCCTCCGCCGCGGCCGCCCAGCCCCCTCCTCACCGCTCAGCCGTGCGAACACGTCGATTCTGTCGAGGCAGCTAATGAGAGATCGCGTCAATGAGGCCTGCGACGTCTGCCGCTACGTCAATTACGGCGGGCACGCGCAGGGATGTTTTTGGCCCAGTACCCAAGGCGTGATGCGTTGCGACATCTATGCCGTCAGCATCTCGTCGGAATTAGTACGTCGATGAATCCTCTATACCATCTTTCGAAGAGGTCCCGCGTGGCTATATGTATCTCGAACACCCCCTTTACTCCCAGCTCCGCCGTTATTTTATCCACGGCCTCGGCGACGCTGAGCAGGTCCTTCCCCAGCGCATCGGAGACGACCAGCACGTCCACGTCGCTGTCGGGCCTGGCCGCGCCCCGCGCAAAGGAGCCGAAGAGGTACACCTCGGCGGAGGGATCCAGCTCTCTCGCTATCTGCGATATCCTGCATAGGTAGAAGTCCAAGTTCTTCAAGATCTCCTCCCTAGCGGCACGTTGACGCCTTAATAGCTCTATGAACTCTCTAGACATCTGAAGACCCTCGCCGCCTCTTCCAACACGTCGCGCGCCGCCTCGTAGTCCTCACGCCTAGCTCTAAGGGGAAGGTAGCGGGAGGTCATGTGGGCATGTTCCAACAGCGTAAGCACGGCGGAGCGGCGCCGCAGGAACTCCCCCAGGCCGCAGACGTCCCCGTAGAGCTCCGCCGCTCTGTCCAGAAGATCCCGAAGGAAGTGGGTCTTGGGGAGGTCGCCCAACCTCCTGTAGATCAGATACTTGACGTACAGCTGTGGCGCCTGCTCGGCGTGGAAGAGGGCGAGCTCGTAGAAGCCCCTCTCAGCCGCCGTCTTCGACATCTCGAGGAACTGGAGAGCCCTCTCCCTTAAAAACTCCATGTCCCCCACGGCGCCGGGGTTTAAAGGCTATATCTTGACCTGCCTCCTGATGAACCTGGCGTACCACTCCCTGTATTGGGCCGGCGTCACTATGTGGAGCTCGAAGGGGTTGGGCCGCCCCAGGGCGTCGTCTATCTCCATCCTGAGCCGGGCCCGGGCCTCCTCGACCGCGGCCAGCTCCGTCACGATCAGCACGTCCACGTCGCTGTCGGGCCTGGCCGCGCCCTCCGCGTAGCTTCCGAAGAGGTAGACCTCGGCCGCCGGGTCGCGCCGCAGGGCCGCCTCCTTGATCAGAGAGAGGTAGCGGGGGAGGTCCTCCAGGTACCGCCTCCTCTGCTCGTGTAGCCTCCTCAGGAGGTCTAGGAAAGACATCCCATCTCCCTCATGAGGCGTTCGGCCTCGTCGACGGCTCTGCGCGCGGTCTCCCCGGAGTATCTCACGGGGAGGTACCTGGACCCTATGTAGGCCTCCTCCAGCAGATCGGCGACGAGGGGGTCGTAGCTCTGCCCCAACGCGCCCAGCAGCTCCTTCAGCCTATGCGTCTTGGGGTAGTCGCCGTATTTGAGGTACAGCTCGTACTTTGCGCAGAGCTGCAAGGCCTGCTCCGCGTGGAACACGGCCAAGTTGTATTCGCCCTCCTCCAAGTCCCTCTTCGCCGCCCTCAAGAAGGACCGCGAGTTCTCAAGCAGAAAGCTCATGGCCGAGAAGCCCCCTCGACGTCTTCCACGCACCTCCTCGCCTTCTCCAGCTCCGGCCTCACCTCCTCGCGGTCCACCACGCCTTCGTAAAAGGCCCCGCGAGGCGGCTTGCACCTCGCCATGTGGCGATCCCCAGGCCCAAGCCGCCCGACCGCCTCAACCTCCTCGGGCTCCCTCAGGGCCTTCCTCCTCTCGAAGCGGCTAGGCGGCTTCCTCCCCTCCAGCGCGTAGATAGGCGCGTCTGTGGCCTGCACAGCGGCGCCCCAGGCCCTCTCCGCCGCGCCTCGAACCTCGACCTTCGACTTCGCCTCTCTAAACTCTGCCTCCGCCGCCTCTAAGGACTCCCGCGCCTCCTGTAGCTTCGCCTTGACGTACTCCGCCACAGCCAGCCTCGATCCCCTCTTTATTAACTTGCTGGAAAGCCCCATGCAGGGACCTCGTTTGTGGTCTCGCGGCCTTGGAAAGCCGCAATATATTCGCGGGGCGATTCGGCTGGTCCAGGAGTTGGGCGGCCTTAGATACGGTGTTGCTGTTCCGCGGCGGCTCTGCTTCCTCGCGCGTTGAGGCGCACAGCCAAACATGAGGGCGCCTAACGCGGTGGCCGGGCCCCTGCCTACGGTCCGCCGACCCCCGCCCTCTAAGGCGGAGCGGTTCTGGCTGAGGTGTTGGCCCCGCCGGCGGCAGGGCCGGTAGCTGGGGAAAGTCTTGGTCCTCCTCGCCGCGGCGCCGATAGGCGCTGCGATCTGCGCATCGCGGCGTTGCAGCCTGCGCGTTGAGCCGGCGGTTAAACCGATGGATACCAACCCGCTCCGGTTTTTTCCAGCCTTTTCTCCATAACGTATCGCCGAACCCTCTTCACGAACTCGTGCCAGAGATCCCCTTTCCCGCACAGGAGATGCCCGTCGTGAGCTACGTCGAGTATTATCATGCTGAAGGTCAGGAGCTGGTCCAGCCTTGCGACCGGTATGTAGACCGCTTGGCCGAACTCCTCGCTCGCCACGGCGTATTCGCCGTCTTCCACAACCACCGCGATATCCCAGTCGCTCATGTCGTGGAAATCGCCGCGGGCTCTGGACCCGAACAACGCCACGTCGCCCCTACGGCATCTGTCCATTACGAACTCGGCCAAGGCATTGGCCGTCTCCAGCCGCCTCCTTCGGGCTACCTCGATCCACCTGTCCATCTCCACAGCGTCTCCATACAGCGTAGGCACTCCTCCGCCTCCCACCGCTCGTAGGGCCCCACCCTTGCGTCTGGGTATCTGGCCTGTACGTAGTGCCCCTCGAGCGACTTGGCGCACCTGGCCACGTCCTCCGGAGGCTCCTCGCCCCGCAGCTGGGCAAACCTCTTGACCATCTCATGGAGGCTATGGGTGAGAGGCCTTGCGCCCACCTCCCTTATCAATAGCGCCTTGAGGAGGAATTCGGCGGATTGTTGCGCCAGGAAACAGGCCAGATCGTATGCGCCGTCTTCAAAGCCACGTCTGGCATAGCTTCTGTACCTCTCGGCCTTCTCCATCCAACCCTCCACATGTTTTCAGCGGTCCAAATTAAGATTTGTGCCGATTAAGAGCCGCCGGTTCGATGAGGCTCCGCGGCGCCTCGTTGTTGCCGGAGCGGTTGAGGCAGCCCTGGGCCGCCGACCCCCTACAGAGCCGTGATGGGGCACGTAGGAAGAGCAGAGGACGGAGTGGAGGCGGCCGGCCGTAGATATGACCTGTCTGGGGCTGTGGCGGACGGAGACGCGGCGAAGGAAACGGAGAGGGCCGGCCTCAACCCCCCTAGAGACCTCGACGACAACGGTAGCTACATGCCCTTTCGCAGGCTGGGCAAGATATACGGGCCCCGCCGACACGAACGTCAACGACGTCTTCATGGCACTTGTGTACAAGACTTAAATGTATTTAGACGTAGGTTAAGCCATGAGCTACGTCGTTGCAGTGATCCGCAACGATAGACTAAACTCTAGTGAGTGGAGGAATTTTGTAGGGGAGCCCGTAAATGTGGAGTCTCCTGTTTCCATCAGTCATTCTCCAAAGGTAAAGGCTTATTACGATGGGAGGGCGGACGTTTTGTCCATCACGATGCGGGATGGCGAGCCTAAATACGTCGTCGTCGGCCGTGGAACCTTCGTCGTCTTTGCGGACGACGAGGGCATTTGGTCCATTGACCTGGAGGCTGAGAGGTGGGATTCCGACGTGGATGCGGTGTTTCCCTCAATGAAAATTGAGATATGGTAGAGCCCGTCGATGCAGTCGTCGAGAGAAGCGAACCGGGAGAGGTCGAGGTGGAGGGGAAGGTGGTTGTCAGGTTCTCTATCTCCGACGTCCGGGTGGCAAAGGTATCGCACGGCTTTGTAGTTGCCACGGGCGTCAACGTGGTGGCCAGGTTTTTGAAACACCAAGAGCGAGTCGTCGGCCTATGCGGCCCCGACGTCCAGCATCGAGCTACATCTTTCGTCGTAAGGCGAATAGCCAGCGCAGTAGTCAAGGCCGATGGTGGCGAAATAATTGAAATATATGTGGAGCCTGTGGCGGTGGGTCTCGCCGATGGTTTCATCACGCCGTGGGGGGAGCCATGCGTCTCTCTTCAGACAGTGACTGCGTGGAGAACAGCAACTGCGACATAAGTATCACAAGACATGCAGTATTGAGGCATAAGTCCCATATGTCCGAATATCTGGGAGTTGGCATTGAGGAATTGATTGAGACGTTAAGAGAGTGTATAGGCGAAATATTTGAAAGGGGCGTCGTACAGCCGGTCCCTGCTAGGCGGAGAGAGGTAGAAAAAGAACGAACTATCGTTAGCTGAAATTCTGGGACGCGGACCCGTTTACGGGTCTACAAACCTGTCCACGCAGTCAAACTTAGGAGGAGCGCCGCGGCGGCCCCTATCACGTGTGCCACGGTGTAGTATATGCAGAACACCCTCAGTTTAACCTCCATGCTAACCAGCGCCGCCACCGCCAGCAACGCCAAAAGCCCCACGCCCGTCTAAATCCCACGAGGGAGGACCCCGGCGAATCAACAGGCGCCGAGGTACTCGATATGGACTCCAAAGGGCCGCGCGTAAGGCGAAGCGAGGACGACCCCGCATCCGCCTCGCCTGACCTTCCCGCAGAGGGCCTGGGGCTTGTTGAAAAGAGCGTGCACCAAGCCTGAGGCGGATAGGAGCAGAAGCGCGGCCTCCCTTGCCCCGCCGATGCGGCGTAGATCCCGGCCTCTGCCAGCGCCGCAACGACAACGTAGAGAACCATGCAGGGTTGTGATCGTCCCTTTATAGGCCTTAATTTTGGTGTAGTTCGACGCGTGTCGTAGAGCGGCAAGTTCCGCGTCTGCTGGGGAGAGGACGGATGGCCGTAGCGGGGGGTTAGCGGAATCTTGGAGCGCTTGGAAAGACAGGTCCGTAAATTCTACGCGCCACTGGGAGTGCTCAGGCGGCTCCGGAGGGTTGAAGGTGGGAGAGCTTCGGCTTGAGAAGATGGAGAAGGGGCTGGTTTGTGAATATTCAAAGGCTGAGGAGAGAGTCAGGTGGACAATATGGCAGAGGTGGAGGCGTTGGAGAGGGCGTGGCAGCTGGGAGTTAGGTTGTCTATGGCGATATATTGATAGAGGGCGTCTCCGGCGGATATGCGCGGGTGCTATATGCTTTCCCGACATCTACGGCGACGACGTTATCTTCGTGGCCGAAGACCATCCCTGGAAGTATTCCGGCAAACGTCGGTGTTAGGCTCACGTCGGATTTCGGGATCTTAAGCTTAGGGCGGGGAAGGAGGGGCTAGCCCAAGACGTTGCCGTATATCACGTCTATGCCTAGCTGCCTTGCCCTCTCCAGCGCCTCTTCGTCCACGTGGACGGCGACT
>Ga0080004_1084729_pt1 | contig 14821 bp, 15 predicted proteins | sample WasSprMetagenome_FD_69207 | JGI IMG/M metagenome (GOLD analysis project Ga0080004, IMG submission 69207) | Sulfidic aquatic microbial communities from Washburn Spring, Yellowstone National Park, USA - WS (SPADES assembly) (version 2) | ecosystem: Environmental > Aquatic > Thermal springs > Hot... | reverse complement strand
GAGTTAGAGTAGCCACCACCCTGAATGGTGTTTTAAATGATGGTGTTATTCCTCTGCCAACTACTGCTGGAACCTCTCTCCCTGCACATGTTGGGCAGTAGGGCTTTCCATCAATGTACACGGTTTTCGGGGCCATTACAAGCTCTCCACACTTTGAGCACCTAGCACTTTCAAATATTGGTGCCCTCTCTATGTCCTCAACAATCTCAACCTCCTGGACAACGAGCTCATCCTCTGGTATGTTGGCTAAGCTATAGCCTATTTCTTCCCATAGCTTGTGAAGCTTCTCAATATCCTCTTCAGATCCCCTCCTCTCAATAACTTTCCTAAACAACTCTGGAGCATCCTGTGTGAAGTACTTAGACTTAATCCTCTCGGAATCTACATATACTCTAATACCCTTCTTACCACCTCTCTTAAAAATTGTAACAGCATTTTTGCCAGTATCTATGTATATAAGTGAGTTATTGCCGAAAGTGCATCCAGTAGCTACTTGAACACCATCAGCGAGACAATTATTCACCTCGACAATAGCTACTATATCCTCCCTAATAGACTCAACAACACCAGCTCTCCTAACTCCAAGCCTAGCCATAGCTACCTCAGACATCCTCAGCCCGAGAACCAAAAATGGGCATATGTGGCCGTGAATCTCTCTAGCTTTTTCAACAAGCTCTTTAGAGACCATGACTAGTACACCCAGAGAAAATAATAAGTGCACCTTAAAAAGCTTTACGAAAACAAGAAGCAAGATAACTCAAATACACTCCGCAATCTAAGAAATCCGCTAAATATACCCAGACATACTTTGAGAAGCTTTTACAAGTATTCACAGATATTTAAACTCATCATCTGTTCTACAACAACCTATATTGACTCAATGGTTGCATAGTGTTGGAGTCTTAGTCGCCAAGGTAGGTTATCCCAAATACATTGCCCAGGAGAACGGGACTTCAACATTAGCGGGGGGAGGAGAAGTTGCCAGATCTAAGCTAGAGATGGCTGTTCTAGAATCGCATATACAAAGGAAGTTGGGGAGGTTTTAGGGTTTGATGGTGCCACAAGCCCCCAGCCATCGACCCATCGGTGCTAGGCATCATTCTCTCCTCTCACCTAACACAGGCTGATCCAAGATGCGTACACGCTGACGGTGGAAGTGAAGGAGGCTAGGCCATAGAGCGGGTAAGGGGTTGCCGGGCACCCCTGCCTAAAGCCCCGATCCTTGGAGGTTGGAGCACTTTCAGGATGCGTTTGAAGAGTGACTGGTGTAGTTAACATGCACTTAACTTTACTGGAGTGTAGTTAACCTCCTCCCCCATTACCTAAGTAGAGAATTCTCTAAGAATAGAAAGGGGAAGTCAAGAAGAGTTGCCCCGGAACCGAAAGACTTAAGTCAAAAACCTCGGGAACCCCCACGTTAAGATACTTAAGAAATAAACCCAGTTAATACACTAACTCGTTGATTAACTAATGCACTAACTCTATAACGACCAACAACTCCCCAACTTCGTCACTCCCGGCCTGACCCTACGTTTAGAGAAACACCCGTGTTAGGGTTGTGCGGGGTAGGTGTTTGGATTTATTTGAGTGTCTTGATTATGGCGTCCGAGATCTCGCCTGTTTTCACGAGCTTGCTGAAACCAAGACTCCTAGCTAGCAGGGTTGATTGGAGTGGCGTGAAGTTGTGCTCCCTCAACCACTCAACATCACTTAATAATTCCCTGGTGGGTCCGGCACGGCTTATAACCCCGTTAACCAAGACTACAACCCTGTCAGCAACCTCACTTATTAGTTGCAGGTCATGAGCTACTAAGACGACGGTCCCCCCGCCGCTCACGAACTTCCTCAAAGCTAGGAGGAGTTGGAGACTCCTCTTATAGTCGAGGCCTGAGAAAGGCTCGTCTAAGACTAGTACTTGAGGCTTCAACGCCAGTATTGAGGCTATGGCTAACCTATGCTTCTCCCCGAAGCTGAGTAGGTGTGGCGAGATGTTTAAAGGCTTGGCGAGATCCACCGTGTTAAGAGCTTCCTTAATCCTCTGATCTATCTCCTCCCTACTCAAACCCATCCTCTTAAGCGTGAAGCTCATCTCCTCCTGAATAGTGCTAGCAAAGAACTGCGCTTCAGGATTCTGCATAACCATACCAACCAACCTAGCAAGAGAAGACACAGCACTCTTCCTCGTATCACGACCTAAGACCCTCACATAACCCTTAACAGGCTTCAACAACCCGTTAAAGTGCTTAACCAGCGTAGTCTTCCCAGCACCGCTATGGCCTATAATAGCTACGAACTCCCCCCTACATATATCGAGATTCACGCCCTTCAGAACCCAAGGCAGGTTCTTACCATACCTAAACCAAAGATCCCTAACCTCAATCAACACCTCACCACAAGGCTTCCCACCATCCCCCACCACCTCAGAAGATGCTTGGCCAGGGCTTGAGCTAACACCACCCAACAAGCTGAGAGCTTCCTGTAAGGTTATGGGTATCTTCCCCCTGAAGAGATCCGGCCTCTGCTTAACCACACTATAGAATATCTCCGATACTTGAGGAGGCCTCACACCAGTCTTCAGAATCAAATCCTCACTACTGAAAATTTCTGAGGGACGCCCCTCAGCAACGAACTCCCCGTCCCTCATTATGATGACCTTATCAGCGTGCTCAGCAATCCACTCAATCCTGTGCTCAACGACCAGTAAGGAGAGGTTCGTCTCCCTCTTCAACCTCTCAATAAGACTCAATATCCTTTGGGTACCTACGTGATCGAGCATTGAGGTAGGCTCGTCAAGAACCAATATCCTCGGTCTCAAAGCGAGAACAGACGCTATTGCAAGCACCTGCTTCTCACCAGAACTCAGCGTATGCGGATCCTCCAACTCCCTACCCTTAAAGTTGATGAACTCTAAGACTTCATCAACCCTCCCCCTAATATCCTCCCTATTCAACCCCATATTCTCAAGACCGAAGACCAGCTCCTCAATCACCGTAGGCATTAAGACCTGCAACTCCGGGTTCTGAAAAACGAACCCTATATACCTGCTGAGTTCCTCGGGTCTGGAATCCAGAACGCTCTTACCTAACACGCTCACGTTACCCCTCATCTCACCCCTTATGATGTGGGGTATCATGCCGACCAAGGTGTACAGCAGTGTTGACTTACCGCAGCCTGACGGACCCATTATGACTACGGTCTCGCCCTCCCTCATCCTGAAATTAATGTTCTTCAGAACCCAGTCCTCGCTACCGACGTACTTAAACCATAAATCACTGGCTTCAATCACGACGCTCACTAGAACACACCCCTTAATAAATCATACGTTGAGAAACCGACCACTCTTAAAGCAATCAACGACGAGTAAATCAAGACTAGGATAATCAACGCGACGGTGTCCCTCAACCCCCACCTAAGTATGAAGTAGTAAGTCCTCTTAGGGCTGGCGCCGAAACCCCTAACACTTAAGACTATGCTTAAGTCCCAGATATAGCTCATCATCCTGATCACTAAGGGTACGAATATGGGTACTACGTAGATTATCCTCCTAACAGGGTTTCTTGAGTCGATAGCGATACCCCTCGCTTTCTGAACGTCAATTATATTCTTTATTTCGACGAAGGTATACGGGAGTAAACCAAGCGCTAAAGCGAACATGAAGCCCGCCTTATACGGCAATCCCGCTTTAGTGAAGACGTAGTGTAAGTCATACATCCTGGTAGTGGACACGAGCAGGAGGAACGCGGTGATAGGATTCACTATCAGGAAGAACTTCCCGGTACCGACTAATAACCCTACATCAGTTAATCTTATGTTAGCTAGGGGGAAGGTAGCTATGTAATTGCCTACGTCCTGATACATGGAAGCCCATACCAAGACGGTGACGAGCAGGAATATTACGCTGTAAATCACCGTGAGCAAGGCTCTCTTAATAGATATCTTAGCCAGCGCTAACCCGATTATGAGGGAAACATAAACAAAAACAGATAGTGAGCCATCCCATTGGCAAGCCACGGACGCGGCAAACGCTAGAAGAAACCAAGCGATCTTCACGCGAGCGTCTAACCTGTGAATTATCGAATCTCGCTGCAGGTAGAGCCCTGTGAACGTCATTACCGACCCCTAAAGTTATGTTCTAGGCGAGGAATTATTAAGTCTTAGCTGTGGGTGAGGGGCCGTACCTTAGGGTGTGGGAGGTCAGTGTATTGTGATGTGTACCTTAACCTCCTCCCTCCTAAAACTTTTCTCAAACGCTTCAACACCTTTCACTAGCGGGTATTCCGAGGTAACTAATTTCTCCGCAGCCACCACCCCCTGCCTCAGCAACTCTATTGCTTTCTTGAAGGGGCCGCACCTACTACCAACTATGCTTAGCTCGTAGACGACCACCCTAGTTACATCAACCTGTACTGGAACCCCGTGAGTAGATTTAAGCGCTATGACCCCGCGAGGCCTGACCAACTCTAGAGCTTGCTGAAACCCTTCAGGAGATCCCGTAGCCTCCACAACGTAATCAAATCCCATGCCCTCAGGCGTCTCCCTCTTAACGACCTCCCCGATTTCCTCACGTGTGATGACTGCGTGAGCACCCATAGATAACGCTAAGCCCCTCTTAGGGGTGTCCGACCTAACAATTGCTGCCAGAAATCTAGGCTCGTAAAGCTTTGAAAGAACGCTCAAAGATAATAAACCCACCGTGCCAACACCTACCACCGCCACATTACTGTTCCTCGGGGGAGGCCTCAACTCAAGCATCTCAACCACCGCGGCAAGAGGTTCTACGAAGGTTGCTTGAGTAGGTGTTAATTCCTCGACGACGTGCAGTAGGTCGGTCCTAGTAATCATGTACTCGGCGAAGGCGCCGTCAACGGATATCCCTATCGTCTGCCTATAAGGACAGTGCGTTGGCATGCCGTTCCTGCAGTACCAACACCTACCACAGTATACGTTTATCTCGCTCGTCACCCTCTTGTCCAGCAACGCCTTACCCGCCGGATCGCCTACATCAACAACCCTCCCTGAAACCTCGTGACCTAATATTATGGGTATCTTACCGGGCTTGTACGTCCCTTTATAGAAGGCTTTATCAGTACCGCATATCCCGGCTCTCTCAACCTTAATGAGTGCCCAACCCTCCCTCAGCTTAGGTACCGGGACGTCCTCAAGCCTGAGGTCTCTCGGGCCGTGAAGAACTAGAGCTAGCGTGTGCTACACCCCCTAACTAGGGCTCGCCTTAACTAAGGATCTGAGTATTAAAGGAGCTAACCTCCTGACGTAAACCTCAAGCTCTCTAGCTGTCAGAAACCCCGTATCCTTAACGAGTGAGTTACTCACGATCAAGACCGAGGCTACCTTAACCTTCTTAAGGAGCCCTAACACGTACAGTACCGCGGTCTCCATATCGACGGCTACGGCACCCCTACTAACCCACTTCCTCAGGAAGTCATGCTCCGTGTAGAAAGCGTCGCAACTAATTATCGGGGCGGCTAAATACTTGATCCCTGCCGCGCGAATCTCGCTAATTAAGTTCTCCACCAACCCTATATCAGGGATAGCTACCTGGCACACGGGTTCGCCAATATATTGCTGAAATATACCGCCCGAGTAATATGACGCGCCTGCAGGTATCACCACGTCCCCCACGTCGAGCTCCCCCACCATGGCGCCGCAAGTCCCGAACCTAACGATGATTTTAGCGCCCAACATGACTAATTCCTCGAATATTAGGGCGGCTGACCCGGACCCAACACCGTGCACAGCTACCGTGATAGGCTTGTTCTCGTAGTAGCCCGTATACACGTAGTAACCCCTCAAATCACTAACTAGTCTAGGTTCCTCCAGGAATTCCTTCAATAACGTGACGCGCGCGGGATCGCCCGCGATAATCACTCTCTCAGCGATATCCTCCCTCCTAGAAACCCTTATATGAAAGGGACCTCCGCTCAACTTAAACACCTTACGTGTTATTCTCTAAAGGATTAATATGAGAAAGTTTAAATTACTTAAACATGAAATATTCTTGTGGTGAATAAATAGTGCTAGATCAATATCTAGCGCTATCGATTATAGGCGTAATAATCCTCGTGTTAGGTCTGGCTTTACTGATCGGTAAGAGGAAGGGTGGCTACGTATTGACTTTGCTCGGGGCTTTATGGTTGTTGACTATGGTCATATACTACGCTTTCGTTTATGCCGGCGTCTACAAGTCCGGGCTATACCCGGTAGCTAACGTCATAGGAGTGTTGCTGATCGTGATTGGTTTGGGCGCGGTACTCTACTACTGGGCTCGCGCCGGTGTTTTGAGGGGGGTGGGTAAGTGATGGGCTCTAGGACTATGGCTACTTCCTTATGGGTAGTTGCGTTCGTGATCGCGGCTATATTCATAGGGTTTATACTGATGATAGGGTTTGATATTCTGGCTAAAGGGCTTGATAAGCCTTCCGAGTGGTTGATAACGCAGCCCTTCGTCGTGTTGGGGAGGGATGCCTTATTCGCTATTGCGGGTGTCTTATGGGCTATTGGTACGATAATCTTCTTCATGGAATTGAGCGGGTGGACTATAAAGGGTTGGAGGATTGTGAGGCAGGTCATAAGGTGGGACGCTATAGATGTCTCCGTGACGGCGCTCTCGGCAGCTGTTTACGGCGGGGCTTTAGCTGCTACTGGCGGTATACCGATAATACCTGGCTTCACCTGGGTTAGGCCTGCGAACGCTCTCGCACCTCTCTTCGGCATACTGTTCGGTGTTCCGGGCGCTTTAGGAACTTCTATAGGGAACTTCATAGCTGACGCGTTAGCGGGTTATTTAGGCGTTGGCAGTATAGGTGGGTTCATAGGGAACTTCATAATAGCTTACGTGCCGTATAAGCTCATGAAAGACCACTCGTTTAGAACGCCGCGGAGTCTCATCGAGTTCTACGTGTGGGGAGTGCTAGTCGGTAGTGTGTGGTGCTCGCTATACATATCATGGTGGCTTGACTTCATGGAGCCAGTCATAGGGTTGCCGAAATCATTTATATGGGGCTTCTTCGCTCCCTGGGTGATATTCAATAACTCCTTCATAACAGCTATAGTATCGCCGATCCTGGGATTCATCCTCTACCCACCCATAAAAGCTCGCGGGCTTTACTGGGCTGATAGGATCAAGTTCCAACAATAAGACTCTTTTTCAATTAAGAGAATGCCCTAAAACACGCACTTCTCCAAACACAGAATCCCCATTCTACATATCTAGAACGTGTTTTTCTCCATATGTAGAAGCTTAAAAACCTATTTAGGGAAAAACACCAGCGTATACTTCCCGCACTCCCGCCTCTCTCGCTATATCGGTAGCCCCATGAGTATCGCTACCAGGGTTGGTGCCGCCACTAACGTCATGAAGAGTACCCCGAGTGATACGCCCAGCTTCCATAAAGCTCCAGATACTATGCTGATTATGAGGGTTCCGAAGACCCCCGCTATTCTAGCGTCGTAGTAGGAGAGCATTATTACTATGGCTATGAAGAGTCCGTAGAGTGCTTCCGCGGACACCCTCCTGAATACCGCTACCGTTATCTTCCTGGAGTACTTCACTAGTAGTGGGTATGCTATGAGGAAAGCTATTAGTGATGCACCTATTAGGGAGAGGGATATGGTGAGGTAGTCGTAGTGTGTTACTAGGTAGTCTCTGGCGCTCATACCGAGGTTTTCTAGTTTCTGGAAGAAGGGCATTGCGGGGCCGGCGGCCATAGGCCCTGTCGGCTGCCCGATCACCAGCAACGGTATTACGGTGCCGCCGATGTAGGTAGCGTTCTTAACTGCGTCTCTGACTGTGTAGGCTAGTACGGAGCCTCTCACCTTATCTTTCTTACTCTCCCTGAGTAGGTCTCCTATGAGTATCGTTAAGCCTACGGGGGACATGACTGTCGCGAGTATTGAGGTTACCGCGGACCATAGAGTGCTCTGAGCTACCTCCTCCTTCGTAAGTATCTTGAGTGGGTTTAGAGGTATCTTACCGATCTTGGCTAGCTTGATTTCCTTGAGACCCTTCCTCTCATACGTTTTCTTGAGTTCTGTGTGGAGCATTGAGAGTAGCTCGAACATCATGGGACCTATCGTTATCCCTAAGAAGAAGCTTATGTAGACTGATCTCCCGTAAACAGCTCTGAGGCCTTGAACGCCTAGAGCGAAAGCAGGTATTGAGATTAGTGCTAGTCCCTTATTCCTCGACGTGAGAGCTAGCACGAGTAAGCCGATGAGGAGTATCCAGAACCACCTAGCAACCTTAACGTTAGGCAAGACCTCGTCGGTAGCCCTCAGCCAATCCCCTAAGGGCATTAAGTAGTAGGAGATCGTTAAGGTAGTCGCTAAAGCCACGAACTGGCCTACAACGCTTGAAGCAATCCCCTTCCTCAATATCGTGTCAGCTAACCCAGCATCCTTAGCCGTGAGAGCGTCGGGGACTTGAGGGACGGCCATAACGCCGCCGGGAATCCCAGCTAGAGCTACGGGGATGCTGTCAGCCATCTTGAAAGCAGCTATGCTGGCAGCGAACCACACCAGCGCGAGCAACGGGTCAACGCCCATGAGGAGGAGGGTGAGAAGTATGGGGGCCATCGTAGCAGTCTCGTCCGTCCCGGGCAGTATGCCTATGAATATGTAGAGGATTGTGGAGAGAGCTGAGAGCAGGACTGCCAGCAAAACGGTGAGGGGGTCCACGAGATCACACCTCCTTAATAACTCGCTTAACCCTCGTTAGGAAAACGCTTATGAAGAACCCTACCGAAGCACCCACAGCGCCTAACGTGATGGAGAGCCCTGTTGAAGGCACGCCGATTAAGTTAGCTACGTACGGACTCACGAAGTAGAATGCTAGAGCTAGGATCGTCGAGATCAGCGTAGCCACCCCGAACTCCCTCAACGACACGTACTCACCGTACAACTCATAAAATACTTCCTCATCCCCCACAAACAACACCACATCATGAAAAACGCGGGAAGGGATTTTATTGTTTAACACGTTAAGCAATACATCAACCAAAACACTGAGTTAAGAACTCTAACAAAATAATCAGCAAATCTTTAGAGCGGGGGAAACACCACCTAAGAAAGCTCCTCAACACCACCTAAAAAATCCAACCTAAAAATTTATATTCCACGAAAACACTAAAAACATGCGGTGTCAATTTTGGTCGAGTATATCCCTAGAAAGAAGATTCTAGAAGAAATGCATAATAAGGTAGCTAGGGGGGAGCCGATAATAGGTGTTGGCGCCGGCGTAGGCATAATAGCTAAGGTAGCTGAGTTAGCTGGTGCTGACTTAATCATAATATATAATTCGGGAAGGTATAGGATGGCCGGCTTCGGTTCCCTGGCGGGCCTCATGCCCTACGGCGACGCGCATCAAGTCCTCCTAGAGTTAGCTCCCGAGGTATTGAGTGTGGTTAAGTACACGCCCGTCCTAGCAGGGGTGACGGGCACGCACCCATTCTACCAAGGGTATAGGATGAGGAAGTTCCTGCAGGAGCTTAAGGAGATGGGTTTCTCAGGGATCCAGAACTTCCCGACGGTCGGGCTCATAGATAAGAACTCGCTATTCAGGAGGAACCTGGAAGAGACTGGGATGGGTTACGATAAGGAGGTTGAGGCAGTTAAGATAGCGCACGAACTCGACATGCTCACAACCCCGTACGTGTTCGACGAGGAGAACCTCATCGATATGCTGAAAGCCGGTGCCGACGTCCTAGTCCTGCACTTCGGCTTAACAGCTAAGGGCACGGTAGGGGCTAGAACCACTATCTCACTAGAAGAAGCCGCTAAGAAAACGCAGGAGTGGTCTGAGCTAGCGAGGAGTCAGAAACCAGACGTTCTAGTCTTGATACACGGAGGGCCCGTAGCAGACCTTGAAGACTGGAAATACGTGGCTGAGAGGGTTAAGGGGGTCCACGGATTCTTCGGAGCCACAACCTTCGAGAGACTGCCTACGGAGAAAGCTGTGGCAGAGCAGATAAGAGCCTTCAAATCAGTACGCATAAAGACGTAGAGGTCCCGCAACATGGTTAAGAAACCCACGATAGCGATTCTGGCAACCCTAGACACTAAAGAGTGTGAGGGCTACTACCTGAAGGAGAGGGTGGAAGCACACGGTGGTAGGGGGTTACTAGTAGACCTATCAATGCGTAAGTACACACCAAAGCTAGGCAAGCCAGACATAAGCAACGAAGAGATCGCTAGAGCCGCCGACACAACCATGGACTACGTGAGCAGACTCGACAGAGCGAAAGCACAGGAAGTCATGGCTCGAGGAGCCATCAAGATACTTAAGGAATTCCTGGCTAGGGGGGAGCTAGACGGGGCCGTAGGCCTCGGAGGATCCACAGGCTTCTCGCTAGTAGCCTCAATAATGCGGGAACTACCTATGTTCCTACCTAAGTTCGCCGTAACCACCGTCATAACGGAGGCCGGCCCCATCATAGCCGGGGCAGACATAACGCCCGTGTGGTCTATCTCAGACCTAGCCGGCGGCGAGAGAGTCAACGCTATAGAAGCTGAAGTACTTAACAGGGTGGCTGCCGCGGCGGTCGCCGCGGCCTCACCAACCCCTTACACGGTCGAGAAACGCCCGACAATACTCTCCACACAATTCGGTAACACAACCCCACACCTCATAGTGGCTAAAGACTACTTAACTAAGGAAGGCTACGACGTGATACCGTTCCACGCCCTCGGGAGGACGGGCGGGTACACCATGGAGAGATTAGTGGAGGCAGGGCTGGCCGCCGGGGTTCTAGACCTAACAACGCATGAGCTCGTGGACGAGGTTGCTGGAGGAGCTCTCAGCGCTAGCTTCGGAGGCAAGCTAAGGCTGACCGCGGCAGGGCTTAAGGGGGTGCCGCAGGTAGTCCTGCCCGGAGCTCTCGACATGATAAACTTCTGGGGACCTACGACGGTCCCGGAGAGATTCCGTGATAGGTGCGTCTACGAACACAGCAGGGGGTTAGTCACCCTGATTAGGGCAACAGCCGAGGAACTCTACGCTACAGGTAAGTTAATGGCTGAGAGACTTAACGCGGCAACAGGCCCCACAGCCGTGATCTTCCCGCTCAGAGGCTTCAGCATAATAGATAACGACCCCAACGCAAAACCGAAGAACGCCCCTCCCGGAGCCTACTGCCAGAAAATGGTGTTCAAGAACGGCGAGGTAGTGTTCGAGAAGACCTCCAAGCCATGGCACGACCCGGTAGCAGACCTCCAGCTACTGAAAGCCCTACTAGAGTATCTAGACCTCACCAAACCAAACATAGACTTAATAGTGGTTGACCACAACCTAAACGATCCTGAGGTAGCGCTCCTCAGCGCTAAAATACTGGACGCCATGATTAAAGGCGCTTGGAAGAAAGGCTACACACCGGAAGTACCTGAACTAGAGACTAATAAAGTCTTCAGAGACCCGGAGAAAATCAAGGATCTCCTGAAAGAAAGACTCGGCTGAACCCAAAAACGTGAGGTTTAAAAGAAAAACGTGTTTTTCCCACGTTAAGACCTACCTTAAATACTTAAAAACAATCAACACTTCTTAGCTTTCTTCTTCTCCTCTTTCTTTTCTTCTTTCTTCTCTTCCTTCTTGCTCATAGGGGGTTATCCCCGTGATATATTCTGCGGGGAGACTTTTAAATGACTCCTCCCCAGCCCTGAAGAGAAGGATTGCTTCGAAGCCTTTATTTAAGGCTTTAGCGGAATTAGGTTGGGTGGGTGCTTTGAGTAAGGCTGGTTTGAAGGGTTACGTGAAGACCAACATATTTCTTACCGCATACGATGAGTCCTTCGTTAAGGAATTACTTAAAGAGCTTGAGAAGAAACACAGGATACTCGAGTTTAGCAAGAGTGAGGTAGTTGATCACTTCTACTACATATCCGTTGAGGGGGACGCGAGAGGGTTTGAGGAAATCCTTAAAGACAAGACCCCGTGGTATAAGGTAGAGGTACTTGAGTTTAGTTAAGGTTTTAAGGAATAACGCGATTTATGTATTGATGAGGAGCGGACCACGGACTGAGGAGTGATGTGATCACGCATTACTGATTCGTGAATCAGTGAACACGCATCTTTAAATGTGCTCGACCCTCATTAATACTCGGGGTGGTGAACCGTAAACTCTTTTCGCGTTGTCGTCAGGGTTGACGGGAAAGGCCGCATCACGCTACCCCTCTACATCAGGAAGGAGTTAGGTATTGAGGAGTTTTCATCCGTTGAGTTAGTGGTTGATCAGGTGAGGAGGGAGCTGATAATAAGGCCCATAACGTCGTCCGGCGAGTACTTAATGAATCTTGAGGTACGGCTCGAGAACCCTGAGAAAGTGAGTGAGTTAGTTAACCTGATAGTGGAGAGCGGGAGTGAGTTAAAGATGATTAACTGCATCCCCAACCCAAGTAAATGCTTGGTCTCCGTAAGCGTGGCTGACTCGACGGCGGGGGAGAGACTAGTTGAGGCTTTATCGAGTAAGGGCTTCTCAGTCAAGGTCGTGGAGGAGTGAAGGCAGTGACTGAAGTGATAGTGGGTTGCTGCGGTTTCCCCACATCAAGAAAAGAATACTACACCACATTCAGAGCCGTGGAACTGCAAGACACTTTCTATAACCCGCCGGACCCTGAGAAACTGAGGAGGTTGCGTGAGGAAGCACCTCAGAACTTCATCTTCACTATGAAGGCTTGGCAAGCCATAACACACCCCCCGGACTCCCCGACATGGCGTAAGTCCAGGTTCAAACCACCTGATGAGGTAAGGAGTAATTACGGCTACCTAAAACCAACTAAGGAGAATCTTGACGCGTGGGAATTGGTGAGGGAGTCTGCTAAAGCTTTGGGAGCTACGTACGTGATACTTCAGATGCCGCCCTCATTCACCTACAGCTCGGAGAACTTAAGGAACCTCAAGGACTTCCTAGACGTAACACGTGAGAGAGCCTTCAGGATAGGCTTGGAGTTGAGGGGGGATTGGCGTGATCACGCAGAGGAACTAAGGAAAATCCTCGAGGATTATGAGGCGGTAACGCACGTGACCGACCCCTTCAGGTGGTTCCCGCCTGAAACGAGAACCAATAGCTACTACTTTAGATTACACGGTATAGGGCCTCATGAAGTGAATTACAGGTATAAGTACACCGAGGAAGACTTGCTGAAGCTGAAGAACCTGATAGGGGTTTTAGGGAGCGTTAAAGAAGTCTACGTAATGTTCAACAACGTCTACATGAAGGATGACGCTCGAAACTTCATGAGACTACTTCGTGAGAATCGTTTAAGTCCTTAATCTTTTTAAGCTTACTAGTGCTTCTTTCTAGGTGATACGCATGGCTCAAGTAAGTGAGTTTAGGAGTAGGGGGCCTGTGATAGTGGAGGCTGCCACACCACCTATTTGTAGTAGTTGCGGCAAGCTGATATCCCCTGACGAGAAAGCCACGAAGTTCGTGTGCCCTAACTGCGGCGTGGTAGTTATTTGGAGATGCAGTAAGTGTAGGGAGCTCTCAAACCCGTATAAATGCCCTAACTGCTGGTTTGAGGGCCCGTGATGGGGTGAGTTGGTTGGGTAAGGTAATAGTATCGCTGCGAGTAAATCCTGAGAGTGATGAGGTAGACCTCGATAAGTTGATAAACGATATTAAGTCTAAGCTACCGTCGTATTACGAGATCTTGAGGTACGAGAAGGAGTACGTGGCTTTCGGGCTCTACGCCCTGAGACTCTACATCGCGATGCCCGAGAACTTTGAGGGGGGTACCGACGAGTTAGAGAGGAGTCTCACCGAGTTAAGCGGGGTGTCCTCCGTCGACGTAGACTTCGTTACTAGAACGGACGCTCTATGAGTCAAGCACCGTATTATTGTTTTTGCTTTAATACCGGGGTCGTGAACACGCTTGAGGAACCGCTCAAGACTTAAGCACAGGGCTCGTAATACGGTGCTCGCACACATTATAAGCGCTGTAAGGTATAGTGTTGTGAGGGTGGATGATGTACAGTAAGAGCAAGGAAGTCATGGTGAGGGTCGCTGAAATAAGTAAGAACGACGCGTTCAGAGGTAAGGTCAGGGTACCCGCGAAAATACTGGATTCTATAGGTGCTGAGGAAGGCGACGTCATAGAGATAATCGGTAGGAGGAACACGGTAGCTATCGCGTGGCCGGCGCTACCGGAGGACGAGGAGAAGGACGTGGTGAGGATGGATGGGGTCGTAAGGAAGAACGCCGGGGTAAGCATAGGTGATAGGGTTATCATCAGGCGTGTTGAGGTCAAGCCAGCGACCTCCGTTAAGCTAGCCCTAACAGATTCATCTAATCAGATAAGCGGTGGCGAGTCAACGCTTAAGATGATTAAGAGGAGATTACTTAACTACGCCGTTGTTGAGGGGGATCTAGTGCCTTTCCAGCTGCTAGGATCCGTCATATTCTTGCAGGTCATATCTACCAGGCCCGCAGGCCCGGTAATAATTGATGAGTCGACCAGGCTGGTCTTGATAAATAAGCCTGCGCAGACTCTCAGGATGATGCGCGTCACCTACGAAGACGTGGGCGGCATGAAGGAGGTGGTAGAGAGGGTTAGGGAATTGATTGAGTTACCTCTCAAGCACCCTGAGCTCTTCAGGAAGCTGGGGATCGAACCACCGAAGGGCGTCTTACTCTACGGCCCTCCAGGCTGCGGCAAGACGTTGCTAGCTAAGGCCGTAGCCACTGAGGCCGACGCGTACTTCATAGCTATTAATGGTCCTGAGATTATGAGTAAGTATTATGGTGAGTCTGAGCAGAGGTTGAGGGAGATTTTCGAGGAAGCTAGGAAGAACGCGCCAGCAATAATCTTCATA